>Ga0315282_10001109_pt1 | contig 51870 bp, 56 predicted proteins | sample YL17G07_20_MG_FD_203693 | JGI IMG/M metagenome (GOLD analysis project Ga0315282, IMG submission 203693) | Sediment microbial communities from Yellowstone Lake, YNP, Wyoming, USA - YL17G07_20 | ecosystem: Environmental > Aquatic > Freshwater > Lake > Sediment | place: USA: Wyoming | collected...
CCCTCTTTGTTGCCTTTGATTTTGTGGAATTGACGCCAACTTGGTCTTCATTTGTTCGAGTTCGTGGATTAATCTACGGTCGTTGCCTAAGGCTTCATGCATGTGGTGCAATAACGTTAGGTAGTTGGTCCGTAATCGCGCCTGTTCGCTCTCCATACCTGTGTTTTGATGCATGAGAATGTCCATGTTCAATCGCAAGTTGTTTACAACGGATTCCGAAACTTGAATGCGTGATGTGAGTGCATTTACAACTACTCCGAGAAGCGAAGCTGACTCAGTGACGGCCTGTTTACTCTGCCTAAAAGCTCGCACCGCCCTGGTCCCTATGAATAGGGCTAGTAACAATACGCATAGGGAAACCGCGTCGATGGTCAATATGGTAAGGTCCAAAGTCAACTAGGATTTGTTGAGGGGTGGTTTAACCTCTTCGCTGTGCGTGATGTCCAACCAACTACGTGATATCACGGTGATGAAGTCATGATGCCGTTGTGACGATGAGAAGCTCACGATGGTGTCACATTAACGCGTATCTAAGCCTCGAAACTGTGAAAACGGGCCAATTTGACCCCTTCTGCGACCTGATTGTGATGTGATGGTGATACATGCGATATGTGAGGGATTGTATATCACGTGATATCACGGAAGGTGCCCAATGCTCTGGCGGGTCTCACAGGTTACCCTTGAAGCTCTGCCGCTTTGCGAGAAGTGTGATGGTTTCCATTACGCGAGCGTTTAATTCCCGTAAGGCAATGTCCTCGCTACCAGTAGCTTGTCTCGCTTCGATGAAACCTTGGATGGTGTCCGATAGTTCTAGAAACGGCTGCAGGGCAGAACTGTTGAACAAGCCGACATATCCAAGCAATAGAACGGTGTAAATCGCACGAATTATGTTGTTCTGAGCCTGTATCAGGCTACGATTATATGCTCCTCGGCTGATGTGGTTTCTAGAAGGACAGTACAGCCTTCTATTGCTCCTCTTAAGGCCGTTTTCATCAGAAAATGATGCAGCGAGCAGTGTTTCCAGTTGTGCAAGCGTCAATTGACTGCCGTAAGCAAGAGATTTGGTGACTGGGTCTTGAATTAGTTTCCGGATAGCGTCGCGAGCTTCGATCGCCGGATCAGGATGATCAGACATCCGACTGCCCCATTGGATACAGTTGCGTATTCAGTTAAACTATTCGCCGGAAAGATTGTGTTGAACGACATGCTGGAACGCCTGCAAGCCACGAACGACGGCGCAGTCACTGGTTGTTTGGTGTGTTATGCAAGCTTAATAACTCGCCAACAAGTGCCCTCGACTAAACGAGGAGTTGGCGTTGGGTCGACGTCGTAGAAGGGTGGTCAAAGTTGTCAAAAAAAGACTGCCCTCCGTCTTCACTTGTCCTTCATGTGGCGAAGAGGCGATACGAGTGAAACTTCCACAGGGCTCAGGGTCCGCGACCGTTCAGTGCGGTTCATGTGGATTAAAACGAGAGTTTGAGGCTAGTCCATCAAGTCAGATAGTTGATATCTACTGTATGTTCACTGACACGTTTTACTCAAGGGACAAACCGACTGAGAAGCCTCCTCAAACCGCTTAGTGGGTCACTCCGGTTTTCAGACTGGACCGTCAACTCTCTCATTGTTAAATCGCACGTGCATACTTTAAACAATGGGCAGGATCGATGGAGGTGAGAGTTCTCCAAACACACGATCGTTATTTCCAGCGGCTGAAAGAACAATTCGACAGAGTCTACTCGCTTGCGCGTGAAGCACGAGCGAAAGGACTGGATCCCGCGCGGGAACCAGAATCATTGATTACACATGATGTCGCGGAGCGAGTTGAGAAAGCAGTTGGGCCTACAGGCATCGCAAATAGAATCCGGGAACTTTCGCTCCTAATGCAACGGGAACTAGTGGCCCTAAAGATAGCTGAAGAAATCGCCTTGGGAGGGCACGGCGTCAAAGAAGAGGAAGCAGCTGAGCAGGCAGTTAGAACCGCTGCAGCCATCCTAGACGAGGGAGTCACCGCGGCTCCAATTGAAGGAATTTCAAGCGTCCGAATTAGAACCAATCAAGATGGGACCAAGCATTTAGCGGTGTACTTTGCTGGGCCGATTAGATCGGCTGGAGGCACGGATATGGCGCTTATTCTGGTGATAGCGGACTACGTTAGGCATCAGCTTGGGTTAAGTAAATACAAAGCAACCGAGCTTGAGGCAAAAAGGTTCGTAGAGGAACTGCGTGTCTACGAGAGAGAAGTAGCACGTTTTCAGTTCAAGGTGTCAGATGAGGAGCTATTCAACGGTATCATGCGCCTACCAGTCGAGGTCAATGGTGTGGAAACAGATCCTGTTGAGGTGTCCTCTTACCGAAACGTTCCGAGAGTCGACACAAACCGGGTAAGGGGAGGTGCGCTGAGAGTTGTCCACGATGGGCTGATCGGGAGAAGTCACAAGGTTCTGAAGATCGTTGACAGCTTGGGCATAGAGGGATGGAATTGGCTTAGAGAGATTAAGCCCCCGGTTGTCGAATCCGAAGAAGCTAGGGAGTTTATGTTCATGGAAGATGTTCTGGGCGGGCGACCGATCTTCTCCTTTCCTCAAGTTCAGGGTGGTCGAGGCGGGTTCAGGCTTAGGTACGGTAGAGCCCGAAACACAGGACTAGCCGCTGTCGGCCTTCACCCATCCACCATGGTGGCCCTCAGGAAATTCATCGCTATAGGAACACAATTGAGAATAGAGAAACCTGGCAAAGCGGGTATCGTCGGAGCAGTAGACGGTATCGAACCCCCTGTCGTAAAGCTGAAAGATGGATCAGTCGTCAGGTTAGCGGATCCTCGTCAAGCAGAACGGTTAGTCAAGTCTGTGGACAAAGTTCTATTCCTTGGCGACATACTCATCGGGTTCGGAGAATTCCTTGAAAACAATCGACCCCTTCTTCCTTCGGGATTCGTTGAAGAATGGTGGGCGGAACTTGCCAAACTAACTGCGACAACGAACCCCGGTGGCTTAGAGAACTACGTTCAGCAAACGGGTATTCCCTTGTCTAGGATCCGCGAATACATTGAAGGGTCAACTGTCCCAACACCAGAGGACGCGCTGAAGCTAGCAAAAGGCTCAAACGTTCCGCTGCACCCACACTACACTTGGTTCTGGGAAAACATCGGACCCGAAGATTTCGACTACCTCCGCGCCAAATTGCTCGATCCAGAAACAACCAATCTGTCACGCGAGCGCATAAGCACGCAAAACGATAAGCGCGTCAAAGCGATTCTGGAAAATCTATGCCTCCCTCACAGAGTGGACGGGGAATTCCTGGTTATCGAGAATGAAGGTCCCATTCTGTGCGAATGTCTAGCGGTCACTTCGCCGTCTCGGAAGGCTGAAGGTAATGACGTTTTCGAAAAGATCCTTAACACAGCGAATATTCGCGTGATGAAAAAGGCGCCTGTTTATGTGGGCTCGAGAATGGGACGACCTGAGAAGGCGAAGCGTCGCGAGATGCGGCCTCTTGTGCACTGCCTATTCCCGCTTGGCCTAGCAGGTGGTGCGAGACGCAGCATACTCGACGCGGCGTCGGAGCGTTCCTTAGTGTCTGTTGAGATACGGCATCGGAAATGCGAGAAGTGTGGAAATGTTACTCATAGGACACTGTGCGAAAGATGTGGCGCAGGGACTAACCTCGGGTTTGTCTGCCAAAACTGCGGTGCGGAAACAGAGGATAGGACGTGTCACGTCTGCAGAGGCCCAGCGCATCCCTATAGTCGGAGGAACATTCCGCTCCGTGATTTTCTCACGGCGGCCGAACGAAGTCTAGCGTTAACACAGATCCCGGAGACGGTCAAAGGGGTCCGCGGTCTAACAAACGAGGCCAGGACACCAGAACCGTTGGAGAAGGGTCTTCTGAGGGCGAAGCATGACGTGTCACTCTTCAAAGATGGAACGATCAGATTTGACGCGACGAATGCCCCGCTTACCCACTTTAGGCCAGCAGAGATGGGCGTTAGCGTTGAGCAAATCAGACAGTTAGGGTACGAAGCGGATGCTGAAGAGGAGCCTTTGACCTCTGAGTCTCAATGCTGCAATCTAGCAGTGCACGACATAATCGTACCAGAAAAGTGCGGCGATTATTTCGTACGCGTTGCAAAGTTTTTGGATGAGCTTCTCCAAAAGTTCTATGGGCTCCAACCATTCTACAACGCGAAAAATCGTCATGATTTGTTGGGCCATCTTGTTGTAGGTCTCTCTCCTCACACCTCAGTTGGAGTCATAGGTCGCATCGTAGGATTCACACCGGCGAGCGTGTGCTTCGCGCATCCGTTCTGGCATGCGACCAAGAGACGAGATTGCGACGGTGACGAGGACTCCGTTAGTCTTGCGCTTGACGTGCTCCTGAACTTCTCTAAGGCTTTTCTTCCGTCTAGGATTGGGGGAATAATGGACGCCCCGATTTTGCTCACCGTGGCAATAAAACCAAGCGAAATAGCTCGGCAAGCTTTCAACCTTGAAACTGTTGAGCGCTTCCCGTTGCGATTTTTCGAAGAAACGCTAAGGCGCTCAGATCCCAAACGGCTTACCGATATTATCGAGACCGTATATGCGCGACTAGGCTCGGGTGCAGTCTTGGACTCGTTGGGATACACTCATGATGTTGAGAATGTTAACAGTGGAAACCTGGAAAGCGCGTATAAACAACTTGAGACGATGCTTGAAAAGGTCACAGAACAGCTCAAACTGGCTGAATCAATAAGGGCCGTCGATGCTGGAGAAGTTGCAAGGCGAGTTCTATCCACTCACTTCATGCGTGATCTTGTTGGGAACCTTAAAGCGTTTGCGGGGCAACGATTTCGATGCACTAAGTGCAACGCGAAGTTTAGGCGTGTTCCGCTGAAAGGTGTCTGTCTCAGATGCGGAGGGAAGCTATCATTGACTGTCTACAGGGGAGGTGTGGAAAAGTACTTGACCGTAGCCGAGGATTTGGTCAAACGTTATCGCTTGGGGGAATATCACGAACAGCGTTTGCTCCTTCTTCGCGAAGAGATCAAATCACTTTTCAGCGAACGGCAAGGGGAAAAGAAGCAACCGTCGTTGGCACAATTTGTTTGAGATGGTGAGATGTCGAGGAACGTGAGCCTACATCCCAAGGCGTACCTGAAGTCGAAGCGGAATGTGCAAGCAGGTCTGATTTCGCGCAGTAAGATCGTCCAAGCGCTTGAGAAAGGACGAAAGAGTACGCGAGATATCGCAAAAGATACGTCATTATCATACGAGTGTGTCGCGTACCATCTTACCACGATGCGGAAAGATCGTTTGGTTGAGAAAACGAGTCAAAGCAAACCGCATGCATGGCAAGTCACACCATATGGACAACAAAGACTCTCCACGCAGTAATTGAGAAACGAAATTCACATAGCCACATCCAAGAAGGGTCTTCTCGAAACGTAGCTGCACAAGCATACTAATTACCTGCCTCGATATCCAAGTTACCTAAAGGGCTCTTTGAGTCGATCGGTAATGCGCACCGAAGTACGCTATCATCTCGAACCGCAAGTCACGAAACCCGTAATGATTTGTGGGCTTCCGGGAATTGGGTCAGTAGCATGGTTAGCTGTAAATCATCTGCAAAAGGAACTGAAGGCAGAACTGTTTGCTGAGGTGCTTTCGCCGATGTTCTCTCCGAAGGTTTGGTTGACTGATGAAGGTCTGGTGCGACTGATGAAAGGAGAATTCCACTTCTGGAAGAATCCGACCGGGGCAACAGATCTTCTGCTCTTCAGCGCTAACGAACAACCGTATTCGCCAGAAGGACAGTACGAACTCGCGGAAATCGTCCTAGATGTGGCAGAACGGTTTGAAGTCAAAAGAGTAATCACCATGGGGGGCATGGCCACCGACAAATTCACTGACCAGCCCAAGGTTTACGTTGGTGGAACGGATGTCGAATTGGTGAAAGAGCTGGAAGGATATGGGGCAGTAAAACTTTCGGGCGGCGCGATAACCGGAACAAACGGTTTGATCTTCGGATTGGCGAAACCAAAGAAGATACCAGCTATCTGTCTGTTAGCTGAAACACCCGGTTACCTGTCGCTCGACGCGAATGCGGCGAAAGCCGCACTAGCGTTATGCACCAAACTCCTGAGCATTAGTCTAGATCTTACCGCCTTGGAGAAACAAGCCAAAGAGAACGCGGAGGCCGTTGAAAGAGCTAAGGGTCTCTCCCGAGGAGGATCGAGTCACGAGGCACGGAAAGGTGGAGAAAGAGAGCTCCCGTACGTGAGTTAACTTCGAAGCGGCGCTTGCAATTGAAAGTAATTTGCAATCAATGCGGACAGATGTTGGATCTAATGAGATCTCGCTCGTTTGCAATCGACGAAGGTGGGAAAATGAAGACATACAACCTCTGTTCGGAGCAGCATATGATGGGGTTCGCCAGAAGGAGAGGGATGACCATAGGGAAGGATTAACTCTCTAGATAACCATAATGGGTCTAGAAGGTTGGGAAGGCAGGATAGCTGAGATGTCTTCTTCTGAGGATCTGAAATCTGCGTCCACGACGTTTGATGCGTTGGGGAATGCAGTCAGACTTCGTATTCTTGTTATGCTAATGGAGAGCAAGAAACCATTACATATAACGGCCGTTGCCAGCAATTTGAAGATGGACTACGGAGGAATCTACAGGCATGTGGAGGTGTTAAGGGATGCTGGTCTGCTCCAAGTCTACGAAGTGGGCAGATCAAGAGTACTCTCTCCTGTGAATGTGGAGCTCGTAAAAGACCTAATTGAAAAAGCTAAAAATGCCACTGAGAGGCATTGATATTATGCTTGGTTAGGCATAATATGAGTGATTTTTAGCACTATTGCCATAATGAAAAAGTTAAGTAGTTGTCACATAAGGTCGCCGCTATTGTGGTTGACTTGGCTGAGGGGCTTTTCGCTAGACGCAGTGTGAGCTTAACCGGCGCGGCCGTTTTCGGAGGTTTAGCGGCGCTTTCAACAGTGATTGTTCCTGCGAGAATTCAGCCGCCATATCCGATAATGCCGTTCTTGAGATTTGATCCAGCAGAACTCTTCTCTGTTCTCGCTTTCCTCATCTTTGGACCTATCCCAGCGATGGTTGCAGCAACGGTTCATTGGATCTTGCTCACAGCTACTGGAACAAACGGTCCGCTAGGGCCCGCGGTGAAATTCATCTCAGTTCTTTCAATGCTTGTAGGATTGTGGGTTGGAAGCAAAATCTACTCGTGTGTGGCCAGCACATATCGATACTTGTCCGTTGCGGTTGGCTCTATGCTTGGGTCAGCTATGCTGTTTCGTGTTGCGGTCCTCTTACCCGTGAACTATTTCGTTTTCACGTACATCGGTCCTGTCATCTTCGGGATCAACTACATTGGTGGCAGTCAGCAAGCACTTCAAACTACATTAGGGCTACATTTCGCTGGTCTGGACCAGATTGTTGCGGCAATGCTTCTCTATACAAGCATCTTCAATGCGTTACATGCTGTCTTCTCAGTTATGATCCCCTACGCCCTCTTTACCCCACTAAGCATGAAGGTCCCTGAGATCGCGTCTGGACATCCCTGGATTAGCAGATTCATGAACAATCGATAAAATGTCTGCCGCCGACTCAACTGGGCACAATCTTGATAGTTGTACTAGCAGGTGGCGTGGGCGCCGCAAGATTCCTTGAGGGCCTAATCCATGTCTTTCCACAGAAACAGATTACAATCATAGGTAATGTCGGTGGCGACACCGAAATCCATGGGATGCACATCTCCCCCGATCTTGACATCGTAACCTACACGTTAGCAGGAGTTGTGGACCCCGCAAAAGGGTGGGGCTTTCGAGGAGATACTTTCGAGTGTCAAAAGATTCTCCGAAAATATGGCTACGAGACCTGGTTTAATTTGGGCGATAGGGATTTAGCCACACACATCTACCGTACGCAACAACTTCGCAATGGGAAAAGACTCTCAGAGATAACAGAGCATTTGACTCATCGACTTGCTCCGAACCAGACTCCTGCCCGCAACTGACGATCCAATTCAAACGCATGTTTTCACGGGCAAAGGCTGGATGCACTTCCAGGAATACATGGTCAAGAAGAAAACCAACCCACGAGTCCGTGAGGTAAAATTCGAGGGAGTACGATCTGCAAGACCAGCTAAAGGAGTAGTAGAGTCGATTGCGAAAGCATCCGGAGTTATAGTCGCGCCAAGCAACCCTATCGTAAGCATAGGAGCAATCTTATCCGTACCCGGAATTAGGATCGCACTTCGAAAAACGAAACGAACAGTAGTCGGCATAAGCCCGATCATAGGCGGCAGAACAGTCAAGGGACCCGCAGACAAACTGATGAAGGCGTGTGGGGTCAAGCCCAGCGCACTGGGCGTTGCAGAACTCTACGATGATTTCCTAGATGTGCTGATAGTTGATCGAGCGGACAGGAAGTTAGCACCGGGAATTGAGCATCTGGGAATCAAACCGCTTGTCACTGACACTCTGATGAAGGATATCAGAAGTAAAATGCGACTAGCCCGAATCGCACTAGGTGCATTGAAGAATTGAAGATTCACGGCGCAAACCCCGGTTCAGTACACGCCATAGTGCCCGTCAAGGTCCTCAGAAAATCGAAGACTCGGCTCTCATCGATCTTACAGCCAAAAGAGCGAACAGAGTTGACAATTGCAATGCTTATGGATGTGCTTTCAGCGCTGAGAAAATCACGCATGATAGACTCGATCATCGTGGTTAGCGCCGACAGGAACGTGCTTAAATTGGGACGGCAACTTGGCGCCAACTCGCTCCGAGAGGAACCGAGACGCGGGTTGAATAATGCCATCAACCAGGCGATTCACAAACACAAATGGGAAAATTCCACAGTGCTCGTGGTTCACGCAGACTTACCGCTCTTAACCTGCAAGGAGGTAAACACATTCCTAAGAGAAGCTCAGGGCTGTCCGATAGCAATTGCCCGATCAAAGGATGAAACTGGAACAAACGCAATGGTAGTCAACCCAGCTCAAGTAATCCGACCAGCGTTCGGAAAGGGAAGTTACAAGCGTCATATCTCGATCTTCCATAGGACAAAACTTCAGTTTAAGGTTCAAAGAATCCAAGGATTCGGCTTCGATATAGATGAGCCTAAGGATCTTCTAGAGTTAATGCGCCACAAAGCTCGAAACAATACTGCACGCTTCCTGCGAGCAATCCGTGAACGGGACTTTCAGAAAGTACTCAGTTATACCCAGGACAGCACTGGATTACGCATGGCGCCTAAGTCCTCAATAGAAAGAGAACCCGAGAAAACTGTTCCCGTCTTCGTCTTCGCGAGGGGGTAATTAGAGAAAAGGAATTTAGAGACACAGCACTCCAGCATGCACGGGGTGTTTGACTTACCACCAAAGGATTACCACGACAAGGTGCTGCAGCTTCTCGAACAGCACCACAAATGGTTCTCTGAATCAATCCCGCTGATTGCATCGGAGAACGTTCCCAGCCCCGCGGTTCGCGAAGCCATAGTCTCAGATTTCGGGAACCGGTACGCGGAATAGATCTAGGCATATGTCTGGGTCTCCGTAGGGATGGGTAGGGGAACGGGTATACGCGGGCTGCGTGTACATAGATCAAGTTGAAAGGCTCTGCATAGACCTAGCCAAGGAGCTTTTCCGGGCTGAATTTGTCGATGTCAGGCCAGTTTCAGGTGTTTGTTCGAATCTGGTGCTGTATACGGTCTTCACGAATCCCGGCGATCGGATGGTGGCCTTGGCGATCCCTAGCGGGGGGCATATTTCGACAGGACGTAAAGACTTCTCGGGGACGGCAGGAGCAGTTCGCGGTCTTGATGTGGATTATTTCGCCTTTGATAGGAAGGAGATGAACATCGATGTTGACAAGACGAAGCAGCGAATAGAGAAAATGATGAAGGACGAGAAAAAACCGCCCAGACTCGCCATGTTTGGAGGTAGTCTCTTCCTATTCCCCCATCCCATGAAGGAACTCGCGGACACCTTCCGCGGTGTTGGCGCAGCAATAGCCTATGACGCGGCCCATGTGGCGGGATTAATCGCTGGAGGGAAATTTCAAGATCCTCTGAGAGAAGGTGCAGATGCGGTCTCGCTGAGCACTCATAAGACTCTCTTCGGGCCTCAAGGGGGAACAATACTCTCCTTCGAGAAATATGGTGAACAGATCAAGAAGGCAACATTCCCGTCAAACACAAGTAATCACCACCTGCACAACTTAGCCGGTAAAGCCATCGCGTTTGCAGAAATGTTGCAGTTTGGCAGACAGTACGCGGCGCAAGTTGTGGCTAACGCCAAGGCCTTGGCTCAGGCACTTCACGAATTGGGCTTAACCGTTCTTGCCGAGCACAAGGGATTTACGGAATCTCATCAAGTCGCTGTAGATGTCACGAAGTACGGTCTAGGTGGAGATTTGGAGAAGGCGCTAGAGAGCGCGAACATAATTGTCAACAGACAACTTCTTCCAGGAGACATTCAATCCGGACGACACTATACAAATCCTGGTGGTATCCGCATCGGAACTTCAGAGATCACGCGGATTGGGATGAAGCAGAGTCACATGCAAGAAGTTGCGGAATTCATCAAACACGTCGTCATAGACAGAGAAGATCCAAAGAAAGTAGGGCAGGATGTTGCCGACTTCAGAAAGAACTTTCAGAAAGTGCACTACTGCTTCGAGACTGCCAAGAACGCCTATGAATACATCAAGATACGTTAATCAATAAACCGGCAAGGGGTACAGAAGAATCAAAGTTTAATTGTTCGAGGTGCCGTCAAACGAATACGGTGTCTAGAATTGTCCACCAAACGTGAGAAGAGGCGTAAACGCGAGGCACCCATGCCTGCGGCAAGTGCAGGGCTGCTCAGGTTCTTTGAAGAGGAAACTCCAGGAATTAAGGTGCGGCCTGAAGTTATTATCATGATGTCGATCGGCCTTGTAGGCATCAGCCTCTTCATGTTCCTCACCTTCAAGCAGTGAGTTCGCCAAAATCCAACAGCTTAGTCTGCGATAACACCGGCAACGGACTGGCATTAATACCCAACTTCCGCTCTATCTGCCCTGATAATACGTCAGCGTAACCATTGAAAACATAGACCCTCTTCGGGTTGACAGCAGCCACAAAGCGCATGAGCTGATCGTAATCCGCGTGGCTGCTCAACGGAAATGATGTGTATCTTCGGAAAGCTTGTCTCAAGGCCCAACCGGTAGTTACAGCCCTTGAAGAGTTCCGCGGTATATGATCAGACCCTGACGATGTAACGTAGATGCAACCTCCGGCTCTAAGTGCTCGTTTTCCTTCGACTGTTGAGGAGTCGAAGTAATCAAGCCTGATTCCGCTCCTGTTGTGAATGTCGTTAGCGCGAGCAATTGAAGGAGAACAGACGACGGGCATCTTAGTGTACACGTTGAAGAGTCGAACCACCTCTTGTGGTTTTCCAGACGAGTATACCTGGAAAGTTGGGATTTTTCCATTCTCGATCTCTGTCATAGCCCACTTTATGATGTCAGCGTACATTGTGCTCCTCCGCGGGAACAGGTAAGATGGATGACCGTAGGTTGCTTCGATGATTAGGTAATCGCAACTTCTCTGCTCCGCTGCTTGCGTAGTCAGGGTATCAACGCAGTTGATGTCTCCGGTATAGATCGCAGTGAACTTTGAGGTAACTACCTCGAACTGGCATGCGCCCAGCATGTGGCCGGCATTCAGAGCGGTTATTTCACAATCATTGATATCGATTGTTTCCCCGATCTTCAGCGTCTGATAATTCTTAACCTGTCGTTCTCTAAGGGCCTCGTAGATTCCAAGAGTTTCTTCAGTACAGTATTTCTTGGCGGGTGTGCCAAGACCATACGTATGATCAGAGTGGGCGTGCGTTATGAAGACGTCATAATCTCGGCGTAAAGGCCTACCCGACGTGGGATCGAACAGGAGAGATGTTTTCCCTGTATCAAAGAGTATCCCGTTGGCCCATCCGACTCTTTTCTCAGGCAACAATTCACTCTCAGAGCTGAAGCCAGATAACACTCATTGATCGATTTTCTGCTCGAGCGCATATTGGCCGAATTTGATTGACGAAAGTTCACGTGTCGTAAGTTTGCGTTTTCTAAGTTTCTTTGGATTTGTTGATACTATCGCGCTGTTGCCAACCGGGTCCTTGATGACAAGCGTGAAGTGCGGCTTGATTTTCCTTGCCAGTCTGATCTTCTTTAGCATTCTTTCTCCTTTCTTCAGCGTATTTCTGTTTGCAGAACTGAGCATAAAAGTCAATGCGTCTTCTACCCTCTGCAAGATACCTTCAACGTTTGAGATGTAGCCGTCGCTGTAGGATCCGGGCGTGATTGTTGCGCCAAATTCAGGTATCATGACAGTCGCGGTGCCTGACTTGATCACTCGCATGTTGAGGTCGTCAATGGAATTGATTGGCGCCCTGATCGCGATGGGTTCTCTCTTCGTGAGCATCAGGACATCCGAGTGTTTGTGCCCGCATTTCTGACAGGTCGTAACATTGAGCAAAACAGTTCCGAAACGTTCTACCTGATATTCCGTGTTAGCGGTCGTCATTGATGCGGCATCACAACTGGGGCAGCGCAAATTGTAGTTGATTCCCATGGTGAAATCAGGACTCGCCTTTCAGTCCGAGTTACAAACTCATCTCGTAATAAGCTTGGATGGCTGTCAAAGGGATGGGACGTGTGTCAGAGTTGATTTTTATCCAACTGAGTTGCTGGACCCAGATTCTGTCAGAGAGCGGCAAAATACTACATCTGGAGCCTTTGGTCAGGTTCATGTCATTTTCACCTATCTCTCAACTCTATATCTATGCAAATGTGTATACTCAATGATTGAACGATGGAGAAGACGGAAGGCCATCTCTGTCCAAGATGCGGTCAACTAACCCTCAACATATACTATGAGGAAGGATCGGATCTGCAGCTTGGAGCCCACTGCGATGATTGTGGGCTGAAAGGGTTCTTCATCAACGATAAATTAGTCCCGCTCGCATCGACCTAATTCTCTGCATTTCCTCAAATGTGCTCTCGAAGTAGACGATCTAGATCCAGTATCACCAACGTTTAGTGCCTTATCTTTGCGTGTATGTTGGATACATAACGCTGAAAAGCGAGGCTGGAATTGTAGCAGGCGTTTTGGGACGGAATTCTATTGATTCGTCCATACTGGTTTCTTGGTTTTGATTCGATAATGGAGCTCATCGCGTTTGCGATAGCGATTGCTGTTGCCTATCACGCCGTGAAGGGCTACAGACTGTTCAAAGAACGAACGTTGCTCTTCCTGAATCTGAGTTTTAGCTTGTTGGGAGTAGGACTTCTTATTGATAGTCTCTCGAACACGATCGTTCTGGTAGCTGACTTTCGCAGGGAATTCCTTCCTCTCATTGGAGTAGGTTACACGATTAACTTCATCACGCAGGTCCTAGCGTATGGGATCCTCGTGTTCGCATACATGCAACGAGCTGGAAACATGGGTGGCGAGACTGCGCTGGCAGTCGTTCCGTTCATATTCTTTGAGCACAATGCAGTCACTGAATTAATCCTAATCTTCCTTCTCGTTTTCATTGCTGCTAACACGGCCATAAATTACAGTATAAACAGGACCACGAACTCGCTGCTTGTCGTCAGCGCTTTTCTATCTCTTTCCGTGAGCCACATCTTCTTTCTGCTTTTCACTATAGCTCCCATCTTCTTTCCGTTCGCGCACGTTGCCCAACTCTTTGGATTCCTTCTATTGCTCGGGATGCTTCTCAGGGTGAACCACTGACGATGACTGAGGTTGTACAGGGCGCTAATCAGAAGAGCACCAAATATCGTTCTCAGTTTCGAATATATGTTGACGTCATGCGCGTCATTCAACGAGAGAACAACCAAGCCAAGCCAACGAGAATTCTCTACGGCGCCAACCTTTCACATGACCGATTGATCAAGTATCTTGAAGAACTCAAGGCGCTAGGGGTCATACAAGAGAGTGGAACCGAAGACAAGACGTTTAGTCTCACGCAAAAAGGGATTGAATTTCTCAACAATTTCAGAAAGGTTGAATCCTTCGCTGGGGCATTCGGATTCAGGATCTGAAGCAACTTCTTTTGCGCTTTGTGGTTAAAGTAAAGGTCAAAAGAGCGTCTATCGCCTACTTGTTCGGGTTCTTTCATGCCGCGATACTCACACGTTCTGCAGATCCAACACTCAGAGCCTGAGAAGCCCAAATGGTTGCGTGTGAAGTATCCGACCGGTGAGAACCACGAGAAAATCAAAGCAATTCTTCAGACGCACAATTTGCACACGGTGTGCGAGGAAGCACATTGTCCCAACGTGGCTGAGTGTTGGGGTGGTGGGACGGCCACGCTCATGCTGATGGGAGATACTTGCACTCGTGGCTGCCGCTTTTGTATGGTGAAGAGTGGAAATCCCCATGGTGAGCTGGATGCGTTCGAACCCGTGAATGTTGCCAAGGCTATTGCCGCGTTGGGTTTGAAATGCGTTGTATTGACGTCGGTGGGTCGCGATGATCTACCAGACGGTGGAGCAAGTCATTTCGCGGCTACGATCAGAGCCATTAGGCAATTTGACGCGAACGTGATAATTGAGGTTCTAATACCTGATTTCCGCGGAGACCTCAACGGCGTGAAGAAAGTTGTGGATGCACGACCTGACGTTGTTGCACACAACATCGAGACCACGGAATGTCTAACATCAAAAGTTCGGGACCCACGGGCAGCCTACGACCAGTCACTCAGCGTTTTGAAGGGCATTAAGGAATTGAACCCCAAAATGTACTCGAAGTCTTCAATAATGCTCGGACTCGGTGAAACTGAGGACGACCTAGTCAAGACCATGAGAGACCTTAGGAAGGCTAACGCCGACATTCTTACATTGGGTCAGTACCTACGCCCCTCAAAGGGCCATATCCCTGTTGAGGCATATGTTCCCCCTAGCAAATTCCAGTACTACCAAAGAATCGCTGAGGAATTGGGATTCCTTTACGTAGCCTCCGGACCCTTTGTCCGCAGCTCATACAGAGCAGGGGAATTCTTCCTTGAAGCCCTAATTCGAAGAACAAAGCCCAACGACATCAACTCAGGCTCAATATCCTGAATGCATTCCTCAGTTGTCACAGGGATAACGAGAGTGCGTATGCACCAATCCAAACTGAGAGATTCAGGAATTCACGTTCGAAAGGGGAAGATTTACAAAGGCTAGTCCGGTTCTCCCGATCGTCTCCGAAACAAGGCGCCAGACTTTGAGTCTTGAAGTTCTGCAGAGTATCAAACCTACAGGCGAATACGTTCAGGGAATGGAGCCAGAGCTCTCGAAGCACGAACTTAGAAGACTCTATCGGACAATGGTACTCACTGGGAATGACATCCGAGGACTTCATGAGCGCTATCAAAGAATACTTGGAAGATCCGAAGTTACTGCTTCTTGAAACCAATCGACTCTCAATTGTGCTGGAGTTAACTCGGAAGCATTTTAGTCATGATTCTCTGAACGCGTACTCGACATTGCCGTTTCTCATTTTTGCATTCGGGCTGCCTTCCAGTCGGACAAGTGGGGAACACTCTTAATGATGAGATCATGTTGCGTAGATGCAGAATCATTGGATAGACACGGGAAAACCGGGTTGTATGACAACATGTCTCGGAAAGCTGAAGCAGTTGTGATTGGCGGTGGGCCAGGCGGCTATGTGGCCGCGATAAGACTTGGTCAACTCGGTAAAGACACAATCCTGATCGAGAAAGAGAATCTTGGCGGAGTCTGCGTGAATATAGGATGTATTCCGTCTAAGGCGCTGATTCGCGTTGCGAAATTGAAGAGTAGACTCGAAGCAGCCAAGCAGGTCGGTTTAGAAGCGTCTGATCTGAAAATTGATCTAGCTAAAGTTCAAGCGTGGAAAGAGAGCGTTATCAACCGCCTAGTGACGGGTATAGACTATCTTTGCAAGAGCAACAATGCGAAGGTCATTAAGGGTGAGGCCAAATTTGCCGGTTCTCATCTGATCGAGGTTAATATAGCAACCGGGACGGAAACGATCGAAACTCAGAACACGATAATCGCCACGGGCTCTCGTCCAGTACAGATACCAGGCTTCAGGTTCGACGGCACTAACATCATTACGTCAACAGAAATGCTTGCTCTCCGTCAAGTTCCAGAAAATCTTGTCGTCGTAGGTGCTGGGGTAACAGGTTTGGAGATGGCCACCATGTACGCCCAATTGGGGAGCAAGGTAACTGTTATCGAAATGCTGAACCAACTATTGCCCGGTGTTGTTTCGGACACGGAAATCATCAGAATTATAGAAAGGGCATTCCGAAGGCTAGGCGTTGAATACCATGTGAAATCAAGAGCTAAGGAATATCGTGGCGGGAACGTTTACGCGACTCTAGAAGACGGCAAGGAGGCCGCGTTTCCTTGTGATAAAGTTCTGGTTTCAGTTGGACGCAGGCCAAACAGTGATCAGATAGGCCTGGAAAAGGTGGGGGTAAAGACTGACCCGCAGGGCTGGATTCAGGTTGACAAGAAGTTGCGAACGAATGTTCCAGGAATTTATGCGATCGGTGATGTCGTTGGCCCTCCCTTGTTCGCTCACAAAGCCTCTAAGGATGGAATAGTTGCCGCGGAAGTAATTGCTGAAATGAACAGTGAAGCTGATTACCGAGCGATAGCATGGGCGATATTTACTGACCCCGAGATCGCCTCAGTCGGACTAACCGAAGAACAAGCGAAGCAGAAAGGCTACGACCCAATTGTAGGCAGATTCCCATTCACAGCTTTGGGGAGAGCATTACTTGCAGGTGAGACCGAGGGTTTCGTGAAGATAGTTGCTGACAAGGAATCAGAACTCGTCTTAGGCGTACATGTGATCGGCTCTGAAGCGTCAGATATTATCAGTGAAGCCGCCTTAGCCATCGAGATGGGAGCAACTCTCGAAGACATCGCATTCACAATCCATCCTCACCCGACACTTCCCGAAGCCATTATGGAGGCCGCGGAAGCCGCGAAGGGAAAACCTATTCACATTGTGCAAAAGCTATAGCAGAATCAAGAGCTGAACTACGAATTCTTGGCGATTGCCTAACCCTTAGAGACTACACCGATTCCAACGAAGTGTTCCATTACCTTACTCGTTCTCCTCGAATTCGTTTCGGCGGCGGAGTGACACCGATGTTTCGGGCTAGCTTACGCACTTCGTCCTCGGTCATCCAGTCCACTTTCAGGTATTCAAATATCTCGAAATCTGACATACCTAATGTGCGAGCTTCTTTTACCGCGTGCCTGTAGGCCTCAAGTTCAGTTGGTCGTTCATAATACTCATAGGCTTCATCAAAGAGAGTCCTCCCTTCTCTAAACTGCTTGACATGCACCAGTTCATGAACCACATCCAGATACTTGCTTACGGGATCGCCATCCCTCAAGTAGTGTGCACTCACAATCAAATGCCCATCTTCGTCGCTGACCCCCATGTACCCGAACCGAGAACTGAAGAACTCCACACGAAGCCCTGCTAGGACTTTTTCGGTCTCGGAGCCGAAAATATCCCTAACCGCGGGTATCTTCTCAAAACCTTTGAAGTAATCAGTGAAAGGATGCTTCATTATGGGCACCTCTCCAGGAATCTTGACATCAGGCAGTTTTCTAGCGATATTCTTCATCAGTGTGGTCACGACTGCTCTCAAACGGAGCTGCCCTATTGTAGTAAGATTAGGATTTAAGAGCTAAACATGACTCTGCAGAGCATGGACATGAAAACGGGCAACTGTCTCGATCTCGGTCGACGAGGCTACAACGAGGTTTTGGAACTGCAGCGCAAGCTCGTCAACCTTCGAGCAAGCAATCAAGTTCCCGACACCCTGATACTCGTGGAGCATCCCCATGTCTTCACGGTCGGCAAAGCCAGTCCCGGAGAAATTCCATCCGAAATAAGCAACGTTCCTATCGTTCGTATTGAAAGAGGGGGTCAGTGGACCTATCACGGTCCAGGGCAGTTGGTGGGATACCCTATCCTGGACTTGAATGCAAGAGAACGAGACGTGCATGCATTTGTGAACGGTATAGAGGAAGCATTGATACTTACACTCAAGGAGTTCGGGATCAAAGCAGAGCGGATAGAAGGGAGAGATAAAGCAGGAGTTTGGGTGGAAGGAAAGAAGATCGCGTCAATTGGAGCGGCGATAAGAAGTTGGATAACCTTTCATGGATTTGCTCTCAATGTAAACACAGACATGGAGTATTTTGCTATGATTGAGCCATGCGGCATGCCGAGTTCAACTATGACCTGCATGAAAGCGATCCTCAATGGAAAGGTCGATTTCGTTCAAGTTAAGGAATCTGTACATCGTAATTTCGAGCAGGTTTTTCAGATCGAACTCAAAAGAACGGTAGACGCTCAGATCGTATAGTAATGAAATCAACTTTCTTTCCGGGTTTGAACTTTCAGTAGTTTGAATGCGAGTTGAACCGCAGGGCCTATAGATACCGCAAAAACGATCGTTCCTAACCACGCTGGTCCTCCAAGTATCCAACCCAGTACGACAGTGGTTATCTCAAGGCACGTACGAGCAATACGCAGACTGGTCTTACCTAACCGTGATAATGCCAGCATAAGGCTGTCGCGCGGACCTGCTCCCGCGTCCACTCCGACATATATCGCCGTGGCAAATCCCATGGTCAATGTACCAAGAAGAAGATATGAGATCTGAATCCAAACGACACCAGGAACTGAAGGGACGAAAGGTTTCAGCAAATCAATCCATAATCCGATGAAGAGCATATTTGCAATCGTTCCCCGACCTAAGGGTTCTCTAAGAATTACGTCACACACGATGATAAGAGCAGCCACACCAATATTCGCCTCACCCAATGTGAGAGGCAAATGGTAAGTGAGAGCCATGTGGAGAACATCCCATGGACCGAGACCGATATTCGCTCGAACCATGATATCAATAGCTAATCCGAACATAGCGAAGCCAATCTGAATCACGAAGAAATCGTATGCGAATCGCTTCCAACCGAGCCAATGAAATTTGAACGCTTCACCGCTCATGCATGCTCACCGAAGGCGCCGTCTCACAGCTACGCTCGCAATAGAGTTTATTAGATTACGAGAAGTCCAGATCACTCAAATTCCCTCAAGCTAAGATAGTTTGTTGGATCATGGAGTAAGGTCCGTGACAAGCCTAATCGATACATATGGACGCGTTGGACGTAAACTTAGAATTTCAGTCACGGACCGTTGCAACTTTCGTTGCCAATTCTGTATGCCGAAAGCTCCGGTATGGTTACCTCGCAACGAGATACTTACCTACGAGGAGATACATCGGGTTATCTCCCTCTTGTGTCAGATGGGCGTTAGGAAAGTTCGTTTGAGCGGTGGAGAACCGCTAGTACGACGGGATGTCGAGAGACTCATAGCTATGATCGCTACTCTATCCCAAATAGAAGACATCAGCATGACTACCAACGGGTTTTTGCTGGAAGAGAAGGCTGCGGATCTCAAAGAAGCCGGCTTAAGAAGCGTAACCGTTAGCCTCCATAGCCTCAAGGCGGAACGATTCAGTCAGATAACTGGCGGTGGAGTTTTAGCAAAAGTAGTTGCGGGAATAAGAGCAGCCAAGAGAAATGGACTCAAGCTGAAGATAAATGCGGTGATAATTCGAGGATGCAATGACGACGAAGTAGTTGACCTAGCGTCACTTGCGAGAGCTGGTGACATCACGATCCGTTTCATTGAATACATGCCCTTCGACGGACAGAGGTTGTGGGGAACGGAGAAAGTAGTCAGCGGCAAGGAGATCCTGCAGCGTTTAGAGGAACGCCACGAACTTATCGCAATCCCCCGCGAACGCGGAAGCACGGCAAGCCTCTATCGGTTCGCAGACGGCGAGGGTCAAATCGGCTTAATCACCTCGATAACTCAGCCTTTCTGCTCAGATTGTGACAGAATCCGTCTCTCGGCTGATGGTAAAATAGTTCCTTGCCTTTTTGACAAAACCGGCTTTGATCTCAAGACTCTTTTGAGAGATAACGCCTCAGATGAAATGTTGATGAACTTTATTCGAGAAGCAGTCTTCAAGAAGAGCGCTGGCGTAGAGGCGCTTCTCAAGAAAGCCAGACAGCTTGAGCACGTGCGTCCTATGCATACGATCGGCGGATAGCTAGGACGCGAAACATTATACCCACCGGCGTCAAAACGATGCGGCAATCTTATAACCAAAAGGTTGGGGTAGCTTTCTAGAAACCTCTTAACACCAACACCTCTCACAATCGATTCAACAACATAACTGTAGGAAGAACAATGAGCGAACCAAATCTTGTGCGCATAGGTAAGAAACCCATCATGAACTACGTAACCGCATGCGTGACTTTGTTCAATTCTGGAAATGGCGAGGTGATGGTGAGAGCGAGAGGTCAGGCGATCGAGAAAGCAATCGACACAGTTCAAATGCTACGACGTGGTTTTCTGAAGGACGTAATCATAAGGAAGATAAACTTGGGTTCGGAAGACGTTACTCGTTTTGACGGAAGTAGGGGTAACATCTCGATAATCGAGATCATCCTCTCACGAGAAACAGAGGAAGATACGGCCGATGAGGAAACTGTAGAGGAGCCCGCCTGACAATCTTTATTGACGAACAGAATGCCGAGCCTTGTGGCAGAGTAACCTCAGCCGCGTACAAGGCACGGCGTATTGTTCAAAGCGCAATTCCAACGATGAAGAATAGAGTTGTCAAACCACTAGAAAACCATGTTCGTTTCGATATCATTTCTAAAGATGGCGTACGTCGTCCTAGTAGCATATGAGACACATGGACATAACGCTTTTACAATTCGCACACCAATCGTGGTCACGTCTGGGGCTATTTCGTTGACAACGAAACCGAAGATTGTTGTCACGCCACCAGGTCCCAAGGCTCGTGAACTTCTTGGGAAGGATTCGGATGTTCTATCACATTCAGTGGTAAGGTGGTACCCACTAGTCGTGGAATCGGGATCTGGTTGCATAGTCAAAGATGTTGATGGAAACGAGTATGTTGATTTCAATTCTGGCTTGGTTTGTCTGAACGTGGGTCACTCGCACCCGCGAGTGGTCAAAGCCATTAAGGATCAAGCCGAGAAACTCATCCATTACTCTTGGACTGATTTTTACTATAAGCCGATCATTGATCTTGGAGAACAACTTACGAAAATAACGCCCGGGGCCTTCAGTAAGAAGGTCTTCTTCGCAAATAGCGGCGCGGAGGCTAACGAGGCTGCGATGAAAATGGTCCGATGGCATTCACGAAGGCCACTGTTCTTGGCATACACTGGCTCGTTCCACGGTAGAACGTTTGCTACTATGAGCCTTACAGCAAGCAAGCCGATTCAACGAAGGCATTTCTTCCCCCTCGTTCCTGAAGTAGCCCACGTTCCATACCCATACTGCTATCGATGCCCGTTTCGGTTAACCTACCCCGAATGCAACCTGTGGTGCGTTGACTTCATCGATGAAGAAGTGCTTCAAAAATATGCGCCGCCTGAAGACACGGCTGCGATGTTTATCGAAGCCATTCAAGGTGAAGGCGGATGTGTGGTTCCGCCTGAGGACTATTTCCAGCGGCTCAAGAGGATTCTTGACAAATACGGCATTTTCATGGTGGATGATGAGATTCAATCGGGAATGGGACGCACAGGAAAATGGTTCGCTGTAGAACACTTTGGCGTTACACCGGACATAGTGACCACAGCCAAAGCCCTGGCTTCAGGTCTTCCACTAAGCGCCGCAATCGCAAAGGAAGAAATCATGGACTGGGAAGGCGGTTCACACGCCAACACTTTCGGTGGAAACCCAGTAGCATGTTCCGCGGCACTTCAGGTAATTGATATCATCAAAGACGAAAAACTGCTTGAGAACGCCACGCGACAAGGAGCGTACCTAATGAAGCGACTGAAGGAGATGCAGCAGAAGTATCCAGTAATTGGAGACGTTCGCGGTAAGGGTCTGATGATTGGAGTTGAGCTTGTCAAGGATCCAGAAACGAAAGCACCTGCCATCGACGAAACATTAGATGTTATGAACAAATGCTTCAAGCGTGGCTTAGCCATCATAACGGCAGGGAGATCCACAATGCGCGTCGCCCCACCACTCACAGTAACACACGAGATAATTGACGCGGGCCTAGAAGTGTTCGAAAGCGCCGTCAAGGAAGCGGCAGAGCAACTCAAGTAACCAACGCAGGATCACAAGCATTTCGGTTTGCGCTTTGTGATTAAGAGAAGAACATAGCCAACTTCATAACAAGTCCTCGAAAGCAGATACTAATTAACCTTAGCAACACAATGCTAAGTGTCTTCCATTGAAATTCACATTCAGTTATACCGGGATCCGAGTTCGCGATCTTGACAAGGCGATTGATTTCTTTACGAGATTTCTAGGCATGAAGGTTCGATCACGAATTCCCGCACCACGGAACAAAGGAGAATTTGCCAACTTGGTCTCTGGTGACGCACAACACTGGCTGGAGATCAATTGGTATGCCGAGGACAGCCCTGTTGCAGCCCCATTCCGCGAAGGAGAGGAGCTTGATCATTTGGGTTTCGAGGTAGACGACTTTGAAGATGCTCTTCAACGACTCAGCGACGCCGGATACCCACCAGTTATTGGTCCACTAAAGGCCGGCAATTGGGATATTGCTTTTGTGAAGGGCATTGACGGTATCTGGTTGGATGTCTACCGGATTAACCCGAAAACCAAATCGAAAGGTAAGACAAGACGCAAGAAACGCTAAACGGCGCCTACCATCATTCGTAGGCCGGGTTCCGGAAGAACGGTGAATTACCGATCTGTGAAACGGCACTAGGATAAGACATATGTTGGATTTCAATAGGATTATCTTCTCGTGATACTCGTGGAGATCAAACGTGTTGCGGTACTGGGCGCGGGTTTGATGGGGCATGGAATAACCCAGGTCTGTGCACAATCCGGCAAACTCAATGTCACTATGCGAGACATCGAACAACGTTTCATCGATAATGGAATGAAGATGATTCAAGAGAGCCTCCAGCGATTCGTGAGAAAGGGAAGCATAAGCGAAGGCGAATCAAAGGAAATTCTCAAACGAATTCACTCCACCCTCGACTTGAAGGAAGCTGTTCAGAATGCGGATTTAGTCATAGAGGCCGTAACAGAAAATCTAACACTGAAGAAAGCCGTGTTGGCAGACGCAGACAAGGTCGCGCCCCCCCATGCGATAATAGCCTCGAATACATCATCGATCAGTATAACTGAGATCGGCGCTGCAACGAAGAGAGCCGAGAAGGTGTGCGGCATGCACTTCTTCAATCCACCGCAACTAATGAAACTGATTGAAATCATCCGAGGCCTTAAGACATCGGATGAAACCGTGAAAACAATCCGCGAGCTCTCATTCAAACTGGGCAAAGAACCGGTAGTGGTGAAGAAGGATACACCCGGATTCATAGTCAACCGAATTCTTATACCTGCATTAAACGAAGCCGTCTTCTTGGCCGCCGAAGGTGTCGCTGATCCTGCTGATATTGACAAAGCCTGTGTCCTCGGCCTAAACTGGCCTATGGGACCATTCAAACTACTCGACTATATTGGAATCGACACAACTCTATTCATTACGGACGTGATGATGAACGAGACCGGCGATCCGAAATTCCGTCCAAGTAATCTGCTCAAGCAGATGGTGCGAGCGAACCTTCTAGGCAGAAAGACAGGTAGAGGATTCTACGACTGGACCGAACAAAATGAAGAAAGGCCGGCCCCCTTCTGATCCCAAAACGTATTCAGTATTATGCCGCTTAACACGATTAGTCTCATACGAATAGTGAGACCAAAGAACACGGATGTCACAAACCAGAGCAGATCATCAAGCCTACGTGGAAGAATACCAACCGCGTCAAACGGTGGGGTTAGATAGCGCGAACAGTCCAAAAGAGAGTGGTGCTGCATCCGACGAATGACGTACCTGCCGATATGTACAATTGATGCGTTTTACTTGTTCGAATGACTGGCGTGGACGATATAACCTCCTTGTCTGCGTCCAAGTATCGTAAATGGTCAAAGGACAAATAGACTGGATTACGCTTCATTGACGAATGAATGTAGAATGAGCATCGCGTCTGGAGAATTGCCCCAAGTGGAATGGCACGCGACAGAATCAGCAGCAGTACTCTCGAAGTTGAATTCAGACCCGAAGCAAGGGCTCAAAAGTGACGACGCAAAGGCACGGCTTGGGATCTTTGGGCTCAACGTAATAGACGAGGGAAAGAAAACCTCCGTTGTGACGCTGCTTGTGTCTCAGTTTAAAGAAACGCTCGTTCTGATACTGATAGCGGCAGCGATCATATCGATTTTGATAGGTGAAGCGATTGACTCGGCCGTAATACTCGTGATAGTGTTCGCTTCTGCAGGCTTAGGTTTCTATCAGGAATACAGAGCAGAACGTTCTTTGGCTCTTCTAAAGCAACTCGCAGCACCGTCGGCGACCGCAATTAGAGACGGTCAGGAGCTAGTGATTCACGCAAAGGAGCTTGTTCCCGGAGACATAATTCTCTTGCATCCAGGGGACAAAATTCCTGCTGACGCTAGGGTTATTGACGAAATGAACCTGCAAGTCGACGAAGCCGCGTTGACCGGTGAGTCTGTTCCAGTAGCCAAATTCTCAACAAAGTTAGAGCCTGCCACTCCATTGCCTGAAAGGAGTGACATTGTGTTTTCCGGCACAATTGTGACGTATGGTCGAGGAAGAGCGGCTGTATTTGCAACTGGCATGGGTACAGAGTTTGGAAAGATAGCTCGTCTAATCCAGATCGATCAACCAGAGCAGACGCCACTAGAGAAGCGAATGGATGAGCTCGGACGCTGGATGATCAAGTTGCTTTTGGTGGCGGTCGCTCTGATCTCCCTCCTAGGCATTCTGCGTGGTCACGAATTGCTTGAGATGTTCCTATGGGGGGTGAGTCTGGCTGTTGCTGCCGTACCAGAGGCTCTCCCAGCCGTTGTCACCGGAGCATTGGCCGTGGGAGTATATCGAATGGCGCGCAAGAACGCGATAATCAGACACCTTCCAGCAACCGAGACGCTGGGGTCAACGACAGTTATCTGTTCAGACAAAACCGGAACCTTGACGAAGGGAGAGATGACGGTGACGAAACTCTTCACAGACGGGGAATTCTACGATGTCACGGGGGCAGGATATGAACCACGAGGCGAGTTTCTCCCCTCCGTGACGGGTTCAGAAAACGAGGTTCTGAAATTCACATGCTTGTGTAGTGTTCTCTGCAATGATGCAAAACTCGTGAGACAAGACAATGCCTGGAAGGTCGTGGGTGATCCAACTGAGGGGGCCCTTCTTGTTGCCGGTGCGAAAATTGGCATTGACGCCGAGTCGGAGCGTAGTGGATATCCTCGAATTGCTGAGGTTCCATTCACTTCTGAGAGAAAGAGGATGTCCACGGTGCACAGAACTCAACAGGGTCAGTATCTTGTCGCAATGAAAGGGGCAGTCGAGGTCGTTCTTGACAAGTGCGTTGAAGTTCGACGCGCAGACACCAGCGCGAGGCTGGATCAGGCATTTAAGCGTCGAATAATCGAGGCTAACGACAGCTTCGCTGCCAACGGTTTTCGTGTTCTCGCTGTAGCCTACAGGTTGCTAGATCAACTTCCAGATGAAGTAGATGAGAAAATTGAACACGAGATGACCTTCCTTGGTGTGCTGGCCATGGTGGACCCGCCTAGGGAAGAGGCAGTGGAAGCTGTTAGACTCTGCGAGAAGGCGGGCATACGGGTTGTCATGATAACGGGCGATCACAAACTAACGGCCACTTGGGTTGCAAGAGAGATAGGGATCCTGAAAGAGGGCGGCCTTACACTCACAGGAGCCGAACTGGACAGGCTCAACGATCAGGAATTTTCGCAGATCGTTAACAAAGTCTCGGTCTATTCTCGCACGTCTCCGGAGCACAAAACACGGATCGTTGCAGCACTCAAAAAGGAAGGAAACATCGTTGCGATGACCGGTGACGGAATAAACGATGCACCAGCCCTCAAGAAATCTGACATCGGTGTAGCGATGGGAATCACCGGAACTGATGTGACCAAGGAAGCCTCTGACATGATACTCACTGACGACAACTTTGCTTCGATTGTTGCAGCAGTCTACGAAGGAAGAGGCATTTTCGAGAACATCAGGAAGTACTTGACTTACTTGCTGTCGGCTAACATTGGCGAGATCTTGGTTATGGCTTTGGCTGGATTACTTGCTCTTCCATTACCTCTGTTGGCCAAGCATCTACTTTTTGTGAACCTAGCGACTGACGGTCTTCCTGCTCTGGCGTTAGGAATCGATCCCCCCGACCCCCGCATAATGGAGAACCCTCCTCGAAGCCCTAAGGAGAGCATCTTTCGATCTGTACGTGGCTGGTTGGCAGGAATAGCCCTCTTGCTCCTTGCCGTTTGCAGCCTTGCATTTGTTTACGCTCTTCTGAGCTACGGTTGGACCTTTGCTAATCCTGTTGAGTTTGCTGAATTGAAAGCTCGAAGCATGGTCTTCGCAACTATGGTCTTCTTTGAGATCTTCTTCGCCTTAAGCTGCAGATCTTTCAGCAGAACGTTTCTTTCTACTGGACCGTTAGGCAACAAGCCTCTTGTCGTCGTTGTTCTTGGTCAAGCTCTGATTATGCCGTTCTTGTTCCAAGCTCCGGTTTTGGCGAGTATCTTCAGCGTCACAGCCTTAACACTAGTAGAGTGGCTCTTCGCGCTTGCACTTGGATCTCTGGGCTTCGTTTTCAGCGAACTTGTCAAACTACTCCGAAGAGGTTCCAAATGAGGATCGTTAGGTGCTCTTCACAACGGGTCGGAGCATAGAAATCTAACCTCAACTATCAAGAGAACCAAGTGAGGCCGGGTGAATGACTGTCACAGCCATCGTAGGCGCCCAGTGGGGTGACGAAGGAAAAGGTCGAGTTATCGACTACTTGGCGTCGAAAGCCGATTTTGTCGTCAGATTCCAAGGAGGCGACAATGCCGGCCATACTGTAGTTAATGACCTTGGGACGTTCAAGTTGCATCTAATCCCATCTGGGATTTTCTACCCTCAGGTCCGCTGCATTTTGGGCGCGGGTACGGTGATCGATCCGGCATCATTGCTCAGTGAGATATCCGAGCTGGAGCATTCCGGTGTCAATACAAGCAATTTATGGCTCGACAGACGCGCACACATCGTCTGGCGCTATCATCAACTCTTAGATGGAGCAAGAGATAGAGACAGGAAGCTGGGAACCACTCGTAGAGGCATTGGACCCGTATATGGAGACAAGTGTGCGTACCGCGGAATACGACTGGGGGATCTTCTTCATCCGCAATTTCTGCGTCAACGGTTGGAAGGAGTCCTGCCGCTCAAGAATCACGAAATGGCATTCTATGGTCTTCCGGCCTTGAAACTGGAAGAGTTACTGACCGAAGTCGAAGAATGGCGGCAAAAACTATCCGCGCGAATAGTAGACTCTATGGTACTAGTTCGTGATGCCGTAAAAACCGGTCAACGAATTCTTCTGGAGGGACAACTGGGCATCATGCGTGACCTCGACTGGGGTATTTACCCCTATAGCACAGCTTCTTCTCCAACGGCTGGAGGCGCATGTATCGGAGCCGGGATCCCCCCTCGATATTTGGACGAGATTGTCGGAGTAGTGAAGGCATATTCCACTTCAGTTGGTGGCGGCCCATTCCCAACAGAGTTATTCGACGCAGACGGCGAACGACTCCGCGAGATTGGAGATGAATACGGTGCTACCACAAGACGTCCACGCCGATGCGGTTGGTTGGATATCGTTCCCGTACGTTATGCTGCTTGGCTCAATGGTCTGAGTGCCATTGCCGTCACAAAACTGGACGTACTCGACTCATTTGAGAAAATAAAAATATGCACAGGTTATCGAGCTGGCGAGAACATACTTACTGACATGCCAGACACAATCACTCAAGGCCAGGTACAACCGATATACGAGGAGTGGCATGGCTGGCGTTCGTCAACATCTGACGCTCGATCATGGGAAGACCTCCCATCCCTAGCTCAGGCATATCTGAGACGCATTGAGGAACTAGCTGGCATCCCGATCCGCTACATTTCAGTTGGCCCAAGACGCGAGCAGATGATCTGCTTATGATTCAAACACGATGTGCTGAGTTCCGATCATGCGCAAGAGTTTGATCTTTGCAATCGCTTCAGATCCTCAGGAGTGTCGCAGTCCCTTAGGACATTCTCAGAACCAGTCTCAACCAACGCTACTTCACCTTGATGCCTCTGGATAACCGATTTCAAACCGTATGTCTGCTCATTAATCGCTTCAATCTCAGTGAATAGCGATCTAGCAATAAGGATTGGGTGACCTTGCTTACCATCGTGGGATGCAATTAGGATTGGCTTATCGTAATTACTGTGAGCGTCCAACACACTGTTGATTGATCGTGTATCTATCATGGCTATGTCGCCAGGAAGAATGAGCAGCGCGCGCGTAGTCTTTCCGACCTCTCTTAATCCTATCTTGACCGAGGTGCTTTGTCCCCGTTCATAGTTCTTGTTCACGATCAAACGGCATGGAAGATCTGACAGCACCGCACGTATCTTGTCTGCTTCCCATCCTAGGACCACAATTACTTCATCCACTTTGGAACTTAAGGCGGTTTCAACAACCTTTCTAATCATCGGCTTGCCGCCGATCTTGGCCAGAAGCTTGTTTCTTCCATGCATCCGAGTAGACTTTCCAGCTGCTAGGACAATTAGCGAGATCATGAGTCAGTCCTTCACATTGACATTGAGAGAAATTGTGCGTCACCAGGTTCTCCCAGCACGTTTCCGTCTTGGAAGAGTACCTTTCCTCTGCGTATGGTCATAATTGGCCAACCTTTCATTTTTCGCCCCTCATAAGGTGTCCAGCCAACTTTGTAATGAAGCTCTTCAGCTCGTACTTTCTTGCTCATCTTTAGATCGACGATAACCAAGTCAGCATCTGAACCTAGCTGAATACTTCCCTTCTTATTGTCTATGCCGAATATCTTTGCTGGACTGGTGCAACAGACTCGCTGAAGATCATCGAGGTTGATTCGACCCTTGTTCACACCTTCGCTGAGTAAGACAGGCAGCATGGTCTCGATTGTTGGAATACCTCCCCAAGCATTCCAGATGTCTTGCCAACCCCCCTCTTTCTCTGAGCGTTCTCCTGGTGCATGCTCAGAGGTAACGATATCCAGTGTCCCACTCCGTAACGCCTTCCAAAGCGAGCTAGCATCTCTAGCGCCTTTGAGTGATGGGTTCACCTTCAGATATGGCCCGAGCTTTCTCACATCTTTGCGTGTCAAGGTAAGGTAGTGCGGACATGTTTCGGCAGTAACCTTGACTTCCTTCTTCTTGGCATCATGCACTATTCTCACGCCCTCTGCGGTTGACATATGTGAAATGTGGAGACACCCTGGAGTCTTGCTAGCTAAATCAATGACTTTCTTCACGGCTCTCTTCTCAGCGATGTTTGGCTTCCATTCTGAATGGGCCATTGGATCCACTCTACCCTCGGCGATGAGGCGTTGGAAGTTCTTGTCTGCTGTCTCTTCATCTTCAGCGTGCACATTGAGAATTGCATTGTGCGACGCGGTTTCACGGATGAGAGACATCAATGTGTGATCATCAACATAGTAGGGTTTGCATGTGAATGTCTTGAAGGAACGTACTCCAATGCTTACGATTGAGGCAATGTTGGGTAGATTGCTGAGATTCATCATCCCCGCATGAAGAGAGAAGTCTACTAGAGATCCAAGCATTCCGGCCTCTATCTTACTTTTCACTCGTTCTGTGGTATCAACCGGCGTAGAGAGAACCATCTCAATTACGGTTGTTACCCCGCCAGCGGCGGCTGCGCGACTTCCACTTGTAAAATCCTCGTGACTCGTGAAGGCTGGGTCATGAAGGTGCACATGACCGTCAACTAAGCCTGGAAGAATGATCCTGCCCCTGGCGTCGATTCGACTATCAACTTGAGCGAATTTACTTCTCCTGATCGATTTGATCTTCTCGTCTTCGATCAGAATATTAGAGCGAGTTAGCCGGCCAGCTATCAGCAATCTACCATTTTCGATTGCGATGGTCACCAATTCGGCTCTCGCCCTGATTCGCCTGTGCTAATGCTGACTTAGGCAACAGATGGCCTCAAGTGATAAGCGTCAGCACCTCTCGCATAACGTAACCTATTTTATAATATATCATGCCATCTGAGGTTGGTCTAAGGCTTTGAATGATCTTCTGTTGAAAAATGGCGTTATTGTGACTATGGATCCTAGCCGAAGGGTCCTCGAGGGATACTCGATCGCTATTAAAGACGGCATAATAGTTGAGATAAGTGAAACAAAGGATCTTGAAAGCAAGTATCTTCGAGCTGACGTGTTGGACGCCTCGGGCCGTATTGTAATGCCTGGGCTCATTTGTAGTCATTCGCATCTTTATGGTATCATGCTCCGTGGCGCCACTCTAAGAATCAATCCCCCCTCAGACTTCACGCAAATCCTTCAGCGAGTTTGGTGGCCTGTTGATGAGGTGCTTACCTCCGAGGACGCGTTCGCAAGCGCCTTAATATCATCGGTTGAATTCGCCAAATCAGGCGTAACTATGTTCGCTGATACTTATTCCGGTCCGAACTCGATAAATGGGATCTTAGATCGGATAGCAGGAGCGATCGAGCAAGTTGGCATCAGAGGGTTCATTGCCTTTGAGGCAACTGAACGCCACTCAAAAGTCGAGGGATCAGAGGGTATAAGAGAAAACATTCGATTCGCGGAAAAGATGCAGGCCAAAACCAATTCTAAGGTGAAGCCCCTCTTTAGTATACACGCGTCCTTCACAGTCTCCGACAGTCTGATTAAGGAAGTGAGGGCGCTCGCGAGCAAGTATCGCGTCCCGGTGACGATTCATACATCTGAGGGAATGGGGGACGTTGAACATAATCTAGAGAATTATGGAAAGAGGACTTTGGAACGTCTTCAAGATGTTGGCCTGCTAGGACCAGATGTTGTTCTAGTACATTGCGTAAATGTCAGCGACGATGAGATCGACATAATTGCCCGAACAAACACTGGCGTCGCGCACAATCCCATGAGTAACATGCTAAATGCGGTGGGAGTTTCGCCGGTGCTTGAGATGATAAAGAAGCATGTGAATGTTGGTCTAGGTAACGACGGATACATATTCGACATGTTTGAGAACATGCGAGCCACGTTCCTAGTTCATCGTCTGCAGAACAGAAATCCTAACGCAATAGACCCTTACACAATTCTTGAGATGAGCACGATCAACGGTGCAAAACTGTATGGCATGGATAAGGAGCTCGGATCCTTACAGGTCGGTAAGAGGGCCGATATAGTCGTAATCAAACCAGCCCTCCTACCAACACCTCTTAACGCGAATACGGTGGTTGGTCACCTGATCAACACTGTCGATGGCGACGATGTTGAACACGTACTAGTCGACGGCAAGTCGATTGTCATGAACAAACGTCTTCTTACATGTGACGAAGAGAAAGCTCAATCGCTCTCGCAGGAAGCAGCCGCCAGCCTGTGGTCACGCCTGAGTATAGACAAGGCGCAAATTGATACTCTGAAGAAATGAGTATGCCATATGGGATTGTGGGTTGCAGTACAGGCCCGTAGTAACGTCGTTCATTCAAGTCGCGCAAAAGATCTTGCTACTCAGACGTAGTTCAAAGGTTGGTTCTTATCGAGGCAGATGGGCGGCTGTCAGTGGCTATCTCGAAGGAGACGAGAACCCCGCGCAACGGGCTATGACTGAGATAAGAGAGGAGACTGGGTTGACTTCTGAGCAAATCACACTGGTGAGAATGGGTGAGATGCTCAGAGTGTACGACGAGGATGCCGACGTTATTTGGGTGGTTCATCCATTTCTATTCGAGGCCAATGAACCACGCGTTCGTCTCGATTGGGAACATATGGAGTTCCAATGGGTTCGACCGGATGAGTTGAGAGAGTATGAAACGGTTCCTAAGCTGAGAGAGACGTTTGATCGAGTACGGTGGGATTTGCAGACAGTACCGATAGCTCTTTCCAATGTTACTCGACAGATACAAGACATCGCCCAAGATCGAACGCATGGAGCAAGTTATCTTGGATCCCAAGCAATCGAGATAATGAGTGAAGTGTCAAGACTTTCGCAAGCGAGAAGCCCAGACGACCTGTTCCACGATCTGCTTCTGGTGACATTGGGCTTACGAAATGCGCAACCGAGCATGCCGACCCTTAGAAATCTACTTGGTAGATTGCTCTATCGTATTGATTCAAGACGATATGAGCTGACTTCTACGATAGAATTCAGGCAGCTCGTGCGTTCGATTGTGGATGAGGAACTTTCAAACGCAAAGAAGTCATTGGATGATGCGTCCAGGAATTGTGCTCTGGCTCTTCCAGAAACTTGCAGAGTTCTCACTCACAGTTATAGCAGCACACTCAGCAAAGCGCTGCAATTCGCCTATCAATTCGGGAAAAGACCGGAGGTCTATGCTACGGAATCGCGACCAGGAGGAGAGGGCGTACGTCTTGTGAAGGATTTGTCATCTAGAGGGCTTCAAGCCAGACTAGTACCCGATGTCAAGGCGCCGTCTGAGATGCCTAACGTGGATTTGGTTGTGGTCGGTGCGGATAGTGTTATGGCAGATGGCTCGCTTGTCAACAAGATCGGGACGGCAAGAATCGCTATGTTCTCTGATGCACGTTCAATTCCGTTTTACGTTGTTTCCGAAACTGCCAAGTTCAGTACGTCCGATTTTCTTGGCGAACCAATTAGTATTGCGGAGGCTCTTTTCGATTCGACACCGAGCAAATATGTTTCGAAGATATTCACGGAGCATGGCGTCATACGACCGTACGATGTTGAGCAGCAAATAAGAGGAATTCTAAGGGAACTTTATACATAAGATTGGGGGAAGCTGCGGCTTCAATCCAATAGGTCTTGATTGTAATTGAGCGGCATTCCAGAAGTTGACATGCGGATTCGTAAGCTTGTACAAGCTATATTCCGCTCGCAAGGAATGCTACGGGAGTTCTTCACAGATCTCTTCCCTTACATGCGAGAGACCGTGCGCAACTTCAGGTTAGAAGGGATCTGGGATAAAGTGTATGCTGATGTCGTTACTGGCGATTATGAACTCGACAGACTCTCGCTCTTTCTAAACCGACTATATACTGAGGATAAGGAACTCTTCGCGTCGTTCCTCGGTTATGTGACGAAGCAGCTTCTCGAGAGATTCCACGAACCGAAAGAGAATCTTTCATGGTTCTTCCAAGAACTCGGAGATTTGGGGTTCAGCTGGGACGGCAAGAAACTCGTCCCAATGCAAGCCTGAGTCCTATTGTGCTTCTTCTGGTGGTGGAATGCCGCGAAAAAGCATGAAGAAGATGATTGCCGCTGCTAGGTACACTCCTCCACCGATGAGCATTGGTGAAGAAAGGGAAATGTAGTTTCCTCCGCCAAGGAGAACCCCTCCGAGGAAGGTGCCTACTGAGGCGCCGATGCCCCATAACATCGATGAAATCGCTGATGCAGATGCTCGTTCTTGCGGGTTCACAGTCCCCATTAGATATGACTGCTGCACTGGCCATGAGATATTCATCATGAAATTCCTCCCTATGTAGAGGAGGCCAGCCAGCTGATACGTTGGCGCAGTGATCATTGATCCCAACATTATTGCGGACAAACCCTGAGCGGTGAGAACAATCAAAGGACTACCGAAAGCCCCCGTCAACCTTGGTATTAGCGGCACCACAATTATCGAAGTGATTTCCGCAGCAGCAAACCATGGCCCCAAAATCGTCTCATTTACTCCATACATGCTTCTGAACCAAAGTGAAAGTAATTGTACCGCAACGCCCGAAGCGAAGCCAACCATACCCAGCGTAAGCGAGAACTTCATAATTTGACTCGACGACTTATGTGGCAGCAATTTCTTGGACGCTAATCGATCCATTATTGACTGACGGGGTTTAGTCTCGGTAAGAGGTATTACAGCTAAGCCTGAGAGGATTGAGAGACCAGCGAGAATTAGAAACAGATAAGCATGGGAACTTAGGTAAGGCATTCCAAAAACCGTTTGTAGGTAACCGGGCAGAATACCCATCGCTGAGCCCGTTGTTAGGGCAATAGTCCAGATGCCTTGCGACCACGCAAAAGCCCTTGTTCGCTTCTCCGCAGATGCTTTTTCAGCCAAAAGCGCTGTCCACGCAGGAACCCATGCCGCGCCACTGAACCCACCCGCCAAACCCATTCCTGCAATTGCGCTTGCTATGACCAGCGAGCCAAAGTCGTGCATGAATGCAAGTAGCACATACCCAAGCGTTGCCGACAGCAGACCGCATACAACAAATTTCTTCCTTCCATATCTGTCTGCAGCGATTGCGAAAGGGACGATCATGACAGTGTTCGAGATTGCTGCTGCTGTTGTAATAGCGCCGATGAGATCTCCTGGGAATCCAAGTTGGCTCAAGTAGATTGGCAAGACAACGAGGGTGTAGCCTAAAGGAAGTGAGTTTAAGCCCATCGCGCCGAGCAGAAGCAGGAGATCACTATGATCGTGAACGCCATAAGTCAAATCGGATTATACATCCGCCACTTGTGAAATCAAGAATCTCTGAGCTTGCTGTTCAAATCATGTCTAGGAATTGAAAAACGGGGTGGGGGCGATGTTCACTGACATATCATTAAGCAGTTACCGAAACGATGTTCTCCACGCGGGTACTGTGGCGCTGCAGCATAGATGGTCGGCGGGGTTGGATACGTATACGCGTAGCCCAACGGAAGGCCGTAGAAAGGGTACCAGTAGCCGTAGGGAGGATAACCGTTTGACATACCATAATATTGGTAGGGTGAATTCTGGTAGTAGTAGCCCGAGTTACATGCGCAGTATTGACACATAATTAAATGCCCTGCAAGCTGCAGCCTGTAAACCAAAAATTAAGGGTATCCACGTAATGATATTCACGTGTCAATTCCCATGATGAACCGAGACTAAGCGGTGCACTCGAATTGCCTTCAACGCAGCAAAGGCTGGACCGATCAGAAATCTGAAGAAACACACGTCGCAATGAGGGTCAGAGAAGAGATACGTGCGTAAGATCGCAGGTAGTACACCCATCACCCTCGAATTCCACTATAACCACCGGCGCAGGTATAACCGCCTATGCAATTTCGAGTTCGTCCTCCTTCCAGCTCGCGAAATTCGTCTCAACCTTTATGCAAATTCGAAAAATATGTGTGGCTGGTAAGCTGAAGTCCGGAAGATAAGGGCTTGAAGATCAACACGATCGTAATGGACATGGATGGCACGATAACTCGATTCAATCTCAACTTCAAGGAAGCACGTCGTCGAGTGCTAGAAGACCTTGAAAACATGAACCTGCGGACACCAGACATGACGGAGCAGACCGGTATCTATCTGATGCTTAAGAGACTAAAGGAAAACGTCGACAAAGATACGTTTGCCAGTATTCGAAAGAAATTCTACACGTATCTGCAAGATATGGAAGTGACAGCAGCTCAGGATGTTAGTCTATACCCAGGTGCCCTTGAGACGCTAAATCAACTGCGAGAGCTGCGTTTCAAGATCGGAATAGTCACTAACAATGGCAGAGCGGGAACTGAGATAACGCTGAGACGTCTCAAGTTGAACGAGTTCTTTGATGCTGTGGTAACAAGGGATGATTGTGAGGAAATGAAACCTGATGCTGGGCCGGTGAAAAAGGCTCTTGAAATTATGCGCTCGAATCCAAAGGACGCAATATTCGTGGGAGATGGCCTAATGGATATCATGGCTGCGAAGGCTGCAGCGCTTCCTTCGGTTGCTGTTGTCACAGGCCCTTTCAGCGGAGAGATTCTGCTGCAAGCCGAACCTGACTATGTACTGGGTTCCATAAACGACCTTCCACATTTGCTCGAACATCTGGATAATCGGAAGTGAGATGTTCACCCTCATATTATGATCGCGTCGATAAGAAATTTGAATCCGTAACCAATGAGAATTAGTCCGAAAGCGACCAGCACGACTCTGTAGTATCGTGATCCCACAATGCTCCTGCCTTTCTTAGCCAAATGTGCAATACCCGTCAAGAACGCATAGTCCATCCACACATGCGCAACGTACATGAGCAGTACTCCCACAATCGCGGCAAAAGCTAAGGCTTGAACAACGAGTACCGAACCAATAGTCAACCACCACAATATGAAATACGGATTGAGGCCTGTCAAAACGAGACCGAGCATCAGAGAATTCGTAGGAAGCCTAGGTGTCTTGTTTGGTTCTCCGTCTTCCTTGGACTTCAGGGTCTCATATAACTGAAGAACTCCGAACCCGATAAGTCCAATGCCCCCCATCAGACCGATCCCGATCTTGACCAGTGGTTGACTTGCTGCGGCTAGTAGACCTATCGCCAAGGCAAGCACTAGGGGGAATTCTACGATTGTGTGTCCGATAGCGCAGGAAAAGCCTGCGCGCGCTCCCTCCTTGGAACCCTGCATAAGTAGGCCAAAGAACAAAGGACCTGGTGCTAGAGCACCTGACGCCGTCACGAGCACGACGGTCACGATGAAATCAAGTGAGTTCATGTGATTGATCTTCCATTCCTTATTCTGAGTCTAGTTCTTTGGGGTATTCACTTGTTCATGAGGCAGTGGAATCTCTTCTCTTAATTCCACTTCTTACCCGTGTGATTTGCAGACCTCATGCATTAATTCACTTCAACGATCAAGTTAAAGGTGAAGGATCAACCGAGTTTTATTCACTGTGCCGGGTTACTTGTGTGATGCTCGGTACTTCCGACGCACATACGAAAGTGCATTGTTACGATCATTCGTACGATGCTCCTTGGATAATCTACTAGTCTTCCATCGCCGTATTTTTTATTCTTCCTAACGCCTTCACTATATCATGTTTGGTTAGCAGACCAACGACTTTTCTTTCGTTATCGAGGACGGGGAGACTGCCAATGCCTTTTGTAATGATTATCTGAGCGGCTTGGGCTAAATCCGCGTCGGCTAATGTTGTAATTGGATTACGGGTCATTAGGTCTCCTGTTCTAATCAAAACCATCTCGTTTTCTCGTTTGGAGCCAAACAGACGGCCATGCTTAGCCCCAGGCACTCTCTCTCTGATTGACAAGAGATCCCAGAGTGTTAGGATACCTACGAGCTCCTCATCTATGACTGGAATGCTTGGTTGCCTATACACGATGGCCTGCGCCACATGAACAACTGGATAGGTGCTCTTGGCGAAGATGAAATCTCCTGAGGCAAGATCCCGTACTTTGAACTTTCCTGACCACTTCTGTGAGAAATGGTGGCATAGATCTGTTTCAGTCATGATTCCTGAGAGTGGCTGCTCTCCTGTAACAACTGCGTAAGAGAGGTTTTCGGTGTCAAACATTCTTGCTGCATTGAAAACTGGAAAGTCTGGCATTATTGTCGGTATCGATTTTGATGTCGCTTCCGAGACCATGATCTCCTGCAACGGTCGTGTTGTAGAATCCTCCAAGAGAAATCGTGCCATATCTCGTTTGGAAATTAGTCCAATTGGTCGACCGCGATGATCTACAACAACAAGTTGCGATACGCGGTTGTGCGTCATCGAGTCTCTGGCCTGAAGCAATGAGTCGGAAGGGGGAATGGTTACCACCCAGTGTGTCATGACATCGCTAACCGTATCCACTCTCGGTACTGCCTTCTGACTCTCCAATAGTAAAATCAGGCTCTTGTTTCGAATCAAGTAATGATAACCCCGTTTTTGATATAAGGCAGATTAATGGTTACCATTGCTGATTATGATAATTGATAGAAAATCAATGTCGCCCGACATCGATGCTGAGCATTCGGTTCCACACGTTAGGGAAGCTTCCAAGAGTTGATTTGGTGATCTAGTTGCTGCTCGTCATCCTTCTTAGAGTAATCTTGAGGCCTCTGCTCTCTAAGTAATTCATGAATTTCCGCAAGAGTTCTCCTTTAAAGACTAATTCCGGTGGTACGAGACCTCTGACATATATTTCCCCTTTTCCGAGTAGTTGCGCGGCAATAGAGCATGGAAACGCTGTGGTGCGGCCCATTGAAGTCATCCTCTGTTTACTATCATAGTGGTCGACCATCTCGTATCTGTAATGTGTCCTTTTCCCATTCTTTTTTCCAATCACGTCAACTCGAAAAAGCGTCAGATCCTTCTCGTTATCGAGTCGCAGCCGATCGGATAGTATCTTCGTTAGGAATTCTTTTGGTGCGATCGCCATCCCATCAAGCGGTACAGGTTCGGTTTCCAGGAGCCCGCACTCGATCAAGGTCTTTATCTGGGATACATGGCCGGGCCATCGGATTGTTTTCTCATCCATCTCTCTAACATTCTTCAGCGTTCGGATGAGTGTCGATAATCCGTCGGTATAGAAACATTCACATCGCCCTATCGGTGGGGGAAAGTCCACCGATTCAAGCCCGGAGAGAGAATCGACCTCAGTGAGTCGTCCATTCTTGATGATCTTCGCCTTACGCAAATACTCCTCAAGTACAGCACTGAATGAGAAGACTATTCTGTAATTCAGGGGAGGTCTTGGGTGTTCTGGAATTCCACCTACTTTGATGTGAACTTCATCAGCTCTATCCATCTTATCGGCAGCGTTTTTGGCAAGAATGTTGGTTAACCCAGGGGCCAAACCGCAGGCAGGAATGATTGTTATGCCTCTTTTCCGCGCCGCATGATTAATTTTGCTTTCTTGGAACCGCCAACCGAAGATCAAATCGACAAAATTCACACTTGCTTGAACTGCCGATTCTATAGCGTACTCACTGAGCCCATGGGGAAGGGCTCCCACACCAACATCGAAGCGTTTTAGAAGCTTCACAGTCTTTGAACGATGGCGAACGTCGTGAAGCTTAACCGAGAGTTTGGCGGAAGGTTCTATTCGAGTTAACGCTTTTAGTCGGTCACGATTAACGTCAAAGACAACAACTTGCTCAACATCCTTTAACCTGACTAGATCGCGAGCAATAGTTGCACCCATTAAACCTGAACCGAAGATGCCTATGCGCAATGCAAGTACTCCTCAGAAGAATTGACAAAAAGGATGTTTGTCTTGGAAGTAAATGTGTCGCATCGTGACCATAAACGGTGGCTTAACCACTGCTCTTACGAGGGCATCATGACATGTCGCGAAAAGAGATGTTCTCAGTGCGAGAAGCCACTCCGGACAGTTGCCGCAACCACATACACCGATTAGACTTCAAGAAATCCAATAGCAGATCACTGAGGAATGCCTCAGAGATATTTGTCAGCTTTTTCCATGTTACGAGATATCTCAGTTGAATCAGATTCAGAGATGTGAAGACTCGCGAACCAGAAGATGACGTTCTCTTCGCGTGAGAAATGTTCACGGGTGAGAAATTCAAACTTCTCCACAGTCTTTGCCACTGATTCTAGGGGAACGTGATCAGTGTCTGGTTCGAGAGCGAAGATAGCGTTCGCGATCTACCTCAGGCCGCGTGTTTGATTCGTCGCATGGAACTGAAGGGGCTAACGTGATCGTGATTCCACCGGGGCAGAGTTGGAGCTACACCTTCAACAAACCTGGAACCTATTACTACTATTGCATACCCCATCTCTACATGAAAGGACTGGTAATCGTACTTTCATCAGGTTCTAGTGGTCAACAAGGCAGCGGTTATGGCGACTTGATAGTGGTCCTAACTGGTAAGGAGATCTATGCCCTGAGTGCCTTCGGGCTCGTGGCATTGGTTGGCCTGATGATCGTCCTTTCGAAATCTCATGGAACAGGCGACTAGAACAAGAAACGAATGTTTTTGTTTTGACCGGTCATCCGTGATGACAGTCTTCGCCAATGTGTAGGTCAGATTTCGATATAGACTTCGCTATCCTGAATAAGCACCTTGTATGTTTTGAGCGGCTTCGTAGCGGGTAGATTCAGAACCTCGCCCGTTTCAAGCTTAAACCGAGAGAGATGGAGAGGGCAGGTGATCGTATCATCAATTAGGAATCCATTCACTAATTCTGCGTATTCATGTGTGCAGATGTTTGAGACCGCTAAGACGTTCCCTTCGATATTAGCAACTAGAATGTTCTCGCCATCGGTTGTTATGGCCAGCTTGTCACCCGGTTGGAGTTCTTCCAGATTGCACACATGAACAAGCTTAGTCATGATCAATACGCAACTTACAGTCTACTAGAGACCTACAGGGTGTGTGATTAAGGGAACGTTTCCTGGAAATCTTGGAGTTGAGCGGTGATGCACATGTTGGAAGCAGCTAGGGGTGGGAGAGGATTTGTTGGGGCAGTTGAGATACTTGTCAATCGTTGTTCGAGCATCGTCAGGGGCGTCTTTCAAGTCAACTGAATAACTCTGACAAAGGGTCTGTTGAATTGACAGTGCACCCACTAAGACTTTGACGGTTTTCTAGAGTTGAGGTAGCTCTCAAATTCTTGATCTCGATACCTCGGAACTGTTGAGTTTACGCGTTTTTGATGTGTGAAAGTCTGGAAAGTCAACTATCTTCCGTCAAAGAGTACAGTTAGGGATAAATGGGCACCTACCATAAACGGTGATGGCCGGCCAAGCTATGAGTAAGCGTGTCAAAATCCTCGGCAAGTTCGTCGAGGTTTCAAAGGACACGATGAAGCGAGAAGGAAAGCTCGTCGTCTTCTTCATGGGTGCAGAATATTGTCCATATTGCGCCGCTGAGCGATGGTCGATAGTCAGAGCTCTTCAAAAGTTTGGGCAATGGAGCGGACTAAAACAGACCATGAGCGCCGCAAGAGATGAGCCTTTCCTGAATTTGCCGACTTACGATTTCACTGAAGCTACTTACACTAGCCCACACATTGAGTTCGTGGCACGTGAGACCGAAGATCGTGAGTTCAAACCGCTTCAGAAGCTTTTGAAAACTGAAGAGAAACTGGTGCGGCAATACAATTCAAAGAAACAGATTCCGTTCCTCTTGATCGGTGGAAGATTCATGCAGATTGAGGCTGGATTTACCCCGAAGATCTTCATCGGTCACACTTTCCGGCAGACTGAGACAGAACTCAAGAAAGTGGAATCAGAGATCAGAAAAACAATAGACGCTGAAGCAAGCATAATTGGAGCCCTTATATGCGTCGCAGGTTTACCGGAGGAACTCTGCAAAGAGAGCGGAGTTGCTGAACTAGTAGCGCAGGCTAACCAGAAGCTCGCGTAAATGTCAAAGAACCTTCAACCGTGGGACCAAGGCGCGAATTTATGGAATTGACCGTGCAGTTTCGCAGCTAGAAGTTCCCTACAAGCAGCATATGGGCGCAGGGGTTTTCGACGGAAACCTATGAACTGAGGATCGCAGCAACATTAGAGATCGTTGGACGAGTTCCCAAGGTCATGACACACAAATCGAATATGACAATCAACATCTCCTGAACCGTTGTTAAGCAGCGCCTTGCACAAGCGGATAGAACTCATGGAGTATGACTATCAAGATGAGCACTTCCAAAACATCGAAAACGAGAAAACCCACAACTCTGCGACTTGTCAATTTCGTCAACCACTCAATTTTCTTCATGCTCAAAAGCGCTTGGAAAGCTATCAGATGAACCAATCCCAGGACTGCAATCAGCGTCAGTAGAACGAGGTTTCCAGGAAAGAAGACAACGAAGGCGATCAGAAGTAGAAAATAGTAAACGGTCTCGATTCCAAGGCCGCCCTGCAATATGCGGATCTTGATCGACGGCTTTTCGGCTGTTGCTAGTGTTCCGGTCGCTGCTCGCTGAAATGTCTTAATGTCAGACCATTCGAAGGCGTGAAGAACGATTACGGCAAGTGTCGCTATGAAGAGTGCAAGAGCCCAAAGTCCTGATACATTGTCGACCAATGTCTGACTCAGGATATTCCGGTTAGTTAGTCTCCACAGTCGGGGTTATCTGGAGAAGATCCTGCTTGCGGTGCTCCATGAATCCTTCGCGCAACCCACGCCTGAGATAGTAGGCGTTGCGCTCGCGTTTCTTCTTGTTGGAAAGTTTAACAACCAATGAGAGACCGGGTTTGACAGTTTCGATTGGGACAGCTTCGATAACCTTTGCTCCAATCGCGCTGTCCAGAAGCTTCTGGCCGAGTTCAGATCGCACAATTACGGTAGTCCACCCGTCCTTTGAACCGATTGCCCCCACTGAAATGTCGGCGAGCTCTGCGACGTAGTCGATGCAGTACTGGCAGGGGTGACTCATGTAGGGTTCAAGCTCCTTGATGCTCACGTCGAGCATCATTTCCGATCCAACATAGACTTTGAATCGGTTGCGTTTGACAACCGTCCTAGTGACTTTTGAAGGATCTATCCCATGCTTGTTCTTAATGAACTCGTTCACAAGTTTGTCATGCATGTAAACCTTCGAACAGAATAAACCGATTGTTAAGGTGGGGCGTCCACCTCTAATCCACGAACCTCCAAATTTCACTGTACCCTGCATCGACGTGTACATTCTCCAAAGTCCTTGAAGTTCGCAGGGTAGAGCGACCAACCCAACTTTGCCATTGGGATAGGAAGTGGAGGCGTCTGAGAAAACACCGAGGACACCGCCGTGCGTATACTTCGAGCCGGCAGTCCGTAACAGATCGGCAGCGGTGTCACCGACGACGGGTACGGTTTTGAGAGGCATCCCGCTACCCAGAACGAAGACCGAGTTGGATTGCGTGAAGTCAGTTGTAGCGAAGCAATCGATCATACCTATCTGCAGTGCGTGCGTCATCAACGCGATTACAGTTCCCCCATCTTGGCCCGCATGCCAAATCTCATCATCCAAAGCCCGCACCGAGTAGACGTTTCGGTAAATGCCAAGCGACTCTTCCTCGGGTTTGCGAGTTCGCCCAAACAAATATTGCTCGATTTCGTCGAGAGGTAGTTCGAGCCTTGGACAGCTATAGTAGCACACTTGACAGGCGGCGCATGGCCCTTTGATTACAGGTTCCTCGTTTACATTTACGTTCAGAACGTTGATGGGACAGGAAGCAACGCAGGCACCGCACATCATACAATGATTTGCGCGAACCACTTCGTTGAACAGATGCCCCCAGATCTTGGCGTTCTTAGGAGGCGACCAACCATCAACCATTAACCCTGCACACCCCAAAAATCTTACTCCGCTAGAACCCGAAAACGGTCAATATGAACACTTTCCTTACAACTTGCAGTATTACGGGTAGCACTAACCGCCAGCTCTTTCTTTCTGCCAGACTTGCAAAAAGGAAGAGAACGAGGAACGCCAGCGCCATGAATCCGACCATATAACCCACGATTAGAAGGATCGTAGCGACGACGAAGAGACCGAGTCCCATGCCCACGTTCGGTGGGGAACTGGCTGTGAAACTGAAAAGAGCCAGAAGAGCTAGACCGACAGTCACGAGTATCCCCAGTAAGCTCAAGAACCCCTTTTGAAGTAATCTGTGTAGGCAGCTTGACATATGGCTCAGTCCTCTTCGCAAAATGAGAGTTCCAATTTCTCGGCAAGCATCACTTGTTTAGGTCTTATCTGCGCTTTCCCGTGCTAATTTGTCGCCTGGAGAGCCTTTCCAGGCTCGCATGGTCCGCCAGAGGTTGTAGGCATGCATGTACAGCGAGAGCACTTGGATTACTAGCGATCCTATCACGATGAAGTTCACGTTTGGATTGTAGGGTAGCATTCCGGAGAAGGAAATTGTAAGTCCAATGACTCCCACGTTCATCAACCAGAACTGCAACCTTGCAAGTCGCAGGCTGTGCAGAAATGCGTGAGCGAAGGAGGGTACGAAGAGATAGGATAAACCGAAGATCATCATGGCTACGAAGCCGTAAAGTTGCATGAAATAGAATGCGGTCATTTCAAAGGGCAAGAGATGAGTAAATGTGAGAAGTAACAGTGTGCCTCCAACTACTAAGTACAAGAGACTAGCCTTTACGTACTTTAAGCTCAGTTGCATAACAACTGCTGCCATGGGTCCTTGCGCCAAGCACAACTTCTCTGTCGCATCGGCTCAACATGCTTGCCATATTAGTCTGACTGATTTCGCAACATCTATCAAAGCGGTTGTTTTGATTTCAAGCCCGCTAGTTCTGAAGCTCGCTTCACAACCGCATCGAACAGTTTAGCAAATCGGCCGTCGGTCAAGGATCTCTCCAAGTCCTGGTAGTTAACGAGGTTAATTCCGTAGACGTTGCTGTACTCTTCATCCAGCAAACCGCTGTCAATTGGGTGATTATCGAGCATGGAATAGAGCGTTGCCTTGTGAAGAATCGTCACAAAGACAGTTGCAAGTGAGCCTCGAGCAAGGAGAACGTGGCGTTGTCCCATGAAAGGACAATTCACGAAATCTTTCACTAAGCAAGATTGCTCACCGTCGCCGAAGAGCTTTGAGTAGACTTGAGCAACGGTGTTCAAAAACTGAGAATTTCCAATAAGCGATTTGAGGATCCTTGAATTCTCTTCGGACTCTCGGAGGCGCTGCTTGGCTTGCTGTAGAGTAATCTGACCCTTGCGAGCTTCGGCGGCCCAATGATCCTTTGACCAAAGAAGACAGGTCCATTCGCATTTCTGTTCTACTTCATTTCCCATCTGGAGCACTCGTACGAACTCTGAAGCGTATTTCTCAGCAATCTGGGTGGTCTGGGAAGTGGACAATATCATCCTCTGCCTTGGATACGAGTTGACAATTTCTCCATTGCTATTAACTCCAGCTGAAACAAGATCGACGAAGGGAAATGGGTTGCTGAAAACAGACAGACAACCGCCGAAAACGCATTCCGCAGTCCCAATTCACAGATGAACTATAGATAAGGTCAATGAGGCGCGTGAATTCAAGGCCTTAGAGTGAGAACACTATTTCATAGCCCTAATGCGCAGCGGACCCTGTCAGTTCCTGCAGCGACCTCATCTTTGATCCTTTGAGCATCCCGAGAAGTTCCCGGTTTATCCTTGAGACGATTCCCGGCCCCTCATAGATGAATGCAGTATAAATCTGAACCGAAGACGCACCCGCTTCGAATGCGCGCCAGGCGTTTTCTCCGGAGGATATGCCACCACAAGCATTGATGGGAACCTTTCCACCTGTGTGCCCGTAGATATCAGCAACTATCCTGAGCATGTCCTCGAAGATAGGCGGACCACTCAACCCCCCCGTTCCAATACTTGCGCGCGGTTCTTGCACCATCTTCGTGTTAATTGCGGTAATGCCATCGATAGAATTTCTCATACATAGTTCGACCAAGTCAAGCACGTTCTCTCTTTCCTTATCTGTAAAGTAGGGTGGAACCTTCACCCAGATGGGCTTACCAGGAGTTCTTGCTTCCGTGATCTGCCCAAGAAGTCTCTCGAATACTGGGGGTTGCTGGAAAATCCTCACGCCCACCGTGTTGGGCGTGCTGATGTTTAACTCAACTCCGTCAACTACGGGTTGAATTTGACGATAACATTCCACAAACTCTTCCACGTTGAGTCCGGATATGCTCATCACGACTGGGCCGTCCTTGGGCTTATGCTTTGAGAGGTTGCTTGCAATTGGTTCGACTCCTCGATTGGGTAGTCCCATTGAATTAACGATGGATTTTCCGGGGTAGCGCCATATTCTGGGTTTCGGGTTTCCTTCTCTGGGGTTCAGAGTAACCGTTCCGAGTGTCAGGTAACCGAATCCCATGCAGAATAGCGCATCACCCATCTCGCAATTCTTGTCGAATCCCGCTGCAAGTCCCACAGGGCTACGAAGACTTAGATTACCAACAGTTACATTCAGTCGTTCGTCATCAACACAAAGTAGTCCACGTGCGAGTCTCCAGATCCATGAGCGCTTGAAGAACCATTTCGCTATTGTGTGGGCGGTTTCAGGCGATGTGAGAAAGATTGCCGGCTTTGCTAGGTATTGATAGAGGTTTAGATTCAAGGGATACTACTCACGACTTGGTAGATCAAAGTTGCCACTATTGAATCGAATGCTCAAAGATCGTTCCTGAAAGATCATTGTCACGCAGCGGCGACGGCGCGTACTATGTCGGTTTTTGTCACTATACCGCGTACTCTGCCTTTGTCGTCAGTCACTGGAAGACCACTTATTCCATGTTGTATCATAATTTCAGCAGTTCGTGAGAGTAGATCATCCGGGCGAATTGTGATGGGATTAGGCGTCATGAGATCGGACGCCGTTATGGCTGTGAGTTTAGCGGCGGGACCGATGAAATCTCCATGTCTACTGCCAGTCTTTCCATGAGCCAAGTCCGGTCGCAGGACTGGTGCGCTCTTCACAATATCTGAAAGTGTCACAATGCCGCGGATTCTATCATCAACGACAGGGACTCGTGAAACTCCTTGCCTAGCTAGAAGAGAAACAACAAAGAAGATTGAGTGTGTTGAGCGGACGGTGAATACTCGGCGAGTCATGTAATCCTTAACCTTCTCCTTCGAGGTGAAGAGACTGAAGTGGAAACAAAGGTCAGTCTTCGTTACGATCCCTAGGATTTGACCCTCCTCATCTGCTACAACCACGGAGCTGATGCCTTTCCTGTTCATGGTTCGAGCTGACTCGGCCATAGTGTCGGTAGGCAGAGATGTTATGACGGGTTTTGACATCGCTTCTCTTACGAACATCGTATCAAGAGGTCTATCCGTTCTATCAGCATTGAGAAATCTCACAACATCCCGACGTGTAATGATTCCGCGAAGTTTACCAGATCGATCTGTAACAACCAAGCGCGTTAACTTAGATTTGGTCATTAGGTCTTGTGCGTCATATAGTGTTGAATCAAAATGGATTCGAATAACATTCCCGGTCATAACTTCGGCGAGCGGGTCATTTCTCCACGGGTCGACCAAACTGATCCCACTATTCCCGCAGCTCTCAATCGCTGACTAGAGAGAGCGTTAACTCAGATAAACGAGTTCTGTATGCAAACTACGCTCCATTTGTTCCCATTAGTGAAAACTGCTAATGCCTCTATTATAGCCTCACACGGTTAATTACCATGGTTTCTATGGTCAAGCCTGAGCGCACTCTCCTTTCTGAAATAATGATACGCAACGTGATCACAGTCGACATTAGCGAGCGCGTTAAGGAGGCACTACGTCTTATGATCCGATTTGATGTTGGAAGCGTCGTTGTGATGGATAAGGAGAAACCGGTTGGTATCATCACCGAGCGCGACATAGCCAGAGCCGCCTTGCGCGGAGACAGCATGCTTAGGCTCCCAGTTAGGAGTCTTATGTCAAGACCGCTCCAAACAGTGACACCGGATTTGGAGGTGTGGCGGGCGTTCGAGATCATGCTGAAGGACGGTGTCCGACGACTCCCGATAATTGAAGACGACAAGCTCATGGGGATAGTGACTGAGAAGGATCTCACCCGTTGGATTATGCAGATCTTCTATGAACCGAACATGCCGCCCGAGATTCAAGCCCTGATACGCAGCCCGAAGATAGAAGCGGTAGCCGATCGACATAGGTGCCCTAACTGCGGGCACTATCAGGACGAGTGCATTTGCGTTAGAACGACGTTAGCTAGCGAAGAGTGAAGATAGGCGCCGAGAAGAATTTCTCTTCTATTTCTCCGAGTAAATCGAGTATATGATTGTGATAAATCCGAGGATTGTAACTATGGTCCCTGTTCCGATTGCAGCTAGTAGTTCATAGCGGAAGATATTGTAAAGTAGACCCTCGACAACCGTACCAGCCGTTATCAGCGCAAATCCCATTGACACATATAGTAAGGGCCTGCTCGCGTTTCGCCTGTAACCTCTATGGGCCAAGTAAACTATGAACGCTCCGAGAACAAGAGCTAGACCTTTCGTGAGGCTTGTCAACCAGAATAACACCAGTTCATCCAATCCTAATCACTCCGAAACTATACACTTGGTATTGCTGTCCACATACGCGTAAATTTGTCAGCCACATGCTCGTTCACGATAACGTCGATGCTAACATCGCCCTTCTCGAAACTCACATCTATTCTTTTCAGAAGGCTCCTATACAGATCGTACCATTTACCATCAGTGGTACGACCTGACTTGACGGCTGCCAGCAGGCCCGCTTCAACTAATTCCTCGATTCGACGGTAGACGGTGGTTATGGGTATCTCGTACTTCTTGCTTAACTCAAGGGCGCTCATGGGGTCTTCGACGGTGGCCGTAAGTATTTTCCTCGAATACTCATCAGCCATGGCTGAAAGTATCCGTTGCTTTGCTGCTTCGTCGCTGACTATCAAGGCCACCCAGGTCCGGAAACCCCATTGAACAGAGATTAAACTATAACCTTTGAGGATTTATCAATAAATTAGTTCTTCGGCCCCTGTCCCAATAACGTTTACCGCGGAATATCGTGATAAATCGGGAGAGAATGAGGTCTAGTTTGACGGCCATTTCAAGCATTATGTTCAAACGGGGTGAGTATGCGGTTGGCCATTTCGGCAGCAAGCAGGCAAATACTCATCGTCAAATTCGTCGCTTGCTTCCTTCTTTTTCTCTGTCACGAAGCCCTCTCGACCTTACTGCATCATCACTTTAAAGTCTTTACCAGACGCAATCGTGGATTCTACAAAGAATGGGAGTCAACTTGGCGCTGTTCTCAGTTGGTTAGTTTTCTGGGAACATAAACCGCGAGGCGGCAATTGCTATGGGCTCCGTTGGTTACTTGATATGTACTGTCATCGAGCCTCGCCATTGCCAGCATTTCCCTTGACGAATCGTAAACTGATTGCAAATGTGTAAATTTCATTTGATACGGCGAACATTTAGAAGCCATCTAAGCTGAGTTGATATGCCATGTCACAACTGTCCGGCAAGGTTGCTATTGTGACAGGCTCCAGCGGCGAGATTGGGTCTGCCACCGCACTTGAACTCGCAGAGGAAGGAGCCGACATCATGCTGCAATACAAATCCAAAGGGGCTGAAGCAGAAGCCCTAGCGGAAAAGATTCGTAGTCTAGGACGCCGAGTAGTTATCAGCAGAGTAGACTTCACTGATGTCATGCATGCTCCACGAGATGTGCAAAGAATGGTCTCAGAGACCGTCAATCAGCTGGGAAAAGTCGATATTCTTGTGAACTTGGCGGGATATCCGGCTAGAGGTGAGTGGAACAAACGTTTCTTAGGGTTGACGCCAGAAGATTTCTTCAAGCCGATCAATGTCGATGTCTTCGGTTCTTTTCTATGTGCCCACGCAGCAGCCCCGTATATGCTCAAGCAGAAGAATGGCGTTATCGTGAATGTCAGTTCAACGCCCGCTCTCGCTGGTCACAATAAAGGATTCGCGTTTACAGTGGCTAAGGCTGCAGTCATCGGACTGACCAAAGCATTGGCCCATGAGCTTGCTCCGTACGTTCGGGTAAACACGATCGCACTAGGAAACGTGGAAACCAAATGGATCCACGAGCTCTCTGAATCTGAGTTACGCAAAGCGAAGTCAGAGAACTTGATCGGCCGATTGGGTACTCCCCAGGAGATCGCGAAGAGCATAGCCTTCCTCTGCTCAAATGATTCCTCTTTCGTGAATGGTCAGACTATTGTTCTTGATGGCGGTACTATGCTTCACTAATATCAGCTAATTAGATGCCAAGGCATAGCCGTGTGTGTTCACCAATTCAAGTGGTTATGATGAGAGATTGGAGCGAAAGGGTACAATCTCCAAAGTTAGTGTGGACCTCCATTTTCAAACATGTTGACTGAAAAAAAGGTCTTGTTCATGAACAAGATTATGCCGCGATTTGGTCTTCTGACAGACCCTGTTGAGCCGGTACCCAATGAAATTGTACGATTCAAGAGATTGGGATTTGATTATGTGGAGATAGGTATCGAAGAACCAACAGCCACGCCACAAAGTTTGAGTAAACAGCGAAAGCGCATTCTGAAGGCACTTTCAGATAATGAAATGTTTGCTATAGGACACACTGCCTACTGGGTGCAATTCGGTTCATCCCACAATAAGGCGCGTACAGGATGGATTGAGGAGGCTAAGGATATGATCCGCGTGGCATCCCTGCTCAAACTTGAATTGCTGAATTTCCATTTCTACGGCAGGCTCGGCAGAGTCGGTGTCACGCAAGAATCAACCTCCACTTTTGTCGCCAACTTCACAGCTGCAATGCGTGAGTTAACGAAATTCGCAAAGACCAAGAAGGTTCAGTTGATGTTAGAAAATGTCCCCACAGAGAGCAATGGAATTGGAAAGATACAGAATTTCTCCGCTGTAATGGGCGGCGTCCCAGAATTGAAGTTCCACCTGGATGTTGGCCATGCGTTCATTGAGAACCGAATGGAAGGCGTGAAATCATATATCGATGCATTTGCCGAACGGTTAGTTCACACTCACCTTCATGATAACCACGGAAAGGAAGATGAGCACCTACCTCTCGGCTACGGGAAAATAGATTTCAAGAAGATTGTAGCGTGGCTGAGAGAGATTAACTACGCGAAAACAATTACCTTCGAAGTGTTCACGTCGTATAGGGACGCGGTTCGGTCACGAGAGTATCTGAAGAAGCTCTGGATTAGAACTTAATCAACCGGTGCGCTGCCGCGTACTGGCAAGAGATTCTTGACTCAGCAGTCGCCCGATCTCATGGGATAAGAAACCCAATCTCCGCTCGACTTGCTGATTATTCTATATCTGTTTGATCATCCAGATAACATCAAAGTCCTTGCCGAATTTTCGGCCAATACCACTAAACCTGCCGCATTCTTGGAATCCAAATTTCCGGTGAAACTGCAGACTTTCCTGGTTGAGTGAGGAGATATTCGCCAGCAAACGATCTATTCCCATTCCTCGCGCCTGCTCTGTAAGCCTACCTAGAATGGTCTTGCCCAGTCCCTTCCTCGTGTGCTGGGGAAGAATAAAGTACGTTAAGCCAGCTGTTCTCTTGAATGCGCTTGCGTAGGAGTATCGGTGAAGGAACCCAAAGCCCGCAACTTCGCCAGCCTCCGTTATCACCACTACGGCTGGGTAACCTTTTGACATCTCCAAGAACCGATCATAGAAATCATAGTTGACCCTTGTTTCGGGAAAAGCGGCGAAACTATTCTCAATATAGTAATTGAAAATATCAATCACATGCACTCGGTGCCTATCGGCCATGGGCTCAAGAGAGTACTTCATCTCATTTTTCACAACAGTATCCTAGGTAAAGTTGGATGCAAACTTCATGAATCAAGTCCAGATAATTATGTCAAGCGTCCTTTGGATGCATCATGGTGTCTACGCACACAAAACCGGTGACGCTCGCAGAAAGCCGTGTGGAGACACGTTTAGTCGTGTGAACCAGCATGCGGGGCGCATTAGCCAACCCAAACAGAAACAGTTACCATAGGGCTGCACGTGAACCCCTCGTTCCATACGCCAGAAGGGCTCGCAGCGACCCCCCCGGGGGGAGGGCTACATTCTTGTCCAAAAGTAATACCAGATTCGGCGAACCTGTATTACGGTCACTTGGCAGATGGCAGCTGAACGGCCTTCTAGTGCGTGAATGTCTCCCAACACCCCATCGCCTAGCCACCTGTGCCACCGAACAAACCACGCTGATCTCGTCGTGAGTGCAGCTGATGCGCATACACACAAAAGACGACTGAAGCCGACGGTTCAAATTGTGATGCTCGCACCACTGGTACCACACACACCACGAATCGACATGTGTCTCGTGGTGCGTATCCCACGCAGTCTTTCAGCCTGAGCTTACTCTTGCCTGACTATATCGACCGAGATCTCCACCGCCGGAATCGTTCCTCTGTTCTCAAGCCAGTGTATGGTATTCCTATCCTCGGGCCAGCCCACTCCCGGCCCATAGTCCGTAG
>Ga0315282_10001110_pt1 | contig 51765 bp, 43 predicted proteins | sample YL17G07_20_MG_FD_203693 | JGI IMG/M metagenome (GOLD analysis project Ga0315282, IMG submission 203693) | Sediment microbial communities from Yellowstone Lake, YNP, Wyoming, USA - YL17G07_20 | ecosystem: Environmental > Aquatic > Freshwater > Lake > Sediment | place: USA: Wyoming | collected...
TCAGGACGAGAATCAGGATGCCGAAGAATACTAAGGCAATGACGCCGTGCAGAGCCACACATTCCCCGCGTCGCAATTCGATCTGGCCCCCCTGAAATGCTTTGGTGCGGAAATATACCCTGAGGTCCAGCAGAATCAAAACCACCACAAGGAGCAGCTTGGCGTGCAGCCAACGCGCGCGCAGGAAGTCCGGGTTGTGGGCGACCAGGATAGTGCCCGTGATCACCATCAGCGCAGCTCCGGGATGCGCCAGGCCCTGGAGGAGTCTCATCTCCAGGCGTCCGAGAGCAGCGCGGGCTTCGGGAGAGGATTCTTCGGTGTGTACTGCCAGTACGCGCGTGACAACCAGCAAGCTTCCCAGCCAAAAAACCAACCCGCTTAAGTGAAAAACCAGCGTCCACGCCACCATGCTGCCTCGCTTCTTGATATGGTTTCAGGCGTTGTCTGCCGCCAGCAAATCTGTTGACTTAAACAATCCGCCTCTGGCAAAATATCAAGCAGGGCTTCCTAAAGGAGAAAACAGTTGCCGCAGTTCTACATCCCCGTTGGAGAAGTGGTTAAGAGCGAGCCAAAGTCCGTGGGCATTGACACTCCGCGCAAGAAGAAACCCAAGGAACTCGCGGTGATCACAGAGTGCTGCACGGGTTGTGCCGGCTCGCCGGCCTGCGTTCCCTACTGCCCCGTGGAAGACTGCATGTACTGGGTCCCCGACGAGGACCATCCCCCCTTCGGCCGCATCGAGGTTGACCCTCAGACGTGCATCGGGTGCAAGAAGTGTACCAGCAAAGGCCCCGACGGGTCATTCCTCGACGGCTGCCCGTGGGACGCCATCGAAATGATCCCCATTGAGGACGTCGAATCCCGCCTCGGCACGAAGTTCCAGTATTAGCAGTTTGTTGAAAAGCCCTTGGCGGCTGTCATTCTGATCCCGCAGAGCGGGAGAGGGATCTGCAGTTCGGTCTCATGCCCCAAACAACTGGGGGCCCCCGTGAAATCGATGGATGGGAAAGTGCGTCGGCGCCGCTCCGCCGCCCTCAACATTTGCACCAACCGCCAAGAAATCGCCCATCAAATCACTCTTCCTGGTCGGGCTTGCATACATTTTCTAAGCTTGAAAGCCACTCGGTGTCTGGTTTCAATGCAATATCTGAAGATTTCGGGATATCCACCGAATGTATGTCGGGCCCATAGCTGACCGCCATGTCTTCCGGGGCCAGTACTGAATGGTACAAGTGGAGCAAAAGATCGGCCATTAAGCGGTAAAGGGCTGACCCCACGTGGGGCATTCTGTGATAAACGGGAAAGATTGGAAGGTATAAGTCTTCCAGCATGAAAAGGGCCGGCCTCACTTCCCCTCCATCGTCTTTGAAACTCCAGGTCACGGTGCCCTCACCGAGTACGCATAGCGCGCGGACGATCTCCAAACGCTTTAGGGTTTTATTGATATCGAAGAATCGGTTGATAACACTTTCCAGCTCAACGCCTTTTTTTAGGTCGGCTGCAATAATTGCCGAGTACAGCGGATTGCTTAGGCCATGTGTACATGAACTGCCTTCGCGGTTTTCCGCGATTCGGTTGGCGTGTGTCCTTGGGCGGTTCAATCGATGGCACGTTACCAGCTTTTCCATCGCCTGATCGAAAGAGTGGAAGTCGAGTGTCTGCTTCACTTCACAAACTGCATAAACTCCGTCAATTGGCAGGAAGACTCTGCGGGACTGCGGTGTCGCGCCAGCTTTGACTGCTTGAAACCACTGCTCATTGAAGACGACAATGTCGAAGTCGCCCGCGGTGTTGCCATTTCGGTCTGTAACCAGGCCTGCCTTCACAGAGTAGCGAGTCGGTAGGAGTTGAGATAGCCCCTCTCGAATAATGTCTTCTACTCCTCGACCTGAGTCAAAATTGTCAACGTTCATCCCCTTCTCAAGCTGGGTCCTCGGACCAATTTGTGTTTCGAGGCCAATACAACGCTGTAAGAAAGCCGACTTTAGTTTGCCCGACGCGCTTTCCCTCGGTTGCCACTGGGTTGTGTCGGGAAGCGGGATCGATTCGGAGTTCTTGTCTGTCATGGTTTCTCGCGCCCAGGGGCTCTAAGCCATAACGGGCAGGAGTGTCTTCGACGGAGGCATGCGTCTAGTCGTGGTGGCCGCCATTTCAGCACGACGCTCACCAACAATTTGGTCTCTTGCGCCGAGCAAACAATGGCAACCGTGAAAGTTGAGGCCCAGAGCTTTCCATAACGCCTTGTCCTCTTTGCAGAGTGCGGGGGCGATGTCCGCCTTCAAGTGATCGATAGCAAAGCGGAACATCTGTACCTGCGTCTCGAACGGTATTCGGTACTTAAATCCCGAGGGGTCCCTTTGGTCAGTCAGGTAGTCGAAGATGCTGTCGTCGCGGCCATTCGCCTTAGCAGCGTTCCGTAGGGCGTGATAAGAAGTGGCTCGTAACGCGCCGAGAGTGACCATCTCCGGCGCCAGCGCATTGATCTTTCTTATTGCTTCGGAGTATCCGCGTTTCCAATCGGGATACGGCACCATCGGGTCTAGGCGAAAACGTATGGGCCAGCCAGCTTTCTTCATTTTTTCGGCTGCCCAAAAACGCTCGGATGGTGGCGGGGTTCCGTGCTCCCACCGCCTTCCAACCTCCTCTGCATTTACAGACCAGGAGAATACCACCTGACGAGTTGCGGGCAGTTCCAGCGCGAATTGGATTTGCGTGGATTTTGTTAGGAAGATCAGGCGATGTCTGTTTTGCGCTGCGAACAGCGGAGCGATGAGATGTGTAAGGGGCTTACCGTTGATCTTTTTGTAGGCAGAGTCAAACACCAAGCCATCTTGCAGCTCGCCCACAATCATCATTTTCGGGATCGGGCCGTCAAGCCATTCTTCGACCTCCGCCAACATATCATGCACATTCGTGTAGACCAGCCCGTAGAGTTCTTCAGGGTGAAAGCGGAACCATGGCACAGTCTGCAAGAAGCAGTACGCGCACCGGTAAGGACATCCGCCAGCCACGACGAGCTGCCAGAACTTGAAGCAGACGATCTGGGTTTCCTCGCCTGGCCCTGCGAATTTTCGAACGAATTTGGAACTTCGGCTTTTCGCGATCATCAGAATTGGAACTTTCTTTGCCCATAGGGATTAATCAGTGTAATCTTGCGCCAGAACTCGTTGCCTCGCGGGTGTGTACTAGCAAAAATGACGTAATACAGAAGGGAATTCTGGTCTGTTCTTACCGGTATGTGATCGCGGTCGATCATCCGATAGTCCAATCCGCGAAGGTTGTCTTGGAACTCATTTGTGATTTCCCGGCAGACCTCATCAATTGACGACGGAGCGTTCTTGAATTTCTGTCGCCATCGACCGCTGCCAACGAATGAGTCCAGGGCGCCCCCTTCTTTCTTAGTGTGTTGATGGATGTTCATTCGGATTCCCATTCCCTCATGAAAGTTGATGATGAGGTCGATTTTCCGATTCATGGCTAGCCTGCGAATCGTCTCAAAAGCGAGCGGGGACACGCCGCTGGGGTCTATGAAGGCAAGCCCCAAACTCGAAGTAGGTGGTTCAATTTGATCGACCTTGTCGTTGCAATCCCCAGGAATTATCTTCACGTCTTTCTCGGGCGCTCGCGCTTTCACTCTCGCAGCCAGTGCCATGTGGCATCTCGTGTCGGATTCGAAAAAGAAATATTTCACAAATTGGAATTTGAGAGCGATCAGAGGTGAACCATCTATCTCTTCTTTCGTTTCACGGATACGGCATTTCCCCGGACCCGCAAAGAGATCCACGTAGTAGAGTTTCCCAGCCCACTTTTTCTTCATCCCGACGGAGAAGATGTCGAGGTAGTGCTCCAGATAGTAGAGTTTTTCTTTTACCCAGATTCCACTATCGCGAACTATCAGACCATCGTTCCCTAGGAGGTCCTGTTCGAGCATTTTCCTCGTCTTGCTTATAACATACTTTTGCTAGCCGCGCCCGGCCGGTGGAAGATAACCTTGGCGGGTCCCGAGCTGGCAAAACCCGTGTTGCCAGCCCCCGTCTCTTACAGCTTAATTGTAAGCGAACAAAAAGCGAAAGGCAAATGTTATCGCTCGCAACAAGGTGGCTCACAGTTATGAGGATTTGCCCCTACCGACCGGTCGGACGGCAGGCGCTCACCCACCCAAGCCCGGTCTTCGGCGCTATTCGCAGCGGAACGACCTATCACGGAGATCCACCGTGCGGCCGCCGGCGAATCGCTTGCGCGGTGAGTTCTGCCTGCTGCTTCACACGGTCCGACATGCCGGGAACTCCGCGCGCAAAACGCTCCACGTCCTCAAGATCCTGCGATTGACCCACGAAGTAGAGCGCCCGGAGCGATTCCCACACTTGTGCCTCTCCAGGGGAAATGATCGCAATCGACACGCCGGGTGAAACCGTCGCACCGTCCTTCACCACCCGTTGCTGAATCTGGCCTGCCAGCGGTGAACGCACGTCAATAGGTGTCGCATCCCCGAACTGGATGCGGGCCACGACGCTGCCGCTCTTGACGGGGTCCTTTTCCTTCAACTGGAAGGTCAGGTTCCCCCCCTGATTCGCCAGGAGCGTATACGGCTTCAACATGCGCCGCAACTGAGGCACACCGCTCGCATCCCCAAAGCGCACCAGCGCCAGCGCAGCGTTCCACTGCACCAGAGGCTGCGGGTCAGCCAGGAGCTTGCGGAGAGCTTGGTGGAAGTCCTGCGAGCTATTGTCCTGACCCATCACCCAGGCGGCCATTTGGCGGAATTCGGCTTCCTGGTTTCCGGCCAGCACGAGGACTTGCGGGTACCAGCGCCTGACGGAGGCGTCGCCGCGCGCCATGCGCTCGGCCATCTGCGCCAGCGCGTGCTGGGTCTTGTGCGGGACGGAAGTGTCGGTGAGGTACTGGCTCATTTCGCGGTCCGGGAGCTTCCGGCCGAACCAGGTCTCGCGCCAGAAAAGAAAAGTAATCACCACCAGCAGCACGGGCACAATCGCGATGGAGACGTTCCGCTTTGGCTTGCTAGCCAGTTGCTGCGACCCTTCCATGTTCATCTCGGCCTCGTTTTCAATACTCGCTCACCGCGGCGGATAGAGGTGATAGAGCATCCAGTAGACCGCCACGCCCGTGACCGAAACGTAGAGCCACAGGGGTAGCGTCCAGCGAGCGAGGCGGCGGTGCTGGTCGAAGCGTTCACGCCAGGCGCGGTAGAGCGTAGCGAGCACCAGGGGAACGATCACGGCTGCCAGGACGGTGTGCGAACCGAGCAAAGCAAGATACAACGAACGGATTGCACCCCGCCCCGGGAAGCGCGTTGTGTCGTGGTAGTAGTGATAAGTAAGGTAGCAAACGAGAAAAAGCGACGACGTGGCGAACGCTGAGAGCATGCAGGCCTTGTGTGCCGGAACGTTCTTTCTGCGAATGAAGACGAAACCCAAGATGAGGAGTAGGGCGCTCGCGGTGTTTAGCGCGGCGTCGACAGTGGGAAGGTAGGGAATCATCTGAGAGACGAGGGGCGCAGAAGCCGCGAGGCCCTCTGCGCCAGTAAGCCCCGGCACGGCGAGGCCTCGCGGGGCGCGCGTAACTGGTCTCCCGTGGGTGAGGCTGGCGGCACGGGTACCTTCTCCAAGGGTCTCAAGCGTCCGACTTCTGCCATCGCTTCAACAATCCCTTGAGCACCGCTTGGGCCTCGCCCTTGTAAACCGACCAGGCAAGGTTCCCCCCAAAGACCACGGTGAACAAAAGGCAGATGGCAGTCAACAGCATGCCATCCAGCGACGACAGCCGTCCACTGAACACAACCCAAACGGCGATGCCAAAAGAGACCAGTCCGACGAGGAGGGAAAAAATAAGTACGAGAATATCTTCGAACATGCGCCTTCCCTCCCCGCCACGCTGGGATTCGCTTGCAGAGGCAACCTCAACCATCAAATCTCCCTGGCGAAGCAAGTAGCAGCCAGTTAAACCGCGCCCAGTCGCGCCTGCAAAAGTGGGCTTTTTGACCCACTCCGCTGATACCAGGCTATTCCCTTGACAAAGGTAAGTTGCCTAGAATCAGCACGTTGCCATTGACCTCCAAATTGCCTTGACAAAAAATACACCAGGCTCGACCCTATGGAGTGACCTCACCTGGGCATGCCAAAGGAGATCACAAGTCATGGCAGCCGACCTCAAAGAGATTATCGAGCAACTGAAACTGCAACGCAATATTCTGAGAGGCGGTGGGTACGGACGGTCGGTTCGGACACCCTAGAAATCCACCCAGCTTTTCCGGGATTCGCTCACCTGCCTGAATTTCGACGAAGAAGTTAGGAAGCATCCCTGCAACGAGTGCCTCTTGTGGGAATGGGTGCCGGAGGGGCACAAGCACGAGGACATCCCCTGCCATTTCATTCCGCTAAACGAGCGTGGTGAAAGCATCGCCTCTTGGGAAGATGCCGGTGACCGGGAGCAAGCTGAGAAGGCTCTCCTCGACTGGCTGGACTCGACCATCGCAACGTTGGAAGAGAGACTCGCCAAGCAGGAACGCGCCCGCGCCTAGAGCGGGGTCTTATCCAGCATCATCAGGGCAAACACCAGAGGCAGGTAAATGACGGACGCCAGCACCAGACGCCGGGCGAGTGAATTCGCCCTCCTAACCGCCAAGCGTATTGCGAAGTGCAAGAGCCCCAGCCCCAGCAGCGACGCCCCAATCATATAGACCCAGCCGACTTGCCCCAAGAACGTTGGGATCACGCTGACCGGCAATAAAGCGAGGGAGTAGCCGAGGATTTGCCGCACCGTTGCCCGGCCTTCATAGTCATTTCTGGGGAGCATTTGCAGGCCGGCCCGCGCGTAATCCTCTCGATACATCCAGGCAATCGCCAAAAGATGCGGAAACTGCCACAAGAATAGGATGGCGTAAAGCACCCAGGCTTCCAGGCTGAGGCTGTTGCGCACCGCAGCCCATCCGATGAGCGGCGGCATGGCCCCCGGAAAAGCGCCCACCAGGGTGCACAGCGGCGTCTTCTTTTTGAGTGGGGTGTAAAAGAGCAAGTAGGCGCCGAGCGTGAGTAGTGCTAGCACGCTGGCGAGCGCATTCGCGGCCACCCACAACTCGAAACCCCCGGCCGCCGACAAGAGGATTCCATACCAGAAAGCTTCGGACGGCGAGAGTCTTCCGGCCGGCAAGGGGCGAGTGGCCGTGCGGCGCATGAAGGCGTCAGACTTACGCTCCAGGTGCTGATTCAGCGTTCCCGTGCCACTCGCGACAAGCAGGGTCCCCATCAGTGTGTGGAAGAGCAGGCGCAAATCAAGCGGGCCGTGAGACGCCAAGTAAAAGCCGACGAGCGTACTGACCAGGACGAGGAAATTAACCTCGGGTTTGGTGAGCGTCCAGTAATCCGCCAGGCGGACGAGCCACTCGGGGTGGCGCCGCATGGTGGGCCGGGGGAGCACGGCGGTGGCGGTCGAGTTTTCGAGACTGCGGTTCATATCGCTGCCCCCTGCGGGGCGGAAGCCATTTTCACGTCTGCCGCGCGAGTCGTGAGAAAGCGCTGAGCCTGGCAGGCCAGGTACAGGCTCGTCACCAGCGTCAAAGCGCCCACGGCCACATGTGTGGTGGTAACCGCGACCACGGGCAGCAGCGGCTGGGGAGCATCGCGGGCCGCCATCTTCATGAAGTAGGAAGCGATTCCGAGGAACACCTGCACCACCAGAAGTCCCCCGAGCAGCATGGCTGGTCGCAGGAGCCCCGTTTGCTGGGAAAAATTTATCAGGACCCGCGCCACCACCCAGGCCACCAGCAACGTGACCACGCAAGCTCCCACAACGTGAGGAGCAATCCCGAACCCGGAGTGGCGCAAGGCGGCGCCCAGCATCAATTGCACCAGAATGGCGCCCGTAGTGGCCGCCGTCAGGTGCGGGAGCGCGAGAGTAGAAGCATCTTCAAGCTTGGGCTCGTCCCACCGCCAGTCCGCGCGCGTGAAGAAAGCCAGGCTGCACGTGACGCAAAAGAAGATTTGTGCCAGCGTCGCATGGCTCGTCGAAATGGCCACAGGCAGATAGAAGAGGACCGTGATGCCGCCGAGCACGGCCTGCGCAACTACCGCCAGCACCGCCGCGCCTCCGAGCCACTTCACCCAGCGTCGGGAATCTTTCAACCATAACCAGAGGGCCAGGAGGATGGTCAGGAGGCCGACGGTTCCGGCGATCATGCGGTGGCCGTGTTCGAACTTGACGCCACCCACCATGCGCGGCATGCGGAAGCTGCCGAAAGAAGTGGGCCAGTCGGGCACCGAAAGGCCGGCGTCGTTCGAGGTGACCAGGGCGCCGGCGACGATCAAAAGGAACGTCGAGAACGCGACGAAGATGGCGTAGCGGTGCAGCCAGGGATTGTTTTCCGATCGTGTCATTGCATTCCTGAAACGAAAAAATCAGTTGTCAGTCTTCAGCTATCAGTTTTCAGTCACCCGCGACGACGAGTTCTTTACTGAGAACTGACCACCGACGACTGAGGAGTCCTTTCCGGCGCCATCCGCACGAGCATTTCCTCGAGTTCGCGATGGTGCTCGGCGGTCCAGCCGGCTGAGTCGTAGAATCGATTCCGGTACCGATAGATGACCACGAAGATGGCCACGAACATCAGCAGCGGAGGAACCAGCAGGATCAAGATGCCGCTGCGCAGCGCCTGAAGCGCGCCCGCCTTGGCGGCTGCGGCGCTGGTGTAACACATGGCGCAGCCCTGGGCGTACGCGGCGGCTGGCGATGCCAGCGCGGCTAAGAAAGCCCCCGCCCCAGCGAGGCGCCTTGAAACTCCAGTTCCGAAATTCGAAAATCGAAAAACGAAAAACGCTAAGAGATGCGAGGCGGGCTTCGAGTTTCGAGTTTCGAAATGCGAGTTTCGAAATGCGAGTTTCGAATTTCGATTTTCGAGTTTCGAACTCCCGCCAGCGGTAAAGTCTCGGGACATAATTGAAGCCTCGCTACCCGCCTTAATGTGGCCGCATGTGCAGCAGCCGGAAGCTATCCGGAAACACCATGAACATCAGGACGATCACCACCACCAGCGCCGGCATCAAAGTCGCCGCCAGGCTCGGCTTCTCGTAGCGCAGATGCATGAAGTAGGAGATGATGAGCAACGCCTTGATTACCGAGAGGCCCATCAGCAAGGTGAGCACCAGCCTCACCCCCAGGCGTTCGTAGCCCAGAAAGACCTCGACGCCCGTGAGTCCCAGTAGCCAGAACCACACCACCAGGAAGACTTTGACGCTCCCCGAGATGTGCGAATGTTCCGAGGGTTGATTCATGAAACCTCCGAAAGCTATCTCATCTTGAGATTAAGCAGGTACACCAGCGGGAAGATGAACATCCACACCAGGTCCACGAAGTGCCAATAAAGCCCGCTGACCTCCACGTCCTCCGCTGAAAGTTTGCCGCGCGCCTGGGCCACGGCAATGACACCCAGGTAACAGACCCCCACGAACACGTGGGTCATGTGCAGGCCGGTGAGCGTAAAGAACGCCGCGCCGAACAGCGGCGCGCCCCAGGGGTTCTTGAAGAGGCGAACGCCTTCTGCAATCAGTCCCATCCACTCCCCCGCGTGGATACCCACAAACAGCAAACCGCCCAGCATGGTGGCCAGCAGCCACCTGACGACGCTCGGCCGGTTCCCCAACTTCCCCGCCCGCACCGCCATGACCATGGTCACCGAACTGCTCAAGAGGATCACCGTCATCACCGTCGCCTTGACGATGCTGGGATAGAACTCGAAGGGCGTCGGCCAGGCCACGCTGGCCACGCGAACGTAGCTGTAGGCCATCAGCAGGGCGGAGAACGTGATGGCATCCGAAATGATGAAGAGCCACATGCCCAGCTTCTTGGAGCCGGTGGCGAAGGGCGCCACTCCTCCATCCCATGCCGACCCCGGCAAAGTGGGCTCGTGCAGGTTCGCGCTTAATGCTTCGTGGCTAGCCATCCAGAACCCCCGTGGCGCCAGGCTTCCCGATGCATCGGAACCGGTCAGCCTGGCAGGTGCCTGCCTGAAGGCAGGTGGTACAACCACATCATGCGTGCCCGGCCAAGGGCGGGCGTTACAACCAGCTCATGAACAACAGAAAAATGTAAATCCAGAGCGCATCCATAAAGTGCCAGTAGATCGCCGTCACATCCACCGGGGTACGCCGGGCGCGCCCACTAGCTATGCGGCCGGCGCGAAACACGACATAAGTAAGAGCGATGACGCCACCCAGCAGATGCACGCCGTGCGCGGCGGTCAGCACGTAGAAGAACGAACTACTCGGATTTGTAGCCAAATAGACTCCGCGCGAAGCCAGCTCCCGCCACGCCACGAGTTGCCCACCCAGAAAGCCCAGCCCCAACCCGACCGTCGCTGAGAGCCAGCGGAAGAAGCCAGCGGCAGCGCCAGCGGCAAGCGACCTTCGCGAAAATTCCAGGGTCACGCTGCTCGAGATCAGCAGGAAGGTGTTCAGCCACAGGACGCGCGGGATGGCGATGGAAACCCAGTCCAGCGACATGCCTTTCCGAACCACCAGGGCGCTGGTGAAGGCTGCAAAAAACATCACATGCCGACCAGCGCGAACCACATGCCAAGCTGATAGGTGCGGGAGGGAACCGCGAATTCCTGCCAGGCGCCGCCACCGCCGCCGGAGCCGCCGTGCCAGGAACCGTCCCCGCCACGGCCGAAGTCATCGGTCGGAGCCACGGATTCGGGTTTGGTTAAGGTTGTTGAACCCATCATCGAAACTCGAAACTGGAAATTCGAAACCCCTTCAAACTGCCTGTCAGTTGCCCGTCGCGAGTGATCAGCTCCCAGTCAGGCTTAGCCAGCGCTTATTTACTGGCAACTGATAACTGAAAACTGACGACTTCATTCTGACTTCTGGCTCCTGACTCCTGAGTTCTTCGCTTAATGTCCTGCCGGTGCCTTTTCCGAAGAATTCTGCATGACGTAATCCTGCTCGGCCCCCGGAACGCTGAATTCGTACGCGCCGTGGTAAACCTCCGGATGTTTACCCGCAAAGTTATCAAAGGGCGGGGGGGAAGGAACGGTCCACTCCAGCGTGGTGGCCTCCCAGGGATTTTCAGCCGCCCTGGGGCCCTTGAACATGCTCCAGAAGAGGTTGAACAGGAAAATGAGCTGCGCGCCGCCGGTGATAAACGCGGCGATGGAAATGAACTTGTGGAGGCGGATCAAAGGCAGCAGGAAGTTGTCAATGAACTCCGAATAGCGCCGGGGATTGCCCTCCAGTCCCAGGTAATGCATGGGCATGAAGATCGCGTAGACCCCGACGAAGGTGATCCAGAAGTGGAGCTTGCCCAAGGTCTCGTTCATCATCCGCCCGAACATTTTCGGAAACCAGAAGTAAGTGCCGGTAAAGATGCCGAAGACGGCGGCGACACCCATAATCAGGTGGAAGTGAGCGAGCACGAAATAGGTGTCGTGGAAATAGATGTCGACGGCGGGCTGGCCCAGAAAAATGCCGCTCAGCCCGCCGGTCACGAACAGCGAGACGAAGCCGATGGAATAAAGCATGGGGGTGGCAAAGCGGATCTTGCCGCCGATCAGCGTCCCCAGCCAATTAAACGTCTTGATGGCGGAAGGAACCCCAATCGACATGGTGAGAATGGAGAAAGCAAAGGCCGAATAGGGGCTCATGCCGCTGACGAACATGTGGTGGCCCCAAACGCAGAAGCCCAGGACGCCAATCGCTGACATGGCGTACACCATGGCGCGGTAGCCAAAAATGGGCTTGCGCGCGAAGGTGGAAAGCACGTGGGAGGTCACGCCCATGCCGGGGAGAATGGCGATGTAAACCTCGGGGTGACCGAAAAACCAGAACAGGTGCTGCCAGAGGAGCGGCGAGCCGCCGGAATGAGGAATGATCTTGTCGCTGACAATCAAACCGCCAGGGATGAAGAAGCTGGTTCCTCCCACGCGGTCGAGCAGGAGCAGAACTCCCGCCGCCAGCAAGACCGCAAAGGAGAGCAAGCCCAGGATGGCGGTCAGAAACCATGACCAGCAGGTGAGGGGCATCTTCATCAGGGAGAGCCCGCGCGCGCGCAAGTCCAGCGTGGTGGCGATGAAGTTGATGGCGCCGAGCATGGAGGCGACGCAGAAGATGGCAATGGAAATGACCCAAAGGGTTTCCCCCACGGCCATGCCGGGACCCGCAACTCCCCCCACAGCGCTGAGCGGCGGATAGGATGTCCACCCGCCGATGGGAGGACCATCGCTAATAAAGAAGGTGGCCATCAAGACCACAAAGCCCGCAAAGGTGGTCCAGAACGAGAGCATATTGAGGCGAGGGAAGGCCATGTCCGCGGCGCCGATTTGAATGGGCAGGAAGTAGTTTCCGAAACCACTCTGCGGGGCGGTGGTCAGCACGAAGAAAACCATCAGCGTGCCGTGCAAGGTCAGCAGGGCGAGATAGTATTCCGGGGTGATCACCCCGCCCGGCGCCCCCAGGGGAGAAAGCTTATCGAGCAGGGGAACACTTGCCTTCGGCCAGACCAAATGGATGCGCATCAGGATGGAGAGAGTCAGGCCGACAAAAACCGAGAAGAGCGCCAGGAAGTAGTACTGCATCCCGATCACTTTGTGATCGAGGCTGAAGATGTACTTCCAGATGAAGCTCTTGGGCGCCTCGTGTCGATGAACGACTTGTGCTTGCATCTCGGCCATTAACTCCCTCCAAGAACAGTAGTCAGAAGTCAGAAGCCAGGAGTCAGGAGCGGCAACTAATTTTCCGGCTTTCAACGCTCCTACTCTGACCGATCTCCATTATCTGCGCGAACCACACAAGGCCTCGCCATGCTGACTCCTGACTGCTGCCTTACTGCGCGGCGGCCATGTTCTGGAGCCACTTCTGGAAATCCTCTTCCGACATGACCTCAAAGAAGGCGCGCATCTTGTAGTGGCCCAAGCCGCACAATTCCGCGCAAGCGATCTCATACCGTCCGGTTTTCGTGGCCGTGAAGTGGATGGGAATCTCCATCCCCGGAACCAGGTCCTGCTTCAGCCGCAGCTCACGGACAAAAAACGAGTGAGTGACATCCTTCGAGCGCAGAATGAGTTCGATGGGGCGATTCACGGGCACGGCCAGAGTCGCGGTGACGATGTCATCTTTCGCCGCCACATCGCGCGCGCGATCGAGACCCAGATAGTTTCCTGCCGCGTCGTCCACCTTCTCGACGTGGACGGGACCGAACTGGCCGTCCGGTCCGGGGTAGCGGAAATACCATTGGAACTGCTGTCCCCAGACCTCCACTTTCATGGCGCCGGGATCCGCGCCCAGGAAGTGGATTCCCGCCCAGATGTGATAGCCCATCAGGTTCAGGCCGATGAAGATGATCGCGGCGGCTGCGGTCCAGGCGACTTCCAACTTGTTGTTGCCGTGGGAATAGCCTGCCTTCCGCCCATCGCCCCGGTCGCGATAACGCCACACGGCGTAGGCAAGTCCCACCTGCGCCAGCACGAAAATGATTCCTGTGATGACCAAGGTCACCATGAACTGCTGGTCGATGGCCGCTCCGTGTCGGGAAATGTCCACCGGAAACCACCAGCTGTGCGCCCAAAAGAAATAGCCGGACAGAATAGTGATAAAGACCACTACCAGCGCGATGGCCAGCGCCATACGTTATCGCTCCTGATTGGAATGCCCTGTGTTAAAAGCCCTGAACTTCAAAAGCCCAGCAAAGCTCTGATCTGCCTGGCGGGGTCAACCTGCTCGGTACAACCCCTGAATAACTGACCACCATTGCGGAAAACTTACCCAACCGCAAGAGGTATTTCCTCCGAATGTACTGCGCCGCGGCAAAAGCCGGCGGACCGCTCGGGATGCCTGAGCGAGTCCGCCCCTGGGGGGGCCGTAGGAACCCCTGAATCTCGAAAGAGGCTTAAGACGCCTTAAAGGTAAAGTCAGCCGTCTTGCTCTCTTTCGGCCCCACGGTTACTTTCTGCTCCTGCGTTTGTCCCGCTCCTCCACCGATTGCTGTCCATGCTTCGATGGTGTAGTCACCCGGCGGGAGCCCCTTGATGGTAAAGGTTCCGTCACTCCCGGTCACGGCGTAGAAGGGGTTTTTCGTGACGCCAATGTAGGCCCGCATCCAGGGGTGCTGATTGCACTTCACCGGGATCATAATCTCGGGCCGGGTGAACTTCTGCTCGATGGGCGCGGCGCCGGATGCCTGAGACAGATTCCACTCCCGGTTGTCCTTGGGCATGGGGTGGATGTTGTGCGTAGTGGGGTCCTTGGTCAGGATGCTCAACTCCTGGCCCACCATGATGCCCAGGACGTGGGGCTTGTACATGCAGCCATCCTGGTCCAGTTCGACGGGTTGGGTGGGTGGGGCAAACGTATACTTCTCCGCACCCGACTTCACATAAACAAAAACGTTCGGCAGGGTCCCGTTGCTGTTGACCCCACCGTCTTCCCCAAAAACCGGCCCGCTGTGTTTCTGCATACAAGCCGGGTCCTGATCCATCATGATCCTTTGCTGCTTCGGTTTCTCTCCCTGCAAGTTCACTTTCCCGGTAATGCTGCCCACGGTCGACTGGTCGATGGGAGTGGTCTGCTGCGCGGGCGCTTCCGCCTGCTCCGCGACCTCCTCCTTCTTCCCACCGCAAGCAACCAGTGAAAGCGCGGCCAGCAGGGGGAGTGTCCAGTAGATTTTTCGCATATTCATGTCAAAGCCCTTCCCCATGAGATTTTTTCCAGAGCACTTACCTTTCGCTTAATGAGCTTTCATCAGAGAGCCGACGAGGCTCGTCCCTCCGCGCACTGCGGGTTGAGCGCGCCTTTCCGTGGTCGGCTGCCTGAGGGCGCCGGCGCTCATCCCGGCGAGGCGGCGCTGCTCCTCGGGCGTAATTTCGAACATATAACGAACCAGCAGGTCCGCCTGATCCGCGTTATATCCCTGGAAGATCGGCGGGAGTGGTCCGGAGAAGACCCAGTGGTCTCCCTCCCGCTTGAACAAGCCGGAGGGCATGGCGGTGCCGGGACTGATCATGGACGGGTCCAGGATCCAGCGCTTCGTCCATCCGGGCTTCAGCCGCTCGCGCGCCAGCAAGAAATTGGGGGCCGAAGCAAACTGGTCGTGGCTGGGCTCCCCGGTGGCATGGCATTTCAGGCAGGGAGCGGCGCGGCTGGTAAACAGGGCGCGCGCCATCGCCAGTTCCTGCCCCGTCAGAGGTTCGAGCTTCTGCGGGATGTAAGGCATCGGCTGCGCCGACAGCGCCTGGAAGAACCGCACCAGCTTGCGCACTTCGATGGGCGAGAAGGAAAAGGTGGGCATGCGAGCTTTCAGGTATTGCCGCACGCCGTCCCGGTCGGTATCGGTCTCGCTCATCGCCGGATTCGAGAGGAACTTGAGCAGCCACTCCGGGCTCACCCGCGCGCCCTCGCCCATCAGCTTGGGCGGCAACTGGTCTTTCCATTCGGCAGTCTGATAGCGCGGGTTCTCCATCAGGGCGGAGTTCTGGCCCACCATGAATTGGTGGCAGCCTATGCAGTTGTACTTCTTCACCAGCCACCAGCCATCCTGGATGTCTCTTCGCTGGTCCTCGGGCAGATACTGGTAGCGCCTGGGAACTATGGGGTCGACGCTGCCGATAAGGAAAGTGGCGAGAGCCGTAATTTCCCGGGATTTGAGGTCGAGATTGGGCATACGCAGGCGCTCGCCGGGCGCCTTGATCAACCCCTGGTCGAACAAATCCGGCTGCGTCAGCTTGTGCTCGAAGAAGCCCTTGTGGCTGTACCAATCCTTGTCGCGAGCCTCCTTCACGAACAGCCCGAAGTCAAACTGTTCGAGGGGTTTGCTGCCTTCCCTGGTCAGCTCGGTGCCGATGCGCCCCTCGTCTTCGCGCCCCGCAATCTCGTGGCAGCCCGCGCAGCCGTAGCGTTGCACCAACTTCCGCCCTTCCGCCCTCAAGTTTGGGTTGTTGAGGTAAGACGCCTTGGGGTAAGAATTGGGATCCCTTGCCGTCAGCGTCATCAGGTAGCTGGCGATATCTCGAGATTCCTGCAGCGACAGGCGAAGGTTGGGCATGACGGTCATCTGCTGCGCTTGCAGCTCATGGCCGTCATTCGGGCACTTCGAGTGATCCAGGTCAAAGACGAAAGGCAGGCCGTGCTTTTTGTAATCCTCCACGGTCAGGTCACGCTTCTCATAAGGGCAGTACGGGCTCGAGCGTTCCCGCGGATTATGGACCCACCGCACCAGGTAGTCGTAGTTGGCCTTTTCACCGACCCGACTCAGGTTGGCGGCGAAAGTCCCGCCCACGGCGTTCGCCCCCCCGCCGACCGAATGGCAACCCGTGCAGCCGCGCGTTTCAAAGCTCTCCTTCCCTTTCACGGGGTCGCCGGCGGGCTGACGGGGTAAGGTCGTCTCAAGGCCGGACTGCCAAATGAATGCGGAAATCGCCCTGACCTCACCCTCCTGCTGGCGGAACCGCGGCATCTTGGTGGTGGGCCGGAATTCATGCGGATTCTGGATCCACACGGGAATCCAATCGGGACGGAGTTTAGCGCGCACCTCTTTCAGATCCGGCCCGACCTTCTTCATGTCCCGCAAGAGATCTCGCGCGCGGCGGTCCAACTGCTCCAGGCGCGCATCCGTGTCGCTGATGGAAACACGGAGCATATCCGCATTCGTGTAATACCTCCGGGCGGTTTCGTTGTCCGCAGCCTCGTCACCGGCCTGGATGCTACGCTGGATATCCCGCTGGGCATCGTGGCGCTGCGTTTCAAGCTGCGCGATCTGCTGCTGGACGGACACCAGCTCTTCCGGCTCACGGTCGTAGTTCTGAAAGCGATGACAGCCGACGCAGCCCCGCCACTGGAAGAGCTCCTTGCCGGCGGAGAGCACGGGCGCATGATCCACCACCATGTCGGAGGCATGGCACTGCTGGCAACCCGCCTGGAAGTTCGCCTTGGGGTGAAGCGGCCAAAGCCAGTGCTCGTAGTTCCCGTGCGCCTCCTCGATGCTGTCCACTTGCATGCCGTTTCCGCCGTGGCAGGGCGCGCAGCCGAATTTTTCCGGGTCGTGGATCCTCAGCAGTTCCGGGTCGGGATGGCTGGTGAACGCCGCCGACATCCGGTCCTTTTCTCCCCCCATATCTTTCCGGGTCAGCGCGACGGGTTCGCGGATCCCCACATGGCAGGACTCACAACGGTCGACAATGCCGGCGTCCGGGTTGTTGATCTGCCGGATCTCAACCTTGAAGGACTCCATCTTGGACTTGAGCCCATTCAACTGTTCAGGCGTCAATCCGTTGAGGTGATCGCTGACGTAAGAATCGATTTGCTTCCGCAACTCGGAAATGGGGCGAAGGACCCGGGCTTTCTCCTCGAGAAGGTTGGCTTTTGCCAGTTGCAGGCGATTAAACTCGTCCTCGAGTTGCTGAAAGTTGAAGCTGGCCTTTTCCATCTTGCCGTCCTGAAGGGAGGGCAGCCTCAAATCGAAAGGCCCGCGCGCGTACTTATCGAGGGAGGCCTGAATGGATCGCTTCCCGTTTGGGCTGGAAGTGTGCTCGATTTCATAAATGCGCGAGGCGACATAAGCGCGGGCGGTGGTGAAAGTCTCCGTGAGCACACTGAAGCGCCGATCGCTCAGGGCCGTCTGCCGGTCCAGGTCCTTCACCCGCGGCTCCACCTGCTTCTGCAAATCCTCAAGCTTCTGCCGGAGCTGCTGGTACTCCGCGGAGTTCTTAATCTGCTCCTCAGCGGATCTCTGTTTCGGCATCTGCTTACCAAGGAAAGCCAGGTATTGCCTGGCAAAGCGCCGCTGGTAGCTCTTCCAGGGGCGCAAGCCGAAGAATTCGTTATAGAGCGCCCACCCCAGCGTGACGACCAGCAGGACTGCCGAAATTACAAAGAACGTGGCGAGCGATTGTGCCGTGACTGGATCCTTCTCAGGAATCTCAGGCAACCTGCTCCTCCTCGGGTTGGAAGCATCCGGCTCTCAGAGGTTGAACCATGGCGTCACCCAGATGTACTTGATTTGAAATAGATGCCGGATCAGCATTTTGATCGGCAACAAGAGCATGGTGATCAGAAAAATCTGCATCGTCACGTATTGGACCAGGCTCATCCTCTGGTAAATCTTGCGGTTGAACTCCGTCAGCGTGACCAGCTTGTGAACGCCATAGCCCGCCACAGCAAAGTACAGGCCCACCACCACGGCGCCAAAAACCGTCTTCCCCCCCATCGAGGTGATAAAGAAGAGGTCGGGCAGGTCCCGGTTGACTTCAAAGACCTGGCGGTTGGGGTCCCACGTTTGTCCCGGCCAGAACCACATCCACCCGGGGCCACGGATGAACGTACCGATGAAAACCATCAGCAGCCACAGCACCATGAATCCGAAGCAGAAGGCGGCGATAGCATATTTCCGTTGCTTCAGCGTGTAGTAACCCGATCCCAGCGGGTTGGCATCAATGTAAGGGATGGCCATCAGGCCGACGATGATCAGCGAGGGCATTACCACCCCGGCCATCCAGGGGTCGAAGTAAACCAGCATCTCCTGGAGTCCCAGGAAGTACCAGGGAGCCTTGGCCGGATTCATGGTCAGGTTCGGGTTGGCGAGTTCCTCCAGCGGGGCGTTGAGGGTGATGGACCAAACCAAAAGAATGACGGTGACGATGATGGCCGCCAGAAACTCGATCCGCAGCAAGAAGGGCCAGACGTGAACCTCTTTCATCCACCCGGGCTTCCAGGGTTGCGTCTTGCGGTGATGCGTCTTGGCCAACTGTGGGTCAGCTTGCAGTTGCTCGATGAGACGGTCGTTGGCGCGCGCCTGGCGAAAAGCCAGCCAGGTGTAGAAAGGCACCAGGAAAAGCAGCGCCACGATAGGAACATTATCGGGAGCGGAGGTAATCACCCAAAGTTGATGCCAGTCCATGCCGCAACTCTTGGTTGAAACGAACGTTAACAGTCCACCGTCAAAAGTTGAAGGTTGAGGGTTCGACTTTCAACCTTCGCCCTTCAACTGACGACTTGCCTTCAAAACTTCCTCTCGGATTTGATCTCCGACTCCAGCATTACCGGCGCCGGGCCCGAGATTCCCCCGTCCTTCCGCACACGCCAGAAGTGCACACCCATAAAAACCGAGCCGATGAGAGGAATAGCAACGCAGTGCCAGATATAAGAACGGAGCAAGGCGTTGGCGTCCACAATCGAACCTCCCAGCAAGGCGAAGCGGACGTCGTTGTAGTTGGTCATGCCGAGTTGGGGGCCCAAGGGTCCTCCCGCCCCCAGCAGGGGCGTGGCATTGGCCATGCTGGTGCCGACGGTGACGGCCCAGAACCCGAGCTGGTCATCCGGCAGGAGGTAACCCGTGAAGGAAAGAAGCATGGTCAGGACGAGCAGGATCACCCCCACGCACCAATTGAATTCCCGAGGCTTCTTGTACGAGCCGGTCAGGAACACCCGGAACATATGGAGCCAGACCGTAATGATCATCAAGTGCGCGGCCCAGCGGTGCATGTTCCGGAGCAATGACCCGAAGGGCACATCGCTCATCAGATAAACGATGTCGCGATAGGCCTGGCCCTTGGTGGGATGGTAATAAAACATCAGCAGGACGCCGGTGATGGTGAGGACGATGAAGAGGTAAAAGCTGATCCCGCCCATGCCCCACGTGTAGCTATAGCGGACGGCGTCGCGGTTGATCTTGGCCGGATGGAGATGCAAGAAGACGTTGGTAAGGACGCCCAGGGCGCGGCTGCGCTCGGAATCATCGTGCTTGACCCGGAAGATGGACTTGTAGAGTTGCGTCTTTTCCGGTTGTTTGAGGGTGGTCTCAAGTTCTTCTCTGGCCCTACCCTTAAGGGCCTTGGCGTTCTCGCGGGCCTCCTCGAGTAGAACCGCGAGACCCTTCTTTCCGCCCTGGGTGTTTTGCTCGTCTGCCATCGACTCTCCCGTTCCCCCTTCCGGGGCCGGTCGCCCGCGGTGGCCTCGGGACAACTAAACGTTTATGTAAGCCCCGGGATCGTTGAAATGATCCCCTCCGCCTTTAGGCCAGGAATATAACCGGCTGGTGTCCACCACGATCTGCCCTTCGGCATCCAGTTCCACGTGGGCCCGGTCCATGGGCCGCGGCGCTGGCCCTTCGAAGTTGATCCCCTCCGCGGTGTAACCGCTGCCGTGGCAAGGGCACTTGAACTTGTGCTCGCTCGGTTTCCAGTCGGGGGTGCATCCCAGATGGGTGCATCGGCCGTAGATCACAAACAGGCGGTCAGCTTCACGAATCACCCAGATGCGGTACTGGGCTTTGAAGCGCTCGTCCACGCCGGGCTGGAAATCCGAGGGATACCCGATCTTGAAGATAGTGCTGGGCTCAAAGAGCGTCCGCGGGAAGAAGTAACGCAGGAACATCAGCAAATTCGCCGCCAGGAAACCCCAAACGCAGCTCCAGACGACACGCCGCCGGAGCTTATTCACCCCAGGGTTCTCTCCCGGAACAGCGCTGGCCGCCGGCTTGGCAGGGGCAGCGGGCTTGGAGGATTCCGCTACCACGAGGGAAAGAGATTGCGCTGCGACCTGGGGACGGGCATGATCCGCGCTCGACATCCTGAAAGCCCCTTCGAGTCAGGTGCGTATGTTTAAATGAATTTTCAGTAAAAGCCCCAAGAGAAAAGAATAAACGATGGCCGCGAAACCTGTCAAGGCAGCCTGATGAGAAAAACCCCAGAAAGTGCAAAAAAGCTGGGGGTCACCACCGTGCCATGAGAGGATCAAGGCTTCCTGGATTTACGTCCAGGGCGCATTCCTGACGTAAGTCACATCCCGCTCCTTTTTCCGGCTCGAGCACTCGTCGCACAAGCCGGCTCGTGGAAGATTCCTCAGCATGTCGGGTTTCGGGAGTCTCCAAATTGACTTGCGTGAAAAGCTCTCGCCTCCTATACTGGTAAGTCTGTCGGCAGAGGAAAGTTCTTTCCTATAGCAGTCTGCGATGGACGGGTAGGTGGGCCTGTAGCTCAGGTGGCTAGAGCGCACCCCTGATAAGGGTGAGGTCGGTAGTTCAACTCTACCCAGGCCCACCAAATCAACCCGCAGTATCAAAAGGTCCAGTCGAGGCACACTGCTGGTCAGGATCGGAAGGCCCCTGAGAAACTTCCAGCCATCCAGCGAGCCGCTGCTGGTTGTCCGGATTCGCGAAGCGAAGGAGCAGGTGAGGATGCTGCGCGTGCCAGATCTCCTGAGGTTGCGTTTTTCCTCCGCACGCCGCGCGCTGGTGATCAGCGCATTCATGGGGTTGTCTGCGATGGCGGTATTCCAGCAGGGTTCAGCGCAGCCCGCCAGCACGGCGGCGCCAGGGGGTTCCGGAGTAGCAGCCCAGGACAGTCCCGGAGGAGCCTTTCCCTGGACGGAGGCTCAGCTCCTCAAGCCGGAAGAGTTGGCTACCGTCCTTCGCGAAGCCAAGCACGAAAAGCCGCGGCTCTTCCACGTTGGGTTCCGCATCCTCTTTGCGCAGGCTCACATTCCCGGATCAGAGCTCTATGGGCCCACTTCCACGGCCCCGGGACTCCAGGAACTTAAGGAGCGCGTCAAGGGGCTTCCCCGGAAAAAAGAGATCGTGCTCTATTGCGGGTGCTGCCCGTGGAGCCACTGCCCAAATCTTCGGCCTGCCTTTGAAGCCCTTCGCAGTATGGGGTTCAGCCGGCTGAAGGTTTTGTATCTTCCCACCGACTTCGGTCGAGACTGGGTGGAGAAGGGATATCCGGTCCAGAAGGGAGAGTAGGGGCGGCATCCCTTGACGATGCAGCGATTCCCCTGCACTATAAAGAACGACCCTTCGAGGGCCTGTAGCTCAGTTGGGAGAGCACCTGGTTTGCAACCAGGGGGTCAGGGGTTCGAATCCCCTCAGGTCCACCAATCTTTTCAGTGCCTCACGATGATATGCGTTTCGGCTGTGGCCTAATTTCAATACGCAGTTTGCCTTTCGACATCCGAGGAGATTCCGGAAAGTGTGGGGACTTCTGTGGGGATCCCGGGTTTTCTGCCGTCCGTCCAACGAGTTAGCAAATCCGGTGAAAGCGGGGATTCCCCCGCTTATCGACTTGGCCACGACCTGCGCGCATTATTGTCGGGCTCATGGTCAAAACATCTGTAGTAAGATACCCCTCGCGAGATTGTTGGAAAGCGCTCAGGCAAAACTGGTTAACAGCCTCGCGGGTCAACGGCGGGTTTCTCACCTGCGTTTCCGAGGAGCAAAGCCCGGAAAGCCACTCGCCAAGTGTGGCTGCCGCCGGGGAACGTCGGCGCCTTCAAGACTATTCCTGAACGCCGCCGATGTTCAGTTCTGTAATTGAAACTTCGAGAGATATGCGGAATGCCACTCAACTCTTGAGGTCTCCCCTGTGAAGTACAACGTGCTTTGGGGACTGGGGCTGATCCTGGCTGCGGGTACCTTGCAAGGAGCTTTCGCTCTGCCCATGAAGTTTGCCCGCAAATGGAACTACGAAAACATCTGGCTAGTCTTTGCCGCAACTGGATTGGTCCTTTTCCCTTGGCTGTTCTACTTTTCGACCATACCCCATACGTGGGAAGTTTTCAGGCTGGCTTCTTCGAGGTCCGTGGCGGGCATCATTCTGTTCGGCGTCTGTTGGGGCGTTGGGGCAACGCTTACAGGGCTGGGACTCTACAAGCTCGGTCTGGCTCTTGGCTTTTCCATCATCCTGGGCCTGAGCGCCTCGTTCGGATCGCTCGTTCCATTGCTGGTTCATTCACCTGGGGACCTCCTTTCACCGCGAGGGATAACGTACCTCCTGGGGACAGGCTTAATGCTGCTGGGGATCGGATCAGGAGCGGTGGCGGGATCCCTCCGGGAGAAATCACTGGGCCAAGGAGCAGAAGAACCGAGAAATGCTGCAGCCAGAGGATCTTTCCTGGCAGGCTTTCTCATCTGCGCCCTGTCAGGAATCTTCTCTTCCACTCTCAATTTCAGCTTTGCGTTCGGAACCGAGGTCATCGAAAAGGCCCGCAACCTGGGAGCTTCCCCAGTTTGGGCTGCCAATGCCGTCTGGGCGCCAGCCACGACCGGGGGATTCCTCGCCAACCTCTTGTATTGCGCTTATCTCTTCGCGAGGAACAAATCCTTCTCCCGGTTCCTGCTTCCGGGTACCCGCATATACTGGCTATTCGGCTTGGGAATGGGCCTGTCCTGGTTTAGCGGTCTCTCTCTATACGGAATGGGCGTCTATCGGTTGGGGGATTTTGGAGTTATTATCGGCTGGCCGCTTTTCATGGGTACGATCATTCTCACCAGTAATACGCTGGGCCTGGCTACCGGGGAATGGACCCACAGCCACCCTAAGGCCAAACGTTATCTTTTCCTCGGGATCCTCATTATCCTGGCCGCGCTGATCGTCTTGTCGCTCGCTCAACGGCTGGCCAGATAGGTCGGTTCAAGAGAAAAACTCTCCAAGACAATGCGCCGGCCCTCAAGACGGGCCAGCGGCGCGTTACCGAGATAGGTGGCACACGAAATAATCCCTGTCATGCTGAGGGCGTCCCGCCCTGCGGGACGGGCGAAGCATCTCGCGCAGTTTCAGATTCTTCGCTGCGCTCAGAATGACATCCTCCGGGTCAGTGGCATTCAAGAGGCGTTGCGGCTCAGCATACACCCAGGCGTCAAGTCTGATCTCCTCGCGGCGGAAGACCCTTCCAATCTCCATACACATGTAACGCCGCGAGCTTGGACTTCGGGACGAGATTATCCCAATTCAAGATGGGCTTGATCTCTTCCACTGCGGAGTCAGTGCGAAAACGGATTGTGACGATTTGCTGCGGTCGAACCGGAAATTGATAGGTCGGTCCGCCTTTCAATATCCGGGGATTCCTCCCACGGAGATCAGTGAAGGCTGCTCCTTGATGGCGCAGCGTCATGGTAACTTCGGCCGTCCCAGGGGTCCCCCGGCATTCAATCAGCCGCATCTCAATGTCTCGCCCCTCCCGACGAATCGCCTGAACGATTACGTTGTGCGAGGTCTGTACGAACGATTTCGCCGCCCTTGCTTTCCTGCCGGGGACGACGATGGGGGGGCTATTGTATTCCCAGGCCATCTGCGGAATCCGGGCTTGCTCCCAACTACTCTCGTGTACAGCGAGGGCATAAGCCAGGCGATGCTCCCCTTTCCCGCTCAGCCAGGGGTTGGGGTACCCATAGTATTTGTCCACCGTGTTGAGCAGATAAATGATCGGCGTCCTGCCGTTGAGTTCCCGGCCAGTGAGTCCCCGGTCTAGAATCGCCACACCTCCGCCTCCGGCTAAGGCGTAGTGAGTCCAGTGCACGGCTGGAACAATGCCTTTTGTCCAGCCGTGCAGTTCGGGGTTAGGCTTAGCCCAAGCACCGTGAGAGAAGCCGCCGGGGACAGCGCGTCGGACCTCCTCAATCTCTTCAGCCAGGGGGAACTCTGCTACCACCACCGTGAGGTCCGGGATGTCCTGAAGTTCGATTTCAAAATCAATGCGCGGGTAATGGGTATAGAGCCGGGTTATTCGACGGCACTGTTTGCCACCAAAGAACTCGCTTTCGACTTCCACGATGGTGGCCAAGGGTCCAGCGCTGACTCTTATGGTGGGTTTGAAGTCGCTTGAAGAAGCCAGCCGAATACGCTCGGGCCGTGGCGCCATGAAGTCACCGGGGTCCCCCTTCTGTGACTTGGGTTTTTCCGCGACGATCACGTTGGCCGGGCCGCCGAGCACCTCACGGCCGGACGGCTTAAGCCTTAGACTGACCAACGCACCGGTACTTGGATCTATTCGCGCCGTATAGTGGCGAGTTTCGATACTTTCGGGAAGCTCGATGTCTCTGGAAGCCTCCGGATTCCCGGGGCGACTGGGCATTCCGACGATCCCCACCGAAGGCAGGCGGGGATTACACAAGACTTGGCCGTCCCGGGTGCTCTGGCAGACGCATCCCTCAAGATTCTTGCCAGCAGTCAACTCCAGGAAGACTGGATCGTGCCTTTCCCAGTTGAGCGGGTTAAACAGGCTGACGCCGTCTCCCTCCGGGATCACGGCGTTTAATGCTGCGGCCTGAACTTTCTTGTTGATGGCTTCTACAGATTCCATCCGATCCCGAACATCCCATGACGTATCGCTGACGAAGACCATCCCCCCCGCTCCACCCCAAAGCGTGTTGCGGTCCATGTTCAGCAGCATCTGGACCCACGCATGGTAAAGCGTCTCGACCGGGTACTCGAACTGGGAATCAAGACTCGCAACCGTGGCGATTGATTCGGCTGCCTGGAGACCGTGCTCATTCTTCCGAAACCAGGTCTTTACCTTTGGGTTCTGTATCCAGAAAGCCTCGAAGGTGAAGGGAGAGCCCCCGCGCATGGTGGGGATTTCGATCTCGCCGGATTTGATCCTGGGGAGAACCACGTTCACGTAGTCACTGGCTGTCGCGAATCGGATCTTGGTCTGGGGATTGACCTCTTTCCATTGCTCGAGAAACTCCCTGGGGTATTTCTTCCTGAGCGGCGCCAGACTATAGTCGTCGCTGCCGCCCAGGACGAGGACCGGGGCGCCAGCAGGCGTGATTTTCATTTTATCCTGCAGGAACACCTCCAGTTCGCGAAGTTGCTCCGCGGTAAGCGGATCCGTCGCTTTGAACAAAGGAATAAACTCCCAATACTCGCCGGGACAAAGCGCCAGGATGCGTGAGCCGTCGGGCGATTCGGCCCAGTGAAGGCTACTGCCCGTCGGATTCATCCGGCAGTAAAACATAGCCTCCAGCCCCAGCCCCGAACAGATCTGTCCCATCTGCTCGTGTACACCGCACACATCGATAGTCCACGCGAAGCGGGGACTGATTCCCATCACCTGTTCCTGCCAACGCAGCCCCTCCACGCCCTGCTTGATCAGAGCCTCCGCGCCCGAAAGGTTGATGGTCATCTCCAGGAAAGTCGCGTTGACCAGCTCGACCCGTCCCTCCTTCACTCTCTGCTTGATCTCATCAATCCGCTGCGGTTGGAAGTTCATAATCGCGATCAGGTTAGTGACTTCCGAAAGCACGAACTTGTAAGTGGGGTCGTCACGCACCCGGTCGAGGTGGTCCAGATAATTGTTGGCGCAGTAAACGCGTTCTTTCGAAAAAGTTGTCAACCATCCGCAACTAGCCGGATGGAAGTTGGGCACGATGTAAGCTTCCTGAGGGAAATCCGCTGGCGGTTGCGGTGTCCCACGCGAAGAGGCAGGGGCCACACCAGCTACTGCGCTTCCAGCGAGACCTGCCAAAAAGCCACGCCTGCTAATCACTTCGCGAAAAGGATTTGCCACGATGCCGCCTCCCACGAGTTCTCAAGCCCGTGCAGCGTCTCGCGTTTAACGTTCACTGAGGCCTGCTCCTCTGCTGTTCTGCCTCGGCGACAATGTTACTCAGCTCGGCAAGGGCCTGTGGCTCCAGGCGCCGTTCGGGCGAGCCTTTCAGGATAGTTTTGACCCGGTCGGCAGCCACATCGACCGTATCCTGTCCGCCTGCTTGAATCCAAGCTTCGGGATTCAGGCGAGTGGCGAGCTTGGAATGGCGGAACTCTCGGCGCAGATACTTCAGGGTATGGGGTTCCATGAGGAAATGATGATTGGGGCCGACCGCCGCGATCACCTCCCATGCGAGGGTGTCCTTGTCGATGCTTATCCCTTCACAGGTTCGCAGAATCCGCTCATAAATATCATCATCAATGACCAGTTGCTCCAGACTGGCGGTGCCCACGGCGGCCAGACTTCCCGCCCCTCCGTTCAGCGCGGCGCCACTTAGCACCGCGAGATACCCCGTGATCAGCTTCTCAATGGCTGCCTGTTGGTCACAGATATGGGAGTCAGTCGTGAGCCCGTTGCTAGCGGTTGGAAAACGATAGCTCCTGCCCAGGTCTACCATGGCGGCGGCCAGCAGCCCACCCTCGGTATGCCCGCACGAGGCGATACTCGTTCGCATGTCAAGCAGGACGGGGTGGCCTGCGTAAATGACTTTGGCTCCGGGTTTGGCCAGTTGGGTCACTACGATGCCCGCCAGGATTTCAGCATTCATCATCACCAGCGTTCCAGCCAGCGTAATGGGCGCAGTGGCCCCCGTTACGGCGGAAGAATTGACCATCACCGGGAGGTCATGTTCAACAGCAGCCAGCAAGGCGTCCATTTGGCTTTCGGAGTAAATGAGCGGACTGTTACAGGAAGAGAAGACAACAACCCTGGGGCCTCGCTGACCCGGGAGCGATGAAAGCATCTGTGCGATCCACTGCACACTCCGGCCTGAGTACGGAGCAATAAGAATCGGCTTGTCCGAGAACTTGAGCATCGCCTCAGCTACGCGGATGTCGCGCGTTTCCAACGGCACATCCCAGGGATAGACTCCCGAGACCATACAGAGGTTCGGTAAGGCATCGGCCACTCTGACCCAGGCCTCGAGATCTTTGACAGTGACTTGGCGACGCCTTTTTTCTCCGTAATCCACAATCCAGTCGAGTGAGATCACCGGGCGCCCTCGCGGCCGCCTGTTGTGGCCAACGACAAAATCCTTCGACGGTTGTTGGCCTGTAACCAGAAACTCCGGGGGCACGGTCCGCAAAGCTTTCTCAACTAACAACGCCGGGATTTTGGCCAGAGGAGAATCCGGGTTGACGGCGGCTCCTGCCTCAGCCAGCAGGGACAACGCTTTCTCATGTTCGATCAGAATGCCAACCTCTTCCAAGACTGCAAGCGAACTTTGGCGAATCGATGCGATTTCCTCCTCCCTCAGAACTTGGCGGGGCAGCAGTTTGTTGCCCCATGTTGCGTTTTCTGTCTTCATGACGGTCTCCACAGCAATCAACAGGATCTGAATTTCGCTAAAGATGAGGGACTACCTGGAAAGGTAGGAGTCCCCACCTGGCGGTGGCACTCCGTGTGGTTGCACTTTATTCGGGATACAGCTTACAGATAGCAGCTTACAGATAACTGTCATTATGGAACGAACACGCGTGGTTATCCGTCACGCCGTCCCACCTTAGCGTCAACTTTCAATCCTTCAGGCAGCCCTTCAGCAGAAAACTCCATCGGCCGTTCGCCCGTCGCAGAGATGGCATAAACGAAGGGCGTGCCCGGTCGCACGCCATAAACCCGCGGCCCATTGATCTGCGGACTGGAACCCCGAGGAGAGGCTGCCTGGCACGCGGCCTCGATGCCTGCGGCGAGATAGGAAGCAAGAAGGAACATGACGATCCGTGTCATCCGATCACGACGCCATGCGCTGCCAAGCAGACTCATAACTCCTCCCCTTCCCCCCAGGCCCTCCGAAAGAAGCATAACCAATTCCCATGCATGACCGCCTCTATATCGGCTTCCTGCAATCCTCTTCTTCGCAGCAAACCGGGTATTTTTTGCAGGTCCGCGATTGTGTCAAGGTCGTGAGGAGACTGCTCGCGGCCGTAGCCCCCATCGAGGTCGCTTCCAACTCCGGCGTGGCGAGCGTTTCCAGCTAGCTGGCAAATGTGGTCGATATGGTCGACCACGGCGTCGAGGCTTACGAGAGAATTCGAGGTCTGACCCGGAATGTAACCCGCACAGAGCATCCAAGAATCAAATGCCACGCCAATGACCGAATCGCGCTCAATAAGGTAACGGATTTGATCGTCGCTGAACTGGCGGTCGCCCGGAACCAAGGCGCGACAGTTGTTGTGACTCGCAAGCACGGGACCTTTATACAGCTCCACGGCTTGCCAAAAACTCTCTTCTGCCAGATGAGTCACATCCAAGACCATACCGACTTCATCCATCGCCTGCAACAGTCCGGGGCCGTGCGCCGTCAGGCCGCCTGAGCTCCCGGTGCCATGCGCGTACGCACTGAGCCCGTAATGAGCCAATCCCACTACCCTCAGTCCATCGTTCCACCACTCGGTCATCTGGCGGGCAGAAAGAATGGGGTCAGCGCCCTCCATGCTAAGGATGAATCCAAGCGGGCAGGAAGAACCGTTGGAGAGTTCCCAATCTCGCAAGTGTGCCACCACATCATCCCAGGTCTTCAACATCTTGAGCTGTCCCTGACTTTCCAGAATGCGGTAGTAGGCAAGCTGGCCCCGGGCCATCGCACAGGCGATCTCCTGATTCCTGTAATCAACCAAGCTCTCACCTAAACTGCTAACACGTGCCAATACAGTGGCCAGGCATACGGCTACGTCCCCTTTGCGCATCTCGGGAAGAGATACCGTGTTCGCCCCGCGATGTTGCTCCGTCATGCCTGCTTCCGCGCCGCGGATTTGGGCGACAGGCAGAGTGATGTCGCGATTCCAATTCAGGGCGTTCCATGCCAGATCGAGATGGGAGTCAATGACGGTCATTTCGTGTCCCTTGAGTCAAACGTGGACGAGGGGCTTGTATCTGCCGGGATGTCCGCTGGTCCCAATGACTACTCCGAATCAGATGGCGGTTTTCACTTTTCCTTGACGCGAGCGATAGCATCGATTTCAACCTTGATGCCGCCCCAGAGCGCGGACTGCACAGTTGTGCGTGCCGGACGCACGCCGGGAAAGAACTGCGCGTAGGCCGAGTTGAAGCGGTCAAAGTCGCGGATATCCCTCAGGTGGCAAGTGCACTTCACCACGTCGTCAAAAGAGCAGCCTGCGGCTTCGAGAATCTTTCCAATGTGCGTCAGTGTCAAGCGCGTCTGGTCCTCGATCGTTCCCTCTACGACCTCGCCCGTTTTCAGATCCAGTGGCCCCTGGCCGCTGATGTAAAGCCACCCGTCGACCAAGACCCCGGCGGAGTAAGCGCCTGTGGAAACCTTCTTGTCCGGATGCTTCACTTCAACCTTGCCCATTTCGATGATCCTCCTTGACTGGAGCTTTAAGCCGTTAGAAATAACTTGCGCCTGTACATCCAGTAAAGAATGAGCCACTCTGTCAAGATAAGACAGACGGCCTCGCTGAGCGGTCCGAAGCTTCCTGCGGCCTTCGCGACTCCCGCGGCCAAAATATGGATGACCTGGGGCAGTCGAGTTACCGTGTCGGCCAGGTAGATGGCCAGGGCGTTCATCCCAATTACCCCAAGAGGAAAGGCCCAGTTGCGATGACCCAGAACGTCGATAACCCAGTAGAACATCAGAAACATCAGGGAAGCCCAGGCCGCCGTCAGGATGCCGTAGGACGTTGTCCACATCTTCATGACCACGGGCACGAACTGCGACAGGGTATAACCGAGGAGCAGCCCGGCAACTCCTATCACCCCGATAATCTTTGCCTTTGAGTTCGGCGTCCGGTTGCTTCTCAATAATTCGCCGACAAGCAGGCCAAGAATTGTGGTGGCGACAGTCGGGATCGTGCTCACGACTGTCCCCCAACCCTCCGGGTGTGTCCGGCCAAGAATGGCGATATCGACATACGTCACAAGATTGGCGTTCAGTACGTATGATCCTGCGGGTATCCCGGGAGCCGCGACCAGCGCCAGCAGCAGCGCATACCCCGCCAGGATCGCTCCGCCAGTTATCGCCTGAATCTTCCACGATTTTCGTGCCAGCCAGAAAGCCACGAGATATGCCACCGCAATTGGTTGTAATGCGCTGCTCAATTCAATCCAATAAGGCGAGCCCAAGTTTACCGATTCACGGAGTGAACCCAGCAGAAACAACACGGCTGCGCGTTTCACAGCATGCCTCATCATCTCTTGAGGTGTTTGGGTAAGGGAACGCTTGGCGTAGGAGAAGGGGACCGACATGCCCACCATCAGCATAAAGCTGGGCCAAATACAGTCATAAAAACGAAGGCCTTCCCAGGGAGTGTGGTCTAATTGGTAGGCAAGGAAATCAATGAGACGATTATGACCCAGCGACTGGCAGCCAAGCATCAGTCCCCCGCCACCAACAATCCAGAACATGATGAAACCTCGGAAAGCATCAAGCGAAACCAAGCGCGTGACGGCAGGTGGATGAACAGGAATTCCTTGCTGATGACTTCTTCCGGATAGGGAGAACTGAACCTCCTTTTGTTCACTCGGTCCTGAAGCGTCCGGTGTCACGTCGATGCTCCTTTCCACCGAAGCTTGCTACCCCGAGGTAGGCACAGATGCCAGGAGTGTTCCATCTTCCTTGATGCCCCGAAAAGTGCGCGTGCAACTGGCTGCACCGCCGGGCGGTCAGGGGACCTACAATCCCCACTGAGTGTTCCGAGAGACCTGTGGCTGCTTCTCTCCCCACAGGGTGACAACGAGTGTGCTTGCCAAAATCATCAGCCCACCGAAGACGGCCACCAGCTTCAGCCTTTCTCCCAGCCAGATCGCGGCGATCGGTACGCCGAAAAACGTAATCAGGTAGTTCGAGAGGGCCGCCTGGATAGCAGCGAGCTGCTTCAGGGCCTTGAGAAACAGCACCATCGAAAGGTAGTTGTGAAAGAAGGTCAGCAGAGCGAGACCAATCCAGGTGCGGAAGCTGAACAGCGGAATTCGAAATAACACGTCCCTCTCTTGCGCCAACACCAGTGGCGTCATGATGACGAACATGCTCATGTACGTGTAAAAGAGCATTTCCATAGGCGAGTAACGCTCGAGCACCTTCTTACCATAAGAGTTGTAAAGGGCACTTCCCAGGGTTCCCACGAATATCAAGACGTTCCCAAACAGGCACCCTTTGCCGAGATTGAGGCTCTGGAAGTCGATGTCGGAGCACAAGAGCACCCCCATGACCGCCATTGCGAAGCTGCCCCATCGTACCGGCGTCATTCGTTCACCGAGCAGAATCACAGCAAGGATTGCCGTAGAGATGGGCAAAGTCAGCATGAGCATGGCGGCATTGCTGGCCAGAGACATTCGGGTGCCCCAGGTGATGAGGACTTGTCCCGGGAACACACCCAGAACTGCGAGGGCAAGAAAGATAAGGATGTCGCTCTTCTTCCGCAAAGAATGCGCGCCATTTCTGGCCTCTTGGCGGATCAGCGGGTAGAGCATTATCGTCGCCAGAGTCATGGGACCCCAGACCGTAAACAAGGATCCGACCTGGTCCTGGACCAGCTTGACGCACGTAAACTGCAGGGCCCACATGAGGTTGCAACTGAAGAGGAACAACCAGGACCGCATTCACTTCACCTCGGACCTTGGCTCAACACCTTTTCCATTTGCTCGAGTGTGACATCGATGTCTTGTGGCGAGTGCGCAAAAGAAATCGAGCATTGTTTGGTGGCCAGGGGGAAAAAGTAGATACCCCGCTCGATCAAGCTCCTACGCATTGCCTCATCACGGCTGAAATCGTGGTTGCCGGCCAGATCGTGCCAATCTTTGGGGCAATGGTTCATGAAATAAATACAAAAAGCGGAGCCCTGGCGCGCCACCACCGCCTTCATCCCTAGCCCGCCTATGATCCCTTCCAGGCCACGCTGCATCTTTTCCCCTAACTTTCCTACATGGCGATACACTTCTCCGTCATTCATGAGCAGGCGCTCGATCGTGGCGATGGCAGCGGCAGTGGGAACAGGATGCGCGTTGTAAGTGCCGGCCAGGAGGACGCGCCTCGCGGCTTCGGGGTGGACAAACCAATCCATCAATTCTTTCTTTCCGCCCAGCGCGGCAATGGGGAACCCATTGGCCAAGGCTTTTCCGAATACCACGAGGTCGGGCCTCACCCCGGCAATCGACGCGTAGCCTCCGAGTGCGTGGCGGAATCCCGTCTTGACTTCGTCAAAGATGAGAACAAATCCATAATGGTCAGCGCCTCGGCGCAGTCCTTCGAGATAGCCGGGCTCCGGTCTGATGACGCCGATATTCTGCAAAACCGGCTCCGTAATCAGCGCGGCGATCGGGTACTTCTGACAAACATGTTCAACCGACGCCAAATCATTGAAATTCACGATGTGGACCAACTTCTGGTGGTCAACCGGAATGCCGGCACTGATGGGCTTATACGGATATTCCCCAGGAGATACCCTCGGCCCGAGCTGGTCCAGAGGAGTCATCAAATTGCAGGCGACGTCGTTGTGCCATCCGTTGTAACCACCCTGCATGACGATGATGTGATCCCTTCCGGTGACTGCTCTGGCCAAGCGCAGAGCCTGATAGGTAGCTTCACTGCCGGTATTGAGAAATTGAACTGACTCCGCCCAGGGGACATGCCGGCAGATCAGCTCCGCTAACCGCCCTTCAAGTTCGGTCGTGCCCGAGCCATACAGGCTTGCTCCTTCGCGCAGAACACGGATCACGGCTTCCGTCACATACGGATCGTTGTGCCCCAGGAAGTGGGGGGCAAAGGCGGCATGGTAATCGATGTAGCGATTGCCATCGGCGTCCCAAAGGTACGCTCCCTGCCCCTTGCTAAACACAATCTCTGGCTGCGTGGCACGGTTCACCGAGACGACGCCACCCGGGATAAAATTGCGATTGCTTTTGAATATTTGAGCAGACTTGGGATAAAGACGCATCGCACCTCAACTTTCTTGACCGTGATGTGTGCTCTCTTAGACCTTGAGGAAGAGTTTACTCCTATACCTCCGGAACAGAATCAGCCATTCGACAACGAGAACAGCAATCGCCCGGAAAAGGGTCCCGAGCGGGCCTGGAGCTGCCTCGGTGTTCGTTTTGAAAATTCCAACCAGCCTGGCAAAGGCCTAGCACGACTCGATTTCAGGCGGAGCCGACTGAGCAGGTTGCCCACCGGGCTCCCTTGATTCTGTGGCGCATTACCTGCGTCCGTCAAGGCGGTCGCCGATATCCTCTGGATATCGTTGGGCCAAGGCGCGAATCTCATAGCTGAATTTCATAAACAGCTTTTCCCACCGCTTGGCCTGCGCCGGCGTATACGGGTAGAAGCCTCGGGCGTTCGAAACGCCGCGCGCGCCGGACTTCACGAGCTCGCTCATCAGTTTGGGAACGCCGGTTTCGTTCGATAAATCCGGGAAGAGATCACGCATGACCGCTTCGTAGGCGGGAATTCCTGTAAGGTCCATGAAGCGAAAGGGGCCGGCGAACGTTATCCAATATCCCATGTCATTCCGAAGAGACCGGTCCACGTCGGCAATCGTGGCATAGCCGGATTCCACCAAGTGAAATGCCTCGCGGAGCATCGCGTACATGATGCGGTTGGTAATGAACCCGCGGATGTCCCGCCTGAGCAACGAAGGCTCCTTTCTCCACCCGCGAGCCAAGGCCAGGGCACGCTCCGCATAAGCAGGGTCGGTGTACTTGCCGCAAATGATTTCCATAAAGCGAGTGACGTGGGCAGGCTCGGCCCAATGGATTCCCAGAATCCGTTCCGGATGGAGTGCTCCCTCCTGGAAAATGGTTACCGGGATAGCAGAAGTGTTGCTGCCGACAATGGCCGTGGGCGCGACGACATCCTCGATTTGGCGGAGGACTTTCTTCTTCAACTCCACGTTTTCGAATATGGATTCCACAACCACCTCGCAGGCGCCGAGGGCGGAGTGATCTCCTGACACGCGAAGTCGGCGGACCACCTGCCGTGGATCGGTCCGCAGTAGTCGCTCTTGCTTCATTTCTCTGAGGAGCGAAAAGGTCCGGCGTTTGGCATTCTGCCGCCGGCGGGCCTCGACCTCGATCCCTACCACGGGATGTCCCGAGGCAAGGAGGCACGTCACGATGCTTGTACCCATGAGCCCGAGCCCGACAACACCGACAGTGATGTTTTCGGGTTTAGAGCGTTCGCCCAGACGCTTATGGGCAGTGTGCCTGGGGTAATGCGTTGCAGCTTGTCTGTTCATGTTGTGTACCTCGAGGGCTGGTTATTGAGCTGGGAGGAATGATTCGATCGGCGGCAGTGCATCTCCTTTATGGAATGTATTCATGACTGCGATAAAGCGCGCCTGCAGTCGTCTCCAATACTCGTACTCGGCATCCCACCTCCCCAATGCGGAAGCATTGCAGGTGGCAGGGCCATGGCGACCGCCACAGCCAGCGAAATAAGTCTCATGGCATTCTCCTCGGCAAAGAGGCTGTGTGCGCGGTGGGGCACGGCGACATTCACTGGCCAAGCGGCACCTGGTCGGGCAAGTCAAGATAGGCACCCGAGAAGACCAGCCCTCTCTGGATCGGAAGAGTGGCCTCGATTTCGTTGCTCGCCCCGGGCTTTGTCTCTTTTTCAAGAGAGATGAAGTAGCAGCGCGTCATGCCTTTCTCCTGCCGCCTCCCGGTCTTGAAAGAGTGCACGGCTTTCGCGACTCCGTTAACCATCGCCGTTATCGGGAGGTCGTCAGGCACCCAATTCTCATCCATCGATTTGGTTTCGTCCTTCAGCAAAAATACAAGATAGGCCTTGGAGAAATCCCAGGGCTCCTTAGACCAGGCTGATGCCGGAACCGAGTGCGAGAGATAAGCGCTCGCGCCGGTGGGGAACTCAAACTGCGCTCGCAGCGTCGCCGAGTCAGCCGTGCGGTTCGCCACCGTCCAGTCTCCCACATGGCGCTGCCACTGGGCCACCCGCGCGTCCTCAGGCTGGAAGTTCCCGGGCTTCGCTACCTCCGACGCGGGAGCGATCCAGAGGATGCGGATTTGCTTGGCCGCTACTGTCACTCTCAGTTTTCCACCTTGAGGGAACTCGCCATCTGCGGGGCCTCGGAGAGTCATCCCTCCGGGATAAACTTCTTGAACAATAGACTTCTCCGTGCCCGGCGCATCGAGGGCCAACGTGAGCTCGGCGATCTGTTCAACGGCGCTGGGATTGATGAGGAAGACGTAACCTCGGTCCCCACGAATATGGGCGTAACCAGTCAGGGATTGGTCCCCACCGCGTTCCACGTCCTTGAAACGGGTCGACCGGTCAAAGAGCTTATCGCCTTCCTTGAGGTAGTCCTGATGGTTCCTCGCCCAATCTCCCCACTGTCGCGTAAAGCGGATGTCTTCTTCTGAGATATCTTCCGGAGCGTCATTGAAGGTGAGCTGTGGAGCCAAGGCAATGGCGCTCAGAAGACCGTAGCGATAGCCGGCGCTGTCGTGATGATGGGTTTCCATTCCGAAATGGTTGACGCAATTGAGCAGGCGGAACCAGGGGCGCAGCAAAGTCTCGTGCGCCAGTTCGTACAAGTAGTCGCGGTTCATGTCCGCGTAAAGGCGATCCAGGTGAATGTCGGGCTCCACCGACGGTTCCGTGTCATAGCCGCCACCATGATGGCGACTGTCGGCGTAGCGGCCGTATTGAGGGTTGTCGAGCCCGCTATCCGCGCCCAGCATGAGTCCGGGGCTCGCTTCATGCATTTGTTGGCTAAACCGGATCATCCGTTCTCCCTGAGCGTAGATCGAATATTTACCGGGGAGGTGTCCGTGGTTGGGATGGTCACAGGGCCAGACCGTCCAGAAATCTCCCCAGTGGAAGCCCCGGAGCTTGTAAGTTTTCACAAGCTGGACGATCTGGTCGAAATACTTTTCCGCCTCCGGTGAAAGCTTGCACAGATAGGGCTTAAAGTAAGGCGCCATGAATCCCCAGCCATATTCCGATCCGAAATCGTTCCACCATCCGGTGCCGATGTCATACTGGTTGGCAAGATCGACCCAACGCTTCAACAAATCCGTCGGCATGAGGAGCGCCAAATTCGTTGGTTCGTAGGCATCCATGTAACGAATGCCCATTTTGTGGGCCGTTGCGAAGAATTTCTCGGCCCACGCCGGCCGCTCCTCGAGCTCTTGGACCCCAAACTTAGCTGACCAGCCTTCGAGATAAACGTCCGGCCATTCTTTGGGAATTGGAGAAACATGCGCGTGGTATTCAATCACCCAGTCGCGGACCCCGCGATCAAATCTCTCCACGCATTCGTCACGGCTCTGAAAAACGCCCACAGCAGCTTTGTCGCTCTCGAAAGTTTTGCCGGTTGCGATCGTCATGCCCGGATAGTACGTGAGCGCATCCCCTTGATGGTCCCAGTAGACGGTTTCGAGGCATGTGAAGAAGCCTCCCTTGGTCATCCGGAAGACAGGATAGGTGAGTTCAGGCCCGGCCATCAGATCCAACAGTCGAGGCAATCCCAACGAAGACACGGTAACATCCAAGACCTGAAGGTCAGAATCGCCCTTATTGGTCAGGGTCAGCCACTTGTGGTAGAAGTGGTCCTGGCGCCTCAATTCGTAATTGACGGATAAATCCAGGGCCGCAGAGGTCAGGTCCACCCGCAGACGGCTGACCTCAGGATCCGAGCCCGACGTATCCACTCGCACAACCTTAAAGTCCGCGGGAGTCAGTTCCCCTTTGGAGGTACGGATTCGGAACTCGGTAGCTCTCGTTGTGGAAACGCTTTCGCCGGTGACCAGATTCGTAAGGCTACTTTCCCTCAACACGCCCTCGGTTGAAACGTCCAATCGCAGGAAGCCATTCTTGAGCGCAACCCTGCCCGACCGGGTTTGATCAATCGCGCAAGGCGTTCGGGCCCAACGTGTTTCCGAAACAATCAAAGTGGGTGTGAGGCTGTCAGTGAAAGTGCGCGTTTGTTCGGGTTCTATGACGAGCGTACCCGCAAGATCGTAAGAGTTATCGCTGCCCCATTCGTTGTAATTCCTACCCGCGCGATTGATTGTCACCAAGCGGTCTTTTACGCTGACCGCCTGAAAGGGGGTTTCCCGGTAGGCTTCGAACTCACAAACGTAAATTCCCAGCGCCTCGGGAGTGCGGCGGGATTCAGGATCGGCTGGCTCCGTGAACAAGATTCGGAGACGAGTGGTGCTTATGAGCGAGAACACATAACGCACCGAAGATGTCTCCTGGCCCAAGATCTTGGCATCCAGATCTTTCCATTCCTCCCGATCCCAGTATTGCAGCCGCGCCCAGGGCTGGGTCCGGGCCATCACCGGTCCGCGCACCATCTTGCCGTCGAAATAGCGCACCACCGCACTCGAAATCTGTTGCGGTTTTGGCCACTCGACGCCGATGTCTGCCGGAAGGTCTGCCGCCTGCGCTGTCCAATAGGTGTGCAGGCTGCCGTCGTTAACTCGAAAAGGCTCATGTTCCGGAACAACATGGACGCCAGGTTCCCAGGACTTCGCCTGCGCCCCTAGGGAAGTCAAGGCGAGGTTCCTGACGGGGGAAGCTGCCCCGTACCCAACGCCCAACGCCGGGAGGAGTAGAACGGGAAGCAGACTCCGTAGGTTGACTCTTGAATCGGGGTTCCCGATGAAAGCTCGGCACGAAAACCACATGGCAGCCTCCTGCCCGAGGAATGAGAGCTACTGACTTCCGATTTCTTCATTCACAGGACGGCGGTCTCAAAACTCTACACGAACTCGGCCCTCGGATCGGCGCCACGCGCCTTCTCCCCGCGGGGCTCTGCAACCATAGTCGTCTCGCTTATTTCGTTTTGCGAAACTGGTGAGGAAACATCCCCGGCCATAGGGGAAAACCTCCCTGTTATGAGCCCTCTTATTTGACTTACCTGTCGTGGGCTCGCGCCTAGAGCCCCGGCCCCGCTCCCTCAGGGGTTGAAGAAAGGTTGCGTAACACCACGCGCTGCCAGTCAAAAAACCGAATCTTCTACCAGAAAAATTTCAGCGCGAATTGCATCGAGCGCGGATCGGTCTGGACATTGGTGATTCGCCCGAACGAGCATCCGGCCCGGTGGACTTTATCGGTGCTCCCATCCGGCAAGGGGAGCGAACAGAAACTCGTATAGGGGGTCCCCAGGTTTTGATGGTTGAAAGCGTTAAAGGCTTCCCAGCGGAACTCGAAGTACTTGCTCTCCGTTAGGTGGAAGTCTTTAGCCAAAGCCGTATCTAGGTAACAGCAGATCCCATCACTCGGGAGGTTCCGCCGTCTGCGCTGGGGTGCTGCGCCCCAAGATTCCCGACCGAATTTCCTGGAGGTTCTGGCGAGCCTCGTCGGTGGCCTGCCGATAGGCCAGGAGTTCTTTGTCCGCCTCCTGGGGGCGCCCCGAGCGGCGATAGGCGAATGCTAACTGGTAGTGGGCCACGGGATTCTCAGGCTGGAGTTTCACCGCGGCTTGCAGAGGCGGCACGGCCTCGCCAGGGCGTCCGAGGGAGACCAACGACTTGCCCAGCCCGATAAAGGCATCGACAAAGCTGGGATCAAGCTCGGTGGCGCGCGCGAAGTGCTCGATGGCGTCAGGAAACTGGCGAGCCTGCCGCCCCAACTCGCCCAACACATACTCAGCGCCGGCGTTGCGAGGATCTGCTTTTAATTCCTCCTCGAACTCGCGCCGCGCCTCGTCCAGAGTCGTGGCAGTCTTGGGGGCCGTCAGCAGCAGGCGCCCTAGACGGTAGTGGATGCCGGGCAGACCGGGGCTTTGGGCGAGGACGCGCCGGTATTCGGCCGCCGCCTCTTCCCACTTTTCCTGCATTTCCAGCACTTCAGCGTTGAGTAGGTGCACCTGATAGGACGCCGGGGCTGTAACCAGCAACTTTTGCGAGGCTCTCGTCGAGAGGTCCGAGTAAACGTGCACGCTCAGGTAGAGGACCTCGGGGTCTTTTGCAAAATCGCGCTTGAGCATTCTGAGAAAGTCAACCGCATCGTCCTCCTGGTCAAGCGCCATGGCGCATCGCAGCCCGGCCGTTTCGGCCCGGCGTTTCAATTCCGGGTCTGGGATGCGTGGTGCGTCCTTTTTAAGGTAAAGGAGAGCTTTGTCGCACTGCCCGTTTTCAGCCAGGCTCGCGCCAAGGTAGTAACGCGCCTGGGCAAGGCCAGGTTTCAGTTTCAGGGCTTGCTGCAAGGCCTTTACAGCATCGTGCGGCCTTCCCGACGAATAGTAGGCGATACCGAGATTCAAATGATACTCGGCCACGCCGGGTCTGATCTTCACCAGTCTCTCATAACCGCGAATTGCGCCTTCCACATCATCCTCGTTGAGGGCGCGTTGGGCTTCCCGGGCAAGTTGCTCAGCTTCGGCTTGCTGAGCCGGCGTCGGGGCGCTTGAAGGCGGAACCTGTCGAGCCCCCTGTGCAGCGGCCACCTCTGCAGCGAAGAGCGCCGACAGCATTGAGAAAACGATGATCGTTTTGAGAAGTTTCGGCAATCTACACCTTCACCCCTGAATTCTACCCTGATTAGCAGCTCGGCCCGGCAAGAATAGGGGAAAGGCCTGAGCCGGTCAAGCGACAAGAGGCCGCCCCCTCAAAGATTCCCCGAAACAAGGACTGATGTCCTCGTTGTCGGACGGCCCCTGACCGGTGCGCACCCTTGACGCGTCATTTGTAGTTAAGTTGTCTTATGACCAACGGCAGTCTAAACTGTGGCTCCATCCGAAAGATTTGGGGGTTAGCTTTGGAAGGGAAGAGGCTCAGCATGTTTCTCGTTCGACTTTGGAATCTACGGGTCTCCACTTCGGTCCTTGCCGGAAGACTTTACTGGGGGCCGCAGCGTCACAACGCGAGACTACGAGTCGCGGCGCTCACGTCCCTGTTGGTCACTGCAGCGCTGCTTCCAAAGGCGGCTCTTTGTCAGGTTGCAGCTCAGACCGTCGAAAGCTACCTCGCCGAAGCAAGGAAACTCGAACAGAATCAGGACTACGGAGGCGCGGAAAAGGTCTACCAGCAGGCCCTGGCAACGTTCCCCAATCAGCCGGAAATCCTCAAGCGCCTGGGGATTCTTTACCAGACGGAACTCAAGTTCCCGGAATCCATTGATGCTTTCCAGAAGGTCCTGCGCGAGTCTCCACAATACCCCGAGGTGAACTTCTACCTTGGTCTTTCCTCTTTTGGGCTCAACCAGTACGAGAAGGCCATTGAATGCTTCAACAATGAGTTGAAGTTTCATCCCGACTATCGCCGCGCGCATTACTACGCAGCGCAGGCTCTCTTGGCGCTCGGTCGCAAGGGGGAGGCCATACAGCATTTCGAGACCCTGGTCAAAGAGAATCCCAACGACACGAAGGTCTGGTACGAGCTAGCGCGCCTCTATAGATCCATGGCTGTGCATGCCTACAACCAGCTTGCAGGAATCGATCCCGACACGGTCTTGCTCCCCGCCTTGAGAGCCGAATCGGACGCCGAGGATCTCAAGTACTCCGAGGCTGTCAAGGAATACCAGGAGGTCCTGAAGAAGCAGCCGGACTTTCCGGGGGTTCACTTCGCGCTCGGCCAAATCTATTACAAGATGTACAAGCCCACCGAAGCCGAGCAAGAACTCAAGCTAGCCCTCAAGGAAGACCCCAACAACCCGCCGGCAAATTACATGCTGGGTCAAATTCTTCTCCGCAACAAAAAGGCTGCGGAGGCGCTTCCTTTTCTTCAGGTCGCGGCAGCCGGCGATCCGACGTTCATGAAAGCCCACCTTGAGCTTGGCAAATGCTACTTAGAACTTGGAAAACTGCAGGAAGCACAACAAGCTTTATCGAAGGGCGCGGAAGTTGATCCTCAATCCCGGGAACCCCATGTCCTACTCGTGCAGGTTTACGCCCGGCTGAACGACGACAAGAAGCGCAAGGCCGAACTGGCCATTATCGAAAAACTAAGTCAAGAGAAAAAGGAAAAGCTGCAAAAAGCCATTGAGAAAGCAGCACAGAAAGATGAGTGACTCTTCTCGAAGCCCTGCCTTCATCCCCAGCGATCATTCATTTCCAGATTGACCAGCGAACAGATGAGCAAGCCCTGAGAACAGGTGTAAGCTGGTTGCACGTCAGGGAAAACAACCTTCTTCTCACCAAGCCTCGCCTGTCCTCGCGGTCATTACGATTGCGGAACAAAAAACCGCGGAGCCACCCGGAATTCAGGTGGCCCCGCGGCGAAGTCACAGACCTGGAGTTGTCTGGAGCGTCAGTAGTACAACTTCAGGCCGAACTGAATGTTGCGTGCGCCTTGTGAGCTGGTGATGGCTCCAAAGCCCGAGCCAATCCACGTATTGCCCGGAGCATTCAAGATGGGCGTGTTCGTGAAGTTGATGAACTCCGCCCGGAACTCGAGCCGTTTCGTTTCGGTGAAGGGGAATTCCTTCTGCAGGCTCAGGTCAAAGGTGCGCAAGCCTGGCCCCCGAAACACGGAATTGCTGCAGCTTCCAAAGGCCCCCACCGCCGAATTTGTGAAGGAGCCGGGATCGACCCATTGGATACCCGCCCCTCCCCCGTTGCTTTCGGGAACAGGGCCTTTAGGATAGGACATCGGTCCAATGCAATCCGCGCGCATGCCCCGTGAGTTCGTCCCGGAAGCATCGCCTCCCCAAGCCGTACTCGGGAAGCCGCCGCGGATCTGGAGAATGCCGCTCACTTGCCAGTTCCCCAGGACCCCATTGGTTACTGCGTTCCAGTTGCTGCCGAACTTCTTCTTCCGCCCGAGCGGCAGCTCGTAAACCACATAGCTGGAGAGCATGTGCGTGACGTCGTAGTAGCAGGCCGCCCACTCGGCTTTCATGTCGTAAAGGTTCTGCCAGTAGGCGTTAGTCGGCGTCACCTGCCCGCCCCAGGAACCATAGTAGCCGCTCGAGTTGGTCATGCACTTGGAGTAGGTATAGGAAACTTGGTACTGAAGCCCCTGGGAGAAGCGCTTCCGGAGGTTAGCCTGCAAGGCATGATAGACCATGTTGCCGTTCGACTCTGTCCCCGAAATCTGGCTGATGCCCGTGAGCTCGGGGTTGCCTGAGAGGAATGGACTGGGCGCCGTTACCGGCACGATCGCGTGTGTTACAGGATCGGTGGTAGTCCCGAGCAGTTGCCGCTGGAAGTACGGCATGGGCACCATGAGGTGGGTTCCGTGCTGCCCCACGTAGCCCAGGGTGAACACAGTGTCACGCGGGAACTGGTGTTCAACAGAGAAGTTCCACTGCTGCGCCAAGGCGGGTTTGATGTCCGGGTTCCAGAGACGGATCACCGCGTTGTCAAAGGGATTGGCGGGGGCAGTGAAAACCGTGAACCCCTGGTCGATGGTTGAACCCGGGAAGGTCAAAGTATCGTAGCTGGCATTGTGCTCCAAGTTGAAAGGCGGGTTGAGCGCGAGCCGCAGGTTCGTCCCCGTTCCTTCCAGATAGGTGGAAGTGGTGTACGCGCCGCGAATGACCGTGGTCTTGTTGAACACGGACGGCGTCCACGCGAAACCGATGCGGGGCTGGAAGTCGAAGCCGCCGTTGTAAGAGTTGTACAGCGCGTTGCAGTTGCTGTAGGGGCAACCCGACTTCCCCGCCATGTACTGCGTACCGGTGATCATCCCGAAGTTCGCCTGGCGATTATGCACTTCGCCCCAGGGCGTGTGGGTCTCGTAGCGCAGGCCCAGGTTCACCGTGAGTTCGTTAGTGGCTCGCCAGTCGTCCTGGAGGTAAGCCGCGAGCACGTTGGAACGCTGCCCCCAGGTCCCTGTATCCACGCCGCGTTGGACGTATTCGGGAAGCCCCAGCCAGAAGTCGGCTTCAGGCATCCCGACCGACGCGCTCTTGGTAGCCAGGTCACCGGGGCCGGCGGTCCATCTTCCGTCAAAGTTGATTTGCCCAGTACGGCCGTAATTCCCGGCGTAGAAGGGGTTGATGCGCTCCCGCCAGAACTGGAAGCCGGTGTGGAAAATGTGACGGCCATGGGTGATGACGAGCGTGTCTTCGGCCTGGATCACGGTACTGGGAAAGAGCTGTTGGGTACCGACATTAGCGCTGCCGAAGTCGTTGACATTAGCGCCTGTAAACATGATCCTCGGCAGACCAGGTCCGCGGTCGTTGGAACCCGCGATGCCCAGGTCCTGGCCGACATTACCCAGACCTGCGTCGGTGCCCCCGTTGTTAGCCTTGATGTAATTGTACCCGACCCGGACTTCGTTGACGAGGCTCGGACTGATCGTGCGCGTCCAGTCCAAAGCGAGGTTGCGGGTGGGCGTGTGTGAAAAGCTCCCGAAATACAGCGGGAACGAGTTGGTGCCGGGGATTTCCTGGCGGCCATATGAGAACCGCCCAAAGATGCGGTCCTTCTCCGTAAGGTTCGCATCGATCTTGACGTCAAATTGGTCCCCGATGGTTCGGGTCCCGCGGGAGTCCCCCTGGTTGAGACGGAGACCACTGGACGTCGGCAGCGGATACAGACTTGTGTTCGAAAAGAGTTTTTCCGCCACGGGATCGATGGTGAGCCCGGCCGCCGGGAGGTTGTTGTTTGGAATGAAGGCCCGGTTCCCACTGGCATCCACCTGGTAAGGGTTATAGAGCTGGACGCCGCTCGTGCATTTGCCGGTGGAATCGAACGCGCTGCAAAGCTCGCCGAAGTCGCCTGCCCTCTCTCGGGCGGTGAAGACCGTGACGTACTCGAACGAAGCAGGCGTGATAAATCGCTCGCCCTGGTAGTCACCGAAGAAAAACAGCTTATCTTTTTTGATGGGGCCGCCGACCGTCCCGCCGAACATGTTCCAACGGATCTTCCCTTTGTTATCGACGTTGGCGGGCTTGGCGATGTTCTGCGACCACTGGGCGGCGTTGAGGGCGTCATTGCGCAGGAACTCGAAGCCGACTCCGTGCAGTTGGTTCGTCCCCGACTTGATGGTGACGCTGACAATCCCGCCCTGGAAGTTCCCGAACTCAGCGGGCGCGTTGTTGGTGATCATATTGAATTCCTGGATCGCGTCCATGCTGGGGGTGTAGCCGACCAGGTTATCGGAGACCTGGTTGTTGTCCAAACCGTCGAGCAGGAAGTTGTTGGCCTGCTCACGGTTGCCATTGACGTACGGCCTGCCGCCGTTGAACCCAGTGGCCTGACCGTTCGTCAAGGTCGAGGGATCAGGGTGCGTGACACCCGGCGCCAGGAGGGTCAACTCGATGTAGTTCCGTGTCGCCAGCGGCAGGTCTTGATTGATTCTGCCGGTGATCACGGTCCCGACTTGCGTCGTGTCGGTCTGCAGGAGCGGCGCACCCGCGGTAACTTCCACGGTCTGGGTCACGGCGCCCATTTGCAGTTGGATATCCAGGCGCGCCCGCTGGTTCATGACCAAAGTGAGGTTCCGCTGGACCGCGGTGGCGAACCCTTGTGCTTCCACCGTGACCTCGTAAGTGCTAACGGGCAAGCGCGGGAGGTCGTAGACTCCTACCCCGTTGGTTTCGGTGGGCCAAAGCGTTCCCCGCAGGGTGTCCGTGGCCCTGACCTTAGCGTTAGGAATAGGGGCGCCGGAGGGGTCGGTGATGGTCCCGGTGATGCCGGCCGTCACCTCCTGGCCCTGAAGTACTGGAACGAATTTCAAGAAAAGCAGTCCGAGCACCAGGACCCAAAACACGCCTGCCAAGAGCCTGACGCTCGATCTCCTTGCTCTCCCCATAGATCTCGCTGTCATATGCTTGTTCTCCTTTGTTATGACCCTTTGCGACCCGGACGCGTGAAGAGACGAGTTTGTGGTTCCTCGCCACACCCTTTCATGGTCGGTGAGGTTGCGCAGTATGTCTTCCCGACGCATGGGGGACGGCCCGACCAGAGTATCAGAGGGGGATCCAACTTGTTGTCTTGCGGTACATTTAGCTGCTGCCTACTGGGGTCATCAGCAATCGCGAGAACCTAACGGAAATCCGCAGCAATCTTGGTCAAGTCCAAATCCCCAGCGTGCTGAATAGCGCTTGACTTAGTGTTTGTCAAGAGTTATTTGATAAACTACAATGAAGTCCGCACATAGGGGGTAGATTTGTCCCTGTTTACATCGGATTCGTCACGTATGGCTTTTACAGTCCGAGCTTCTAGCTCGGGTTTGGAGCGGCTTTGTCTAGAACGGTTGTGATATGAAACAACCGCCTCGCACGGCTTGGGGGGGCGGCGAACAACTTTCTACTTACCCTTGTTGACCGAGCGTTCGAGGCAGCGATATCTGACTAAGTGCTTGCGACTCCGCCCAGCCCACCACTAGCCAGCAGCAAGAAACGACTCTCTCAGTGTCCCGAGGCGAGAGCAAGCCAGTCGGCTGGACGGCGAAACGAGTCGCCAGGTTATGGTGGCCGCCATTGCTTTGCATCGCGGAAAACTTCCGCAGCCACGAGGATGAGCCAAACAACCATCAAACATGTCACCAGAAAGAATGAGCGAGACAAGCTGGTTATCGAAGCCTTGATCTGGAGACGTGGCCCGCTCTCTCGCCCCGAGCTCCACGAACTCACTCATTTGCAGCGGAGTCACATCTCGCGGCTGGTCCGCGAACTTCAGGACGAGGGCAGACTGATTCAGGCGGGCCAAGCCGACAACCCCATGGGTCGAAAGCGCACTCTCTTGCGTCTCAACGAGGAACACCGCTTCGTTGTGGCAGTGGGGTTCGATGACCAGGAAGTCCTGGCGGCGACGATGGATCTCCACCTCCGCATGAGATCCACCGTTAAGGAATCCACCCACCTGGATGGGGGCACCGAGGGATTGCTCAATCAGCTCTTGTGCTGCACGAAGAAGGCTATCCGGCAGTCGGGGGTGAACGTGAAGGCTTTGCTGGGAATCGGCGCTGCCGGGTCAGGTCTCGTCAACAACCGGGAAGGCATGCTGGTCATGTCATCGACCATCGAGTTCCTCAAGCAGGTTCCTCTCCGGGAAACCTTTGAGAAAGAATTTGGCGTGCCGACCTCGGTGGAAAACCTGACGCGCGCGAAAGCCCTGGCGGAGAGAACTCTCGGCGCCGGCGTGGCGGCCGACGATATGATTTACGTGGAATACGGGCGCACCGGAATCGGCGCCGGCATCATTATCAACGGGAGACTCTTCTACGGCTCCGAATACGCCGCTGGAGAATTTGGCCACACCCACATGATCCAGGATGGCCCGGCCTGCAAGTGCGGGAGCTTCGGTTGTTTGGAAGCCATTGCGGGCGCTGCGGCGCTTGAAGCAAGAATCCGAAAGGCCCTTGCGGAAGGCAGCAGTTCCGAGGCACTGGCTCTGGCCGAGGGCGATTCCAGCAAGATTTCCGGTTGGACAGTTCTGAAAGCCGCCCACCTGGGCGACAAGACGTGCTCAGCAATCGTCGAGCAGGCGGGCAACTATCTGGGTTTAGGCTTGGCCAATCTCGTCAACCTGTTTAACCCCTCGGTCCTGGTCCTCGACCAGCGCCTGAGCTATGCCGGGGAGGGCCTGCTCGAGCAGATCACCAGGGTAGTGAAACGACAGGCTCTAAGTCATTCAGCGAAAAACCTGCTCGTGCGGTTTGGGAAGCTCGGCAGTGAGGCAAGCGTTCTGGGAGCCGGTTCGGTCCTGCTTGAGAAACACTTCGAAATTCCAGCCCTCAAACTGCCGCGGTTCATGATTGAGCCTGTTTCAATGCCCTTTCGGCGGAGTCCTACGGCCCGAATCCTGGGCACATAGAACGGCGTGCTTGGCGCCCGAATGGTCCACTTTTCGGGGACAGGTCAGTGCTACGAATGTCGACAGCCGGTTTTCAGACCCTTCACACCAGCTCGAGGCGGTAGCGTTCCCCCGCTTGCGTGGGGAACTGCACGCTGTCGCCCTTCACCGAGACGGTGACTGGCTGGCTGTCTTTCACGCGTGTCACCTTGACCCGCGTCTTGGGCCAAGGGTTCACTAGCTTTGCTGTTGCCCCTTTCTCGCTGAACAGCGTCACGTCCGAAACCACCTTGCCATCATAAGAAGCCGTAACCAGGAAAGCTCCGACCGTGCGAAGGTCTCGGAAGCGCGCGTGCCCCAATCCCTGAGTGTTCGGAAACAGGCGGATCGTCCCCGTATAGCTTTGCAGCAGGCATTCATTCAGCACGGCCGGCAGCGAAAGGTTTTCCGTCCAGACCCCCATGCGCATCATGAAGTCGAAGTCGAGATTGTCGTGGTATCGACCGTCGATTTGCCGCACACGGTCGGCGGCGATACCGTTCGGGAGCAGGCAGTAACGGACTTCGCGCTTGAACCAAGCGAGATCCAGCATGCCGAGCCGCGCGCGAAGGAGCGGTTGGTAGACGAGGTCATTCCCGCCTTCCAGCCGCATTGTGTGCGCAGTGCGCCTGGCGATCTCCAGGTGCTCTTCCTTGCGGCCGATTCCCACCTGGTCTCCTGGGAAGACCGGCGCCAGCGTCACGGGGACGTTATAAACGTGCTCCGGCGGTGCATTGAGCACGTCCAACCAGACTTCGCCATAAGGCCCCTGAGTTTTCGGGTAGGGGGCGAGGTTCGCCTGCACTTCGGTCCACTTCGGGCGTTCATCGGCGTCAACTCCCAGGATCTTCGCAGCCTCGACGGTGGCGTCCAGAAGGAATTCGCTGAGGGCCAAGTCCATGATGCAGTCTTTATTCAGGCGGAAGTCAACGGTGCAGCCCCAGTTCTCGGGCGAGGCTGTGGGGACGATGTGATACTTACTGTCGGACTCCTTCTTCACGTATGCGACTACAAATTGAGTGGCGGCGCGAAGAAGCGGATAGACCCTCTTGAGGAAGTCTTTGTCGAGCGTGTAGAGGTACTGCCACCAGAGGCTTTGCACGGTCCAAGGAGTCTCGCAGATCTCATAACCCCACGGAGGCGCGGGGTAAGGCACCACCTGGCTGGGCACAGGATAGGCGGAGTGCGGGAAGAAGGCGCCGGGCAGGCCGAATTTATCCCGCGCGTAATTCTGGGCCATGGGCAGGAGATTCTCGACAAGCTCCACGTAGGGAAGATTCTGGTCCACATGATTGCTTGAGAAGATTCCCCAGAAGACCTGTTGGGTGTTGTAGTTCATGTGATAGTCGCCGTGCCAGGCAGTCCCGATCTTGCCGCTGGCCCAGTTGCCGAACAGACCCGGGGCTACCTTGCCTTCCCGCAGGCAACAGGCCAGCAAATACTGGTTGTGGTACCAGATCTTTTCCAGTTCCTTGTCCCCGAACTCGACCGCGGAGCGCGACCAGAAAACGCTCCAGTGTTTTTCCGTTTCTTGCTGGAGTGTCTTCACAGGGACCTGCGCCAGGCGCGTCACCTCGCTCTTGGCAAAGGCCACGTTATCCGCGTGGTCGCGTGGTGTGAAAAGCGCGAGGTCCAGGCGGAAGGGCTGTGGTTTTTGACTCCTCAGGAAGACGCCGGGAGGGGCGTTAAAGTCCCAGTAGGCTTCTTTGCTGCCTGGCCCCATCTTGCTCAGTCGTTCCTGGCTCTCCGCCAGACCTTCCACCGTCCAGGAGCCCTGCAGGCGAGCGCTTAACGCAAAGTTGCGGTCCTTATCCGTGCGGGGTGGGTTCGGGTTCTCCGGCGTCGGCACTGTCGCCGGGAAGTGTTGATAGCCGGAGAACTCAGCAAATCCCTCGCCAGCGCTGCCGTCAATCTCCGGCGGCGGGAGCTGGGCTTCGGCGTCGAGGTTCGGGCAGTAGGAAACCGAAACCAAAGGCGCGGGCTCATCGCTCCAGACCGAGACGTGCCCGGTGGTCCAATTCACAAAACAGTGCACCGTTACCTTGCGGCGCTTCCCGCGCAGGTCGTCGTGCTCGATGTCGAGAGTGAAGAGACCGTTTGAAGGGTCAAGCGTCTGGCGCAATACGCGGACTTTTCGCGAATCCCAGTGCATCCACACAATGCCGCACGGCCAGGGGCGCGGCCAAGACTTGGCGTAGGAGGAGGTCACCTTCATCGTGTATTCGCGGAAGAAGTCGATGCTGTATTCGAGGTACAGCATGTCAGGCTTGCCTTGCCGCTTGGCCTCTTCGCTGGCTCGTTCCCAGAGCTTCAGCAGCTCATTGAAAGGCAAGACGTGTTGATAGTGGTCTTCGCTCACGCGAATGTCCCAGGAATCCTCCTTGCCCAGGTGCAGACCCAGCGCGTCCGGCCGCACGGTGACGCAAAGGCCGATGTCCCCGTTGCCCAACAACATGCCCTCGAAGAAATTCGGCGTGGGCAGGTCGCGGACGATTTGATGGCGCTTGGCGATCTTGAATCCATCCAGGTTGGCATCGTTAGAAAGAGTGCGGGTTTCGGCCGGCAGCACGCTGGCGGCAGCCGTGGCTGCGGTCGTCTGAAGGAATTCTCTTCGGTTCGTTTTCATTGCGTATCTCCAAGGGGATTTACCGGGATTTCCATTTTGGATTTCTCGGGTGGGCGCGAGTATACACCACACCGCCTCCCCTTGACCCTTTGCTGTCCGGTTTTCATCCAGGTCGCCCACAGTTTGTTTTCGCCCAACGGACAAGCCGCAGACTCGCCCACCATTAAGATTGGCGGACCTGCGGCCGCGGCGAGTCCGCGCCACCCGTCGCAAACGGTCGTTGACGGAGGTTTAAGCGGAAACTAAGATGGCGGGGTGTTCAGGGGGTGCGCAGATGGTTCCTGCCCAGTTTTTCCCTTCCCAAGCTGGATCACGGCTGGGCGGAAATGAAGCGCGACCTCTACGAAATCCACGAGGAGGCCGCCCAACTCCGCGCCGCGCGCGGCAAAGTTTCACCCCCGCGGGGCGTTAGTTGGTAGCGACGGTCAATTCGTTCTTAGAATTGACCGTGGGTTCGTCGTGGGGAAGGAGCCTACGGTTAGGAAAAACGCTGACCGTGGCTACCTTGCGCGCCGCCCGCGGTGGTGTGGAAGGGGCAAGCGGGCGACCGGTCCCCCCCTGCTGACCGAGAGGGTCTGTGTTGAGCCAGCATGACAGGTTCAGAGTATTTCGGTCCTGTGGTAGTATTTGAGGGACAATTTCCCGACCGCGGTTCTCTTGCTGAAATGCCCATTCTCCCTTGCAGTCACGACGCAACGGCGATAGCGCAAATTGATCCGACGATCAATCTGCTAAGAAACATCGACAAGAGTTACCCCGACGTACTGCGAGCCGAGGGTATTCAGCCGGAAGACTATCACCCCAAAAGGGTGTTCAGGTCGGCGGTGGAAATAATTCGGGGCAGCTTCATTGCGTCGTCGGTTACCCGGCGTCAGGGAATGGTTGAAGGCGTGCTAGCACGGCTCTTAGCGGAAAGGAGAATTGCATCATTTGAGAGAACCGGACGTGGAGTTCGCCACGATTTCACAGTCGTATTGACCGATGCGCCGCGCGTCTGCGCAGCCTTGGAGGTCAAAGGAGGTGAGGGAATCAGTGTCACGGTCACCGAGCGTCCGGCCTGGGCTCAGGAGTTTCTGTTGTGGTGTCACCTCGACGGATCGATCTCGAATCAACCTTCGCAAGGTGTGCGCTCGATTATCGTGAATCGCCTGGCGAACAACTTATTTAAGCGGGGCAAGATAGTGGACGCAGTTCTCTTCAAAGACCAATTGTGCGGATCGGCCCTTCGAAGGTGCCCGAAATACGTAGATGCAATTGAAAACGGGGCCATCGCCCCAGACATTTTTCTCATGCCGCGGGAGCAGCCCACGCCACAGCAACCGTCTCCTGAGACGCATACTGTCGAATCCCTCTACTTACCCGGAATGATTCTTGACAGTTTCGGAGTCAGGGCAGAGGATCGGGAAAAGCACATCTGGTTTGTCCAGATCCACCTTCTTTCTGTAACTAAACACAAAAGGCAGGTCTATCAAAGGCGAACCCGCATCCTGCACATGGGAGACGTGATGGAGGAAAGCGTCACCAATGCCTAGCCAACCGACATTATTCGAGGCGACAGCCGCCACGAGTCAAGCCGGAATCAATGGCCTGCTTTGGGAGGGGTGCTTCAACGCGAAGGAGAGTTCCATCCACCAATTGTCTCCGTATGTTGGAAAACTGAAATCCGGCATGGCTGCGGCATTGGTCAGGGAGTTCAGCCGTGAGGGAGATCTAGTCCTTGATCCTTTTTGTGGCTCAGGGGTCGTACCATACGAAGCTCTCTTAGCTGGTCGTCATGCGATCGGGAATGACCTGAACCCCTATGCGTATGTATTGACGAGGGCAAAGCTATCCGCTCCGCGCACGCACGCCGAAGCAGCGACGGCAGCTCTTAAGGCGCTCGATGAAGCAGCCGATGAGACGGTTTCGCTCGGTGAAATACCCGACTGGGTTAAGGCTTTTTTTCACCCCAAGACTCTGGCGGAGGCGGTAGCCCTAAGCAGGGTTCTTAGGCGCCGGGGAGACTATTTCATAC
>Ga0315282_10001111_pt1 | contig 51689 bp, 61 predicted proteins | sample YL17G07_20_MG_FD_203693 | JGI IMG/M metagenome (GOLD analysis project Ga0315282, IMG submission 203693) | Sediment microbial communities from Yellowstone Lake, YNP, Wyoming, USA - YL17G07_20 | ecosystem: Environmental > Aquatic > Freshwater > Lake > Sediment | place: USA: Wyoming | collected...
CCTAGCAAACTATTTTGAACAGACAGCCCTCAACGGAACGTCTGTCGTTTTCTTCAGCGACCAAGCAGTGAGACCCGTGAGCAGCGTCTCCGTTTACGTTCTCAACGTTTCATGGACGCTGGAAAACATCGGCGGCCAAAACATCAGAAGATTCACGCTCACGCTTCAGGAGGCTTAAACAGTGAGTGTTTGGGGCGGCGAATCAATCCACGATGCAGTGTTAAGCCAGTTGACGAGCGCTCCAACAGGCAAGAAGGTTGCGAAGTTCAGTTTCTCTTGGAATGTGGATGGAACGGTGGCTACGATCAAGGCTTATGATAGTGGTGGAACGTTGCTTTTCACCCTTACCTTTTTGTGGAACCCTGATGGGACGCTCAAAGAAGTTGTACGGTCATGATTTTTTCATGACGTAAAAAAGAGGTGGACAATATGGAAAAAGCATTTGGAAAAGACGATGTGAACGTTGGTGCGTTGATTCCCATGAAAGACGTGCTCAGGTACAAGACAAGGTGGGCTATCGAAAAATTCAAGGGCGACTTTAAAACCAGAGAAGAAGCGGTTAAAGCCAAAGCTGAATTGATTGAGAAGCTGGAGATTGACGGCAACCTGCTACTCAACGAAGGCATAGACAGCATCTGGACGCTCGTGTGCAGCGGCGCAACAGCAACCGTTCTAGTATTCAACAACACGAACAGCTACATAGGCGTCGGAGACAGCGCAACCGCCGCCGCTGCCACGGACACAGGGCTGCTTGGAACGAATAAGCTTTACAAGGCGATGGACGCGGACTACCCGACTTTCGGCACAAACCAGCAGGCAGTGTTTCGCAGCACATTCGGCAGTGCAGACGCAAACTTTGCTTGGAACGAGATCACCGTTGCTGATGGCAGCAGCGACTCAAGCATGAACCTGAACCGTAAAGTCCAAGCAATGGGCACAAAAGCCAGCGGAACGACGTGGGTCGCAACGTTGACCATAACGCTATCGTAAACTTGAGGCGATAAAAACATGGCTGTTGGAGACACTTTCAGCGGACTTGCAAGTGTAGCGGCTGCGGGCTACTTGGACATTTTGCCGACTGGCACTATGGAAGCTGTGATTCACAACATCTATCATGACGGCGATATTCAATTGGAGTTTTACGATGGAACGAATAGCCTAATCTTTGACACAGATGCAGGAAAGGGAATCTATGCAAAGTACGCTTTCCACGTGACTGCCACTCGGCGAATCAGAGTTAAAAACACGCTTGCAACTACTCAACTAATTGGCTACGATGGCGTAGTCACACACGTTTAGGTAAGTGAAGTATAATGCGGTTGAGCATTGACACGGGCATTAAGAAAGATTTAACTACTATACAGATGGCAACGCTAGACGCTAAACTACATTCTCAAATTCCTTCGCTTGTCGGTTGGAGCTACTCACCATTGACTGGAGAGTTAAACCTAAACCTTGATGACTCTGAAGATACAGCGTTGCTTAGCAAAATTCAAGATTTGCTTGCAGTTGGCCAGTTAACCTTAAACCTCAACAATCTTAAAGATTCAGCCTTGTTTAGCAAGATTCAGGATTTCCTTGTGAAAGTTGGCGGAGTGAAGGTTTTACGATTTGAGATTTTGGGGACGACTAAACAATGGGCAGAATAACGCCGCAGTTCACTTCAAACAAGACTTTAAACATTACTTATCAGACTCCACAAGAAACCTTGTTGGCCACGCCTGACACGTTGCCCACATCTGAGCCTGCCACGCCGCAAGTGAGCTACACGGTTGACAGCGCATGGCTTCCAGCATTGAACATCCAGTCCTTCTCGAAAGTCTATGTTGCACAGCTTCACGCCGCAGGCAAATGCCCAACAGCTGCTACAGTTTCTTGGCGGATGAAGAAGAACGGCGCCAGCGTCGCCACAGGCACAGTTTCGGTTGCAACTGCAAACTACTATTACAACATCATGCCCAACTTCTACGATGTTGCCGTTGGAGACGTTTTGGAGGTTGCTCTCTGGTCTAATCAGACGAACAGCCAATATGATTATAAAGCATGCGCCATAAGCATCTCACGCGTCATCATAATCAATGCAGACGTGATGTTGCCCTGCAACTTCGCAAATTACGATTATTATCCAACCCTCAGCCTCGGCACTCCCACCGTTTATACTCAGGTAGTTTTCAGAATTTACAACGATACCCTCGAGATTCAGCTTGGAAGCGCTGCGAATGTTGGCGCCGTCAAGCTTAACAAGAGTTACGGGCTCTTCCGCGTGTACCACGCTGACATCTACAACCCAAACACTGCCACCACACTTAGTTACCAGACTAGACCGCGATACTGCAAAAACTATGTGCCCACCCAAATAATTCTGCGAGGGTTAAAACTTTGATTACTGAATACGGCGAAGTGATGCTTGACAGCATAGACGAGTGGGGTTTCCGCAGGACCGACGGCTTACTTGAAGATGGCAGAATAATAATCACAGTAACGGTTGGAGTAACCTACGTTAACGTTGATGACAGCGGCTCAGGCGCAGATGCGCTTTACAGTCTTTTGGCAACGTTAGCGTTGGCGGAGTCAGCCAGCGGAACTGACGGTTCAGGTATGCAAGCAGCTCTGCCTTTAAGCGATTCTGGCGTCGGCTCAGACGTTTTGCAGTCGATTAGCTTGCCTTTAGCAGACAGTGGTTCTGGAGATGATGTGCCAACATTGCAAGGGGAACTGTCTCTGTCAGATGTTGGAGCTGGATTAGATTCTCCGTTAACGCAAGGGCAAATATCCCTCTCTGAGGCGGGAAACGGCGCAGATATAGGTTCACTGCAAGGGCAATTAACGTTAGCCGATTCTGGAGTTGGCGCCGACGTTTTAAGTCAGCTTCAAGCCCAATTGCCCGTCAGCGACGTGGGCTTGGGAAGTGATGTTCTTCAATCAGTAGGAATTCCCATTTCTGAAATTGGTTCAGGAGAGGATGTTCCAACTTTACAAGGGCAGTTAACGCTGACTGACGCAGGTTTGGGGGCTGAACTTTTCGGTTTACAGGCTAGTTTGACACTGGCTGATGTTGGCTACGGCGTTGACTCACCTTCTCTGCTTGCTCGCCTGTTCGCGGCTGATTCTGGGTTGGCTTCTGAAACGTTAGAGTTGCAGGCTCTGCTCTCACTTTTAGAGTCGGGAGTTGGAGCAGACAGCATGAGCATCTATACCGGACCTATTAGCGTGAACGTAGGCGACAGCGGTGTAGGCTATGACATTGTTAGGGCTGTATGCTTGATAGAGGCTCCGCAAGTCATCCTGACGGCAGACGGGAAAATAGTTTTGCGCGTTTCGCTCGCTACGAAGGACAAGCCTCAGTACATAGTGTTGGGCTAGCGTGTGCTAACTTTGTGGGTGTTACAGGTTTGAAGCGGAAGGTTCTTGGTGAACTAGGAAAACTCAGCCTAGGCGATCTTGTTCGTGTTGAATGGCAGGATGCTTCAATCGGCAAAAGCTTGGGCACTGGCGTGGCTGTTGACGTGAGCGTCTGTAGCTGGGGCATTTTCATAGGATTCATGGGCGAGAGAGGCAAGCACATAGTGTTGGCGCAGAACAACTTTCACTATGCTGACGGCCTCTACGACATTGATTACACGGCAATCCCAGTTTCATGGATGATGAGCGTTGACGTAATAGCAAAAAACCACATCAAAACAAGCGATGCCAAGGAGCTTTTAAACAGCTTTCTCACGGGTGGAAGACGAACACTGCCAAAACGCAAGCGCCAAGAAAGGATAGTTAACCATTATGGCAGACTGGATTAAGCGGGCCTTGACAAGGACGGTGCAGCGCAAGGGTTCCAGGGGAAAACAGCAAATTATTATTGTGCAACCTAACGAGAAGCTTGTTTACGGCGTCAAATTCGCGATCGGCATGACAGTGTGCCTTAGCGCTGTGGAAATTGCGCATATGACCTTTTTGCATGCATGGAACAGCGAAGTGTTCAGCGGAATTATGCTGATTTCTGGGACAATTTTAGGTATTTTTCTGGGGCAAAAGTGAACTTCAGACTGAACAGAGCTCGTGGGCTCGTTTCAGGAAGTTCAGGAGAGCCCATGTTAAGCTTCAGAATGCTTGTAGTATGGGCTCTCGGCTGAACCGTGTTTTCCCGAAGGCGTTTTCAGATTCTAGTTTCAAAGCTCACTCACAAGCGGGGTGGGCGAAACCATGAAAAACTTGGGGGAGGTGAAACGTGAAAATGTTTGGTGGAAGACTAATTCCCTCCGCTTTGATAGGCGTAGGCCTAGCAGCTGTATTGTTTGTTGTTGGTGGAATCGCTGAAAAACTCGGCATCTTAGCTACTGCAACACCTGGTGTGGTAGGACCACTTCTCGGATTGCTTGGTTTTACAATCCCAATAGGCATAGGCTTGTACGAAGATTACAAGGAAGGCAAAGCAGCGAATGGAACGACCGCAAAACCTCAGTAGGCTCGCCTTCGGCATGTCTTAACTTTTCTCCTTTTTTTAGTTTTCAAAGCAACCTCGAGGCTCTTTTTTCTCATTCTAACTTGGCGTCAGTGGACACCATGAGCAATGGAAAAGTCAAGTTGAACAGGTTGCGGGAAAAGTTGAAGCGGAAGCAGGTTGAGGGCGTAACACGTTGACAAGGCGAAGAGAATATTTCAGGATCCGTCAGTTCCGCAGAGTCTACGATAGAACCCAGAACAGGTTCACGTTTAATATTTCGTATGAGACAGCTGCCAAACTCACACCTAGAAGCGTCGCCGTTGCTGAAGCCTTCGGCCTTGGTCTTGACGAGCAGAAGCGCTTCCTGATTTATGACAATGTTGAGTTGAAAATAAGCCCTAACGACATCGTCTTGATCACCGGCGATTCTGGATCAGGCAAAAGCGTGTTACTACGAGCATTACTAGCTGACCTTGGCTCTGAAGCTGTAGACATGAAAAACCTCGAAATCTGCAGCAACAAACCGTTAATCGAGACTGTTGGAAGGACGGTTGAAGAGGGAATTGAGATTTTAAGCCGCGTTGGCTTGAACGATGCTTTTCTGTTCCTGCGCACTTACGAGCAGCTTTCGGACGGACAGAAGTACCGTTACCGCATCGCCAAAATGGTTGAGAGCAGGAAGCAATGGTGGGTCGCTGACGAGTTCTGCGCGACGCTGGATCGTGACACTGCGAAGATTGTGGCGTTTAACGTGCAGAAGCTTGCAAGAACCTTAGGAAAAGCTGTTGTTGTGGCCACGACTCACACGGACCTGTTTCAGGATTTGAAGCCCAGCGTGTACATCCACAAGAGGTTCGGCAAGGAAATCTCTGTCGGCTACTTCCCAAACGAGCCCGCAAGGGAATGCAGTTTGATGAGGGAAATGCGTGTTGAAGAGGGATCGATGCAGGATTGGAAAATGCTCGCCGGCTTTCATTATCGCAGTCACAGGGTAGTTGCGCCACGCAAAATCTATTGTCTTAAGCGGGGAACCGAGGTGTGCGGAGTGATCGTTTATTGTTATCCGCCTCCCAGCGCGTACGGCCGAAGAATGGTTCTGCCCAGAATGGCGATGCGGGAACTGAACGAGAAACTAACCATTATCAACCGTGTTGTGGTTCACCCGAAATATCGGAGCATAGGACTCGGAGCGAAACTTGTTCGGGACAGCTTACCCTTAATCGGTACGCCCTACGTGGAGATGGTTGCGGTGATGGCTAAGTATAATCCGTTTGGCGAGAGAGCGGGGATGAAGAAGGTGGCTGAGCAGGAGCCTTCCAAGGAGATTTTGCGGGTTTCCAAGGTCCTTGAACAAGTCGGGTTTAATGTCAGGCTGCTTGGAAGCGGGAACTACGTATTCCAGGAACTTCAAGCACTTAATGCCGATGAGCTGGAAAGGGTTAGGGCGGCCTTCGTCAAAGCCGACCATCCACGCTTCTCAAAGTTTTTCAGCTCAGGCCTTCCATTCGGGCATATTAGGGATTACGAGAGAAAGGTGAATGTTGCAACCTTGGAGCAGCTTGCAGGACTCATCAAGATCTGCGGTTTCTTGATGCAGACAAAGGCTTACCTTTTCTGGTCAAAGACTTTAAGCTCGTAGAGCGCGCTGCCCTGTCCCGAAATTGGTTTTAAATGGTTTTTATTCTTCTTTTGTCTATCGGCGTTTGATTTGGGCTTGTTTGATAGGCAAATCTTGGCAGTGTTGAGGGAGATAAGTCATGGGAAAGCTCGGACAAATCCTCCGGGAAGCGGGGTTTTCCATACCCAAACCCCCTCAAAAAGGAATAAATACCATTTTTGACCATTTTAGGGACAAGCCAGCGTGCTATGCATAAGTCCCGCTTCCAAAAGTAACCGCACGCGCTGTACGACTATGATTCTAACCTTTTCTCAACAGCACGGCTATTTTCTCAGTTTCTTAACGAGTTTTTCACGCCACTCTCTGAGTTCCTTTAGAAAATCTTTGTCCTCTTTCAAGCTGCTTATGACTGCTTTGGCCCATGTGAGGTATTCTTTTCCCTTGCCTTTGGCATTACGTTCGATTTCCACTGCTTCGGTCTCTAGATGTCTGAGTTCTACATCTCTTTTTATGATGGACAACACTTTGTCTCTGAATTCATCAATCTTCGGCACAGTCTTGATTGTTTCAAAATACGCGAATGCCTCTGAAATCTCTTTGTTAATGAAAGTCTCGATGCGCTTTTTCCACTCAGTTGGTTTAGAGCGTACTTCAGGCAACAGAATACACCCCCAAATTGAGTTGTCATTCACTGAATTTAAGCCTTTGATGGTGAGCGCGCGGAGCAGCTTGCAGGACTCATCAAGATCTGCGGTTTCTTGATGCAGACGAAAGCTTACCTTTTCTGGCCACAGGGTTAAAAAGAGTCGCGTATGCATGACTTCGGAATTCTTCTTGTATCAGCCTCTGAATACAAACTTATTAGTGGCGCTCTTGGAAGTTCTGGTATGGCTAAGTATTGGATCTTCGTTTCAGTTCCCTATACTGATTTCAATACTGGCAGTATAAACGATATGCTTGGCAGAATCGAGTCTTCTGAAAAATGGCCGATTGGAAAGAAGACGGTTCATCGAAAGGAACTGTGTAAGGGCGACAAGGTTCTGTTTTATCAAGGAGGGGAGCAAGGAAGGAAAATAGTTGGAACTTGTGACCTGTGCTCAGGTTTAGTGGAAGATCGTGATGGGATGTTTGATTATGTGAAGGTCGAGAACTTTGAGTTTTGGAAAGAACCAGTTGATATAAAAAGGGTCTTAAGGAAACTCTCATTTGTGAAAGATCCGAAACGCTGGGGGTTTAATTTCAAAGGCGGGGTTGTCAAGATCTCGGAGAAAGATTACAGAAAGATCTTGAAATACCGTTGCATAAGACATGGAATTGACACGCGCGATCCTGCTAACTAATATTAATGCGATTAGCATAATACTAAACTATGAAGCCGATACCTTACAGGTCTACTACGAAAGCGCACGGTCGTCAAGTATATCGAAAGCGGTGTCCAAAATGCGGTAAGAGGATATTCTACGGTCGCCAAGATCGCCAACAGGACTACGTTGGAGCGAAGCTCGTGGAGTTGAAGAGGGTCGTCTATGTCGAATGCAGTTGTGGTAATCTGCTTAAAACACGTCTAAAGCCTATGTCTGCCTAGATGCCTGAGGCTGTTGTAGCGCGCATGGCTGTTGAGACTGTGTGAAAACTCATCTCGGTTTTAGAAAATTGCTGGTTTCATGTTCATAAAGTTAGCTTTTAAGACGTACTCTATACATATAAAACGCAATTTCCTAGGCTAAATTTGAGTTTTTATACAGTCTCTGTTCCTAAAATAGTTAAAAATTGTTTCAGGTCCGTTTTTTGCATATCTTGATCGGTTATGGATCTGTTTGATAAGCGCATTTTGGCTTGTTTAAGGAATAAGAAAGCATTTTACACCAATTTCAACAAGCATGCGCGCCAAACTTAAACAAAATCATTGAGGTTTGCTTTTTGTATACTTGACCAGGTGCTGAGTTGCTTTTTCCCCATTCTCAAATGCACAAACCCATTCGCAACCATGATTAAGTCTCCCTCTTCAACTTGATTAACTTGATCTCGCCAGAGATTTAGTATGATTTGACCAGTTTGATCCTCGATCATCGCACTGGCGTATTTTTTCGTGTTGATCTCGGTCACCTGTGACTTGCCGATAACCCTCGCAACGATTGTTACATTTTCCATGTGGGGTTGCAAATCTCTGATCTTGACCCGCATCTCTCTTCCACCTTTAACGGATCTAAGTGAGCATTATCGTGGCGAAATATTTTGGTCATTTTCGTTCTTTACTTTTATGCAGTCTTTTGATTAAACAATGCATATAGAGTTTGGGACGAGTTGCGATAATCTAAGAAAGAATTATTAAATCAATGATTGCTAGATAATAACAAAAAGAAAGTGTAATCGAGTTTGGCGGGTAAAATAAGTTCTGAATCCGATGAGAAGTCTCGGATCGATTATTTTGTAAAGCAAATCCTTGAGTGGCATAAAAACAATAACAGAAATTATCTTTTTTGGAGGAAAACGAGAAACGCTTACTACATTTTAGTTGCTGAAATGATGTTGCAGAAGACGACGGTCAAACAGGTACAAGGCTTGATTAAAGAGTTTCTTAATAGATTTCCTACCCCAAAAGCATTGGCAAGCGCTTCACAAGAAGAAATTAAAGAGGTGATCACTCCTTTGGGAATGGAGCACAAACGCGCTGTCAGGTATAAGAACTGGGCAGAGATTGTTGTCCAAAAATATGGCGGTCAGATACCGCGCTCTGAAGAAGAACTTCTCTCTCTTCCAGGAGTTGGGCAATATATCGCTAATGCTGTTCTTTGTTTAGCGTTCGGAAAGGAAGCTCCTTTAGCAGATACGAACATTGTAAGAATACTGGCAAGAACATTCGATGTCAAGTCCGAGAAAGCGCGTGCAAGAACTGATAAAAAATTTTGGGATTTTGTAGAAAGGATTACTCCGCGCGGGAAGTCGAGAGAGGTGAACATCGCTTTATTGGATCATGGTGCCTCTCTCTGTACTCCAAAAAACCCAAAGTGTTCTGTTTGCCCAGTCAATGATATTTGCATCGCTTTTAATGAAGGAAAAGTCTGGCCTTCAAAGAACATCACGTAAATGCGCTTTGACACCTTCAGATTACTTCAGCTGAGCGGTTGTTTAAACCAACTTTCCTTTCTAGTAATATCCTTGAACTTTTGTTGGAGGCGGGAAAATCGCAGGTTGAAGTAGTTTTGGTAAAGTTTACGATAGTCGGTATAGTATCGACGTAGGTTTTGGCAAGAATCTGGCGGTCTCACCCTGCTTCTTTCGCCAATTCTACCTAGATGAAGCGACCGTTTCTAAAGGGCCATTGGTCAATTCGTCATCCTTTCCGAATTACTACTTCTCCTTCATCATCCAGGTAGAAGATAATGAAGTCTCCCTCTTTTGCCTTAAGATAGTCGGCGACTTCCTTTACTAAGGAAATTTTCCTGTCCGAAGAAACCTTCGTTGAGCCTAACATTCGATTTTTCACGTTTTCATCACATTTCTCAATTGGGTGGAAAGCATTATATAGGACTTACGTTCCAGATGTACTATACGAGAAGCATGTGCGGAGCGAGATGACATGGTAGCACTTACAGTTAGGAGGAAAAGACTATAGATAACCCGCATAAATATACTGGAGGAAGATAATGACTTCAGATGGCTTTCGAAGGTACAAGGTATTGTCCTTGTTTTCTGGATGTGGAGGGCTCGACCTCGGTTTCGCACAGTTCGGGGCCGATTCTTTGGAGTTGCACAGAATCTGCGCGTGGAAAAGGGCTCCTAGAGGAACCTTCTTCGAGATAGTTTGGGCTAATGACATATTCCCTCCTTCATGTGAAACGTATTCTGCAAATTTCAATGCAGGAACATACACGGATCCAGACGAGCCTTATTCTAGTGAATCTAGAGTCTTTCAGGGCGATGTAGCAAAAGTAGACTTTGAGAAAGCTGTAGATGGTGAAGAAATTGATGTGGTATTAGGCGGTTTTCCATGTCAAGATTTCTCTCTTATTCGAGGAAGAGAAAAGCGAGAGGGTATTAGAGTAAAGAGAGGTCGTCTGTACTGCCATTTTGTTAGAGCATTAGCGTGTCTCCAACCGAAATTGTTTGTCGCTGAGAATGTCAAAGGTCTAGTTTCAGCGAATGAAGGATTAGCTTATAAACAAATTCTAGATGATTTTGAAAATTTAAACATCAGATGGGAAGAGATTGAAGCGGGGCGTAACGGCTCCCTCAAATTGCAAGAAATTGCCAAATCGAAGGAGTTGCACAGTTACAAGATATTGTTCTCGGCAGTTAGCAACTTTGCTAAACTAGGTGTTCCACAGGGTAGAGAGAGGCTTATCATTATTGGATTGAGAAATGACTTGCTGGGAAAATTGAATTTACGTGGCGTTTCTACTGAAAAGGTGATGCAAGAGGTAGGAGAAGCTCTAAAAGGCAATGGGAGCCTCTTTTCGTCATATCCTTTAACTCCCTTGGAGGTTTTCTATGGTGAGACCCTGGGCAAGCTCAATGAAACATACAGGTTGATAATGTTACAGTATGAAAAAGATATAGCAAACGTGAAATCGCTTAGACAAGCCGAGTTTTTGAAGCATGTTTGGCCATACTATTCAATGGATATCTGGAAAGATTATTTTTGGGTTAACCGTAACAATAAGCAAGAACACTCACTTGAAACATGGACTGGGCAGGAGAAGATCGAGAGAACCCACAAGGAAATCTTGTGCAAATTGGGATACTACGGCAAGTCTCTCTATGATATCGGCACATTTGAAGATGGTAGCAACGAGGTCCTTCACGAGCTCAAAAGAGTGAAGGATAGAATGATGCACATTCCCCCAGGTGAAAACCACGAGTTTGTTCGAAATACAGAGTATCATGTTACCGGCTTAATGAGCAACGTATATAGACGCGTGCATCCCCTCAAACCCTCTCCAACCATAATAGCAAAGGGAGGCGGAGGGACTTGGGGTTATCACTTTGCCCAAGACCACCAAAGACTAACAAATAGGGAGCGTGCTAGGCTTCAGACATTTCCTGATTCATTCGTTTTCAAAGGAAAGCCTGGAGAGGTAAGGATTCAGATAGGAGAAGCCGTTCCGCCCCTGGCCTCCGAAACAGTTGCGCGACATGTAGCAAAAATACTGAATACACTAAAAGGCATTCTGCATTGTCCGCCCATCTGCGCGGACGACTAAATATGACAAGTTCGCTCCGGTCTGATTCCGTGGGGAACAATAATCTGATCCCTGATATGCAGTCTGGGACGTCTTCCTTGTATTTGCTGATCTCTAAAAGTCTGCGTTCTATTTATCCTAAAATTCAGGATCAAATCGCTAGGAATCTTGTATACATCAAAACTTCTATCATATTGACCTTCGCGGTAAAAATCCAGCCAATATAGGTCGTCCCAAACAGATCGAGGACCAAAGGAAGTCAAGTCATCTTCCACGCTCGTGGCTTTAATTTGCTGGCGCGTCCCGGTCCTTAAATCAATTGTATCAAACGACGCAGAAGTTCCTTGCACGTTCAAAACGCGTGCAGAGCCATATTCAAGGCAAAAAGCGCTTTCGGAGATTCCCTCTGGAAAGTTTACCCCCCTTGACCGAAAATCTCTCATGCCGTAGAACAGATCTCTCCATGCATCATAGAGACGTCTAATATGCGTTCTATCAGATTCCTCGATTATTAGCAAGCCTACACTTCGGGGTATTTCGTCTATTCTAAACGTGCGAGCTTCCTCTCTCATTACTTATGTTCTCCTATCTGTGAATATCCTAGACTTAACGGTTTTAACTGTTGCGTAGTGCAAACTACATGTGCTTAAGAAGAGACTAGTATTGAAGGACCTATGCGCCAGTGATGTAATCATACTTTGTTTGTGAACCAAGGCCACTCGTTCACTATCGTGTTTTTCAGGCTTGGGTTTTTGGCCAGAATCATCTTCACAAATTCAAGTCCCTGTTGAGGATGCGGAGCAAAGCTTTTGTTGGTTTCATCTGGGTGCCTTTGGATTGCATCATTTCGATTTCCTCTATATGGCGTCGCCCAATAGGTTAATAGATTGCCATTTATCTCAAATTGTGGAACGTGATTTTCTAACAAGGTGACTATGCGAACCTTTATCGCTGATCTTCCTGGGCTATGGGTGTATGGGTCTGACATGGATTTTGCCACCGCATAAATCCCTCTTGTTGCTAGTGAGGTAGGGAGAGAAGAATGTTGTGAGGATTCACATCTTACTCCTCTATGGCAATAGACAAAGAACATATCTCCTTGTCTTGCTATCCTTACCCAAGCAGAAGCCGCGCCGGTCCCTGAGGTGTCCACCTCAATTATCTGATTGACTTTTACTTCAACACTGTCATAAAGCAGTTTTCCGGTAGAACTTCTGCTAAACCCGTTGATATTGATTGTAAAGAAATTCGGGATTACTGACAATTATTTCCACCATTATACTTTTGAGCCGTCGGCTTTCTTATTCTTTGCGGTATTCGATAATCAGTCTAGTTAAGAGATAATGCAACTTGCAAAACTCTGGACAATGCGTCCCAGCATGAAGCGCGCGCAGAAAGCATAAAAGGAAAATCAGCACGCGCTACTATTTGGTGAACGAAAAATGGTCAAACAGAGTGGACTTGCAAAATATGAAGTTAGAGAAGCGGATTTGGAACGTTGCTTTGCATTCTCTGTTGAGTACCATCTTGATGAAAGAAAGAATGCTTCCAACAGAACGACTGGGCAGTATCGAGGATTGGGAGGAATAATCGACAGTTTCTTCATAGGGAAGCTTATTGAAGTGGGGGTTGTGGGAATTCTTGAGAAATTTACCAGGAAGAAAATGGTCCTTGATTTCAAGATTCACGAGCTGAACAAAGAAAGCAGAACTGATCCAGACATCATTAGAGTAAGAGAAGGCGGAAAAAAAAGAACACCAAGACTGTACGTTGAGATCAAAAACGTTTCTCCTGATGATAGATGGATAGGTCTGACAGCTGAGCAATTTGCTAGCATTCTGAAAAACAACATCGTAGATGACAATCCTGCGAAGGTATTTGTTGTTTGTGCCTCTTTGATTTCTAAAAACAAAACAAGGAGTAGTGATCTGCTAGGCGTCTACTTAAAGTCAAGAGTAAATCATAAGCTGTTAAAAGAATTCTGCGATTCCGATGAGCTTTTCGTCGAAATTCAGTATATTCTCAGTGGCACCGAGCTGAGAAACAAGGGCACTTGCTTCAAAGAAGGATCATATATGTACGAAACTGACATTTTCGAAGAAGTTGAAGAAAAACTAGCTAGTAAAATCAGAGATCCACAGTATGCGCATGTCTATAAGAAGCTAAGAAAGAAAGGTAAGATTTTGCCCATTGTTATGAGAGATGGAATGCCCAAGCCCAAGGAGTTCGGGAAATTCTACTACAACGGGGTTTTAGAGATATACACAAAAAAGAATCCAAAATCAAAACGGATGTATGTGTTCTGCAAAAGCAATGTGGTGATCAGGAACGAAGTCCTAGGAATTTTTAAGCTGAAAAAGGGAAGAGTTTACGAATGTTTCTTTACTACTGTAGGCCAAAACCCGACTTTAAAGAGAAACAACGTCTGGATAGCGCAGAGGAATTTATGCAATGTTGTCTCTTGCAAAGTAAGTGATAGGATCAGGAAAATAGCTAAACGCATTTGACACATGCACGCTTGCGCGCTCTTGTCTAACTTAAAGCATTTGCACGAAAGCTTTCCAATCCTCGTCCGAATTCCTCATCTCGGCCACACTCTTCACGTACCTGTATCCTTTACTAAAAACTTGTCCGGGAATTTCCGCGACCTTATCAAGGTCTTTGTGTTCAACAAACCCGCACAACCAAACCTTTACGTCTTCTAGTGTTCCTATTTTCCTGAGCCTGTCATCCTTTTCTAAGAACTCTCTCGCGCGTTTGATGAATGAATGATCACGTAGAAAACGAAATAAATGATCTGAAGGTAGTCCTACCCTGGCAAAAACGTAGACGTCAGACTTTCGGTCTTCCTTCTCATATTCAATTTCAGGAACTACTAGATAACAGCTTTTGATTTTGCTTGCCTTAACAGCGACGCATATGTGGGGCTTTCTTTCCACGCCTTTTTCAACTACTTCATCAACATCCTGAGGAGTTATGAATCCAGGATGAACTTCAGTGTCAAGCTTGATTTCGGTATCAAACCGTTCCTTTAGAAACTTTTTCAGAGCAAATTCTGCTAGGATACCAAGTATCCAATCATCTGCCGCCTGCATTTCACTTCTCTCGCCCCTTATTCCCGTCCCGTGATGCCCTGTGCTACTGTAAACCATTCTAATTGCAAATTCAAAACATTCTTCATATTGCTGCAAATTCAAGACTACCGTCCTTGTTTCCTTGAGCGTTCTCCATTTTTCAAGGTCGATTTTCTTGAAATACCACCTTCCCAACTGTTTGAAACTTGGGATTTCTTTGCTGAATCTAAAATAGTTTTCAAAGTGCTTTGGAGGGATGTGAAGAAAACTTATGGCCTCGCTTTTGGTTAGCTCTTCAGGCCACTTTTTCCCAGATAGGTCGGTCTGCATTTTCTTCACTTCATCCAGTTTACAGCATTGGTAAGTGAAGACGCTTCTTAAAAATTGATTTGTTCATAGACGAGACGGAAAATGGCTGGCTCTTCGGACAGAATTGATGGGCTTGGTAAATGTCCATTGGTTGACCATTTTTCTTTGTAGAAGCTTAGTCCTGCTGTTGCGCCTGTTGTTATGTGCGCTCTTCGCATGAGATGTATACGGAGTTCGCTAAGGCATTAATTTCAGTACAGAATCTAACAGTATCAAGGATGAAAGCATAATTGGAGAATCAAATTGTTAAGTTTGTTAAAATCAAATGCAAAAACTGTGGTCACCTGAACTTACTTCCCTTATACAAGAGGCTGGCGATTAAAGAGCCTATAAAGTGTGAAAATGCAAAGAGATCATAGCTAAAAGGGACAGAATTTCTCGAACCCTATTTTTCTACGGAGATACTGAAATCCAGTAAAAACGAGCGCAATGGATACTATGCTACTTTGTGACTTTTACTTTCACTTTTACGTTCAGTTCATATTGTTTTAACTAGCTAGCTAGAAAAGTCTCCAACCGAAGCAAATCTTCATCTACTACTGCTTTTGTCCGCACCAGTAATTGTCTTCATCGCCTGTATTTGTTCGTACATAAGCAAAGTGACCTGGTCTTCAGGATTAAGTTTCTCTTGTGTTGCATTGTATAATGGCAATATTTGAGGAAATTTGATTATTGTTATGAGGTTGCAAATTTCATATATCTGATTGAATCTCGTATACCACTCCTTGAAGCGATCTTCATTATACTCGGCGAATTCAAGCGACAAGGATTCGCCTATTGGTTTTGCTCCTCCGTAGTGGACAAACTTCGAAAGTTTTTGATAAAGTTCTGCTACGTAGCTTCTAAAGGAAGATTTTTTGAAATATGTTGCAGTTCTCCTTAGAGTCTCGCCAGCCACGTAGTCTGTGTCAGGGTCAATTAGCCTTTCTAAGATGCCGTATTCACCTGTAAACTTCACACGCCCACGCGCTTTTTCAACCCATTTATCCCGCCTACTTATCACGTAGTCATAGGTCTTTGAACTTTTGTCATACTTCTTAATTTCAACGTCGAAATATAATGCAACAAGCATTGATTCGAGCCAGCGACGGAGAAGAGCCATAGCTGGTCCATACTTCCCGTGAATTGCCAAGAACAGTGATGACTCGATATCCTCTATGACTTCGTTAAGAATGTCGGTTACGGTAAGGCAACCAGTCGTAAGGTAGACATCCATGATTTCAGATTGGTTATGTACTATTTTTACGATAATGCAGATTTCGTTCTTCATAGTTGAGCAAGTCTTCTCTTGGACATCGTATGCTGTTTTGATGTAAGAAACGTAGCCCTTAACCGTGGTTTCGATATCCTCTTGAATGTACTTTGCATACCACTTTTCCCAGTATTCTTCCTCTTCATTTTGAAATTCTTCGTACGCAAATTGGTCTGTAATATCCCTTCTTGCTATCTTTTCTGGTTCGTCAAGAATTCTTTTCAGATATTTATTGGCGTATAAAGTACCAAGGTAACCCTCTCGCTTTTCATATTCCGGTTTCTTCTCAACGATCTCAACTTCAATCTTGAACTCACTCGCGTTGAGTTTATATTCTATTAGTGTCCCTCGCTTGTCCACGTATGCAGTAACATGATATGGATATCCAGTATACAGTGGGAACTCATCTTTGCGTTCAGGATACTTTTCATCCAAAAATCGTCTGTACTCATCTACATATCTTTTGATGAAGCCTTTGATTTCCTCCTCTGTTGGGACCTCACTTCCTTCTTGTGTACACATATTCATCTCCCTAGACTAACTACGAATTGATATTTAAGAGAGGGGCAGATAATCATTACCAAGACATGCACAGAGTTAATTTAGAAAAAAGAGAATGTGCGGGAGAAGACCTTATGATTAGTTGTTTTTTGGAAAGCTCAAGCCAAAAGGGACGCTCGCTCACTTCCTCCCTCTACTGATACACCCCCAGCCTAAATCATGAATGGCATTATTTGACATGGAAACGTATGGCTCCTGATTGCGACGTGCGTGAAGGAATGAATAAGCTTAAGATAGAGCTAGACATAATGTCACAATAAAGACTGCGTTCAAGAGACATGAATATGGATGAGAGACCTGCGAATTCCAAATCCAAAGATAAGCGTCTTGAAGAAAAGGAAAAACTAGAGGCTGAGGTAGAACGAAGCATTGCAGTAGCCAGAATGAAACAAGCTCACAAAACGATAGAAGATACCGAGAAATCGCGGAAACGTTCTGCAATGCTTTCCATATGTAAACGTATTGAAAATCTTAAAAGCAACGCTAACGTTTTGTCGGAAATTCTTCTTAAAGCAGAAGGCAAAAACCCTGTAGCTCAAGGAACAGTATGTGGTGGTGCTGTAGAATCAGTTGTTAAAATATATGAATCAATACGCTATGATATGCAGAAAACTCTCGATATAAACGATAAAGATTTCGAGAAGCTGTTTCCGAGGATGGAAGTCAAAACACAAAGTCGCGGTCTGGCATGTTCGAGCTTAATGGACATGTGCGACCAATTGATGGACATGGGAATTTACTGTGAACGCACGCTGCAATGAATAATCGCCATATGTCTGCGAGTTGGAGACGCGCGCGAGACGTTTGGCTTCCCGCCAAACTCCAAACGATCCGAGCAAGGCCGTTTGCCAAAATAGAATTCGTACTTCATCGGAGCGCATGACTAGGCCTCACATAGTAGAAAACATTATCTGTCATGCTTCGAGATACTGAATAGGTAATGGCAATGCCCACAGTCAAAGCTAGAGTCATACCGAAACCTGAAGAAGGAACAAGAACAGTCCTTGTAGCCTCGGAGACTCTGACTGGTCCATTCATGAAGGGCCATGGGCCAACCACGTATATATGTGGCCTATGCGGAAATGTCTTGATCGAATCAATTTACCATGGCCAAATAAGAAGTATCGTTTTCAAGTGCATGCATGCATTCGTTCACGGCCAGCATATTGTCATAGAGTAGCCTGAACAACGCCGCAATATAAGGGGCGCCATGCCCAATAATAGCGTAGTTTTCCACATCCTCACTAACGCCTTCCCCATGTACTAAGCGAAGATAAGGGTCGCCACTGTCAAACTTCTGGAGTCCCATGACCATTGCTTGAAAGTCATAGTCAGAACCCAGCCTAGGCCTATAGCGTGCTTGAAGGCCATGGGCTATATCCTCTATGACTTTGACCACTTTTCCAAAATCGGGAGTGTCTGGCACCTTTGACTCTGAAAGTTCTGCTGCAAAATTATCCAGTATTGCTGTATTGCCTGCGCCCGCAGTCACAACTTTATCCCAAAGTATGTGAATCTTGCTTTCATTGAATGCTTCAAATTCTCTCAAGATTCTTGTATCAGATACAATCACGCAACCTTCTGCGCATTTTGCACCGATCACACAAGTCAAAGTTGCTCCCCCTGAGACTTAAGAAATGTTTCCTATTTATCATCTTTCTGATTAGAAGAGCACACATTGCGCCGATTCCACAGAACCCTATGTAGCAACATTTACGTGTGAGATAGCCTACGTCTTATAAGGTATATCAGACTAGACGAAAAGCGGACTAATAGTTTGGACTTCGGGAGACATCTCCACTCTCTAGTGGAAATGGGAATTTACGCTCTAATTTGGAGTTTACACCATGTCATCCACTTCAACTGCACTCTCTGTGCCTATCAGCAAAGCCATTTCGTCCCAGCTCTTTTAACCGACGTCCAGCAGATCGCGTCACACAGAAAGTAGTATACAGATTCGTCACCTTGCAGATGAGACCGTTCAAACGAGTTGAAAATTCAGAGAGAGGGTTGCTGAAAGAGATGGTTAGGATTCAGCGTAGAGTCTAGGAAGCGGTACCTGAACAGCAAACGCGTGTACGAGTATGAACGTTTGTCTCTGCACATTCCCAGAAAATGTCACGAGTTGATCAGGCCGTTCCTCAACCAGGATTTTGACGTAAGCGTAGCTGCAGAGAAAGATATTATCGTCATCACTCTCACACCGCAGAAAACAGTTCAACACGCAGAAAGCCCCTCTTACAAGACCGCTTTAGAAGCTCGTCCCGAAACCTGACTCTTTCTAGCCTCTTAACACATGAAGCTTCTGGACGGTGACTTTCAATCCTAGACCCTTTTCTCTTGTTTTCATGTACCTTGTTTCAACCTTGACTATCTTCACATCCCCTCTTCTCTTTACATATCTCATTAGGTCATACCTGACGTCTCCGAGGGCCGTGAGCGTCGCTCTTTCGTCCGTTTGCAGGCGTTTCTCAAGCTGCTCCTTCCACTTTCCATCACGACCGCAAAATATTATGCCCTTGGGTCTCTCATTGTCACTCATAAGCGTCTCACACACTGACTTGCTTGCTTAGTATTGACTTGACAGAAACCCGTACTTGGCTTTTTCCATTAAACAAAGCGAATTGCGGAAAGGTTAGATGAGCGAAATCTTCTAGGGTTTTCTCAATAACATACTACTCCAACAAAAGCAGGAGTTCTTTCCACAGCTCTATCTTTTTCCTCCACAATACGGACATTTGTCCAAAGTCTCATCAAAAACATTATTGCAATATCGGCATCTTACCTTGATGATTACCTCTTTAGTTATAGTCTTTTCAATTGCTGGATGTTGTTGAGCTAAGATAGACATATGCTCAAGGCATGATTTATGATACCATTTGTTATCAGCATACTGCTGAAAGGCATCATGAACAAAATACTCGCTAAAGGCATCTTTACCAAAAATCATTGGCTTGTGACAATGTGGGCAAGTACCTTTTTGTTTATCCAAAATCTCTTTTTGGACACAATTACGGCAATAATATTGTTTTTCTCCAGTGCTATATTTTGTCACTATCATACACACTTTAGGGTTATCGATCCGAAAAACGTCCATGACCTTTACTTCTTTCCCACAAATACTGCAATATTCTTTTTTAGATGTCAACTTCCCTAACGATAGACCAATTAGTAGCATAATTAGAATAGGACCGAACGTCAAAAGTAGACCTACTAACAATATTTCTTCAAAGACTATTTATCACCCGATTCTACAACTCTGATTTTGGTCTTCTATATCCAAATACTAACTGCCTTTCTCTATTCTTATGCATGCATGCGCAAAAACGTTTCGGCACGGTTCAAGCGCGTGCGCAACTCATAAAAGCTAAAGCAGAAGACACAATGAGCGATGTGGTTTGAGGAGAAAACTTTTCTCAATTATTCTCGTGACTTTTGTTATTGCAGCAATGTTTTCGATCGTAAGAGTTGCAACATCGATTGAAGGACTTGTAATAGAAGACACAACTTTAGAGGACAAAGATATTAAGGTTGGGGCTTACTATTACGCTTGGTACACAGGGAACTGGACGAGAGACCATTCTAATTGTGTTGATACTCCTGTTTTGGGACATTATAACTCCAGTGAGCCATCACTAATACAGAAACACTTGGATTGGTTTGAGGAGTTGCGAATAGACTTTTTGATACTCTCTTGGTGGGGAATTGATTCCCTTTCAGATAAAAACATCAAAATTATGTTTTCAGAAGTTGAAAAGAATCCAGTAGTTGAGCTTGTAGTGATGCTAGAGCCTTACAACGAGACGTACGGTCAAGAAGGTTACAATTTTACGCAAATCTACAATTACATATATGATAATTTTGCAACTAAACCCTTTTATATGAAACTGAACGACAAACCGCTGCTTTGCATATTTAACGCAGAGAACCTTACAAAGAATGGTGAGGTGCCACCGGATGAGAGGTTCGAGATACGGTTGGTGGGTAGCAAGTTCAATAAATATAACAATTGGGAGTACGAAGTTCCTTGTATATCAGATACTGAGCCTCCTCACGTGGTAGATTATGCTAACCAACATCTTTGTGTTGATGGAGAAATAATGGTATGTCCAAGATACGATGCTCACGGTTGGGAACGTGACTTAAATCTTACTGAAGGCTTATATGATAAACAGTGGGCCAGAGCAATTAATTTAGCAAGAGAAGGCAAAGTGAATATCGTTACGATAATATCTTGGAATGAGTATCCAGAACGTACATTTATAGAACCTACTACTATAGACTCAACTTCAGCTTACAGTGACCAATACTTCCTCTTCAACAAAACTAAAGAATATATCAACATACTAAAAGGAATCTTTACCTTTTTTTGTAAAAGAAATGCTTGAAACTGTTGGAGATTTAGGCGCGAATCAATGTCGCTATAATGCAAAGGACGATAAGGGATGTGGGTTGGATACCATTAAAATCATCGAGAACCCAGAAGGTGGTTATCTTGGCGTGTATCACTCAAATGTTAACCAAACTCTTGAAGTAAGATTAGCTAATTCAACTGATTTGCTACATTGGACATTTATAAGAACGATTGACCAAGAGGCAACTCAACCAACTATAACAAAAGCACCTAACAATGCATACATTACAGCATATGAAAAACAAGAAGCAAGTGGGACACATCATCTACGTTTCCAATATTACTTACATCTGTCTGACTTTATCAATAATTCTCCAGATGCAACATATGATGCAAACAGAACCTTAAGTAGTTACCATGAAGGAACACCTAACATTTATAATGTGACCATTAAAGGCTCTACGCTGAGTACTTGCATCGGCTTTCATTACTATAACGGCTCTGTTGACAATGCTGCAGTAGGGTTGCTAACAATTCCATTAGATAATCCTCAAAACATGATATGGAACAACACAAAGCCATTAACTCAGTATAATCAAGATTTAAGAGACAAGTACCAAGTAAAGGGGAACATAGGGGACAGAGACTATGGGCAAATTTTTGGAAGAAACTTTACGCTACAAGAAGGAAACCTAGAGGAACGTTCACCTGACACCAACTGGACTGCTTGGAGAACATTCCTATACGACCATTCAACAAACAACTTTGCGATGCTCAACATCAAAACGCATAAAGGCTCCACTTCCTTTGGAAACCCAACTTTCACATTTCTAAAATCCCCAAACGGAAAAGACTGCATAGTAGTGACCTATTTTCTTTTTTCGGAAGGAGCGAAGAGTGGAGAGGCTGGCCAACTAATTTTCTACAAGGAATTCGAAACAGAACCATTCAACCTAACGTATGAAGACAAGCCATATTTCATAAATGTAACTTCCAATTCCACAATCACGGGTTTTGACTTCAATGAAACTTGCATAAGCTTCAATGTGAGTGGATTAAACGCTTCTAAAGGCTTTTGTATCATAGAAATTCCGAAAGAGCTTGTTCAAAACATATGGCAAAGCAACTACACTGTTTTGTTAAAAGGAAAACAATGGCCCTTCGAAAATTGGACCTATGAAGAAAACACGTACATATACGTTAACTACATCCACCCAACGAACAAATTGCTAATAATCACGGAGTTTCCATCATTCCTCATTCTACCACTAGTTTTCCTGCTGACTTTGTCGGTAGCAACGATCCGCAGAAGAAAAGGTGCTACCAAATAGCACGATGAAGAAACCAGAGAATTCAGAATTGGAATTGCTACTCATGTTTTCTTAGGGGCCAGACGCACTGCAGCCATAAGCTCTCAGAATGTGAATCAATCAGTCTAATCCCTGTATCAGTCTCATTCACAATGGGATCTTAATCTAAAGAATTCCTATATGCAAGGAACAAAAACAGGGTTCTCTTTTTTTACTCTCTTTATTAGGATCCTAGATGCATTGCGGCATAAGCGATGAAAAGAGTGACTAACCTAGTAGCAAGGTAAAAAAGAATAGTTCTCTTTTCTGGTTCCCTCTGTAGTGCCCTCAAAAGATATAGCGGCGCGCATAAGTGTTCATTAATTCTTTTTTGGCTTGTTTTTGCGGATGGGGCTGCTTTTGGGCTTTAGTATGTGAAGGCTGCTATGCTGTTTGCTAGTTCTGGTCTGCCATTTTTGTGGGCTGTGATTGCCACGGCGTACATGCACGCGAAGCATATGGCCACGTGCATTCGGATTTTGGCTATTCCTCTCCAGCGTAGGTTTTCCATCATGAGCTCCAGCTTCGCGGCTTTGAAGCCTCTTTCAACGGTCATCCTCAGCCTGTACAGGCTCACCAGCCTTGGGTCTCCTCTGACCCTGAAGCGTTTCGTCACCCACAGGTCTATCAGCCCCTCTTTCACGTTGAGGGGGTATGGAATGACGGGTTCAGCCCTCAACTCTCTTATAATTGCGAAGATGTGGGCTGAGTAGTATTGTCTGTCGGCTATGACGTGGCTGACGTGCTTTCCGCAGTGGTTGACGAGGCGTGAAGCCTGCTTCAGGAGCGGCTTGACAACGTCTTTGTCGTTGACGTTTGCGGCCCTGATGATGTAGGTGAGCGGGAGAGCTGACATGGACGTTGCTGTGTGGGCTCTCCAGCCCAGCTCGTAGCTTCGGCGCTCGGTCTTGCCGACTCTTGCGCCTCTGTCGCTTATTCCTCCCTTCCTCCCGCGCCTCGAATACGCCTTCATGAAGGTGCTGTCCACACTGAGCTTGACAACCTCCTCCGGGTCCACTATGCCCATTTTAAACGCTTGATCCCTAAGCTCCATGAACAAGCCTTCAATGTTTTCTGGCTTAGCCCGCCTGATGAAGAGGCTGAAGGTGTTGTGTTTCGGAGTTCTGCCATTAAACTCGCACATCTCCCTGGCATATTGCCTTCTCTCAAGCCTCCTGCAAAGCTTCCTCGTTGACGGTATGGCCTCGAAACGCATGAACAGTAACGCCAGAAGCATGGAACGCACGGGGTAACGCGGTCTGCCCTTTCCAGAGTTGACGTACCCAGCCTCGACCCGCCTCACAGTCACGCTTATATCAACCTCAGAGAACAACAGCTTGAGGGTGTCAAAAGGGTAAGCGTTGAAAACCGTCCAAAACGGTTTATCACCTCCACCAAAACCTGTTTCAGCATTCCCTTGACGCCCTCACCTCTAAAAACTTAACTAAGCCAAAAAAAGGCTTCGTTAGAAGAAAAGAGCTAAAAAATAATTAATGACCACTTATGCGCGCGCTGGTTCTCCAAACCACTTCAAGAGCCATTGACTTCTTTCAGCGTCAACATTGTTTCGCAGGGTCACTGCATATTCTGGCATCCCTTCAAGGTTCCGCTAGTAATCAGGATTTTTGGCAATTACAGATTTCTCTGTCGGATATTAGTCCATGCTCTTCTCTTCTAGTTTGTGGGGCCATGAGAGGTAGAGGACAAAGGAGAGTGATAAGATACCCTAAGTTCGGTTCTGACTTTATGAAAGACGCCTCCTAAATAGTACTGGCTGGTGTGCCCGTGAGTTAACATGGTCTATGCGACCGTGGTTCTGACTGGGCTAATCCTGAGCTGCTAAAATAGTGGGCCATTGGCGCCCGTATGAGTGAATGCGGCCTGACGCCGGCAAATAATGGAGGTGAAAAAGAGTGATGTATGTTGGCGTGGATGTTGGAAAGAGCAGGTGCAGGGCGGCAATGATGAACCAGGAAGGCAAAATAACTGGGGAGTTTGACTTTAGCAACGATTCACAAGGAATATTCCATCTTGCCTCGATGCTGACGATGGATGACCGCGTTGTGATGGAGTCTACAGGAGCGTACTGGCTGAACCTGTACAATCAATTAGACGAGTTGCATATACCTGTGGTGTTGGCGAATCCGTTGCAGACTAAGGCTATAGCGCATGGCCGAATCAAGAGTGATAAGGTGGACGCTAGGATTTTGGCGCATCTGTTGAGGGCTGATTTGATTCCAGAATGTTACGTGCCGCCCAAAGAAATGCGAGAAATACGAAGCTTGGTCCGTCATAGGCTTTCCATCGTGAAGCTGCGTAGCATGACAAAGAACAAGGTTCACGCGTTGGTGGACCGGAACGGCTTGAAGCATGAATTCTCTGATCTATTCGGCAAATCCGCAATGCAGTGGCTAAAATCGCTGGAGCTTTCTGGGCTGGACAGGCTGATGCTCGACAACTATTTGATGCATTTGGAAAGCCTTAACATGCAGATTGAAAGGGTTGACGCTGAAATCACGGCGAGGGCAACTATAGACAAGGATGTGCGGTTGCTTTTGAGCTTGACGGGAGTAAGCGTGTACACGGCGTTGCTGATTAAGTCGGAGATAGGCTCGATCGACAGGTTTCCGAGCTACAAGAAGTTGATTTCGTGGGCTGGTTTGGCTCCGTCGGTGCATCAGTCTGGGAACGTGGAGTATCATGGAAACATTACTAGGCAGGGTAGTCGGATGTTGCGGTGGATTATGGTGGAGGCGGCTAGGGTGGCGGCTGTTCATGATTCGAGGTTGAGAACGTTCTATGAGCGGGTGAGGGAGAGGCGTGGGGATCAGAAGGCTGTGGTTGCTTTGGCGTGTAAGATGTTGAAGATTGTCTGGTTTATGTTGACTAAGCGGGAAGAGTATGAGTCTGCGAATAGGAAAAGGTTTGTGAAAAAGCTTAATTCGTTGGATGCAGAGAAAAGAGTTGCTGGCTGAGGGTAGGCTTTAGGTGGCTGGCCGTGCAGCGTCTTTCATGAGTGTTAACTTCTCATGGGATTAGAGTCCTTGTTAACTGTCGTGGGATGATGTTAAAAATCGGTTGATAACAATAATTAAGCGCGCGCCTAACTCAATGGCTAGTGTTCAAGTTTCCAACAGTGAAGCTCAGGCGTTATTACTCTACTATTTCTCTTGCATGAAATTCGTAGTTCTACAAGTCTTCTGGTAATTATTAAATATCCGTCCGCAATAATTGTGAGTGGTGTTTAAATGCCTACAAATCTCCGACACGACCCCGATTACTTGATGCAACTGATAAATTACGCTTTAGAGTTTCGTGATGCTAAGAAGCTGCCAGAGGCTACTTGGACTGAAAATATAATTGAGTATTTTCTATATCTTACTTTAGATGCGATAGAGGATTCAGAACTGGCCAAGTCTCTAGTTAAAGACTTACCTATGCTTGAACTAAGACTTATATGTCTTTGGACCAAGGCTAAGGTAAAAGGGCAAGACTATGGGAATCCCTTCAGCTTAGAGTGGATCACATGGACTCAGAAGAAACTTCTGTTGCTTAGGCATCGCATAGACTATGGAGACGAGAAGGTCAGCCGAGAAGACTTTATGAGAAGGTGGCAATACACGGCAGAGAAATTGAGGCTCTAAACGTTGGTGGCCTCAGACAATGCATTAGAATGAGCTTGGACACGAGCGTGAAGTGGAGTCCGGAGGGACCTTTGGAAAAGTGCTCATTGTAGAGTTCTGGATACCGGGAGTTCCAGCTCCTTATTCTACTCGTGGAGAACGTCTGTGGAAGGAGGCTATAATGCAAGTAGTTCCTAAAAACAAGGGATTTGCTGGGGAAAAAGGAGTTGATCTGCAGTTCCACCTTCCAAGAACTGACGTGAATCATTGGGTTCCAGACCTAGACAATCTGTGTGAGCCTGCCTTCTCCGTTTTGGTAAACAAGCTTGGCTGGTTCAGGGGGAAACGTCCGAATATATGGTGGTGGAGAGCCAGCAAGATACATAAAGAGAAAACTGGGTGTAAGGTGCGGCTGTTTTCAGGTGCGTCTCCTCAATTCGGATGGAGTCGGGATCAATCGATTGTAGATGCAGTATCTGAAGGATCTTTTTCACTGCTGCGATCCTTGTTACCTAGCCAACATCCATATGCTTCAGGGCGGTACTGCCTGCTCCTGCAGTTCGGAGATCCATCTCTAAATCTCGGGGAGATCGCGACTGGGGGCGTGAAGTCTGCTATTGACTGCCTTTTTCCTCATCCACTGGATAGGTGGATCATTGATCTCCAAGTTGAGAAAGGCATCGTTGGAGTGCCTAAAGCAGGAGTCAAGGTGAAGCTTTGGCACACATGCTATAGGGTTACGCCTTAAGAAAGAAAAAAGGGGAGATTGAGCGAAACCCTCTCTCGGCAGAATTAGTATAAATTAGACTCTAGAGTTTGGTAGCGCGCTGCCCTGTCCCGAAATTGGTCTAAAATGGTCTTAATTCTTGTTTTTGGGTTTGGGGCCAGTTCTGATGTGTGCATCCGTTTTTAGCCCTGTTGCATGCCTTGACGCTCCAAACGGGCTAGATGCAGCCTCAACGGTTCATGGAAAAACTCTGCTTCCATCTAGATTCGTTGGAACCCATGAGCTGCCATCTTTCAACTCGGCCAAGAGTTGCTCACCAAACAAGCCCAAATCAAACGCCAATAGACAAAAGAAGAATAAATACCATTTTTGACCATTTTCGGAACAGGCATGCGTGCGTCACGTGAAGACGGACTTCGGGAGACATGTCCGTTTTCTGACACTGTGCTTTGTGAAGCCTATTCTATTATTTGTGGGAGTTTCCAGCCTTCCTCACGCTTTTTCAGTATGACTTCTTGGATTGCTGGCACTGTTAGGGCGAATTGGATGTGGCGGCAGTTGCTTGTTTGGCAGTGGTTGCACCAGACTCCTTCAGGCTTGAAGTAAACGTCTATTATTCGGCCTCTTGACGTGCCGTTTGCGAGGCTTCTGTCGAGGATTCTAACTCCGTGTTCGCTTAGGTTGAAGTGTTCGAGGGGCGGAAGCTCTGGCGGTGTAGGAACAAGAATTTTAAGTTCTTCGCATCTTTCTCTCACTGCGTCTGTTACGAAGTCTGCGAGGCTTTTGTAGCCTGTCTCCCTATGCGTTTTTATGTACTGCTCTATCTTGTTAATGAGTTCTCTCTGCAGGCTTACTCCCCTATACTTTTCCATTGGCATGTTTTTGCCTCACCTATACCGTATAGGTAAGTTAATCACTTCCTAATAAAATTTCGCTCTACAACCTTGGAGTTTTTAGCTCAGACAGTCGAAAAACTTTAAACGGCTTGGCATAGGATACAAATACCACACAAGTAAAGTATGGATGGATGACAATGCCCAAAAACAAACGTGAACCACACAGTTACAAAACCGTCTCAGTAAAGGAGGAGCTTATCAACCGTGTAGAGAGAGTCATCCACAGGGTCGGAACCTACCACAGCGTCTCGGAGTTTGTTTCAGAGGCTGTTCGCTGGAGGCTTGAGGATTTAGAGAAAAAATATGGACCTGATGGGAATGGTGAAAACCGCGGAGGCTGAAGAGTCAGCCCCATCCAAAGCTCAGGCTGAGACGGAATTCAACGCCTTAGAGGAAGCTTTGAAGAAGCTGAGAGGTGAAAGGCTGTTTGGTCAACCTAGTTGAAGAATGGGAAGTTCTCGAAGAGTATGCTGGGGACAAACAGGGCTTCTATCAGGTTTTAGGAGACGGCGAATCAGTTGAAATTCGAGTAGCCATCGGCAGACTAGGCTTCAAAAAAGAATTCGATAACCCAGAGGATCCATTGCTCGACCACATCATAGCTTTCTGCAAGTCGCAGAGTTACATCAAAGTTAGCGAGAGCATCAGAGACGAACTCTTCTTCAAGTAGGAACCTGAGGCAGAATCATTGAACAAAACTATCATCAACATGTGCGTTGTGTGCGGTGCGCCTGCCGCCGGCGTAACTGGCTACGTCTTCTTCGCAAACGGTCATATCAGGATAGGAGCCCCGTTCTGTAAAGAGCATCTGGACAACCACTGGGAATACGCGAATCCCGTGTTCGAGAACAAGGAAGCTCTAAACGTTTTCCAACAGAAACATCCAAGGCTCTACTCGGAGCGGGTTAAGGACAAGAAAATCCTCTTTCTAACAAGTAAACCTGAGACAGCAAGCTGAGCGGGCTGGTGGCGGGGAATGGCTGGACTTACACAAGAAGCAGCAACGGCTAATCGCATACTTGGCACGGAAGCCGGGTCTAACAATGGTAAGCCGGGGCGCATGAGTCGCTCCGCCGGCGCCAACCCCCTATGCCCACAATGCGGATCCTCCAAACTTTACAAGGACGGTTTCCGTTACCTGCTTGACGGCTCCGGGGTTCAACGGCTGCTATGCAGAAACTGCGGATACCGCTTCTCCGAGAAAGGGCCCCAAGGCTCTGCACAGCCGCTGCAAAAAGCGTCTGACATGTCTCAACATGTCTCAACAATTGATACGCAGTCATTAAAAGGCAACCTGGACATAATCTATAATCGCCGAGTATGCGTCTCGGAAGGCGAGATGAAAAACTTGGTTGCAACAGAGCAGAAAGAAACTGTTGCGGGGGAGTCTCCAACAGCACAGCAAGACGCTAAAGGAAAAATCTTGGAGTACGCATGGTATCTAAAGAAGAGAGGACAAGCTGAAAGCACGATAAGAAACAGAACACAAGCACTTAACCGCTTGATCGAGAAAGGCGCTGATCTAATGAATCCTGACAGTGTCGAAACCATTTTAGCAACCGAAAAGTTGACGCCGGCAAACAAGAGGGAATATGTAGCCGTATACCGTGCTTTCACCAAGACATTTAGTATTCCATGGATACCTATAAAAGTCAGGTATGAACCGAAACAGCCTTTCATTCCGTTGGAATCAGAGATAGACCAATTGATCGCCGGGTGCGGCAAGAGAACCGCTACGTTCCTGCAAGTGCTGAAAGATACGGGTGCAAGAGCCGGAGAAACAGCAAGACTTCAATGGACTGACGTAAACAGCCAAAACAACACAATAGGCATTAACGACCCAGAAAAAGGCTCAAGATCAAGGACAATCAAGGTTTCAGCCAAGACGATAGCCATGATTAGCGCTATGTCTAAGAAATATGGCAACTACATCTTCAATCCAAACTGGCATTCAATCCACGACGCATTCTACCTATCAAGAAACAGACTTGCAAGAACACTTCAGAACCCTAGGCTGAAACAGATACACTTTCACACTTTACGACATTGGAAAGCAACAATGGAATATAAGAAGACGCGTAACATCCTATACGTCAAACAACTGCTTGGACATAAGCGCCTTGAGAACACCGAAATCTATACCCATCTGATAGAATTTGAGAATGATGAGTACCACTCAGCGACCGCCACAACTATAGATGAAGCAAGAAAGCTGGTAGAAGACGGTTTTGACTACGTCACAGACATAGAAGGTACAAAACTGTTCAGAAAACGGAAATGAGAAAGTTGGCAAGAAAGGACACTTTTGCGGAAAAAAGGAATCTTTCAAGTAAAAACCATGTTGACTTTTACAGAATCAATGCTAATTCAATAACGGCAAGTCCACATTCAAGGCCTATCTCACGATGCTTGAGGTTATTGACAGCCCTCCCCTGGCACTACGTAAGTCCACCTAGTGACTTCTGGTACCTGTCAGCTGTCACTTTTGGCCGCAGCAGAAATGTAGAAGGTAGTTGTTGCGCGTTCACACGGAGAAGAGACTTACGGAGTGAGCCTAAACTTGTCTCGCGGATAGAGGGTGACTTCTCGGATGTTCTTCTTCCCAGTAAGCATCATTGTCAGCCTCTCCAAACCTATGGCCCAACCCGCATGAGGCGGCATCCCGTAATCGAAAGTCTGCAAATGATACTTAAACGACTCTGGGTTCAGCCCCTTCTCCCTCAACCGTTTCATCAGAAGCCGCTTAGACGCAACCCTTGTACCGCCAGAAACCAGCTCCACCCAACGCCACATCAAATCGAAACCCTCGCACAGCTCAGGATTGTCTTTGGACGGCTGGATGTAAAAAGCTCTGGAGCTAGTGGGCCAGTCGGTGATGTAGTAGAAGTACGGGTGGATTTTGCCCAAGGTTCTTAAGGCCGGCGTGGGTATGTCTTCTCCCCATGGAACTTCAACGCCCTCACGCTTCAGATCACTAAGAACTTCGTCATATTTGAAACGTTTGAAAGGTATTTCAGGCACCTTTATGCCATATTGTAAGATAGCCAATTCCTTCTGGCATCTTTCATTAACAACTTTGCAGACGTACTGCATGAGCTGCTCAAGCAGCTGCATCACATCGTCAGCACTGGCAAAGGCTTGCTCAATGTCGATTGAGACAAATTCGCTCAAGTGGCGCCGTGTGTGCGACTCTTCAGCTCTGAAAAAGGGCCCGATCTCAAAGACTCGTTCGAGACTCATTACGAGTTGTTCCTTGTACAGTTGCGGACTCTGAGCCAAGAAGGCTTTTCGTTTGAAATAATCAATGGAGAAAAGCTCAGCCCCGCCTTCAGTTGCAGAGGCGATCATGCGCGGCGTGTGCACCTCCAAGAAACCTCTTTGAAACAGGAAATCTCGAATTGCCTCTACGGCTGTGTGTTGAATTTTGAAAACTGATACGTTCTCTTCGCTACAGAGGTCCAGCGCCCGAGCGTCCAATCGAACTTCCAGGTTCGCAGGCGTCTTTCCAGTAATGTCTATTGGCAAAGACGAATCAGCCCCGCTGAAGATACGAATCTCGTTCGGAATCACTTCGATGCCTCTAGGAGTCATAGAGGTCTTCTTCACAACGCCCTTCACACCTATGCTGTACCGCTTCTGCAAGGCGTCGGACTTCGACAGAACTTCGCTGCCTGCCTTTTTCCGCAAGACGGTTATCTGAACTGTACCTTCCCGGTCCTGCAATATGACAAAACGTATTGCTCCCAAGTCTCGTATTTCCTGAACCCAACCGAAAAGCGTGACTTCCCTGCCGTCCATCTCAGGCTTAACGTCAACTGAATAATGCGTTCTACGCCAGTCGCCAATCGAATCTAGCTTCATGAGTTCACCTTCACGCCTAGTCCGAGAACTCCACACGCAACGTTATGTTCCGAACCTTGCCTGCAATCTCCTTTAAAGCTTTTACATCAAAAGGCAGTTGCATCCCACGTCTCTTTCTCAAAATGACCCGCGTTTCAGTTGTTCCGTCAGGCAGCCAAATCGTGTTGATAGCCACGATGCTCAAAGGCGCAAACAAATCCTCCAAAAACTTTCTGTCGTCTACTCCGTTCTCAAGAACACGAACACGTTTGCCAGTTTCTTCACCCAAAGTCTTAACGATCTTGCCACCATACCCCAGAAGACGCGACACGTCTCCAGGCCCAACGATTACCGCCAAAGTTCTGCCAACCTCAACAGCCTTGTGAAAATAGACGTTTTGAAGAGAAGGATATTTCTGTTCCAGCGACAACAACAGTCGAGCAACTTTCAAGTAAGCCTCACTTATTTCTCCAGACTCTACTTTAGCTGAACACTTTTGACACAGTATGCCGCTCTTTAGACAGAAACTACACAGTGCTGTTTTCACCTATAAAATGGCCCTCCGTAAATAAAGGAGGGGCGGCGGAGCATTGGAAACTTTTGAGGAAACGCTATTCTAGCGTTCTAGCGTTATCTCGATTGTGCTTACGTTTGTTGGCGAGCCACCCTCTTCTCTGGGTGCCATCTGCTGCGTTCCGATGCCAACTCTCTTGACCTTGACATCCGGTAAGAATCGGCGCCTGGCGACCTCGACTACGTCGACTGCTCGGCTTATGGATCGCCCTCGTGCTTTAACATTTACTTCTTTTGCTCCGCCGTGAAAGAGGGTTATGCATGCCAGTACATAGTTCATTACTGGCTTGTTTCCGATCAACACTGAATTGCTTTCTGACATTTTGTCCGCCTCACTCCTAGCTCTCATTTTTCTACAGTGCGATAACCAGTTTTTATCGAGAAATAAATACATTGCGGTTTTAGGCTCCGTTTAATAAAAATCAGCACCCGGAAATCGCTCATTCGCTACATTTTCAGCTTGCCAAACTTTTAAATAAGCCTCACTAACGTAAAGATTAGGCCCAACAAAATACTACTTGGGGACGATGATTTGGAAGCGCTTACAAGACGCTCGTTTCAACTGCTCAGGATACTTTACGAGAGAGGCAAATCCACAACCACATTCACTTTGCACGTCAAACAGGACGAGTTGGCAAAGCAGTTGGGCATAAGCAGACAGGCGTTGAATGTCCATTTGCGAAAGCTCAGAGACTTGAACCTGGTGCGCACGGGCAGAGGTTTCATAGACGTCACAGAAAAGGGAATGAACTCGCTTGGAGTGTCCTCTGCTCCAGCCTTCATACTAATTAAAGTGTCTCCCACAAAAAGGATTTACGTTTACGAAAAGCTCGGCGACCTCACAGTTCAGAGAGCCTTCAGGATAGCAGGCGATGTTGATGCTCTTATCATTGTTGAAAGGGAAAAACTTGACGAAGTGTTAAAAAAGCTGTATTCGATCGACGGTATACAAGACACAAGGTCGTACGTCACAATAGAAACCATAAAGTGAGGTGAAGAAAGCTTTGAAACTCTTTGAATATGAAGCAAAGACCATACTCGCGAAATATGGAATCCCGACACCGCAAGGTGGACTGGCCACAAGTGCAAGCCAAGCCAGGGAAGTCGCAAGCAGACTGAAACCGCCTGTCGTTATTAAGGCACAAGTCCTTGTTGCAGGAAGAGGAAAAGCAGGTGGAATACTCTTTGCCAGCTCGGCTGAAGAAGCGGAAACTGCTGCAAACAAACTGTTGAACGTGCAGATAAAGGGCATGCCTGTCAGAAGCGTCTGGATTGAAGAGAAGATACAGATAAAAAGAGAGCTCTACTTCGGCATAACAACTGACAGATTCAACCAAAGCTACGTGGCAATCGCTTCCGCGGCAGGCGGAATGGAAATAGAGGAGATAGCTGCAAAGACTCCTGAGAAAGTCATCAAGCTTCTGATCAATCCTGAATATGGGTTCCGCTCATTCCACGCCAGACAGATGGCCACAAAGGTGGGTTATGCTGGAAACCAGATTTCAGAGCTTGGGAGGGTACTTGAAAGATTGTACAGGGTAGGCATGGATTATGATGCGGAACTGATTGAAATGAATCCTTTGGCAGAGACTGTTGACGGAAAATTTGTGGTAGCAGACGCCCGTATAATAATTGATGACAACGCCCTGTTCCGCCATCAAGAATTCAAGAAGAGGCTGCTGGAAGGTGAGAGTGAACTAAACCCACAAGAGTTGGAAGCGATGAAAAACGACTTGGCCTACGTCAAACTCGATGGCAACATTGGAGTGATAGGCAACGGAGCGGGCCTCGTAATGGCAACGCTGGATACTATTCAATATTACGGTGGGAAACCTGCAAACTTCCTGGACGTCGGCGGCGGAGCACCCTCCGAAAAGACAGCCTTGGCCTTGGAGATAGTGCTTTCCGACCCGAATGTTAAAGCACTCTTTATAAACATTCTAGGCGGAATCACCCGCTGCGACGAAGTTGCACGAGGGATATTGGAGGCAAAAGAAAAAGTTGGAGGCACAAAACCTATGGTAATAAGACTCGTAGGTACAAACGAAGAAGAAGGTAAGAGAATACTGACAAATGCTGGAATACACGTGTTGGAAAGCATGGAAGAAGCAGCGCAGCGAGCCGTTGAAATCTCAAAACAAGGAGGCAAGTGAACTTGGGAATAATAATAGACAAGAGCACAAGAGCAATTGTCCAAGGCATAACTGGAACACAGGGAAGCTTTCACACGAAGCTCATGCTGGAATATGGGACAAAAATCGTCGCAGGCATAACCCCTGGGAAAGGTGGAGCAGAAGTCCATGGTGTGCCGATTTATGACACAGTTGAAGAAGCCCAGCAAAAAAGCTCGGCAGATGCCTCGATAATCTTCGTGCCAGCAGCATTCGCCGCAGACGCGGCCCTAGAAGCCTTGGAAAATGGCATCAAAAAAGTCGTCATAATAACAGAACACATCCCTATAAAAGACGCCGTTGGTTTGATGGCAATCGCAAAGCAAGCCAAAGCAACGATAGTCGGCCCCAACACCCCTGGAATAGTAACCCCTGGCGAATGCAAGCTTGGAATAATGCCTGCTCACATCTTCAAGTCAGGCGGCGTAGGCATGGTCTCACGAAGCGGAACACTGACTTACGAGATAGCGGCGGGACTGACCAGAAACAATCTTGGGCAATCAACGTGCTTGGGTTTGGGAGGCGATCCGATAACAGGCCTGAATTTCATAGATGCTCTGAAAATGTTCGCCAGCGATCACCAGACAAAAGCCGTTGTCTTGATAGGAGAGATCGGCGGCAACTTGGAAGAACTAGCAGCAAAATACATTGCAGACCAAAAATACCCTAAGCCAGTCGTGGCATTCATCGCTGGGCGTTCTGCCCCATCTGGAAAACGGATGGGTCACGCAGGCGCAATAGTGACGGGCAAGGCTGGAACAGCCGAAAGCAAGATTGAGGCTTTCAGAAAAGCAGGAGTCAGTGTGGCTGAAAAGCCCAATGACGTAAGTGACTTGCTGACGAAACTTATATAGAAAGATGTTGCACTTTCTCGGCTCAACTGTTCAGTGTAAGACACAAAGGTACACGCAAGGCCGGAGCCGTCTTTTGGCAACTGCAAAAAGTATATTTGACAGCGGGTCATCTGAGTTCTAGCCATCAAAGAGGGATTGACAAGATGCCTATATTAGACCCGTTGAAGAAAGCAATCGCTCAGAAGCACAGACTCTACATGAAGATCTGCAGAGAATGCGGTGCGAGAAACGCTGCAACTGCAGTGAAATGTAGAAAGTGTCGAAGCAAGAGTTTGCGCTGGAAGAAAAGAGAAATCGTAAAGTAGCCTTTCTTATGTCTAAAGTATCTTGACCAGAGTTTCAATGTTGAAGATTGTGTTGGCACAGCCATTCTTTATCAGCGGAACAGATTGACCAGCTACCTTCGTAGCCTTCAGCATTTCCCCGCTCAGCTTGATCTCCTCGCCGCAAGCCACTCCCACAACACCCTCATAGTGTTTAGCTTTCAAAATCTTCGGCACACAAGAGCCACCAGGCAGAATGTAAACGTCATAACCTCTTTTCTCGGCAAGAAACGCTGCCCTGTTCACCAGACAATCAGGAGAGCAGTGTCCGCAAATGTATGATGGAATCTTCGGGTCAAACACCGCGTGGCAACGACTGTCCATGTATTTCCTGGAACAATGCGGCAGGAAAAGCGCTCTCTTCCTTGTCTGCACGAACTTTTCTCTTTCAACCAGATTCCTAGCCTGCAAGTCAATCAGGTCCTCTAGAAGAACAACGGCATCAGACACGTTCAGACCAGTTGCTTCCTGAATTTTGAACTTCTTTATCATGTCTTGTGCAGTCTTGCCCATTTGTTTATGCATGCCCCTTTCATAGCCAACCCTCGCAACCTCGGTGAAGAAGAAACGCGGAATCCTGGAAAGGTCAAATATGAACTTGTAGGGCATAGCTTACATGATGGGAGGACAAACCTTTAAAATTATCTATCCCGTATATCTAGGCTAAACAGAGTCTGAGAAGAAAAGTACTAGAAGAAGGAGGCTTAACAGTGGGTCTGCTTGACAGATTCAGAAAGAAGAAGAAGGTTGAGAAGATATCCGCCGAATCTGCGAAAATAACAACCGAGCTTGAAAAGCTCTGCGGAAATGACAAGGAAACCTACCAAGCGTTGCTCAACACAATGATCCTTGACCCGAGAAAAATAGGGACTTCCTTAAAGCAAGCGGTTGAAAATGCCAAGAAAGCTGAAAAAGAAAAGGATCCTGCAATAGCCCGAGAATGGTACAGAGTCGCTGGAAGCTTGGCGATTTATGAAGGAAACGCGAAAAAAGCAGCAGAATTCTTCAATGAAGCACAAAGAATCTTCCCCGACGAAAAGTTCCCGTTCCTGAAGAACCCAGAAAAAGCCGTTGCTAAGGCACAAGAATATTACAAGAAACATCTGACTTGACAATTCTCAGAAGCATTTGAGAATGTTCGGTTGAGAGCCGAACTATCCTTGTTTTTGCTGTTCTCCTTCCCCTGGATAACCGAGCAGGTCTCTGAGAGATTTCACTTCTTCGCGCATCATGCTTACTTCGCTTTCAAGGGCAGTTACTCTTGATTCTGCCACCTTTCTGAGACTGTCAATTTCAATCATCAAATTCGAACGTTCAGTTTCCAACGTCTTTATCTTCTCCCGCAGGTTCTTCAAAGTCTGCATTAGTTCTCCCCTTATGCCCTTAATTCTTTCCACCATATTCTTAATACTTGCTGCCTCTCCAACTTTGACTTCAGGTTCCACAGCTGCCCTAAACCGAACCCCACAGCTCGGGCATTCAAATATGCCCACAATAAGTTTGGATTCTTTGCCTTTTCTTGATGGCCCTCTTGAAGGGATAGGCCACGTCTTCACCGGAGTCGCTACCTCAGTCTCACATTTCGGGCATTTGACCAAACCAGACCCCATCATAACTATCGCTGCCCGAGTCTAAAATGTGTTTTGCAAGAGGTTCTGATAAGCCTAGAGCAAGTTATTAATTGCAAACATGCAGAATATGCCATGAGCTGGCGGTTAGTTTGCAAGTCGCCGAGATGAAAAACAGACTAGTTGAAAAGATTAAGGCGTTGGAAAACGAGAAAAGCACGCTTTTGGAGGAGGTAAGACAGCTCAGGGAAGTGGTGGAGTTGAGCGAAAAGGCAAAGATTTTGGAAAATGAGGTTAACAAGCTGAAAGATGAAGCTAAAGTTTTGAGGGAGAGAATACCAAGGGAGTTTCTGCGAGAGTTGGAGCAGATTGCCTCCACCTTGCTAACGGAAGATGAAGCGGAAGCCTCAAGCGAGGAGTGTTCAAGCTGCAGAGAAGAAGAGTTTCTCTAAAACTGTGTATGTGACTAGAGAACCAAAAAAGAAAGAGGTTGCTAGACGCTCATTTCGAACATTAACCGTTCAACAAGTTCTTTGTAACGATTTCGAATTGTAACCTCTGTCACCTGCGCTATCTCGGCTATTTCCCTTTGCGTCTTCCGTTCGCCCGTCAGCACTGAAGCTATGTAGCTTGCGGCTGCTGCTATGCCTGTTGGCCCGCGCCCTGAAGTGAGCTTAAGCTCTTTCGCTGTTGCCAGAATCTTATGCGCGATCTCTTCGACCTTTCCCTGCATCGTTAGTTGATTTGAAAACTTGGTTATGTATTGGCTCGGCTTCACAGGCGGGATAGAATAGTTAAGCTCCTTTATCAGAAAGCGGTAACTTCGACCAACTTCCTTCTTGTTCACGCTCGACGCCTGCGCTATCTCTTCCAACGTTCTAGCCAATCCACATTGTCTGCAAGCCAAGTAGATTGCCGCCGCAGTCACGCCTTGAATCGACCTCCCTCGTATCAGCCGCTCTTTCACAGCTTTTCGATAGATGACTGAAGCTGTTTCAAGGATGTTCTTGGGAAGATTCAGATTGTTGGCGATTTTCGTGATTTCAGACAGTGCAAAGGCAAGATTGCGTTCCGTTGCGTCCGAAACTCTTATGCGTCGCTGCCACTTTCTGAGACGGTAAACCTGTGCTTTTTGTCCAGGCGACAGACTTTTTCCGTAGATGTCCCGGTCATGCCAGTCAATCATTGTTGACAAGCCTTTATCGTGAATCGTGTAAGTCAAGGGAGCCCCAACTCTGGTTCTCTTTGCTCTCTGTTCATCATCGAAAGCCCTCCACTCAGGGCCTCTGTCGGCTATTTTTGCAGCCACTACGAAACCACAGTCCATGCAGACTATCTCTGCGCATTCGTAGTCTCGCATGAGCCTTGTGCTGCCACATTCTGGACAACTTTGAACCTTAACGGGCTCAGCATGTTGTGGCGGCGACGAAGAACTGGACCCCTCATGTTCTTCTTCGTAATCGCTCATTCAAGTTTTTCTCCTTTCTCCTCTTTGAGGGGAGCACATACAGCGTCCTATTCGTCAATTTCTCAGGTTCTTGGATTGACGGCCTCACTGCCGCGTAGGGTGATGACACCGGACCGAAAATGTCAAAAACCTTGCCGATAGGCTTCAGATTCTCGTCCACGACCGCGTCGCCAATTCGAGGCACGTTCTCGACCCTTGCTATTATGTTCCGACTTGGACTTATGTGAAGGACTAGGCCTAGTCTCTGCAAACTTTTAAATTCCCCTCACGAAAAGCATCATGGTTCAGCGGAACAGGTTATTTAAACTTTTCTACGCTTGACCATTGAGCGACGCCAGACATGTAGGAAAAGACAGAGATTGCTCTCCTCAATTGAAAGAAAAGCATGTCATCAGTGAACCTGTGCCCATTGCTGGTGTCTAGTTCGCGAACTAACGGATGCCCAATCAAATGACCCTTTGCAGGCGATGAGAACATCACTGGTGTCATCAACCTTTTCAGCGAGTGTGCCCCGCTCAAGCTATGTGCATCGTCAAAAAGACCAGAGTCGAGTCTGTTGCCAAGTAAAAAGTGAAATACAGGCGCCAGCCAATTGTAGTCGAAACCTTCATAAATAGGGAATGTTGATAACACTGTGCTTTAAAGGGTGAGGCTTATGTCCAAACCATTCTACGTGAAGTTTGAGGTTTCGAAGGAACTCGCAGATGCGGCCTATGAAGCCCTGCAAATCGCCGCAAAGACAGGCGCGGTTAGGAAAGGCACGAACGAAACAACCAAGGCTATTGAGAGAGCAAGCGCAAAACTTGTCGTGATAGCTGAGGATGTTGAACCGCCTGAAGTCGTGGCGCATCTGCCGCTTCTATGCGACGAGAGAAAGATCCCGTACATATTCGTCCCAAACAAGGAGAAGATAGGCACCGCAATAGGCATTGACGTCCCCGCTGCAGCGGCCAGCATTGTCAAGGAAGGAGATGCTGCGGGGTTAGTTAAAGAAATCGCCACGAGACTTGAGCAGCTTAAGAGAGGATCAGGCTGATGAGCAAGCAGGAAGGAAAAGAGGCGGTCGGAGAAGGGCCCACGCCTGCAGAAGTAATCCAAGTCATTGCACGCACAGGTGTAACTGGCGAAATCGCCCAAGTTAGGGTGCGCATTCTAGAAGGAAAAGATAAGGGCCGAATCATAACGCGAAACGTCAAAGGACCCGTGCGGGCTGATGACATTCTAATGCTAAGGGAAACTGAGAGAGAAGCCAAGAAAATCAAGAGATAATGTGAAATCAAGCTCACGGAGAGAGAACACTTTTGCCTAGACCTAGAAAATGCTCGTTCTGCGGCAACGATTTTCCAGCAGGCACAGGTATGATGTATGTTAAGAATGACGGGTCAATTCTGTGGTTTTGCTCAAGCAAGTGCAGAAAGAGCTCGAAGTTCGGCAGAGACGCACGAAAACTCAAATGGACAGCATACTTCGGAAAGGAAGAAAAAGGAAGAGCCTAAACAAACCCTCGCCTAATACACACTCTCGTCTTATCTGTTCTTGGTTGGTAAATAAGCCGCGCAGAGCAGCCCAAAATACGTTGGTTTTTGGTACGATAAAAGCCTCGATCTCATCGAAGTATGTTCGAGCATCCCATGCAACATTGCCAGCTGCCAGACGCTATCAGGTTTCGCATCCTCTATAAACTGCGGCGACAAACTCAGCAGCGGAGCCAGATCATTCTCCAACACAGCACGCTTAACCATCTCGTCGAACTCCGCAGACGCAGGATTAAAACCGTAAGGTCCATCAGGCCTGTGAGCGTGACCCTGGTCAGCACTAGCCACGAACGCGACTCTTTTTCCCGAGGCTTCAGCAGTCTCAGCAACAACCCGACCAAATCTTACAAGGCTTTCCAATGGAATTTCCCTTGAAGGTGTAACTATGACGACTTTAGGCCTGTTTTGACCTTGTCCAACAAAAAACCATAATGGTATCAGAGTACCCCAATCCATAGGCATACAAGAAGCAGGGCCTTCGCTTGTCCCATAGTTAGCGCCAACAACAGGAAGCCCCAGACGCTTTGCATTTCCAAGAATCTCATTTGCCAACTGCCGATCACATTCGCAGCGAAGCGCAACCTTCTTGCTGTTTGCCTCCAAAGTCCCGTCTGTGAACTCTGAGGTTATCACTCCTATCGTTGCTTCTAAGCGCAGACCATGAGGAGTTACAATAACGACCGTTTCAGGTTCTCGTTCCTTAAACAGGCTTCCACATTCTTCCATGCTCCTCCGCGTCTCCGAAAAAGCCTCAAGCATGTCGCCAGCCAGTTCCCTGATAGCTTCGGCCCCGTGTGGCGCGATGCAAGCGAAAACGACACCCATTTTTCTTCCCTTATAATCTGCACTCTGAGACTCATGTGATAAACCTTATCGTTGAACGCATACCATACCTATCTCTTTTTCGAACACAGCCGCTAACGATCTGGTTCCTTCCATGCAAGCTTCAAGGGTTAGCTCAATTGCCCCAGGTCTTTCTCATGGTCTTCGTAGACCGTTCCAAGATCGCTGAAAAGCCTCTTCCATTTGAGGAGAAACACGCATTCCTTCGTTGATGAATTTTCTTTTTCGATTATGCTACCGTCTGAACCTACTAGTCCATCATTGGCATTCTGCTTCCGCCACCACCTGCTGCGCGGATGACGCGTGGCCACGGATTCATAAGCGGATATCTGTCCTGATTGTTTGTGTCCACTATGTAGGGAGTATCGCCTATTCCATCGTGGTTAAGGTCAGAGCCATTATAGTCGCTCCAGTAGTTTCCACCCGAAGGATACCCATCATCCCATACGTCTGTCGAAGATTCTGCATAGGCTTGTTGCGTATTGTTAAAGTTGTTGTGGAAGATTCTGTCGTTTGCGGAGTATCCGCTATACAAGCCCTCATAATTGTCTACAATATTGTTTCCAAGAATGGTGTTATTTGATGAATGGGAGAGGCAGACACCATCGTACCTGTTTGCGGTTATGTTGTTTCCTGAAATAGTGTTGTGCGATGAAGAGTAGAGGTAGAGACCTTCGTAGTCGCTTGCGGTTATGTTGTTTTCAAGAATAGTGTTGTGCGATGAAGAGTCGAGGTAAATGTCCTCGTACCCGTTTGCGGTTATGTTGTTTCCGGAAATTCGATTACTAAAAGAGCAATATAGATAAATGCCCTGCAAGTTGCAGCTCGCAATTTCCATTGCGGAAACTGTGCTGTAGTTTGACTTAAATAGGTAGATGCCGTAATAGAACGCTTCAATTTTCATGTTGTTTAGTGTGACGTTTGTTCTTCCTGTAAGGTTTATTCCTGTAAGGTCTATTCCGCTTCCTTGAACGGTGTAGCCTGTTCCGTTAATCACAATGTTGTCTTTTTCAACCACGATTCCGAGGTAGTAATCACTGGTGATGTTAGCAGTCAGAGTATAGGTAACGTTGTCCACAGTGTAAACTGGTGCTGTTGGAGGATCGATGCCTCCGTTAGCCCTGATATAAACGGGTACCTCAGCCTTGATTGGTCGAATGATGAATAAGAACGCTAGGATGCTGATTAAGAGTGCCAGCAGTGCTGCAGAGGCTTTTCGGTTCAGCATCTCTTCCTTCTCCTATTAAGGCACCATATTACAGGATGAATTGAGGAACAAATATTGTTTGCGGAAGAATGTTCTATGACATTGTAAACTTCCTTTTTCAACTGTACTGTGTTCGGTCGTGTATTCTAACAGTGCTTCTCTTATTTCTCAAGTGTGCAATCACAGCAAAAAAGAGTTCTTTTTTAACATGGACCCTAATAATGTTTCTGGCATCGCCGGCACAGTAATCATCCAAGGGCGAGGGAAAGTCATAAGCACAAGCTGCCCTGCAAACGAATTTACCCATGTGAATTGTCTGCTCTTTTCTTATAAGCTTAACCTACCACCTATCCCATACTCCTTTTTCAAGCTGCAAGAAGGCATACCACTTACCCATACGAGGCTCACCCTCACAATCGTAGCCCTCCGGCATCGTGTTAAAGGGGTACCCGCACTTATGAAAACGAGGCTTTGACCCTCATAAAGTCAGTTACGGTCCAACCTCCTTAACCATGATACGGCCGTTTCTCCTTCAACACCCAATAAGCAATCTTCAGCAGCTTCGCAGAAGCAGCCACCATAGCCTTAGAATGCCCCTTTTTCCCCGACAATCGCCTGTAGAAGGTTGCTACGTTACCGTCAGGCTCATTCCTAATGTGAACCCACGTACACTGGTTAAGAACCCACCTCAAATAAGGACTGCCAGCCTTCGTAATCCTGCCATGATAAGTCGTTCCACCACTACTATGCGTCGAAGAGGCCAAACCAGCATAAGACACAAGATGCGCCGAATCAGGAAACCTGTCAACGTTCCCGACCTCGCTCACAAGTAGCAGAGCCGAATAAAACGAAATTCCAGGTATAGTCATCAAGAGCCTAGCGTTTTCATCGTTCAGAGCTTCATTGCAAATTATCTTAGACGCCTCATGTATCTCCAAATTCAGTCTTTCAATTATTCTTAGATATCCTTCAACCCTAGCATCTTCGACTTTTCTCAGCTCCTCCAAGAAACTCTTAGTGAAGGGCGAACCGCCTATCTTTATGTTATTCATGAGAAGGCAAGCGTGCACTCTATTCTTTATCGTGCCTCTCATCCTGACCAAATTCGCTCTGTAGCGCACAAGCTCTCTAAGGCCCATAACACGCCTTGAAGGTACATAGCTTTCAGCTATATAACCGCCTCTTAGCAGGTTTGCAAGCATAAGCGCATCGACCTTGTCTGTTTTCAACTTTGCAGAAGCTATCGCCTTAGTCTTAGCTGGATTAGAGAGCACAACCTTATGCTTTCTGGATAATATTTCGTAAAGCCAATACCAAGTTGATGAGGATTCTAACACCATGGTAGCATTGCTTAGCTTGTTTGAGAATTCTTCGATTTGTCTTGGCTCATTCTCTATTCTCTCCTGTTTTTCTACAACTCCATCTTCATCGACAATTGCAACTTCACTATACTTTTAATGAACATCTAAACCGACGAACATACGCATACTATCGTCTGGATGCCTAATATCCCTCTTGTTCACATCCGATTAGGAACACACATGCACGCTATTGATAGCATGACCCTGCATACATGATGTCTTTTTGTCGATTACAGAGTTGCGGTTTGCATTGGAAAGCAACGGAGATTATTGTATTTCTGGCTAAAAAAATCCTAGAGCTATGTTCTACAAAGCTTAATAACCAATTCACATAATATTACAGCGAGAATCGGAGGAAAAAGACTTGAAGAAAGGAGAAGGCATTATCAGCATAGCGGTCCTAAGCTTTCTGCTGCTTTTCGCTTTTGCTGTTCCATTGGGCAATTCGGCGGGTGGTGCAGCATGGGACTATGTGGTGAATCCGAAATATGTTGATTTTGAACGGTACAGCAGCAGAGGCACTCTCTACAACAGTGTGGTTGAGCTTCGCAGAGCTTACGATTTGAACGCACTCTATTTAGCTGGATACGATGGAAGTGGCCAGACGGTGGTTATCGTCGACGCCTATGGTAGTCCAACAATCTATGACGACTTGCTGCTGTTCATACAGTGGCAAAACCTTCGTGGAGCAGGTTTACCTTGGACGACGATGGCGGATGTACAGAGTCACTTGCACGTTTATTATCCTCTTGGAGCGCCAACGTTCAACCCATTGAACGCGCCCAGGGCTGAAATCAGCTGGACCATTGAAACAACCCTTGATGTATGCATGGTTCACGCAATTGCCCCGGGAGCTGACATCGCCTTGGTTGTTGCTCCGAATCCTGGTGGAGACTGCCTCAACCTTGCTGTGCAATATGCCATTACTAACCACTTGGATCTGTAATTTCTCAGAGCTATGGCATGCCAGAGTACCTGCTGCACGGCAACAATGGTCAGATGATGCAGGCTGACAACAACTACCAGCTAGCCGCTCAGCCAGATTACAACATAACAGTGTTTGCTTCGACAGGAGATTGGGGCGCAACAAACGGCGGACCATTCAACAACGCTCTATTCCCAGCCTCAGACCCGTACGTCACAGGAGTCGGGGGAACAAACCTCTTCATGCACTGCGCGGCTGTCAGTTACGACGAGGGAGCAGGAAACTGGTCCCACAGACCACCTTACCCAGCTCCTGTGGTTGGCACCTCATACTTCTACGAGATTGCTGGAAACGATTATGAGGCAATGGTTGCTGACGGGAATACAGCTCCAGTAGACATGGTCACCACGGGCGGGGCCATGAGTTCGTTGTTCCCACTACCATTTTGGCAAAGCGGAATAACGTTGACCGACATTGGTGGCACAGCGATCACTCCAACTGGGAGATGCACATCGGACGTTTCGTTTGACAGCGGAGTCTACGGTGGCTTAGGCGCCATACCCTACACAGCTTACCCACCCTATGCAGGCTACTACATCATCGGAGGCACAAGTGCAGGTTCACCGTTCTGGGCTGCATTAACCGCTATCGCATGCCAGGCTGCAGGACACAATCTCGGATACATCAACCCGAGCCTCTACGCATTCTATTTCGGCGGAACAGCGTACTCCTCGGGTGCTTTCCATGACATAACAATCGGCGACAACACGTTCCCATACGGCGGCACTATAGCAGGTTACAGGGCAACTACAGACTGGGATGCACCTACCGGCATAGGCAGCCCTGACGCCTATATATTGGTTCCAATCATGGCAACTTGGTAAAGGCGTTAGAACCGCCCAACAACCTTCCCTTTTTCTCTGTAAAAGGCACATTACTGGTAGCACGCACTAAGCCATTTATTTGCAGGCAACACAAATGATGTTATCAAGGTTACCTTGGAGGTGACGAAGATGAAGAAAAGTCAACTTAGCGTCTCTTGGAGCAATCATAGAATGACTTTGCTGTTTGTCCTGATTTTCCTGTTAGCAGCGTCCAACAGACTGATATTGACTAGTGTGTCGGCTTCATACATCGAGGTCAGCATAGACCATGCTGAGCTGTTTTTTAATGGTTATTATACGCAGTCTTCCGGCTCAGTCACTAGAACTATTTACATCTCAACCTCACAACAAGTTACGGGAAGAGCGCAAGGAATGATTGTGCCTACCCCGGGTAATACTACGTGTGCTGACGTGTCTGATTCTCCAGTTCGATACGGCAATCTTACGTCGCCCGGTCAAATTGTGGGCCAATTCACTTGCCTAAAGGAACCCGATCCATACCTTGGTATGCTTACAGCTTACGACATCACTTTCTACGTGAACACTCACGGCATCGTGACTTACTACGTCGCCGTAGACAACCCTGACGCAGACATTTCCTTCAGAGCATCAATCCTCATTCACTTTCTTAATGGAACAGAGGTCCATTATCCAATGCTAACAACACACAACTACGGTAATTGGCAGGATTCTCAGAACAGAGGAAGTGCAGGCGAAGCAGCAGAAATGACGCTTGTACCAATCACGGGCAATTACACCAACCTGCTAGACCAACTTACCACACTTCAGAGCCAACACAGTACCTTGCAGACACAATACTCTCAATTGCAAAACCAATTCAAAACAGCAGAGGCAGTCGTAGTAATTGCTGCTGCCGTCACAGGGATACTAGCGGCCTCAACAGGGTATCTCCTGATGAAATCAAGGAGAAGGCCTAAAACACGCGCTTCCAAGATGGAATAAGCTGTGACTACACAGATTATTTACGCTTCAAAAAGAAATCCCAATTGAGCGTTGGCGTGCGCTGCCCATACCAGATTCAAATTAACTAGTTCACTTGATGTAGCGAAATTGAATAACAGCGTATAACCAAAATGCAGTCAACGGCTAAGATTACGAACATAGAAAACATTCTGCAAGTCTATTCACGGTAAACCGCAGATCGACCAAGCGCGCTTTTGGTGCAGCAGTCACAATCGCTTGCAAACACTTTCAAGGTCGGAGAAAGCCAAAGGCATTAATCACGCCTCACAGTAACACGCAAGTGGTTCTCATATGCTTTTGCCCTCGCGAGTGTGCTTATGACTTTAAATCAGATTACTGTTTTCTTCTCTACACATGCACACACAGAGATATTTTGTCGCTTTGGCCAAAATCCTTGTGAGAAGGCTACAAACTAATGGTTTGGGGGATGAAGTCTCCACCCATTCTCGCTAGTAGAATATCGTCATAAGGCGCTTTTCCTACATTGAACCATAACAGGCCATCAGAAACGACAACCACGAGGTCTCTTGTACAAAGCACGGTACGTCGGCTTCGTAGCAGGTGCTGTATACGTGAATGTTAGGTGGAAAGTTTATCGTAAGCCCGAATTCCTTAGCGTCGAGGTTTCCCAGTTGAGTAGTGTGCGCTTCGGCGAAAACAGTCACATCCAGCTTGTCCATGAGATCTTGCGATAAGCTCTCAACGTACGGGTTGCCCGTTCTTTCCCCGACCAGTTGTGCAAAGTTGTAGAGATCGATATAGAAGTAAGTGCCCTCTGTTCCGAGCATGAAATTCTGCTGCGCATCGCTTCTGGCCCCGGCAATTGCTCCTTGATAGGCGTAAGCATTCACTTTCAGAGCATTTGCAAAGTTGTCTAGGCTTATGGCGAGGTTTGGAATGGAGGTTTCATTGATGGCTGACAGCTGAACCTTGGACTGCGGATAGAAAGCCACGTACTCCTTCACCAACTCGCCGCCAAGCCTGTAAGGATCCACTGTTGAATCCTTGGAAAGATAGGCCATCAGTTGCGTGTACGGCCAACCATAGCTTGGAATCACCATTTCCGAGCCCACAACAACGTCAGTTACTTCTTTTAGCTCGTAGCACACTTCCACCATACCCATCATGCACGCGTCAAAACCGACAACATCAACACGCCTTTTCACATTGGATTCAGCTGAGGCAACAGAAGTTTCTACGTCGTGAGGTGAAAGATGATGGCCGCTCGATTCGTCCCAACAGACTCCCCTGTATCCACCGCCGTGATCCCACAAATCCAAGAAGAAGCGGGTGGCCGGATACGTTTTCATAGCAAATGTGACAAACGAGGTTAACGTTTCAGGGCTACCCATGTCCACTTCCCCAGAGACTGAACTGTTTTGATTTGTTGATGCGCGACTTCGTACGTATATGCTGGAAGATTCAGTCTGTCCATTAATACGACCACGTTGACGCTTGCGCCAGGTGCTAGACCATCGCTCATCTGCTGCAGATTAATTGGACCGAACGAGTCTAGGCTGTTATCAGCATCCAAATACACCATAAAAGTCCAAGAGGCCTGAGAATTTTTTGAAGCAGAAGCCATTGGAGCCAACAGAAAGAATGTTAGTGTGATAGCAACGATAGATGCCAATGCCTTCGCATGTTGAACCTTCACTTTCAATTTCTCTCTCCAACGTGCAATGTAATTACAAAGACTAATATTGTTTTCTCTGCAAAACTGAATCAGATTTTTTGAAATATTCCATACCAAAATTTCTCGTAGGATCGAGTGCTGTCAGATCTCTTTTGAACCTTACGGCGAGGCAAACAGAACATTTATCAAGTCAACGTCTAGCCTCTTGTTTTTTGCTCTTTCCTTTGCGAATCTGAGAGAATACTTGTTAGGCTCGATCAAAATCGAGTGAAAACGTTGTTCAGCAAGCCACTGAGCATCGCGTCCATGGCCTCCGCCGATATCAGCAATATAGCCTGTTTTTTCAGGATCATTTTCCTGAGCAATCTCCTGCTATATAAGCAGATATTCCACTAATGATAGCTAGTTGATTTACACAGCCGAGAGCGAAAGAACATGCGTGAAGAACATGCTGAACACCGCGGAAACGCCTAGGAACCGAGCAACGAGCGCAAAAAAAAGGGATACGCGAGGACCGTCCAAGCTCTAAGACGAGGCCGTAACCTGGAAAGTCTGGAAGCCCTCACCCATCAGCCTGACGGTGTAATTGTCGCCAACTATCGGAGTCACAACCATCGCCGGGCCCTTCGTGATACCCATATCCGGCTGAAGCTCAATGACACCGCTGAAACTCAGCGTAGCATTCTGCCCAGGCTCCAAAGTCAACGAAGAACTCTCCATGCCCTCATGGTCACTGCCGAAAAGCGGGACAAGCGATGAACCGTTCACCTTGAAAGGAATCGTGTCCGGATGAATCCTCTCAACAATACGGCCCCTAGTCTCCCAAGTCCGTGTCGCGTTGAACTCACCGTGCAGCGTCAGCCCGAACACCCTGAAAGTGACGTTACCCTCATTCATCAGCTTCACCGAAAGACTCGTAACACTACCGTTCACTGAAAGCGAAGCCGAAACAATCGTCACGTTCTTCGAAAACTTCTCGATCACGCGCACCAGCTTTTCTCTGTCGTTTTGCCCAAGCTCAACAATAGTTCCGACCCTGACCTGCGCCTGGCTCAAGCTAGTCACGACCGTAGCAGTCGCGCTCGGGACCAGCACGTAATAGTTCACCAAGTTTCCGTTAGAGCCAGTCGCCTGGATCTGCACTAGCGTAGGATTGAAGTCAACGAGCACGCCTGAAAGCGTCTGATTCACCTGGCTGTTCGCGATCGATATCACCAGCGTGCTCGACAAGGCCGTCACAGGGTACACCGTTCCGTTAACCTTAGCCTCAGCACCGGCGATCGTGAACTGAATCTTGTCCACCGATGAACCACTCGGAATCGTCGTAGAAGCAATCGTCTGACTCATGTTCACCAGCGAGAACAGATTAACCGTCCCTGAAGCGTTGACAGGAAGCCAGACTGCAGTTCCATTCAGATAAGTCACGTGAAGCGAGACATTAGAGTACGTCAAGTTAAGCACCGTCGTCCCAGCAGGCACAGTCGGAGGATCAGTCAACATCACCAGAAAAGACGCTCCTCCTGAAGTTTGACTAGGCGTAATCAGAGACATCGGATTAGCAAACAAAGCAACAGCAATGACGACAATCGCCACAAGCACCGCGGCCAAACCATACTTCAAAGTCCACTTGCTCGACATTCTTCTTTTCCTCCTCCTCATCATGCACACGAAGAAATAAAAACCTACATTTTTGAAAATCTTTTCAAGACCGTTGAACAACTCTTTCAACAGTCTTTAACGATGCGCCCAACGGCACTCATCGCCCACGTCAGACGACCAGCCTGCGCCAGAGCCTCACCGTCTCGTACCAGAACACGAGAACCATGGCAGCACAAACAGCCACCAAGTACACTGTGAAGCCCGACGCGTACAGGGCCTCGAACGAAAAGAACGCCGCGAGAATAGTGAAGAGCAGCGTGAAAAAGAACAGCTGCGGCACAATCGCGGGCCCCATCTTCGAGTAACCCTCAAGAACCCTACCCGACGCTTCCCTCACCGCGAAATACCTCCCATGCTCATCCTGCATCACGAAGCCCGCCTCCGAAAGCTTCCCCAGATGGTAGGAAGCAAGAGAAGCTGAGGACAAGCCGACCCCACGCTGAACATCCCTAAGCTCAGACGGCCCGTGCCTGAGCAAGTACAGGTAAACCTTCAGCGCGTTACCCCTAACTTCCTGACTGACTGACATTTCAGAAAATAGATGAACAACGCTAATCATTTAACACTTACGATAGCCCAAACCCGTCAAGTTTTCCCAAGAGCAATATTGCAGGTTTTGGTAGCGGGGGCTAGATTTGAACTAGCGATCTCTGGGTTATGAGCCCAGCGGGTTAATCCTGGCTACCCCACCCCGCTACGTCGGGTTAATCTCCCAACCCAGCCGATTGAACGTTTGAGATTAACCCCCGTACATTTCAAAAGTATGAGAATTAAAGGTTTCTGGTTAGAAGAGGATGGTTTGGCAAACCGTTGCTTCATCTTCGAACCTGTCCAAAACAGGCGTTTTGCGAGGGCATTGGCCCGCCTTGATCGTCAGGTAACCGAGTGGATTTGCATTCTCAGCGGAATGGAGATACCTCCCACAACTCCTTTTTTCATGTGGAGTGCCAGGTTCTTTTTAATCCGCCGCCCAAAGTATATCATAAGAATTCCCTCGTTTATGCGTTGAGTATTTAGGAGCTATCGCTTTGATAATCTATGTATAGCCGACAAGTAAGGGAAAACTCGATTCTAGACCAACACTTTTTAACACGGCAAGACGCGCGAGGGTAAAAGTAAGCGCAAAAGAACGGTTACGACACTTTATTTTGCTTCGCTTTGAGGTTCAAAACGGTTTTGACGAAAGTCAATCTGGAGCGGTGTTTTAACTTAAAACATAGCCCCATTTTTTGCAGCATGGATTCTTCAATTAGCTTTGCTCCATCCTCTCCAAACAACGACGTTATTGCCTTGCAGAAAGTTTCCGGTTTTTCAGGAATTTCAGTCTTCTTCAGCTGAAAATTCCTTTTTAGATAAAAGTACATGGCTTCTTTTGCACTCTCGCCAAATACTTGTAAGCCTTCATCTACGCATTGAATAATTTTTTTTGTCAATGGTTGAGGCCACTTTCATAGAGGTTCCCTAACTCGGTCTTTTTCAAGAATCACTATACAATTTTTCAAGGAATCAAATAATAAGTCGCGCCTGGACATAGTGTCCACTGATTCGTATTTATATCACACTGATATTTTAGAAAGTATGGCGATGTCGGAATTCGAATTGACCAAAATAGTTAATAATCTATAATCTGCTTCCATCACACTCAAATCGATCGAATAGAGCGTTGCAGGAAGAGGTATAAAAACGTCCAAGAAAGCTCTCATTGTTATTGCTCTCGTCAAGGAAAGTGTTGAAAAGTCAAATCAAGAAATTGAGAAGGAGATATTTGAGGAGCTTTCAAAGGGACTGCCTAAAATTCCTTGGTGTAAGAAAATAGAGAAGGTTACTGTTACTGAAGCCGGAACCACGTTATTTTGATTGCAAAATTCTTTCCATGAAATGCTGAATGCTCCTACTAGCGTTTTGGATTATCCTTTTTAGGGACAGTATATATAATTGAGGGACAGTACTCTTAAAGGGTGTGCTTGATGAGTGTTCAGAATGTTTTCTCACCGATGGCCTCGAGAATCGTGCGTGTGCTTTTGGCTAAACCAAAGCAGCAGTGGAGCATCCTTGGACTTTCTAAAGAAGCGAAGACGGGTTACGGCCATACGTTTAGGGTTGTTAAGACCTTGTTAAGGATGGGACTGTGTAGGCAGACGGAAACGAATAAGGTTGTAGTTATGAATCCTGGCGAATTGTTGACGAGGTGGGCTGGCTATTACAATTTTGCATTGCTGAATAGAGTGAATGCCTATTATTCTTTGGAGATGGATTTGGATGAATTTGTTAAGAAACTATCTGCTGTAGTCGAACGTGGTTTTAGGCATGCGTTGACGCTTCAGGCTGGCGCTTCGTTGGTGACGCCTTATGTTAGGCCCGTTAACATTCACTTGTATGTTGATCCGGAAAAGCTGAGTGCTTGGCAAGAGCTTCTT
>Ga0315282_10001112_pt1 | contig 51683 bp, 39 predicted proteins | sample YL17G07_20_MG_FD_203693 | JGI IMG/M metagenome (GOLD analysis project Ga0315282, IMG submission 203693) | Sediment microbial communities from Yellowstone Lake, YNP, Wyoming, USA - YL17G07_20 | ecosystem: Environmental > Aquatic > Freshwater > Lake > Sediment | place: USA: Wyoming | collected...
TTCACCGCGGCCCACAACTACCAGGGGCCAGGCGAGGGAGTGGGCAACTCGCTCTTCTCGATTGACACCTACGGAGTGCGCTTCCAGCCGGAGACGGAGGCCGGATATCAGGCGGAGTCGGATACGTGGGTGAACTGGTTCACCGCGAACGCCCCTGATGTAGAGTACTTCCTGTATCTCTGCGACGAGCCCGGGTCGGACATGTACCCCTGGATCATCGAGCGGGCGAGCTGGATTCACAACAACCCGGGACCGGGACACGAGCTGCCGGTGTACATGACCCGCTGGCCCATTGACTCGCTGATCGGCTCGATTGACATCTGGTGCTGTCCGCCGGACTACTACAATCCCGCGGACGCGGCCGCGGCGCAGGCGCGGGGGGAGCGGGAGTGGCTGTACGCCAGCTACCGGCCCAACACCCCGGCCGATGCGACCGACGAGTACGGGATCGCGTGGCGGCTCAAGCCCTGGATCGCGCACTACCGCCACATTCCGCGCTGGTTCACCTGGGACAGCACCCACTACTACAACAACCGCAACGAGGTGGACCCGGGCGGAGTCAAGAATCCGTGGGTGAATCCCCTGGGGTTCGAGGAGGCGCAAGGGGACGGCGTGACGCCTTGCCCGGGCGGCACGGGCAACGGCGACGGCATCCTCTTCTACCCCGGCCAGGACGCGATCTTCCCCGATCAGGACCGCAACTTCCCGGGCCCGTGCAGCTCCATCCGGATGAAGATGTACCGGCGGGGGGTGCAGGACGTGGAGTACATGTGGCTGGCCGAGCAGGCCGGCCACGCGGTCGAAACGGAGGAGATGCTGGGCCGGCTGCTGCCCAACACGATGTGGGAGGCCGAGGCCGTTCCGACCTGGTCGAACGCGAACGTCACCTACGAGGGCGGGGGCCGGTGGAAGCTGTCGAACGTCCTCTTCCCGCACCGGCCCTTCATTGACATCCCGTGGGACCAGTGGGCCAAGGCGGAGGTGGAGGCGTGCGTGGCGGCCGGGATCGTGGGCGGGTATGAGGACGGCACCTATCGTCCGCTGGAGACCGTCACCCGCGAGCAGATGGCGGCCTTCGTGGCGCGCGGGCTGGCGGGCGGCGACGGCAGCGTGCCCGCCGGGCCGCCGACCGCCACCTTCCAGGACGTAGCTACCGATGCGTGGGCATACAAGTACGTGGAGTACGCGGTGGCGCAGAAGATCGTGCACGGCTACCCGGACGGCAGCTATGGCCCGGCCGTACCGGTGGATCGGGGGCAGATGGCGGCCTTCATGGCCCGGGCGATGGTGCCCATCGGCGAGCGGCCGGACTTGACGGGCTACCTCCCGCCGATCGTTCCCACCTTTCCGGACGTGGGCCGCACGTTCTGGGCCTACAAGGACGTGGAGTACATCGCGCAGGCGGGGGTGGCCGCCGGCTACCCGGACGGCGCCTACCATCCCGAGTACCTCTGCTCCAGGGATCAGATGGCGGCCTTCGTGACGCGGGCCTTCGGGCTGTAGCTCTCGTAGGGGCACAGCATGCTGTGCCCCTACGGCCGTGCCACCTTTTCCACGGGGGCACGTCCGGCAGGAGCGCGTCGAGGGCGGGGATCCGCACCCCGCAGGCCGCGGTAGGGGACAGGGCGCGCTGGCCACTGCCGGCCGTCGCGGTCGCGTACGGACCTGCGCCGTCCCGGCAGAATTCCGCCCCGGGGGGGCTTGACAGGGGCGCCTTTCCGCGCTATACTACTAACATATTGTTACTACAAATCAACTATTAGTGAGGGAGTGACGACCATGCCGCCGCGAAACCAGCCCCGACTGGGCGACCTCGAGCTGCACATCATGAACGCGCTGTGGGAGCGGGGGCCCTCCACGGTGCGGGAGGTGCTGGAGGCCCTTCCCCTCCGCCCCAGGCCGGCCTACACCACGGTGCTGACGATGATGCGGATCATGCAGGACAAGGGCTACCTCACGCGCAGCGAGAAGGCGCGTGCCCACGTCTACCAGGCGCGGCTCTCAGAGCAGCCCATCAAGCGGGGGCTGCTACGCAAGCTGGTTCACGGGGTGTTCCGCGGCTCGACGGAGGCGGTGCTGGTTGGCCTGCTGCGGGAGGAGAAGCTCTCCCGCGAGGAGCTGGGGCGGGTGAGAGAACTGATTGAGGAGATGGAACGGGAGGAGACGCGATGAACGAGGTATTCCCGTCCCTCGAGGTGTGGGCCAGGGTGACGCTGGCCATCACCTGGCAACTGGCCGCGCTGGCGCTGCTGGCGGTGGCCTGTGAACGCCTCTTGCGCCTGCGCCACTCGCGGGTGCGGCACGGCCTGTGGTGGCTGGTGCTGGCGGCGCCGCTGGTGCTGGCCCCGGCGCGGCTCTGCCTGGACCGGCATCGGGTGGCCTTGCAGGTGCCGCGCCCGGTGGTGGAGGTGGTCGAGGCCGCGCTGGCGCCCGGGCTCTCGACTTCCGCCTCCGCACCCGCTTCGCACGTCGCACCCTCCTCCTCCCGGGCCGCGGGGCCGCGGTCTCCTCTTGAGATCCGCACCCTCTTCTTCCTGCTGTGGCTGGTTTGCTGCGCCCTTCTCCTGCTGCGCCTGGCGGCCGGGCACGTATGCGCCTGGCGGCTCATCGCCCGGAGCGCGCCCGTGCAGCAGCCCCGTGCGCTGGAGGTGCTGTACCGCCTCCAGCGAGACGCGCGCCTGCGCCGGCCCATCGCGCTTCGCACCAGCGCCCACCTCCCCTCCGTGGTGCTCTACGGTCTGTTCCGCCCGGTCATCCTCCTCCCCGAGGCCTGGCTGGCGGACCTGGAGGAGTCTGACTTGCGGTCGCTGCTCGCGCACGAACTCGCCCACATCCGCCGGCGCGACGTGCTGGCGAATTCGGCGCAACGACTCCTGGAGGCCCTCCTCTTCTTCCATCCCGGCGCGTGGGCGGCCAGTCGCCGCATCGCCCTCGCCCGGGAGGAGTTGTGCGACGACTGGGCGCTGCGCCAGACGTCGACCCGCAGTCGCTACGCGCGTGCGCTCGCGCTCGCGGCCGAGCGGGCGCGCCTCCGACTGGCCCCGGCCACGCTGGGACTGGCCGAGGATCGCTTCACTCTGCTCAGACGTGTGGAGGTGATCATGAGAGAAGAAGGGGTACGAAAGGTCGGCCGGATGACGTTGGGCGTACTCAGCGCCGCCCTGCTGCTGGCCATCGCCGTTCTCGTGGCCGTGCAGATCGGCGGGGGCCCGGCAGCGGCCCAGGGGGGCGGAGGCAATGCCGCGGTAAGCGAAGGCGGGGGTGGCGGCGGCGGAAACGCAGTCGCGAGCGAGGGAGGCGGAGGTGGCGGGAACGGCGGCGGTGGCAACGGCGCAGTGAGCGCCGGCGGGGGCGGGAGTGGGGGAGACCCGGCTCCCGCGGAATCCCGGAAATTCACGCTGGACCAATTGGATCAAAAGCAATTGCGCCATTACCAGGTAGGGAAGCAGCTTGCCGACTTCCCTGACAAGGAGGATCTCTCTACGCCGGAGGCGGCCTTGGCCACTATCGTACGCACCATGGTGCGCGGGGATACCGCGCGGTGGCGCCGCATTTCCCCGCCTCGGCCGGAAAGAGGAGGGGGAGTGACGTCACTGCAGCCTTTCTCTCCGGAAAAGACGAGGCTCTATCTCGGGATGACGGTGCAAGAGGTGTGGATCTACCGAAACCAACGGGCCGCCGTCATCTCCGCGTATCCTCCCCTGCAACCGGGGGCCAAGTCGTACGGTGAGAACGTACGATTCCTGGTACACCAAGGGAACCAGTGGTTCAACCTGGGGGAGAGCGCGGGGCGGGACCTCGCCTCGATCCGCAGCGACGTGGCACGGAGCTTCCTCTGGATGGATCGGGAACCGGTCCTGGAGGCGGAGGCGTTGGCCCGCGCGTGGGAGCATCCGGAGCGGTACACGGCAGAGGCGAAACAGCTCTTCGAGGCACTTCGCCGGGTGGACTACGCGGCCTATCTCACGTCAACGGCTCCCGACAAGTGGCAGCCGCTGCTGGCGTCCCTCGACTACATGGTGGAAAGCGATTATCCGAGTTGGGGCAATTGGGTCTGCACGACATTCGGCCGCACTCCCATCACCAAGGTGCAACTGGGTGCAGTGCTCAAGGATGCGGAGGGGCGGCCCTCGGTGCCGTATACACTCACGTTGCAGGACAGTACGACGCTCTCCGGGGTGCTGCGCTTCACCCTCACTCTCGGGTGGGACGGGGCGGCATGGAGTACCGGGCCCGGCCTGGACTGGCATCTGAAAGACAAGACGGGGTAGCCGGCGGCGAACGGAAGGGCGGCGGTAGACCGGGCTCCTGGACCGAAACCAAAGGCACGGATGTCTACCGCCGCTCTTTCTGCGTCTCGTGTTGGCGCGTCGTCCTACCGCTTCCAGGGAGGCACGTCCGGCAGGAGCGCGTCGAAGGCGGCGATGAGGTCGGCCTCATAGGCTCCTGCGAACGTGCCCTTGAGGAACCGGCTCATGCCCTCCTGGAAGAAGCGCTGCCAGGAGGCGTCCTCGCTGCCGGGGTTGATGGGGAAGAAGAGGAAGCCGTTCGTCTTCGCGGCCTTGAAGTCCCCGGGCGCGTCGCCGATCATGAGCACGTGATCTTTCGGGTACTTCGTGCCCGCGCCGAGCTTGAGGTGCTCGGTCTTGGAGCCCATCTCCTGGCCGCAGATAGCGGCCGCGTGCTTGGCGATGTCGTGCTCCTCCCACTCCCGGGCGAGCGCCTCGCCCGGGGTCTGCGAGACCACCATCACGTCCGCCACATTGGAGAGCGCGACCAGCGACTCCCGCACGAAGGGGAAGGGCGGGACGTCGTGCACCATGTCCTCGATGGTCGCGTTGACGGCCTCGCTCCACGCGAGGGCCTGCTTCAGCACGGGGTGCCCGGTTTTCGCAACGGCGGCCTTCAGCGCGGGGTTCCCGAGCTTGGTCTCCGTCTTCTCCCACTCCCGCAGTGTGGGCACCTCCGGCATACGCACCTTGCGGGCGAGCACCTCCGGCCGCTCGGCCAGCAGATCGAACACCATGAGCAGGGCCGGCCAGCGGTTGATCCCCCGCCACTTGGAGTAGAGGTTCACGAACTCGGCGGCCTCGCGGGCGTACTTCGACACCGCCTGCAGGTTCCAGTATCTGATGATGTTGGGGATGAAGCACTCCTTGTGCTTGATCTCCATGGTGTCGAAGGCGCAGCCGTCCGAGTCAATCCCAACGAAGAACTCGTGCGCCGGCTGGAAGTCGCAGAGGCCTTGGGGATCGCGGATCATGTCGTCACTATCTCCTGCTAAGGGCCAGGGTTCAGGGGCCCCCCACGACTACATTCTGCGCGAGGGCCGTGGTGCCTACCGGCGGGCGAAGGGTTCTACGTGGCGGAGAATGTGCGCCCGCACCGTCTCGTAGTGCGTCTCCTCGTGCTCGGCCAGCGTCTGCATCAGCCGGTCCTTGAACCGCGGCTTTCCACTCTCCTGCGCGCGCAGCACCGAGCCGAAGGTGACGTGCATGACTTCGCGGGTATCGAACTCATCCAGCACCGTGGCCAGTTCATCATCTGCAAGGTCTTCCGGAGCCAGAACATTCTCAAGTCGGGCAGAGACATGGTAGGAGGCGCGGTCCTCGGGGTAGTGCTCCATCGCAAAGGTCAACAGTTCGCGGAAGAGCGCGGGGTCCACGGCGGCGATGGCACGGAGGGCTTCGAGGTAGGAGGTGCCGGCGGTCTTGAGGTGCACCAGGCCGCCGGCGAGTTCCGCGGCGATGGGGTAGATGGAGAACTTGTCCGAGCCGGAGTGGAGGCTGATCTTGTAGGGGCCGAAGCGTTGCGCGACGGCGACGTGCTGGGCGAAGGTGCGCCGGAACTCGGCCAGGTCGCCGATGTAGTCCACGCCCTTTTCGAACTCGCCCACGAAGCGCGGCGCGAGGCTCTCCCAGCGTACGCCCGTGCGCTTCAGCTCGTTGGCCACGAAGACGTGCTCCGCGACGGAGGTGGGCGTGGCCGTCTCGTCCACAGAGACTTCGAAGTCGAAGGGCGCGTCGTGGTGCTGGGCGAGGTGGCGGTACATGCGGAGGGCGTGGATCAGCGCGCGGCCGTACTTGACGGCGGCGCGCAAGAACGTCTCCCGGTCGAAGAAGACGACTGTGCCGTCGGGAAGGGGTACCTCACGGTCAAGCAGCCGCGCGGTCAGGTCGGCCTGCGATGTCTCGAGCTCGACCAGCGGCAGGGCCGCGAACTTGCGTTCCAGCGTGGGGAGGTCATCGGTCTGGGCGGCGTTGTCCACGTGATCGCCGGGGTCCACGGTGAACATGGTGAAGCCGGCGGCGATGGTCGCGTCGAGGTCTTCCATGGTCTTCAGGTGGTCCGCGTCCGCTCCGAAGCCTTCGGCGTAGCCCTCCTGGAAGACGCCGAAGGTGGCCGTGTCCATGACGTCATCCGGGGTCCGGCCGGTGCGCTGCATCTCGCGGATGGACTGCTGTGCGAACACCGCACTCAGGCCGGTGCCGCGCACCGCCCGGACATGCGCGGGCGTGGCCAGGCCGAGCCGGTCCCCCAGCCCCACCGACGGAAGGATGCCGATCACCTGCGGCCCGGTCCAGGGGAGGTGCTTGCGCAGGCCGACCGCGTTGGTGTGATCGAGATAGCCGCACAGGACCTTACACTCGATCTTCTCCACGGTCACGCGGAACGGCTCACCGCAGAAATCCTGCAGAAGAGCTGGCGCCTCGCCCTTCTGCCAGGCCAGGCAGAGGCGCTTGTCGAGGTCGCGCTTGCCCATGAAGAAGAGCGTGCCCTCGAAGTCGGTGAGCGAGGAGGGGTAGGGGACGAAGCTAGTGGACTTGCCGATCGCGGTCGCCAGGTGTGCGCGGTCCATGTGTCAGCCTCCCAGCTCGGGCGGTGCGTTCTTCAGCCGATACAGCATTTCTCCCGCCTTGGGTACGTAGAGCACGCCCTCGTCCTCGCGGTTCGCGTAGTCCTGCGGCCTGATACTCGCCGGATCCAGGTAGCCGAGGTTGATCTTCGCGCACATTTCCGGCGGGATCTGCGTGGCGAGGATGACGTTCACCCGCGGCTTCTCGACGCCGTTCTCGTAGGTGCCGATGCCCTTGACGTGAGTGGAATGCGCCACCACCCCCCAGGGGTACTTGCGGTATGCATCCCATTGCTTCAGGAAGAAGTCGCGGGTGTGATAGCCGATCTCCTCGATGATGTGGCCGTGGGTGACGGAGACCTCGGTGACGTGGGGCGCGTGGATAATCAGGTCGCCCCCGTCGGCCACCACGGGCTCGAGCTTGTACATGCACTTGCCCGCGGTCCAGATGTCGTCGTACATCCTCGGCGCGCAGGAGAGCACCGTGTGATAGGGCCGGTCCTGGTAGGTGATGTGCAGCTTCCGGGAAAGGTCGGCGGCCTCGGACCAGGACGTCTCGGGCGTGCCAAAGTACATCCCCGCCAGCCCGTCGTCTTTCACCACCATCGAGAACGCGTAGCGCGGCATGGTGAGCAGGGACGCGGCCCGGTCAACGACTTTGCGCACAGGGGTCCACTTGTTGCCGATGATGACGGGGTTGGTGATCACCGCGCCGAGCCAGTGGAAGAAGTCAATGATCTCCTGGCCGGCGATGCCGGGGAAGAGGTACTTGTTGCCGCCGGAGAAGCCCACCACCTCGTGGGGGAAGACGGGCCCGACGATGAGCAGCAGGTCGTACTCGAAGACCAGCTTGTTGATGGTGATGTCCACGTCCATCTCGAAGAGGCCCTCGGTGATCTCGGCGACGTCGGCCTTGCTGAGGGTGCCGACCTTGGCGAGGGTGTCGGGGTCCTTCCAGAGGTGGTTGAAAAAGCGGACCTTGGGCACGGTGCAGCGGTACTGCTCGGAGGTGAGCCCGACGCGCTCGCAGATCATCTCGTCAGACATGGGTGGATGGGTGCCGAGGGCGATGAGGAAATCCAGGGCCGCGGCCTTGTCCGCGAGGGCCTCGGAGAGCAGGGAGAACATCTCGCCGATGGGCGCGGTGCGAGTGTGATCGGGGATGATCACCAGCACGCGCTTCCCGGCGGCGTCCATCCTCGCCAGGCCGAGGAGCACGAGCTGGCGCATTTCCTCCGCGGTCAGGGTGCGGTCTTCGTAGCCAAAGCCGAAGGCGTTCACCATGGGCACCGTATTGCTGGTCTCGGGATTCGATGTGAAAGTTGAGAGTTGAGAGTACGCCTAGCTCACGCCGCGTACAGCACGCGTCCCTCGGAGGCGATGGTGAGGATGAAGTCGCGCCCCTCGGTCAGCATCCGCTACCACTCCTCGGGGGTGTAGACCAGGACCTGCAATTCGCGGGCGCCCTGATAGAGGTCCTGCACCAGGCCCATTCGGTCGTGGAACTTCAGGTCCGTCTCCGCGATCACGCAGAGGTCCATGTCGCTCATCTCGCCCGCGCGACCGCGCGCCGCGCTCCCGAAGAGGATCACCTGGCGCGGCTGCAGCGTCGCGACGATCCGCGGGACGAGCGCCGCTAGCTCTCGCTCGATCTCGTCGCGAACGCGATCATAGATGACGGTGGGAATGGGCATTGCCTGCCGTACTCTCCACTTTCAACTCTCCACTCTCCGTCCCCTACTTCGTCCACTCCGTATGAAACACGCCCGCCTTGTCAATCCGCTCATACGTGTGCGCGCCGAAGTAGTCCCGCTGGGCCTGGAGGAGGTTGGCGGGGAGCCGGTCGCGGCGGTAGGAGTCGAAGTAGGAGAGCGCGGAGGAGAAGGCCGGCGCGGGGAGGCCGAGGGTGGCCGCGGTCGCCACCACCTTGCGCCACTTCTCCTGCGACGACTCGAGCACGTCCTTGAAGAACGGGTCGAGCATCAAGTTGGGGAGCTGCGGATTGCGGGTGAAGGCCTCGGTGATGCGGTGCAGGAACCGGGCACGAATGATACACCCGCCCCTCCAGATCTTCGCGATCTCGCCGAAGTTGAGCTGCCACTTATACTCCTTCTGCGCCTCCTCCATGAGGGCGAAGCCCTGCGCGTAGGAGCAGATCTTAGAGGCGTAGAGGGCCTGGCGGATGGCCTCGATGAAGGCGTCTTTGTCCCGCCCCCGGTAGCGGGAGCTGGGCCCGGAGAGGATCTTGGAGGCGGCGACGCGCTGGTCCTTGATGGCCGAGAGGCAGCGGGCGAACACGGCCTCGGTGATGGTGGGAGTGCAGACGCCCAGGTCGAGCGCGCTCTGCGAGGTCCACTTGCCCGTTCCTTTCTGCCCGGCCTTGTCGAGGATCAGCTCCACCAGCGGCTTGGTCTTCTTCTTCTCGTCCATGCGGGCGAAGATGTCCCGCGTGATCTCGATGAGGTAGGAGTCAAGTTCGCCCTTGTTCCACGCCGCGAACACGGCGTGCAACTGCGCCGCCTTCATCCCCAGCCCTTCCTTCATGAGGAAGTAGGCCTCGGAGATGAGCTGCATATCGCCGTACTCGATTCCGTTGTGCACCATCTTCACGTAGTGGCCCGCGCCGTCCGGGCCGATGTAGGTGGAGCAGGGAGCGCCGTCCACCTGGGCCGCGATCTTGGTGAAGATCGGCTCCACCAGCGCGTAGGCTTCGGGCTGGCCGCCGGGCATGATGGAAGGGCCGTGGCGGGCCCCCTCCTCACCCCCGGAGACGCCGGTGCCGATGAACAGGATCCCCTTCGCCGACAGGGACCTGTTCCGGCGGATGGTGTCCAGGAAGTAGGAGTTACCGCCGTCTATCAGCAGATCGCCCGGCTCCAGGTGGGGCAGCACCAGCGCGAGGAAGTCGTCCACCGGCTGGCCGGCCTTGACCATGAGCATGATCTTGCGGGGCCGCGTCAGCCCGGCAACGAAATCCGCGATCTCGTAATAGGGAACGATGTCCCGACCGGCCGCGTCGCCCGCCACGAACTCCTGGGTGCGCGCCGCGGTGCGGTTGTAGACCGCCACCGAGTAGCCGCGGTCGTTCACGTTCAGCACCAGGTTCTGGCCCATCACGGCCAGCCCGATCAGTCCGAAGTCCTGCTGTGCCATGCTGCGTTCTCCCATCCTGTTATCTGGCCGCGCCTCGCCCGCGAGCGGAGTGTGAGCCCGCTCACGGCTCCCTCGTTCTTGACCCACCCCCGCCCGGGTTCCTGCCGCGGTCAGGCCAGCAGGGGTTTGGGGATCTTCACCTCCGCCATCGTTCCGTCGGCAGAGCCGCACAACTGAAACTCGCCTTCGTATTGGGTCACCAGGTCGCCTACCAGGCGCAGGCCCATGCCGCGCTCGCGGGAGATGTCGAAGTCGGCGCTCAGGGAGGCGCCGCAGTTCCACACGGAGAGCACCAGGTGATCCGCTCTCGTCGTCAGCCGCACGTGCACGCGCAGCTTCCCCTCCTCGTCCGGGGCCCCGTGCTTGAGGGCGTTGGTGATCAGCTCGTTGGCCACCACGCACAAGTTGGTCACATCGCGTGCGGGGCAGATGACGCGCTCCCCTTGCACGCCGATCTCCACCCCGTGGCGGGCGGAGAACACGCTCCGCGTGGTGTTGGTGATGCGCCGCAGCGCCTCCAGCAGGTCCAACTCCTCGCCCGGCTGCGTGTACATCTGCTCGTGGATGCTGGCAAAGGTGCGCACCCGCGTCACTGCATCCCGGAGGGCGGCCGCGGTCTCCGGGTTCGATTCGCTCAGCACCTGCATGCTCAAGAGCCCGGACACCATCGCCAGGTTGTTCTTGACCCGGTGGGAGATCTCGTCGTTCAGGCTTTCTGCGATCTCGGCTCGCGCCCGCTCGGCCGCCAGGAGCCGCTCTCGCTGCTCCACCCGGTCGGTCACATCCATCACGGAGATCACCAGGCCGTCCACTCCACCGCCTGCGTTCTTGACCGGGATGTAGCTGGCGTCGAGGTAGCGAGTGCCGAGGTCCGGCCGCCGATAGGGGACGTGGGCGAACTCCTGCCGGGCGACGGGCGTGCCCCGCACGAGCACCTCATGCAGGCAGGAGATCGTCTCGGCCTGATCGGGAAGCACTTCCGGGTAGGCGCGACCGAGGATCTCCGGTGCCGGCAGGCACACCATCCGGGCAAAGCTGGAGTTGATCTGGAGGAACCTCAAATCGCGGTCCACGTAGGCCAGGCTCTCGGGGGTGGATTCCTGAATGGTCTGGAGGAGGCGCGCTTGGTGCGCGAGCGCCTCCTGCCGCCGCTTGCGCAGGCTGATGTCCCGCCAGGCAATGATGCCCCCGGTGATTTTGCCGGCCGCATCGCGGATAGGGCCGGCGTTGCAGAGAATGGGGAGGAGCTGACCGTCCGGCGTGCGGACCGTCAACTCCTGCTCCTGGGTGGTCTGCCCGTACTTCACCGCGCGCCACAAGGGCAGGTCCTCCGGCTTTGCCGGGGTGACGCCGTCGGCCAGGTAGTGCTCCACTCGGGACAGCCAGTCCTCCTTGGAGAGACCCTCAGTGGTGTCCCAGCCGCGGGTGAGGAGGTCCACCGCGTAGCGGCTGGTCACCAGGGTGGTGACCTCCGGCGCGCTGGCGATGGTAATCCCCTCGGGGATGTACTCCAGCACCGCGTCCAAGAGGCGTTGCTTCTGCTCCGCTTCGGCCAGGAGACGCGCGCGCTCCTGCTCCGCGCGGACGCGGTCCGTGACGTCGCTGAAGAAGCAGGCCACCTGTCCCGGGCGCGGGGAGTGGGCGAACACCTCGTAGTGACGTTCGCCGAGCGCCCCGTACTGTTCCAGTCGGACAGGCTCTCCGGTCACCCCCACCTGGCCCAGGTGCGTCACCCAGTACTCCCAGTCCCTCGCCCGAAACAGCTCGCGATAGGTCCGGCCGATCATCTCCTCCCGGGGCCGCCGGAGAAGGGCTTCACCCGCGGGGTTCACCTCCAGGAAGCGCCCGTCCACCGGCCGCCCCGCCGTGTCGCACACCACCTCCGCCAGGAAGAAGCCCTCTTGCATGGATTCGAACAGGGTGCGGTAGCGGAGCTCGCTCGCCTGCAGCGCCTCCTCTGCCCGCTTTCGGGCGGTGATGTCCACGACGATCCCCCGGTAGCGCACCACCTGGCCCTGGGCATCGCGCACCGGCTCCGCCCGGGACATGAGCCAGCGTCCCGGATGGTCTCCCTCGCGCACCCGCCACTCCGCATTGAGCTCGGTTCCCTGGCGCGCCGCCTCCTGCACCGCATACTCGGTGCGAGCGCGATCCTCCGGATAGATGGTCTGCGCCCAGGAGTCATAGGAGGGTTCGCAGCCATGGGGTTCGAGACTGTACAGCGGCCACAACTCCTCGGACCACACGTTCTCGCTGGTGCGCAGGTCCCATTCCCACGTGCCGGACTGAGCCGCCTTCAGGGCCAGGCGCAGCCGCTCCTCGCTCCCCCGCAGCGCCTCCTCTGCCCGCTTGCGGGCGGTGATGTCGTAGAACACGGACACAACCGAAACGACGCGGCCCTCCGCGTCCTGCACGGGGGCGGCGCTGCTCAGCACGGTAACCGGCCCGCCGTCCGGGTAGGTGAGCAGCATCTCTTCTCCGGCGATCACCTCGCCGTGCCTGAGCGCCCGCACCGGCGGCAGCTCGGCCGGCTGGTACTCGCGGCCGTCGGGATGGCGCCGCGTCCAGTGCAGGCGGGCGACGTCGGCGCCCACCGGCACAGACTGGCGGACGATCTGCTCGAAGGCGTCGTTGCGGAGCAGCACGCGCCGCGTCCCGGCCTCTACCACCACCACCCCGGAGGGCATGTGCTCCACCACCGCGGCCAGCAGCGCGCGCTGCTCCTCCAATTCCCGCGCGGTCCGCTCCAGTTCCCCCACCAGCCGTTCCTGCTCCTGCTCGGCCTGGAGGCGGGCGGTGATGTCGCGGTCTACGCCGCGGAAGCCTCGCAGCCTCCCCGCCCCATCGAACACCGGCACCCCGCTGGTCTCGAGTACGACGATGTGCCCGTCCCGGTGCAGATTCCGCTTCACCAGGTTGGCGAAGGGCTCGCCCTGCGTCAGGTGGGGTGCCACCGCGGCCGCCACGCGTTCCGCCTCCTCAGGAGGCATGAGGTCGAAGGGAGTTCCGCCCACTACCTCCGCTGGCTCGTACCCCAAGAGTTCCTTCACCTTGGGGCTGGCATAGGTGTAGACGCCCTGCGCGTCTACTTCCCAGATCCAGTCGCTCGTCGCCTCCACCAGGGAGCGGAAGCGCTCCTCACTCTCCCGCGAGGTCTCCTCCGCCTGCGCCAAGGCCTGCGCCCGGCGCTCCGCCTCTCCCCGCGCCGCTTCGAGCTCCAGGTGCAGGCGCCTCACTCGCAGTAGCGCCGCCACTTGCGCGAGCAGCACCTCGAACGGCACCGGCTTGGTCAGGTAGGCGTCCGCCCCCTCCTCCAGCCCGGCCGCAATGTCCCCGGCTTCCGGATAGGTGGCCGACAGGTACATCACCGGCACCAAGGCCAGCTCCGGGGAGGACTTGATGTGCCGCAGCACCTCCCGCCCCGAGCACCCGGGAAGCGCGATGTCCGAGATGACCAGATCGAGCGGCTTCTCGTGAAGGAATAGCAGCGCCTGCTGACCGGAGTCGGCCTCGAGCACCTCGTAGCCCCGGCCCCGCAACACCCGAGCATGCGCGACCCGGCCGGCTTCGTCATCGTCCACCAACAGGATGCTACCGGCGCGTCCAGGTTCCATAGGCGGTGGCTCCTCGGGCGGCGTGCCGGGACACGAGAGTGCGACTGACCCGGTCGCCTACTCCCTCGCGAGATCTCGGCCGCCAGTGCAGGAGACGACGGGTGCGTTCAGGACCGTTCTGTGGCGGTTGCAGGGCTGCACTGGCCGCCGTTTCCTTCCATGCCGCGCCCCCCGCGCCTGCCGCCAGCAAGGAACCATGAATGTCGCAATCCCGTGACAGAGTGGACAACTCCGGAGAAGGATGCCGCTGGGTCTGGTGAAGGCCAGTCGGCTGCCGCCCTGTCTCCCCCCCGGTCCCTGCTGCTCTCAAGCCCCCGGCCGTCGTGCATAGAGGGTCAGCCTCCACAACTGCGAGCGCGGCCCCGCATGCGGCCCCACAAAGCGCCTTACCTCTCGATAGGTCCCGAAGAACGCGGCCCGGTCAGAGTCCGTCTCGAACAACCGGCCGCCGTTGAAGTGATGGTTCTCCTCTGCCTCGAAGGACCGCAGCACGATGTAGTCCGGGCGCAGCTCCGTCCAGATGCGCTTGAACAAGAGCCCGTTCGACCCGGTGCCGGCCATGAGTTTCACTACGTCGGGGCTGATCAGACCGCGCTGATCTATCACTCGCCGGTCCGAGTAGTAGCCCTGGAAGCCGATCGCCTCCATCGCCACGGAGGCGTTGGCGGGCGTGTTCTCCTTGAGCCACACCCCCAGCCCCTGGCGCAGGCTGTGCTCGCTCTCCATGTAGCTGCGCCAGCCGGCGACCTCCCGCGGGAGTTGGGAGGCCACGCCCCAGCCGCCAAGGAGGACGCCCGCCGCCGCCGCCCCCGCGGCAACCCGCCAGGGCCAGGCGCGTGCCGCCGCTACCCAGGTGATGAGCTGGCCGATCCCCAGCCCGCCGAGGAACACGCAGACCAGGACCATGGGCAGCAGATACCACGGGTACATCGGCGCCCGCCCCAGGTAGAGCACGACCGGGTAGACGGCCGCGAACGCGGGCAGCAGCCATAGCTCGCGCCGCGGCGACCGCGCCACCACGTATACCCCCAGCGCGAGCAGCACCAGCCAGGCGCGGAGCAGTGGATGGTCGTGCCCGAAGCCCGTACCTCCCACGCACCACTCTGCGAAACTGCGCAGGTACCCCGCGTTCACGAGCAGGTCCTCGCCGCCCGGCCGCGTCACCCCCTTGGCCCGCATGGTGTTGGGGAGCGGGCTGCCGAAGTACTGCCAGGCAAACAGCACCCAGGGAAGCAGGATGGCGCCGAAGGCGGCCGCCTGCCGCAGCGGCCTCCGCGCGCGCCCCAGCAGCGCCGCCCCCGCGATCCCCGCCGCCCAGATCATCCCGTCCACGCGGCACAGCACCAGGAGCGCGCCGACCCCGGTCGCGGCCACGGCCCGCTCGCGCGCGAGAAAGTACAGGCTCAGGGCCATGAGGAACAGCACCAGCGTCGTTTCCATCCCCCCGGCGCCGATGCGGATGACGAAGGGGTGGAGCGAGTACAGCGCCATTCCTGCGGCCGCGCCCGCCCGTGTCACTCCGAACCGGCGCAGCGCCGCGTACATCACCCAGCCCGCGGCGATCCCGAACGGCGGCATCACCACCGAGGCGATCGCGGGAATGCGGTCCGGCCCCAGCACCGCGCCCAGGCCGGCCAGCAGCAGCGCCTGCAGCGGCGCCGTCGTCCCCAGCACGCGCTCGCCCGGATTGTAAACAAAGCCCAGCCCGCGGGCGAGATTGCGAGCGTAGCGGAAGGTGATGAAGGAGTCCTCCATGGCGAAGTGCGTCCCCAGCGCGAACCACAGCCAGGCCCCTCCGCCCAGGAGCGCGATGGCCGCGGGGAGCACCCACTCCTGCCGCCACCACCTGGATCGCGTCTCCTGGGAGACCGGGGACTTTTGGGTCTGCATCAACCATCACCTCGAAGCCGCGCGTCTGCGTGATTCGGCGCCGGGCCAGAAACGCCTTCGGATGCCGTGGCCGGGGTCTTGTGCGCACCTCCACGCCCACCATCCGCCGAACTGGCATGCAGGTAAGAAGACCAGATCGTCGAAGGAACGGACCATTACATGGGCGGTGATCGGCCACAGGCGCCTGCTGTCTCAGCACACCCCATCACCCAGAGGAGCGTGGCATGGCTAAGAGGAAGGTCGCAGCCAAGCGGGCAGTCAAGGTGAAGAAGGTGGCCAGGAAGGTGGCCGAGAAGGGGACGTGCTTCGTCATTATGCCTTTCGGCGAGTGGTTTGACGAGTACTACACCTCCATCTACGCGCCCGCGATACAGGCAGCGGGCCTGGACCCTCGTCGAACAGATGACCTCTACCGGCCGAGCGCCATCGTGAATGATATCTGGGAGTGCACAAAGGCAGCAAAGGTAATCCTCGCTGACTTGACCGATAAGAACCCGAACGTCTTCTACGAATTGGGGCTCGCGCACGCAACCGCGAAGCCGGCGGTGCTGGTGACCGCCTCCATCGTTGACGTCCCCTTCGACCTCCGAGGACTCAGGATAATCGAGTACGACAAGAACGACCCGGACTGGGGATCCGTACTGAAGGACAACCTGGAACGGGCACTCAGGGAAACGTTGCAGTCACCACTGAGCGCTGTGCTTCCGACCTTCCTGGCCGAACCACCGGCCGGGGCTCAGAAGGAGGTTTCACAACACGACCGGGCCTTGCTCGCTATCCGGCAAGACGTAGATATGCTGACCCGGGAAGTACGCGGGTCGGTTCTCCGAAGCCGCAATGAACGGGACACCATCTCGGCAGACCAAGCGCGGCGGCTGATCGATCAGATGTGCAGGGGAGCTGTCCCTGATGGCGCCATCGTGCGCGCCCTCGTCCCGATGGGCGTTCCAGAGCGATGGATCGGGCGCGAGATCGCGCGCCAGCGGCACGAAGGGGGGGAAGGGCCTGAGCCGCAGCCGTCTCTGCCGACACCAACCGTCGCCGCGTGACCGGGAATCGCGGGCCTAGTTGCGCTGGGTGTAGCGCGCACAGCCATGCCGTGCGAGGCGGGACAGGCGCGGCCGGCTGCCACCTTGACACGTCTTCCTAGCCCTTCTACCATCATGCCGGCGCACGACCCAGCCCCGGGCGGCGCGGGGAGCCTGTAGGCAGCGGAACGGGCCGCCCCCCAGCCTAGCTTGGACTGGCTCGGCCGGCAAAGGGAGGGCCTGCGGTGAGACTGTATCGCCTCAACCACCTGCCCGACAGCGAGCACGGACACATCTTCCAGGGGCTCCTCGCCGGAGAGTATCTGGCGCGCGGCGAGCTGCTCTTCATCCCCCCCGGTTCGCTGGCCTGCGAGCACGAGGAAGAGCACACGCACGCGGCTGAAGAGGTGCTGGTGGTGCTGCAGGGGCGCGCGACCGTGCACTTCGCGGACAACGACGAGACCATGGGCCCAGGGGATGTCATGGTCGTCGAAGCCTTCGAGCGCCACCACATCGAGAGCGACGCGGACGACCCCTGCGTGCTGCTCTACGTGCATGGGGACGAGGAACCGCACCCGAGTCAGCGGGTGTGAGGGGGGGCGCGTTGTCCTAACACGAAGGCGCGAAGGAGGCACGAAGACACGAAGAAAGGGTCTCGCTTCTCTTACGGCGCGAACCCCGGCTGTCCGTGGGCCGCGAGGAGTGCCGCCGTGCTCAGTCTCTCTGGTGCCGTGCGAGTTCGCTAGCCTGGCACCAACTCCAGCGTCACAATCCCCCGCGTCCGCGCGCGCACCCTCACCCGGTTCCCTGCCATCGGCACTTCACTTTGCCGCGCTTCGTTCAGATCGGTGGCAAAGGCGCGGGTGATTCCGAGCAACGGCGAAAGCATCACCGTCGCCGCCGCGGCCCGCGGCGAGAGGTCCACCATCCGCAGGACCAGCGAGTCGCCGCGCTCCGCGCGCTTCAGTGCCGTTACCTCGAACGGTCCGGCAACGGAGAGCAGTGACGCGGTGGGAGGAAGCGCACCGCCCGGCGCGCAGGTGTGATACTCGAGGTAGGGATCGCTGCGAACGGCGTCGGCCTCTCGTGCCAGCTCCGCCCACGAATCCGACTCCTGCCCGGACAGCACCGCGTACTCCATCACCAGCGGCCGCAGGCAGTTGCCGCCCGGCGCCTCCCAGTAGGGGCGCAGGCCTCCGTTCACCCAGCCGTTGGCTTTGAGCAAGCACTTAGTGACGACGAGCTGGCCGTTCTCCACGTGCGCGTCGTGCGAGTGCATTCCCTTCGAGAGAATCGTGAGCCGCTTTCCCTCCGCCGCGGCGGTGACGAAATCGCGGCACGGCTCCTGGAGGAAGGGCGCCTCGTGGGGAACGACGTCGAACGCGGAATGGGCCTCCGGGCGCGCCGTGGCGAGACCCGTCGGGAAGTCCACCATCAGCCGGTGCTCGCGGTGGTCGTTCACCCAGGCCGCGCGCACGTGCACGGCCGCGCGGTGCGCGAACAAGGTGTAGGTGAAGCGGATTCGCAGGGGCGCGGTGCGTTTCGATCTTCCGGCGCGGTCCTTGCGAATGGTCACCGGGACGCGCGGCAGAACCACCTCGTTCTCGAAGGTGACCCGGTCTGGCAAGGCCTCCACGCAGCGCAACGCGCCGCGGGCGGCGGCGAAAGTGACCGCGCCCTCCTCCAGGAGATGCGTGTTGTAGAGATCGCCCGCATCTGCCTGATCGCGCAGGGCGTTCAGGCCCCGATAGGCCGCCCCGGTGCGCTTGTCCTTAAGATCGAAGCGCCCGTCGGGGTGCAGCCGTACGCGCACGAACGCGTTCTCCATCCCCGTCGTCAACCGGCGCACCCCGCGCGGCAGCTTCGCTCCCGCGCCCTCCTGCAGGAAGAAACTGCCATACCCCATCGCCGGCAGCTCCGCGGTGAAGCTCACCGTCACCTCCACCGCCTTCTCGGGCAGGTCCTCGAACAGGTCGGAGTTCCAGCGCCGGAAATGCCGGGCGACGATCTTCGCCGAAATCGTCGCGGGCACGAGCCGGCCGCGTCCGTCCACCAGCCTCAGCTTCGTCGTGGTGGCGGGCACGACCGCCGTGAAACGGAGGGCACAGGTGCGCGCGAACGCGAGCCCGTTCCACGCGAAGAGCCGCGCGACGTGCCGGCCTGGCGGCGCCTTCACGGCTTGGGCGATGCGCAGCGAGGCGTCGGAGGCGAGCAGCGCGGCGACTTCCCGTACCCGCTTGGCGCGATTCTCCGCGTCCTCGTGCGTTGCGTCCACCGAGCAGCCGCAGATGTCGTCGTGCGGCGCGCACCGCAGCAGCGTCTTCCACGCATAGCGCAGCGACGCGGGCGCCTGCTCGAGAGGGAGCGCGGCATCGTTGCCGACGTTGAACGCGAATCCGAGGTGGTGCTGCTCCCGCACCGCCCGCGCGGTCAGGCGCAGGCGTGCGGCCAAGGCCGCGAGCGGCTCCGCCTTGCGCTCCAGCCACTCCGCGGCCTCATCGTACTGCTGCTTGAGATAGGGGCGGCTATCGAGGGTGGCGTTCAGGGTGCCCCACAAGTGCGGGCTGTGCATCTCGCCGGTGAGCGTGCCGAGAGCCGCGGCGTCGCCCTTCACCAACTGCACGAACTCATCCGTCGTTACCTGCCTGAACTCCAGGCCGGGGAAGCGCGCGGCATTGTGGGCCATCAGATCGGGCAGGCGGTGTGTCGGCCCGTGGTGATCGTTGCCGTTGCCGAAGAAGAGGACGCGGGACCGAGTCCCCAACTGCCCGTACACGTCGAGCACGTCCTGCACCTGCCACTCGGAGCAGGCGAAGTCCACCTCCTCCGTGTCCGGATCGCGGCGCGGATAGGCCTGCCGCGGCACACCCCAGTTCAGCAAGTTCGAGTACCCGTTCGGCTGGAAGATCCCCAGCACCCGGCTCTCTCCGTCCGGCGCCTCCCACCAGAAGGTGCAACCCACCTCCGCCAATTGCGCCCTCGACACACCCCGCGAGAAGAACACCGATTCCAGCCCCAGCATGGCCCAGATCTGTGGCACCTGCGACACCAGCCCGAACGGATCGGCCACGTAGCCCTGGTTGCTGGTTCGGCCGAAGCTCTGCGCGAGCTGCCGGCCCAGCAGCCCGTTCCGCACCAGCGACTCGCCCGTGATCAGAAACAGGTCGGGCAGGACGTAGAACGGGCCGAACGCGAGCCGCCCCGCGGCCACCAAGCGCGCGATCCGCTCCCGGTCCTCCGGGTAGAGTTCGAGGTAGTCCTCCAGCACCACGGTCTGTCCGTCGAAGGTGAACGCGCGGTAGCGCGGGTCCCCCTCCATGATCTCCAACAGCCGCCGCATCACCCGGCACAGACTCAGCCGAAACTGCTCGAAGGGGTGATACCAGGCGCGGTCCCAGTGGGTGTGGGGAACAACGGCGGCGATCTTCTTCCTATCATCCATAGGATATGCCCTCGCATCGGCTTCGTGTTCGGGGTCTATTGGAACCTCGCATGTTCTTCGATCAAGTCGGGGATCACCCGCACGCTCTCGAAGTCGGCCTTGATGTGCACCTCCTCGTGGCCCAGCACAAAGCGCCGGCCGTCCCCGATCTGAGAAAGGTAGTCTTTGAACATGGCCCGCGTCTTGTCCGGGGTGGCGCCAACGAACTGCGTGGGATCGAAGCCGCCGATCAACGTGACATTCGGTCCCAGCTTCTCCCGCGCCAGGCCGATGGGGCAGTCCCCCAGGGGCGGCGGGGTGAGGGCCTCGATCCCGTCCACCGCGGTCTCCGCCAGTTCCGGCAGCAGCCCCTTGAGCAGCCCACACATGTGCGGCACGAACAGCTTCCCGTGCGCGTGGCAGATGTCCCGATAGTCCTGCAGTTGCCTGAGGCAGTAGCGCCGATAGAGGCCCGGCGAGACCAGCGTGGTGGAGGTGTCCTCAAACGAGCGCACCACCTCGCCCGGGGCGGAGGCGGCGAGTTCGTAATACTCGCAGTTGCGCCGGTGCATCACCGCGAACAGCTCCTCCATCTCCTGCGGATGGTCCTCCATCAAGAAGTACACGTTGGGCAAGCGGATCTGGAACATGATCACATCCAGCAGCGGCGTGGGCGGCCCGAAGATGGAGTACACCCCGGCCTCCCCCATCGCCGCGTGGCGCGCCTGCACGAACTCGTACCGCGGCGCATACACCGCCTCCCGGTACATCCCCGTGTAGGCGCGCACCTGCTCCACCGTGCGGACCAGGTGCTCGTACTCCATCTCTCCGCCGCCGATCTCCGCGATGGTCCGCGCCCGCAGGGTGAGCTCGCCGCCTCGCGTCTGGTAGGTGCGGGTAACCTCCGTTCCCTCCCGCGTCTCCACCGTCTCCACGTTGGGATAGGTTACGACGATGGCATCCACCCGGGCGAAGCACTCCGCGCGCATGCGCCGGCAGGCTTCGAGGTACATATCCTCCGGGGCGAAGGCGGGCCCGGGGACCTCCTGGAGAATCCGGTCGCAGAAGCGTTCGTTGAACTCCGGCGCCCAGGGAAGCCGATCCGGCCGTTCCCCGCGGAGGGCGGCGAGGAGTCGTTCGCGCGACGTCATGGTCGTTGCCTCCTGGCGATCTGCCGGGGCCTGTCTTCGAATCGCCCCAGACGATCCCCTGCCGTGCGGGCGCCTCGCTCCCCCTGCTGGTCGGGCAGCGGCCAAGAACCGCGAGCGAAGGTTCAGCCGGGGGCGACTATGTGGTATCCTGAAAGGGACTCCTCGGACGTCGCCCGGGGGCCTTCGCGCTCTTGGTGTCAGTGGAGACCGCGCCGGCTGCCGGCCGGTGCATCATGCTGTGCGTGGAGGCCTCCATGCTGCGGAGCCGTGCCGCCGTTCTGCTGTCTCTGGTTGCGCTCGTGACGGTCGTTTCCTGGTCCTCTGCCGCCGAACACGGCCTCGGTCTGCGCGCCCCGACGCCGGAGGAGCAGGCCTACCTCCGTGCGCACGTGCGCCGCGTCACGGCTGTCGCCCCGAACGCCCTGGCCCTCGCCCGCGCCCAGGAGGAGCGCGCCCGCACTCCGCGGGCCCAGCAGAAAGGTCCCGCCCTCCCCACCGCGGTGGACAACAGCACCTTCTCCTACTTCCCCCCCGTCGGCGACCAGCAGGCCCAGAACTCCTGCGCCGCTTGGTCCACCACGTACTACTTCGAGACCTACACCCAGGCGATGGATGAGGGCTATGACACCTCCACCGGCAACCCCGATTACCTGTGCAGCCCGGCCTTCACCTACCCGCTGGTCAACGGCGGCGCGGACAACGGCGCGGTGCTGGAGTTCACCATGCTGCAGTTGAGCCGCAGCGGCGCCAGCAGCTGGACGGATATGCCTTGGACCGACACGGATGCCACCACCTGGCCCTCGGAGACGGCCTGGGTGCACGCGCTCCGCAACCGCACCTCGACGGCCAACGCCATTGACGGAAGCACCCCGGCCGGGAATACGGCAATCAAGCAGTTCCTCGCCAATGGGCAGCTCGCGATCATCGGCCTCAATGTCTACACCACCTGGTACAGCAGCTACCCCCTGGACGGCAACGGCATCAACAACGGCGTCTACTACGCCACCAACGGGGCGAACGTTGGCGGGCATGCCCTCACCCTGGTGGGCTACGACGACGGGAAGAGCTACGTGGACAGCCGCGACGGGCTCACCCACTACGGGGCCTTTCTGCTGGCCAACCAATGGAGCAGCCTCTGGGGGGTAACCAACTCCGTTGGCAAGCGCGGCTTCATGTGGATCGCCTACACCCTCTTTCAGGATCCGAACTTCTGGGTGGGAACGACCAGCAGCTTCGACAGTAGTACGTGCTTCAACGACGACCGTCCCCACTACCGTCCCGCCCTCTACGCGGTGACGGGCATCAACGAGGCGCAGCGGGGTAAGGTCTCGCTCTTCGGCACTGTCTCCGGCGCCTCCACCTGGACGGGCACGACCGTGATCAACATAGACGCCCTGTGGGCCACCGGAGGCAACGCCCTCCCGGTCAGCGACACCGCTCGCATTGCCGTGGATCTCACCGACGGCGTGGGCGCCCTCACCGCCGGCGGCGCCTCGACTGTCTCGGTCAGCCTGGCCCTTGGCGCCAGCGCCTCCACCGGCGCCACCATCACCAGCGCCGACTTCTACGAGGATGTGGACGGCAACGGAGTCTACAATCACGTCGCCTCGACGGACCCCACGGTGACCATCGGCCCAGGCGCGAGCGGGAGCGCCTCGGCCGCGGCCACTCCCGGAGGGGCTGACTACGAGGTGGCAGGGGCGAGCCTCCCGCGGGGGCTCATCTGGGGCGGGACGGCGACCGCGACCGTGGAGGTCCGCAACCTGGGTGCGGCGTCCTGGTCTTCCTCCGGCAGCTACGCACTGCAGCTGACGGACCCGATTAACCGCTGGAACCCGCCGCCGCTCCCGCTTTCGGTGACGGTGGGCCCGATGGCTACCTACGCCTTCAGTTTCGATCTCACCGGGCCTCCGGCCACGACGCTCCAGTACGTGCCGCCGGCGACCAGCACCTCGGTCGCCACCGTGAAGTCGCTGTCCGTGGGGCTGGTGATGGCTCACCTGGGGACGCCGCTGAGCGGGCAGACGGCGTCCGAGGAGGTGGTAGTCTCTCGCTTTGTTGACGACCAGCCGTCTACCGTCGGCGCCTGGGCCCGCACCCAGATTGAGGAATGCGCGGGCCGCGTCCCCGCGATCGTCGGCGGCTACTCCGATGGCACCTATCGGCCTCGCGTCACGGTCACCCGCGACCAGATGGCCGTCTTCATCCAGCGCTCCCTGGGCCTTCCCTTGCTGCCCTATGTGGGGCACTTCCCCGATGTGGACAGCTCCAACTGGGCCTACGCGCAGATCGAGGCCCTGTGGCGCGCGGGCCTGGTGAGCGGCTACTCTGACGGCACCTACCGCCCGCTCGAGGTCGTCACCCGGGCGCCGATGGCGATGTACATTGCCCGGGGCATGGTTGGCAGCACCTCCATCCCACCGGGACCGCCGACCCCCTCCTTCCCGGACGTGCCCACCAGCGATATCGCCTACAACTCCGTCGAGTACCTCAAGACCAATTCCGTCGTGGGCGGCTATCCCGATGGCTATTACCATCCCCTCGACAGCGTCACCCGCGACCAGATGGGGGTCTTCGTCTATCGCGCCTTCATCCAGCCCCAGGCCAACGCGGTGGTCCTCGCCGGCCCGGCCCTCACCGCCCAGGATCCTGCCACGGGCGGGGCGTGCGGCTGGACCTCCTCCGCGAGCGCGGCGGCGGCGACTCCCGGCTACGCCTACGTCGCCTTCGATGCCCTCCGGCTGGGTCCGGCGCTGGCCTATGGCGGAACCTGGGACGTGACCTTCGAGCTGCGGGCGGCCGCGGCCCCGGGCACGCCGGCCACCGGCCTGTACACGCTCACCTACCCCACCGATGTCCCCACGCTCACCGGCATCATCGCTACCGCCCAGTTAACGGGCGACCCGTACTACGTGGTCCCGTGGACCATCCCGGCGGGCCTCACGCCGGGCGACTATATCCTGGTGGTGAGCGTGGAAGACGCGGCAGGGAACCCGCACGAGATCGCCCGCAAGCCGGCCTTCACCATCACCCCGTAGCCGAACCCGAGCTGACGACCTCGGCGCCGCGGGGGCTGCCTCTCCCCGAACGGGCAGCTCCCGCGGCCTCTCCGCAGGTTCGCCCGCCTCTCGGGGCGAACTACCTCCCAACGCCACCCCGGGGTGATCCATGACCGACCAACCGGCCGCGACCCGACAGACGCTCCTTGCCGATCTGCGCGCCCTCGGCCTCGCCCTTGGCGACGTGGTCCTCCTCCACAGCTCGCTCCGCAGTCTGGGCTGGGTGGAGGGAGGGGCCGAAACCGTGGTGGACGCGTTTCTCGAGGCCGTCGGGCCGGAGGGGCTGCTGGCCGTGCCCACCCTCACGGCCACCTTCGCGCCGGGCTGCATCTACCCCGACCTCGTGGTCCATGCGTTCGATCCGAAGGAGACGCCCTCTCGCGTGGGGCTCATCACCGAGACTCTGCGGCGCCGCCCCGGCGCCTTCCGCAGCGCCCACCCCACTCACTCCATGGCGGCCCTGGGGCGCCGCGCGGAGGAGCTGGTGCAGGGGCACGATCGCACCTCCACCTTCGGCAAGGAGGGCCCCTACCGGCGCTATGTGGACTGGGGAGCGAAGCTTGTCTTCCTCGGCGTCAGCATGCGGTGCAACACGACGCTCCACGCGATCGAGGACTGGCTCGATCTTCCCTACCTCCAGCCCGAGCGGGCGATGGTCAGAGGTGAGAACGGACGCGCCCAGGAGGTCACCGTGCTCAGGTGCCCCATGGGCCATCGCGACTTCTACCGGCCGGACTCCAAGGTGGAGCGTCTGCTGACCCGCGCGGGCCTGGTCCACCGCGGCCGGGTGGCCGCGGCGGAGACCGTGTGGCTGCCGGCGCGGGAGATGGTGCAGGTGGTTGCCGAAGAGATCTCGCGCCATCCCGACCTGCTGCTCTGCGACGCGCCGGAGTGTGACTTCTGCACGCAGTGGCGTAAGCCGACCAGAGAGCACGTACGAAGGAATCATCCGCGCATCTGAGGAAACGCCATGCCCGTACTCGATCTCTTTAGACTTGACGGGAAGACTGCTTTAGTGACCGGCGGCAACCGCGGCCTGGGCCGCGCCATGGTGACGGCCCTCGCCGAGGCCGGCGCTGCCGTCGCCTTCACCTGCCGCGAGGAGGCCCGCGCCCGGGAGGCGGCGGAGGAGCTTTCCCGGCAGACCGGCGGCCGCTGCGTGGGCTACCCCCTCGATGTGCGCGACGGTGCGGCCGTGGAAGCCACCGTGGGGCGCGTGCTCGAGGAGCTGGGCGGCCTGCATATCCTCGTGAACAACGCGGGGGTCAACATCCGGGAGCCGGTGTGGGAGGTGAAGGACGAGAGCTGGGAGACGGTCATCGAGACCAACCTGGGCGGCGCCATGCGCTGCTCCCGCGCGGTCGTCGAACACCTGAAGAAGCAGCGCTGGGGGCGGATCATCAACGTCGCCTCCCTGCTCAGCTTCGTGGCCATCGCCCAGCGCGCCTCCTACGCCTCCTCCAAGGCCGGCCTGCTGGGCCTCACCCGCGCCCTGGCCCTCGACCTCGCCCCCTGGGGCATCACGGTCAACGCCCTCTGCCCCGGCGTCTTCAAGACCGAGATCAACCGCCCCATCCTCAACGACCCCGAGTACCTCAAGGACTTCCTCCGCCAGGTCCCCCTCGGCTATCTGGGCGAACCCCACCAGCTCGCCGGCGCGGTCGTCTTCCTCGCCTCCGAAGCCAGCTCGTATATGACGGGAAGCGCGTTGGTGGTGGACGGCGGGTGGACGACGCAGTAGGGGGGAGCTTCGTGGAACCCAAACCGCCCCCCACTCGTCTCGCCCTCACGGGCTCCCTCCTCGCCCTTGCGGCCTGGCTCATCGCCAGCGCCGTGTTCGCCTTTGGCTCACGGCGGGACGACACGCTCGCGTTCCCGAACTGGGTCTTCATCCTCCTCGGCCTCGCGTGCGCCCTCGCCGCGCTCCTCGTCAGCCTCCTCGCCCTCCTCGACCGCGACCGCACCGCCTATGCCTACGGCGGGCTCATCGCCGGTATCGCCCTTCTCCTCGCCTCGCCGGTTGGCCTGCTGTTCATGTGGCTGGCCTGACCGATGCTTCAGGTGTCGCCGAGCACCTGCTGATACAGCCCGCTGACCGCGACCGCCATCGCCTCTACCGTGCGCCCCTGTACGGAGGCCCGTCCCGCCTCCCCCAAGGCCGCCCCTCGGTCGGGGCGAGAGAGCACCTGCGCCAGGGCCGCGGCCAGCTCCCGCACCTCCCCCGGCGGCAGCAGCACTCCACTCACGCTGTCCACCACGACCTCGCGCACCGCCCCCTGATCGTAGGCCACCACCGGGGTGCCACTCGCCAAGGCCTCCAGGGCCGCCAGTGAGTCTGCCTCCGGCAGCATCGAGGGCAGCGCCAGGACGTCCAGCGCGGCCAACACAGCCGGCACATCCTCTCGGTATCCGAGGAAACGGATTCTCTTCCCGGCTCGGAGGTCGGCCACCTGCGCCTCCAGGCGGCTCCGCTCCTCCCCCTCCCCTACGAACAGGCAGGTGACCTCAAGCTCGTCCGGGAGAGAGGCCACCGCCTCCACGAGGTGCTCGTACCCCTTGCCCGCGGTGAGCCGCCCCACCGCGCCCACGACCCGCGCCTCGGGCGCCAGCCCCAACTCCTCCCGCACCGCTTCCCGCCGGCCGCGCGCCGCCGCAAACGTTCCGATCTCGATGCCGTTCGGGATCACCGTCACGCGCTGCGGGTCCACGCCGCTGCCGGTCAGCGACTTCGCCACGAAGGCCGACACCGCGATCAGCCGATGGTACAGCCCCGGCGTACAGATCCGCGCCCGCAGGCGGCTGCGAAAGGGGAAGTACAGGTGCCGCGTCCCCACCACACATCTGATCCCCGCCGCCCGCGCCGCCAGCGCGGGGATGAGGTAGTCCCGGTAGGAGTGGGTGTGCACCACCTCGAAGCGGCCTCTCCGCATCGCCGCCCGCAGTGGCCGCACCGCGGCCAGGTCGTACTGTCGCCGCACGCACATCTCCACTACCGGCAGCTCCGCCTCGCGCGCGTGCCGCCACAGCCACGAGTCCCGCCGGCACCCCACCGTCACCCGGTGCCCCAGCGCGCGCAGCGCGCGGGAGAGCCGGAGGAGGTGCACCTCCGTCCCTCCCCACCCCGGCATCCCGCTGCCTACCTGTAGGATGGATAGAGGCCGCATCTCGCCGCCATTCCCTCCCTAGCGGGCCACCGCAACCAGGGCCGCCTGATGAGGACGGATGAACCGGAACGCGCGGTTCGCCGCCTTCATCAGCACCCGCGTCGGGTCTCGGTTGTACAGCTCGTTGACCACCTCCCAGGCCCACCACCGGCGCGCCTCCACCACCCGGTCTCCAGACTCCTCTCCCCAGAAGAAGCGCGCCGACTGCCCGGCGAACAGCCGGTGGAACTCGCGGGGCGTGTACTCCCGCACGTGATACTCGTTCCAGCGCCGGCTTTCGCTCCAGTTCGGCGTGGTGATGAAGACCGACTCCCGCGCCACCCGCAGCAAGTGCCCCAGGAACCCCCGGTCGTCCGCCACGTGCTCCAAGACGTCAATGCACACCAGCACTTCATAGGCAGCGTCGGGCAGTTCGCCGACGTCCCCGATCATCACCTGCGGACCGGCCAACCGCGGATCCACCTCCAGCCCCCACGCCTCCCGCGCCTGTGCGCGCAAGACCTCCAGCCCCTTGCCCATCCCGCTGCCCACGTCGAGCACGGTCTTCCCCGCGGCCAGCCCGGCCGCGAATCGGTACCACCCCAGTTGCGACGGCCGCCGGCCGGCCTCGACACGTACGTCCCCGCAAGTTCGGTGCGGCCCTGCCATGCCCGGTCCTCTTCCACGGCACGGATGGCGGCCGAATGCCGCCGCCCTCCACCCTCCCGCCCTGCAATTTCCATGCCAGCCAGACCGACCTATCCCCCGCCTTCCTCTGTCACCTGCACCCGCGGCCGCACCGCCTCGGCCTCTGCACGACTCACCAGCGCCGCCCGCGTACTCCGCGCGCACGCGCCTCCGCACGCTACCGCCAGACGCAGGGCCTCTGCCGGCCCGCCCCCTTCCGCCAGGCCCGCGGCGAACCCCGCCAAGAGCGCGTCCCCACAGCCCACGGTACTCACCGCCGGCGCCCGCGGCCGCTCGACCGCGTGCCACGCCCCCTCGGTGGTGACGCACCACGCCCCGTCCGGGCCAAGCGACACCACCACGTGCCCGATCTGGTTCGCCAGCCGGCCCGCCGCTCGCACCACCTCGACGGCCCCTCGCAGTTCTTCCCCAACGAGTTCGGCGAGTTCCTCCACGTTCGGCTTGATGCAGTCCGGCCCCGCCTTCACCGCCGCCCTGAGGAAGTCGCCGCTGCTGTCCACCGCGACCCGCGCACCTCGTTCGCGCAGCGCGGCAACAAGATCACGAAGGTCCTCCGCGGCGAAGCCCGGCGCGGGCCGCCCCGTCACGACCGTCCACGTCCCCGGCGTCGCCAGGGTCGCCAGCCGCGCCCGCAACCGGCGAATGTCCGGCGCCTTCACGTCGAACCCCGCCTCGACGATGTGCGTCTCCCGCCTGGAGGAGGTCTCCAGGTAGGTTAGGTTCTCACGCGTTACTCCCGCCACGCGCACTAGCGCCGCCGCTGCGCCGCTCTCGCCCAGGCTGCGCGAGAACCAGGCGGCCTCCGTGCGTCCGATGAAGCCGGTGCACGTCACCTCGTGGCCGAGAGCGGCCAACGTCCGCGCGACGTTGACTCCCTTCCCCGCCGCCTCGTGGGAGACCAGCCGGCCGCGCACCACCTCGCCCAGGCGAAGCTCCTCCACCTCCACCGTGCGATCCACCGCCGGGTTCAGGGCTACGCTGACGAATCGCGGTCTCGTTGCCATCGTCATCACCTCCCGGGCCCTTCGCCCCCGCTCCCGGCCGCACCTGCGCACCGCCCGTTCGTGCGGGGCTCGCCCGTCGCCTTCCGGCCGTTGCCAACTCTCAGCTGTTCTCTCCTCTGTCCCCGCGCCGGAACACCGGGGAACCGGCGGTGACACCGCCCAGGGCATCGCCTCACTAGGATAGCCGTGACGCGGCACGCAAGAGGCCGCAACGAAGGAGGGACGCTGACCATGGGACTTGTCGAGTACAAGCCGGGGACTACCTTCCCCGGCGTCATCGGTCGTACTGTGGACCAATCATCCGCCGCCTGGCCGGAGCCGTTGCGGGCCAGGGAGGGCGCGCCGAACGTGCTGTTCATCGTGCTGGACGACACCGGCTTCGGCCATCTCGGCTGCTACGGCAGCCCCATCGAGACCTCCAACATTGACAGCCTGGCGGCGAACGGCCTGCGCTACAACAACATGCACACCACCGCGTTGTGCTCGCCGACGCGGTCGTGCATTCTCACGGGCCGCAACCATCACTCCAACGCGATGGCGTGCATCACCGAGGGCTCGACCGGCTTTCCCGGCGGGAACGGGTACATCCCGTTCGCCAACGGGTTCCTCTCGGAGATGCTGCTGCAGCACGGCTACAACACCTACGCGGTGGGGAAGTGGCATCTCACCCCGGCCGACCAGGTGAGCGCCGCGGGGCCCTATGACCGCTGGCCGCTGGGCCGGGGGTTCGAGCGGCTCTACGGCTTCCTCGGCGGGGACACACACCAGTACTATCCCGATCTGGTGCACGACAACCATACCATCGAGCCGCCCAGGACGCCGGAGGAGGGGTATCACCTGACCCCGGACCTGGTGGACAAGGCCATCGGCTTCATCGCCGACTCCAAGCAGGTCGCGCCCAACAAGCCGTTCTTCCTGTACTTCTGCACCGGAGCTATGCACGCGCCCCACCACGTGCCGAAGGAATGGGCAGACAAGTACAAGGGAGCGTTTGATGACGGCTGGGACGCGTACCGCGAGAAGGTGTTCGCGAAGCAGAAGCGGCTGGGCCTCGTGCCCAAGAACGCCGAACTCTCGCGGCACGACCCCGACGTGCAGGACTGGAAGGCCCTCAAGCCGGAGGAGCGCAAGCTCTACGCGCGCATGATGGAGGTGTTCGCGGGATTCCTGACACACACGGACCATCACATCGGCCGCCTGCTGGACTTCCTGAAGAGCATCGGGGAGTTCGACAACACGCTGATCATGCTGATCTCAGACAACGGGGCCAGCGCCGAGGGCGGCCCCACCGGCTCGGTCAACGAGAACCTGTTCTTCAACATGGTGCCGGAGTCGCTGGAGGAGAACCTGAAGGCGATGGACGACCTGGGCGGGCCGAAGTACTTCAACCACTATCCGTGGGGATGGGCCTGGGCCGGGAACACGCCGTTCCGCCGCTGGAAGCGGGAGACGTATCGCGGGGGAACGAGCGACCCCTTCATCGTCCACTGGCCGAAGGGGACCAAGGCCAAGGGCGAGGTGCGCACCCAGTACGCGCACGCCATTGACCTGGTCCCGACGGTACTGGAGCTGCTGGGCCTCGACCCGCCGCAGACCGTCAAGGGCGTGACGCAGTCTCCCATCGAAGGGGTGAGCTTCGCGCCGACCCTCCACAACGCGAAGGCGGCGGGCAAGCATGTGACCCAGTACTTCGAGATGATGGGCCATCGCGCCCTGTATCACGACGGCTGGCGCGCGGTCTGTCCGTGGCCGGGGCCCTCGTTCACGGAGGCGGGCAAGCCGTTCGGGACCCCCATCCCGGCGGAGACACTCACCGAACTCGACGCCCACGGCTGGGAGCTGTACCACGTCGCGGAGGACGTCGCGGAGAATCACGATATCGCCGCGGAAAACCGGCCCAAGCTGATCGAGATGATCGCGCAGTGGTACGTCGAGGCCGGGAAGTACAACGTGCTGCCGGTGGACGGACGCGGGCAGCAGCGCATCGCCGATGAACGCCCGGTGATCGCGACTGACCGCAGCCGGTACACCTACTTCCCCGGCACCCAACCGGTGCCCGCGAACGCGGCGGCCAACGTGCTCAACCGGTCGCACACTATCACCGCGGAAGTGGAGATCCCGGAGGGCGGCGCGGAAGGCGTGCTGGTGTCGGCCGGCGGCGTGGACGGCGGGTACACGTTCTACGTCCAGGACGGCAGTCTGCGCTACGCCTATAGCTACGTGGGGCGGGAGATCTACCACCTCCAGTCTCAGGACGGGCTCGTGCCCGGGCGGCACACGCTGCGCTACGAGTTCGAGACCACGGGGGAGCCGGACATCCCCCATGGCAAGGGCGCGCCGGGCCGAGGGCAGATCTACATTGACGACCAACTCGTCGGACAGGTGGAGATGCCCGTGACCATCCCTATCTCCCTTGGATTGGCCGGGGGCGTTTCCTGCGGCGGGGACCCAGGGGCGCCAGTGGTCCCGGACTACGAGCCGCCGTACGCCTTCACCGGCACGATCCACCGCGTCGTCGTGGATGTGAGCGGCGACGCGATCAAGGACACGGAAGCGGAGATGCGCGCGGTGATGGCGCGGCAGTAGCACGAGGAGTCGAGAGGCGAGGAGTCGGAACGGCCAGACCTGCGGGCCAATCCGATTCCTCGACTCTCTGACGCTTCGATCGGAGACGAGGATGCTTATCGAACAACCGCTGCTGCGGGCGCTCGCGATGGTGTTCATAGTCACCGGGATGCTCTCCATGGGGGTGCAGACCACGGCCCGGGAGGTGGGGCAGGCCCTGGGCGATCGCCGCTTTCTGGGGAGGGCGCTGCTGGCGAATCTGGTCCTGGTTCCGGCGCTCGGGCTCCTGGTCGCGCTCGCCGTGCCGCTGTCTCCCGAGACGAGACTGGGCATCGCTCTCGTCTCTCTCGCCCCCGGCGCGCCGTTCGGCGTTCAGTTCACGCGGAGGGTGAAGGGGAGTACGGCCATCGCGGTCGGGTTGGCGCTGCTGCTGACCCTCATCGCGCTGGTCTATACGCTGCCGGTGGCGGCCGTCTTCCTCCCATTGGAAGCCTCCGTGCATCTTCCCTACGGGCGCGTGATCGCGGCCGTGCTGCTCTATCTCGCGCTCCCCGCGGCGGTCGGGATCGGGCTGCACCGCTGGACGCCAAAGGTGGCGGGGGCGTTGGCGAAGCCGCTGTTCCTCCTCGCGACGGCGGCCTTCCTCTCCCTCATGATCGTCAGCGGCGACCTGAAGCGCGAGGGGTTGAGCGCCATCGGCGCCGTCGGGGTGGTGACCATGCTTGCCATCATCGGCGGCGCGATGGTGATCGGGTGGTGGCTGGGCGGGCCGGCCCCCGGCACGCGCCGAGTGCTGGCCGTGAGCACCAGCATGCGGAATGTCCTTATCTCCCATCTCATTGCCGCCCAGGCCTTCCCCGCGGGGAACGTGGACCTGGTCGTGCTCGCCTTCTTCGCGCTGATGATCCCGGCCAATGTGCTGTTCGCGATCGGCGTCATGCTATGGGACAAGTGGAAGGCGAGGCAAGCGCCGGGCCCGACCGGGCAGGCGGCGTGAAGGAGGCGGGGCCATGGCGGATCAGGAAAGGAAGACGAGTGACGAGCTGGCGCAGGTGCGGACGGACCTTGCCCTCCAGCGCACCGTCGCCGCGGCCGAGCGCACGCTCATGGCCTGGGTGCGCACCTCCCTCTCCATGATCAGCTTCGGCTTCACCTTGTACAAGTTCTTCCAGTACCTGCGGGAGTCCGAGCACCTGCATCCCGCGCGGCCCTACGGCCCCCGCAACTTCGGTCTCGCCTTGATTTGCCTGGGGACGGCCGCCCTCGTCATCGCCGCCGTTCAGTATCGGCTCTATCTCGCTCGTCTGGGTGTATGGCGAACAGGGCTGACCTGGTCCCTCACCTTCATCGTCGCCCTTCTCATCGCGCTCATTGGGGTCCTGACCTTCGCGGGCATGCTGCTCCACATCGGGCCGTTCTGAGGAGGCTCACCCTCGCGTGATCGGAGAACGACCATGAACTGGCTGGAGCGAACGCTGTGGGCCGAACCCCTCTGGGCTACTGGACTGGTGTACCTGGTGGTGCTCCTGCTCGCCTCGTGGGCAGGCGTGGTGCTCGGCCGGCGGCGGCAGCAACCGGATCTGTCCACCAGCCCTCCGGCCACCACGGTGGACGCCGCCCTCCTCGGTTTGCTGGCCCTCTTGCTCGCCTTTACCTACTCCGAGGCGGCCCGCCGTTTCGAACTCCGCCGGTCGCTCCTGGTGGAAGAGGCCAACGCCATCGGCACCGTCTGGCTGCGGGCCGACTTCCTGCCCGAGCCCGGGCGTTCCCAGCTCCGCGAGGCCTTGCGCCAGTACACGTCCCTACGAGTGGTGCCGGAAGAAGCCGGAACTGATCTTGCCGCCGCAGAACGGCGAGTGCGCGCCTCTCAGGCCCTCCACGCCAGAATGTGGGCCGCGGCCACGAATTCGATTCAGCGGCGCGATCCCCTGGACGCCATCTTGATCTCCGAACTGAACCATCTCATAGATCTGCACACCTCCCGCATGGCCTCCTACGAGTACCGGGTGCCCGCCGCGGTGCTCCTCCTTCTGGGCCTGGTGAGTGTGCTGTCGGTCGCGCTCATGGGGTTCGGCTTCGGCCAGGTCGGCCGCTCCAGCCCCGGCCTCCTGCTCGTGCTGGCCCTCGTCATTGCCGCGGTCGTCCTCTGTATCCTCGACCTCGACCAATCCCACCGCGGCCTGACCCGCATCAGGCAGACCAGCCTGCAGCAACTGGCGCGCGCGGCCGCGCCTATCGCGCCGACGTCGCCATCCCCTCCACAATCGCCTGGATGAACTGCGATTCGTACTTCTTGTAGTTCGTCCCCGCGGCGTTGCGCGCCATCACGACCACGAGATCGTGTTCCGGATCGATGCGCAGGAACGAGTCCGAGGCCGCGCCATGCCCGAACGATTTGCGGCCCAGCGCGTCCGGACCAAACTCGGCAACTCCGATCCCCCATGTCCTTACATCCACGTCCGGCTTCGCCACCCACGACAACTCCACGGGCAGCATCTTCTCATAGGTCTTCTCGCTGAAGAACCGCAGGTTCCCATAGGCCCCCTTGTTCAACAGCATCTGCCCGATCTTCGCCAGATCCGGCGCCGTACTCCACGCGTCCCCCTCGCTGCCGGAAACCTCGGTATCCTTGCACCCCAGCGGGTCCAGGAGGTGGTGCTTGTAGAAGAGCGGCAGCGCTTCCCCCGTCACCATCTCCAGCACCTTGCTCCCCAAGGTCCCGCCGGTACCGGTATACTCGAAGTGATTCGCGACCGGAAGATAGGGATAGTAGCGCCCGAGAATCTGTTCGAGGTCGTGCTTGTCGTCACACCACCCCCAGTACTCCCCCAGGCCGGAGGTATGGGTGTAGAGATATCGAATGATGACCGGCTTCGTAACCTCGGCCTCATGGAATGTCGGCAGGAACTTGCTCACCGGATCGTCAAGACCCACCAGTCCCTGGTCCACCGCCATCATCATCGCCGTCCCCGCCATCAGCTTCGTGATGGAGGCCATCCAGCACCGATCTGTCAGGCTCATGGGACGGGCCTCCTGCGGAGGAACGCTCGGCGCGTTCGGATATGACCCCAGCAGGTGGCAGGTCACCCCGGCCTTCTTTTCCCGCAGGCCGTAGGCCTTACTGAGGACGATCACGCCGTGGCGCGCGATGCACACCGCAAACGGCTCGTTGCTGTCCGCCGCCCATTGCTGCAAGACCGCGTCTATCTTCGCGGCCGCCTCCGGCTTCATCCCCGCCTCCGCTGCGCCCCCTTCGTGCAGCACGGGGGCCGGCGGGCCGGCCAACGGGTGTGGGCAGACGAAGGGGCCGGGGTACTTCGTTTCCGCCCCGTACAGCTTCCGCTTCAGTCCCACCCACCACTGCCGGTCCTGCGCGATCACATCGTCTTGGCAATAGGCCGTCTTCCCCATCGGCTTGGCCTCAAACAGCCCCGCCGCCAGCGCCGCCAGCCGCCAGTCGTCCTCCGCCCCGGCCTTCGGCACGTACCGAAATACCTCATCGATCACCCCCGCCTCATCCTTCATCACCGCGGGATCGAATCCCAGCGAAGCTCCCTGCGCCAGCAGCCACTCCTTCGTCCACTCCGGCTTCACCGTATCCGCGTTCGGCACGCGGAACAACGTCTGAAAGATCAGGAACGGCGCCTCCCCCTCCGGCGTCACCTCCACCACCGCCCCATACCGCCCCGGCTTCTCCGCCTTCGTCACCACCTTATAGTTGACATCATAGAAGGTCGTCTTTACGGGGTAGCGTCCCAACAGGTCGTCCGCCTCCGCCCGCTGATGGAAAGAGCCCGCCGGAAAAGTCGACCCGTCGAAGATCGCGGGGTGGAATCTGTAGGTGAGCTGCAGCCCTTGGAAGGCCCGTGCCAACGCGGTTTCCTCCAGGCTCAGCTCCCCGCTCGGCTTTCCGCCGAGGAAAACCTGATAGGTCGGATACGGTCGGTGCGTGGGCGCCGGGACGAAGACCTGCGCCTCCGCGCCCCCCGTCACGCCTTCCACCTGGGCGCGCGCTACGACGCTACCGCCCTCTCTGATCTCGACCGGCTGCCCCACCTGCCCCGCCGAGGCGGCCACGGTAATCTGCACGCGACGGGTATAAACGTAATCCGCGCGCGAGAACGCCTCCACCGGCGGGCTGGCCGTCTGCGCCAGCCGCACCGCATGCACAGCCTGCCCCGGTACATTAGGCACAACGCGCGGTTGCCAGCCGGCAAAAGAAACGTTCCCCAGCGCGCTCGCCTCATCCACCCACAGCCCCAGTCCCATCACCTCGCCCGCCGCGGGCGCGGGGTGTAGGTTCTTCCACGGCAGCAGCACCTCCATCACGTACCCGTCCGGCCGCACCACCCGCTCCACCTGCGCCGCAAAGTGCTTGTTCGCAGGATGGTGCCGATCAAAGAACTTGACGCGCACCTTCGGCTGCGCGGGATCGCGGCCCGGGCTGATCAACACCTGATAGCACTCGGCCGGCGCGCTGGCCTTCTCCGCCACGAAGATCTCCACGCAATCCCCCATGTAGATATCGTCGAGAGAAGGCGTCTCATAGGCCGTCGCGTCCCGCACCTCCACCAACAGCAACAGCCCCTCGTCATTCCACCCCAACCGGAACCGCGGATCGAAACTCGCCGCCGACCGGCGCCCGCCCTGGTCGTCTGTCAAACACTCCACGCGAAAGCCGCGGTCCCCCCAATCGGCCGGATCGCCATCAATCCGAATCCCCTCCAGCCGTGGGACATCGAATAACGGATCCGCCGGCCGCGCCGCGCCCGCGCTCGCCACGAACGCGCCCACCGTCAACGTCAACGCGACCAGCCGCGCCCAACTGTGCCCAGACATGGAAACCTCCCGACAATCCCAACGCCAGATGAAGAGAGCGAGACAGCATGCTCCTCTAGGGAGAAGACGCGGCATGGCGCAGTTTGGTTACGGCGCCTGCCTCCGCTCGGCGAGCCCCGTTGAGCTCAGCCCATGGTGAACACCACCCCGAGGATCTCGTCCGGGCGGTCGAGGATCGCGGCGACGGCGGCCTCCACCTCCCGCAGCGGAATGGTGTGCGTCGTCAGTCGGTCCACCCGCAGCTTGCCCTCCGCGAGGAGGCGCATGCACAGTTGGAGGTTGGTGCGAGTGCTCCAGTGGACGAACACCGGGGGATAGTCCGGCCCGAACTCCCAGGCCTCGTCGTGGTAGCCGGCGCCGGTGCGGGAGGCCTCGCGGATGTCGGCGTTGGTCAGCCCGAAACTGTAGTCCAGCTTCACCCCTCCGACGATGACGATCCGGCCCATGCGGTGGCCGTCGAGGGTCACCTTCAGGGACTGGCGCACGCTCTGCAAGGCCTTGGTGCCATCGCCGCCGAAGGCGAGCACGGCGCCGTCGAGGCCGCGGCCGGCGGTGAACTCTTTGGTGCGGGCCACCTCGTCCTCCGCGCCGGGAATGGCGACCGCGTCAAGGCCCCACGCCGTCGCGGTCTGCGTGCGGAAGGGGATGGTATCCCAGCCGATGACATACGCGCCGGCGAGCTGCAGCAGGCGCGCGGTGAGCTGGCCTACGACTCCGAGCCCTACCACCGCGAAGTACTCTCCCAACTGCGGCTCGCCCCGGCGGAGGGCCTGAAGACCCGTGGCGGCGAGCATGGCGTACGCGCCCTGGGCGTAGGTGACGTTCTCCGGCAGAAGTACGCAGAGGTGATGGGGCACGACCGCGAGGGTGGTGTGCTGGGCGTAGCCCGCGCCGATGCAGGCGACGCGGTCGCCGGCGCGGAACTCGGTCACCCCCTCGCCGACCGCCTGCACGATACCCGCGTTCGAGTAGCCGAAGGTGCGGGGGGCGGCGTCGGCGTTGGGATGCTCGCGCTGGCGCGCGAGCTGGCGCCATCCGCCCAGCTCCGTGCCGGGGCTGACCAGGGAGGCCTGCACGGCCACCCGCACTGCCCCCGCGCGCAGGGGCGGAACCGCCTCCTCCACCAGCCCGATACGTCCGTTGCCCATCACGGCCGCGACGAGGCGCGTCTCTGCCATGGTGACTCCTCTGTGAAATCGCCTGCACGGGGCTTTTCTCCGAGGGCATGCGGATAGCCTCCCGCGCGGGCAAAGGGGTTCTCGGCCGCGAGGAGTAGTACCGCGTCACCACACGAGGGAGCAGGGAGATGAACCGTCCGATCCGCCTTCCCCGCCCGCGGGTGCTCGCGCGGGAGCACCTGGAGCGGATCCACGAGGCGATGCTGCGCATTCTCGGCAAGGTGGGCCTGCGGCTGCGAGGGCCGCTGGTGACGGAGGCGGCGGCGCGGCTGGGGCTGCGGGTGCACGGCGAGCGGGCCTTCTTCGAGCGACCGATGGTGGAGGACTTCATTGCGGAGACCGGCCCGCCGCCGGCCCCGGCGGGCGCGGCGGACCCCGATCCCGCCATCAGGCTCTACGTCAGCCAGTACTGCAACCACGTCCACGATATCGAGACGGACGAGATCGTGCCGTTCACCGAAGAGCGGCTGATCGAGGCGACGAAGTTTCTGGATACCATGCATCCTTATAGCGTGGTGGGGCGCGTCCCAGGCTCGCCGATGGATGTGCCTCAGGAGTTGTATCCCCTGGTGCAGTACAAGGTCGGCGCCCTCTACACTCGCCTGGGACGGCGCCCGCCGGAGGTGCTGACGGTGGAGTCCGCGCCGTATGTGATGGACCTGGCGGAGGCGTTGGGCCGACCCATCACGGGGGCCGATGTGTACATCGTCAGCCCCCTGACGGTAGGAGACGAGGCCCTCCGCATCGCCCTTGCGCTGCGGCACCGGGTGAAGCGCGTCTCGGTGGGGAGCATGACTTCTCACGGCGGGACCACCCCCATCGGGGTGGGGGACGCGCTGGCGATTGCGACCGCGGAATCACTTGGGTCCGCGATCATCGTTCGGGAAGTCGTGGGCCTGCCCGTAAGCTGGGCGCTGCGGTTGTGCCCCTTCGATCCGCGCGCGATGAGCATGACGATGGGGGGGCCGGAGTCCACGCTGCTGGTCTTTGCCAACAACGAACTGCAGGCGTGGTATGAGAAACGAGAGCCGGACCCGGTGGGTGAATTCCACACGCAGGCCAAGCTCCCCGGGGCGCAGGCCGCGGCGGAGAAGATGAGCGGGCTGCTGCTCGGGGCCTTGCAGGGAGCGCGCGTCTTCGGGGGGCTGGGGTGGCTCTCCCTGGACGAGGTGTTCAGCGCGGAGCAGGTCGTCTTGGACTGCGAGGTCCGGGATCACGTGCAGCGCCTGATAGCCGGACTGGACGGGTCGTGCAATCCGGAGGCCTGCGTGGCCGAGGCAGCCGCCGGGGTAGCGGACACCTTCTTCGGGTTGGACAGCACGGTGGCGCAGTACCGGGACTTCTACTGGTGGCCGCGGCTCTTCTTCCGGGGCATGCGCGCGGAATGGGAGCAGGCCGGTCGGCCGGAGGCGCGCGCGCGGGCAAAGGCGTTCGTACGGGAGCAGATGCAGAAGTACGACTTCGAGCCCGAATCGGAGGTGCGGCGCGTGGCGGAGGAGATCTGGGCGCGCGCGAAGCGAGAGATCCTGGGGTAGCCGCGCGCGGCCACGGGTCAGCAAGAAGCAGGCGGCGCTCCGGGGTGCTTCTCAGGTAGATCGGCATCAGCAAGGTCCACACCCACGGAGCGCCACCGATGACTGCTGAACGGGAGGGGAGACGACGCGCACATCCCACCTCCGGCCGTAAGGGTAGCATACCGTCCTCCTGCGCTGTCACTGCACTTTCCCGCCGGGTTCCTGTATAATCTGGTTGCCATGCGGATCGGACGCCGGCAACACTATCTGTTCGAGGAGGGAGCGGCCTCTGTGCTTCCGCACGAGGGTATCTTTGGCCCCGAACACCCCCTGGCAGCGGAGGTGCACGTATATCCGGAGACGGCCGACGCCAGGTACGACGTCCACTCCGGGTTTGAGCTGGGCGTTGCGCTTCACGGGGAGCAAGTGCGCATCTTCTCCGATATTGTGCTCCCTATCTCGCCGGGAGATGTTTGGCTGGTCTGCGCCTGGGAGTTGCATGGTTGGCGCTGCCCATCGTCCGACATGACGGTGATCCCCCTCGTGTTTCTCCCCGAGTTCCTTGGAGAGGAAACGCTGGCGGGAACGCCGTGGGTGTCACTCTTCGCGGCCCCGCCCGGCCGCCGCCCGCGGGTACGCACGGAGCAGTTGCGCACGCAGGTGCTGGCCATCGCGGCGGACCTGCGGGAGGAGATCGAGGCGACCCCTCCGGGATGGGAAGAAGCGGTGCGCCTTCACGTGCTGCGGCTACTGCTGGCTCTGCGCCGGGAGTGGGAGCCGCCGCAGACGGGCTTTCCCACCAGCCCGATTCCAACTACCCAACTGATGCGCATCATGCCGGCCCTGGAGGCGCTGCACACCGATCCAGTCCATCATCTGAGCCTGGGGGAGGCGGCCGCCCGGTGCGGGCTGAGCGCTTCTCGCTTTGCGGCGCTCTTTCGCCGCATCATGGGGATGAGCTTCGGACGCTTCTCCCTGAACGCCCGGATGGCGCAGGTGGCCCACCGGCTGATCGCCACCGATCAGTCCATCGAGGCGATTGCGGCGCGACTGGGGTTCACCGATGACAGCCATCTGCACCGCTCGTTCGTGGGGCACTACCACCTGACTCCGGCCGCCTACCGACGCGAGATGCGATGAGAGACAGAGGGCCCGAAGGGAACTCGGCCGGCAAGCCGCATCACGGCACTTCGGCGCCGCGTTCCTGGGAAATGGGGTTGCTATGAGATCCGGAGCCGGACCTCCGCGCCTGCCGGGGACCCGCGAGGTGGGCGCTCCCAAGTTCTACGGTGACCTCACGAGCGGGCGCCCCATGCGCGCGGGCGTGGTTCGGCACATCGGCGCGCCGAGCGTTGACTACGACTACCATCCCGGATTCGAGTTCGGGGTCGCGCTGCGGCACGAGCACGAGCGCATCTTCCCTGGGTTCCTTCTGCCCGTGCGCCCCGGAGACGTCTGGCTGGCCTGCGCGTGGGAACTGCACGGGTATCGCGTCCAGAGGCCGGACACGGAGGTGATCGTCGTGGGGTTCCTCCCCCGAGTGCTGGGCGAGGAGATGCTGGCCGGCACCCCGTGGCTGTCGCTGTTCGCCGCGCCCCCGGGCCATCGCCCCCGGGTGCACACCCCGCAGACCCGGGCGCGGGTGCTGGAGATCGCCGCGGAGATGCGCGAGGAGGTGGAGACCCGGCCGCGGGGGTGGGAGGAGGCCGTGCGCTTCCATCTCTTGCGGCTCCTGCTCGCGCTGCGGCGGGAGTGGGAGCCGTCCAAGACCGACCTTCGCGCGGGCCGCACGCCGACCACGGATCTGATGCGCGTGATGCCGGCCGTGCAGGCCTTGCACGCGCACCTGGAACGCCCCCTGCGCCTGGCGGGCGCGGCGGCCCTGTGCGAGCTGAGCCCCTCGCGCTTCAGCGTGCTCTTCCGCCGCACCATGGGGGTCAGTTTCGCGCAGTTCTCCCTCCGCACGCGACTGGCACACGTGGCCCACCGGCTCATCGCCGGCGACGAATCCATCCAGGACATCGCCGTCCGGTTGGGCTTCACCGACGGCAGCCATCTCCACCGACTGTTCGTGACCCACTACCACCACACTCCGGCCGCGTACCGGCGCGGGATGCGGTGAGCCGCGGGGCATTCAGGCGGAGGGGCTGGGGCTGGAACGCGGCAGGGGACACGGGTCTCCTGCATAATCAGGCTGCTATGGGACCGGCGCGGCAACACCCCCACGTCTCCGGGGATTGGGTGGCCTACGCCCTCCGCTATGATCGCCTCCCCGGGCGCGCCGTCGCGCTCCGGGCCGAGGTGACCGTCCATCCTGACACTCCCGTCGTCAGCCACAGCCTCCATCCCGGCTTTGAGTTCGGGGTGACGCTGGCTGGCGAGCACGAGCGCACCTTCCCGGGCCTGGTGCTTCCGACGCAGACCGGCGACGTATGGCTGACCTGCGCCTGGGAACTCCACGGCTACCGTCAGACCGCGAAGGGCCCGACCGTGGTGTGGATGGTGTTCACGCCGGAGTTTCTGGGAGAGGAGACCCTCGCCGGGGTCCCGTGGCTCTCCCTCTTTGCCGCGCCGTCCGCCCAGCGCCCGCGGGTCAACACGCCGCAGCTACGGGCGCGGGTGCTCGCCATCGGAAGGGAGATGCAGGAGGAGATCGGCGTCCGCAAACCGGGGTGGGAAGGCGCAGTCCGCCTCCACCTGCTGCGGCTGCTGCTCGCGCTGCGTCGGGAATGGGAGCCGCCTCCGACCCACCTGCGCGCGGGCGTCACTCCCGCGACCGCGATGTGACCCGGGTGCTGCCGGCCATGGAGGCCCTGCACGCGAACCTGGAACACCGGATCAGCCTGCCGCGCGCCGCCGCCTTGTGCGGCCTCAGCCCCTCGCGCTTCGGGGTGCTCTTCCGGCGCACCATGGGGATAAGCTTCGGCCAGTTCTCGCGGCGCGCCCGGCTGGCGCACGTCGCCCATCGGCTGATCGCCACGGACTACCCCGTGGAGCACCTCGCGGCCCAGTGCGGGTTCGCCGACGGCCGCCATCTGCACCGCCTGTTCGTGCGCCACTACCGCGCGACGCCGGCCGCCTATCGGCGGGAGATGCGCTGAGCCGCGGTGGGAAAGGGAGAATGAGGGCGGACGCGGGACCAGAAGAGATGCCGCGGAGGGGGCCCGGGGGCAACTCAAGGCGATAGGCCCAGCGTGGGCACCTCGGAGCGCCGCCTCCGTACTGCTCAACTGGAGGATGACAGACCAACCGGTCCCGCGTCCGCTCTGCATGGTAGCACATACCCTCCCTACCTCGTCACTGCACATTCTCGCCCTCTTCCTGTATAATCTGATTGCTATGGACCGCGACGCGGAACCGGAGTATCTGCCCCCTGATTGGCCGCTGGTCGCCCGTCACTACTGGGGCTACGTCACGCCGGCACAGCCGGTGGCCGGGGATGTGCAGTTCTTCTCCGAGACGCGCCCCCTCATCTACGACATCCACGCGAACCTGGAGGTGGGGATCGTGACCGCCGGACAGCAGGAGCGGATCTTCTCCGATCTCCTCCTGACGACAGGGGCCGGCGACGTGTGGCTGACCGCCGCGTGGGAACCGCACGGGTGTCGCATCACGCGCTCCGAAACCCGGACTGTGCTCGTGGGCTTCTCGCCCGAGTTCCTCGGGGAGGAGAGCCTGGCGGGGGTGCCATGGCTGGCGCTGTTCGCGGTGCCGGCCAGTCAGCGCCCGCAGGTGCGCACCGAGCGGATGCGGGAACGGGTGCTCGCGATTGCGGCGGAACTGCAGGAGGAGTTGGAGACGCGCGGCCCGGGATGGGAGGGGGCGGTTCGCTACAACCTCCTCCACCTCCTGCTCGTGCTGCGTCGGGAGTGGGAGCCCCCCGCCTCCCGCCTCTCCGCCAGCCGGGCCCCGACGGGCGACTTGATGCGCCTCATGCCCGCGATGGCGAGCCTCCACGCCGACCCCAAGGGCCGCCTGGGCCTGGAGGAGGCCGCGGCCCACTGCGGGCTGAGCGCCTCCCGCTTCGCCGTGCTCTTCCGCCGCACCATGGGAATGAGCTTCGGCCAGTTCACCTTGCGCGCCCGGATGGCGCAGGCCGCGCAGCAATTGGCCGCAACTGACCAGTCCATCGAGGGCATCGCGGCCCAGCTCGGATTCTCCAGCGGCAGCCACCTGCACCGTCTGTTCCTCAAGTACTACCACACGACTCCGGCCGCCTACCGCAGCCAGGAGCAGTGACCGGCGAGCGGCCTGCTACTCGCTTCTTGGAATCGTGACGCCCGGCGCGGCCAGGCGGAGGAACTCATCCAGCATGATGTGCTTCTTCTCCAGGGGCACCCCGATCGCGTTGCCATCCCCGTAGTCCGCCAGGATGAAGCCCCCCTCCGGGGTGGCCCAGTGCTCCAGCAGGAGCCGGGCCTCCTCCCGAATCTCCTGTTCCGTGCCGAAGGGCAGCGTCGCCTGGATGTCGCACAGGCTGGAGAAGCACACCCGGCCCCGATAGCGCCGGCCGATCTCTTCAATGCCCAGGTTGCGCGGCTGCTGCAGGTTCACCACGTCCACCCCGCACTCGATCCACTCCCCGATCACATCGTTGACGTGCCCGCAGGAGTGCATCCACACGTGCATCCCCGCCTCGTGGATGGCCTTGAAGAGCCGGGTGTAGCCCTCCTTGAAGAACTCGCGCCACATGGGAATGCGCACGAACGTGGCCTCCTGCGTTCCCCAGTCGTCGGTCATGGAGAAGCCGTGGAGGCGGCCGGGGAAGCGGCGGCCCAGCTCCTGCACCAGGCGGATGGGGAAGTCAATCACTCGCTCGGCCAGCTCATGGACCCTCTGTGGCTCCTCGTGCATGGCGACGAACAGATTGTCCATCCCGTAGAGGAAGTGCATCCGCTCGAAAAAGACGAAGCCGCGTCCCGCGGTGATGTACTTGCTCCCACCCGCCGCCTCCAGGTCGCTCAGTTGGGAGGCCGTGACCTCGTAGCGGTAGGCGTCCGCCGGGTCGGGCCAGGAGACGCTGTCGAGGTCATCCAGCGAGCGCAGGGGGTGCCCCGTCACCTGGCCCATATTCGTGATGCCGCTCCCCTCCGGCGGCGTGGTCCACACACACCCCCATTCGTCCGCGCCGAGCGCGATCGGGGTCCAGCCTTTCCCGACGTCTACGCCCACCCAGCGGGTGTCATCCATCCCCAGGCTGTCGAACATGATGGGAATGCGCTCCGGGCGCTGGAACTCGATGGCGCGGCGTACAACTTCGTAGCTAGTCACAGGCACTCTCCCACAGCTGCTGACACCGGGGCCAAGAGTTCCAGGGCCGCGCGGCAACGCCTCTCGCCGGTGCCCCGGCTTTCTGCCGGGCGGGCATCGGTGCTATAATCCGCGCATGACCGTTTCCGTCGTCATCGTCGCCAAGAACGAAGCCGCGGACATCGCCGCGTGTCTGGCCAGCGTCGCCTGGGCGGAGGAGCGAGTCGTGGTGGACACCGGCAGCGACGATGCCACCCGCGAGCTGACTCAGGCCGCCGGGGCGCGCGTGCTCCAGCATCCCTGGCTCGGCTACGGCGCGACGAAGAACTGGGCGTTCTCACAGGCCCAGGGCGAGTGGATCCTGAGCCTGGACGCGGACGAGCGGGTGAGCGAGAGATTGGCCGAGGAGATTCGACGCGTCGTCGCCGGCGAGCGCTCGGAAGCGGCCTTTGAGATGCCCCGGCGGTTCCAGTTCCAGGGCCGGTGGCTGCGCTACGGGGGGTGCTATCCGGACCGGCAACTCCGGCTGTTTCGGAAGGGGAGGGCGCGCTATGGGGCGGACCTGGTCCACGAGCGCCTGGAAGTAGAAGGGAAGATCGGTCGTCTCAGAGGACACCTCGATCACTATAGCTATGCCTCGCGCGCGGAGTTCCTGGCGAAGCTGGAGGAGTATAGTTCGCTGTGGGCGGAGCAGGCCTACGCGCGGGGGAAGCGGCCGCGGTGGCAGCACCGGTTCTCGTTCCTTGCTGGATTCTCCGGCCGCTATCTCCTGAAGGGGGGATTCCTGGACGGCCGCCCCGGCCTGACCTGGGCCGTGCTGGCCGGGAGGCACAGCTCCGCCAAATACGCCAAGCTTGCCGAGCGCGCGCGTGGAGAGGCCGGTTATGGATAGGCCGGAGCGCTGGCTGGTGGTCAGCTACCTGGCGAACGTGGAGGGCATGACGGCCTCCTACCACGTTGACGATCGGCTCCGGCACTTGCAGGCCGCAGGCGTCGAGGTGGAGGTGATCACCGGCGTGTGCGGACCCAGGCCCGCGGGATGGGGAGGCCGCTGGCGCCGCGTGCTCTCCCCGGACCCGTCGGGGCTGCGCTACGAGATTCGCCACGTCGCGGGCCGCTGGCCCCGGCCGTGGGGCGTCTTGGCGAAAGGTCTGCTTACCGCCGTGCTGCTCCCGTTCTACGTGCTGGAGAAGTGCCTCGCGAATCTGGAGAGCAGCTACTGCTGGTGGGTGCCCGCGGCGCTGGTTGGGCTCAGGCGGACGCGCCGTAGGCGGCCGGACGTGATTTACTCCACCGGCGGGCCGCTGGCCTCCCATCGTGCCGCGGCCGCGATCGCGCGGCGGCGCGGGATTCCCTGGATTGCGGAGATTCGCGACCCGCTCCCGTACAACGCGCCCCTGCGGGGGTGGCTGCACCGCCGTGTGGTCACCCGCCTCGAGGGGCTGATCCATGCGCGCGCCACAGGCGTGGTCTACGTCACCCGCACCGCGTGCGAGCGAGCGCTCGCCAGGACGAAGAGCCGGGCGGCGTGCACCGCCATCTGCCCGGGCGGCGAGGCGCTGGAAGGGGGCGGGGAGCATGACCCGCGGCGCCTCCGGCTGGTACATGCGGGTTCGCTCGGCGGCAGTCGCCACCCGGGGGTTCTCCTGGAGGCCCTGGCGCGACTGGCCGGCCGCAGGCCGGACGTGCGGGAGGGCCTCCGGCTGACACTCCTTGGCGAGATGGACCACCAGACTCGTGCGAAGGTGGCGTCGTTCCCGTATCCGGAAATGGTGGAGGCCGTCGAGAAGCGCCCGCGGCAGGCGGCGCGCGCGCTGGTGGCGGGCGCCGACGCGGCCCTGGTCATCCAGAACCTCGCGCCGGTCTCTGAGGAGACCATCCCCTCCAAGACGTACGACTACCTGGTCTCCGGGAAGCCGGTGGTGGCGCTGCTGTTCCGCAATCAGGAACTGACGGCGATGCTGCGGGAGGGGGGCCACACCGTGGCGGCGGCGGACGACGCGGCGGCGATCGAGGCGGCCTTGGAGGAAGTGTTCACGCGCGCGGCGAGCGGGCAGCTCACTGCGGCTCCCGACCCGCGCTACACCCGCGCCCGGGCGGCGGAGGAGTTGCTGGCCTGGTGCCGGCAGGTGTGCGCGCGGACAGAGGAGGAGGTCTATGTCTAGCACGGGTGCCTTTGCTCCCACCACGCGCAAGATCGTGAGCGTCGCGGAGGCCCGGGAGCGGGCCGCGGCCTGGCGCGCCGCGGGCGAAAGGATCGCCTACACCAACGGCTGCTTCGACCTGCTCCACGCGGGGCACGTGCGGACCCTGGAGACCGCGCGCGCCGCGGGCGACCGGCTGGTGGTGGCGATGAATTCGGACGCCTCCGCCCGGCGGCTCAAGGGCCCGACGCGGCCCATCGTTCCGGAGCGGGAGCGGGCGGCGATGCTCGCCGCGCTGGAGGCGGTAGACCTGGTGGTGATCTTCTCGGAGGACACGCCGCTGGAGGCGCTGCAGGCCCTCCGACCGGAGGTGTGGGTGAAGGGCGGGGATTACCGGTCGGACACGGTGAACCAGGAGGAGAAGGCCTTCGTGGAGAGCTACGGCGGGCGCGTCCAGCTCGCGGCATTGGTGCCCGGTTTCTCCACCAGCGAACTCATCGCGCGCCTCCGCGCTCTGGACGAGAAACCCTAATCCATGCGCCCCAGGTTGTGGAGGGCGTCCACGATCGTGTGGAGGGTGCGCAGGGAGAGCACCTCCTGCCCCACGAAGCTCTCCGCCAGGGCCTTCCCCTCGTCGCTCACCCCGTAGGCGAGCTGCAGGCTGTATAAGAAGAAGAACACCACGATCACCCCGATCACCAGGCCGAAGGCGCCGCCGAGGACCGGGTCCATGTAGTCCAGCGAGAGCAGGGTGGACTGGTAGATCAGGCGGCTGACCAGCACCACGAGCACCGCGAAGACGACGGCGATGATGACCAGCCAGAAGGCCTGGTTCTCCCCCTTCTCCCCGGCCACCATGATGCTGCCGGCCAGGGCGTCGGAGACGAGCGGCCCGAGCTTGAGGACGATGATGGCCCCGAGCATGTCGAACAGCGCCCGCCCGAACCCACGCTTGCTTTCCACCCAGGCGATGACCACTATGAGGAGAAAGGCCACCAGGTCGTACCAGGTCATGGCTGTGTCACCTCGGCCGCGCTACGAGACACCCACGGAGGCATAGCCGACCACCGCCTCGGAGTCGCCGAGGATGTCGCCGGAAGTGTAGTAGCGGAGGAGCTTCGCCTCCTGCGCGCCGCGCCGGTTAGCGTAGGCCAGCGCCATGGCCACCGGCGCGGGCCCGCACATCGAGATGCGGTGCGTCACCACCGTGTGCAGCAGCCGGTCCCCGTCGCGCGCCAGAATGGCGTCCAGCGCCAGCTTGTCCTCACGCTGGGCGACGGCCTGCGGGACTTGGTGGGAGAAGTCGGTGCTCGCGACCACTACCGCCCGCCGCCGGCCTACCACGGTGGCGAGGGCTTCGCCCAAGGCCCGGGCGTCGGCCGCGAGCTGCTCTCCCCCGCCGAACGGATGCGCCCGCACGCAGACCGGAACGATCCTCGGCGTCTGCTCCCCGTAGACGAACTGCAGGAACGGCAACTGCACCTCCAGGGAGTGCTCGGCCGCGTGGGTGCGTTCGTCGGCCTCCACCAGATCCGAGGCCGCGAGCAGGTGACGCCCCAGCTCCATGTCCACCAGGACTTCGCCCAACGGCGTCCGCCACGCCCGCGCCAGCGAGAGCGCGGCCTGCCGGCTCGACACGTAGTGGCTGGGCCCGAGGAGCACCGCCACCTCCGGGATTCCGTCCGCGGCCAGCGCCGCGTAGCCGTGGGCCGCGGCCGGGCCCGAGAACATGTATCCGGCATGGGGCGAGACGAGAGCCTGCATGCGGCCCGGGCCGTTGGGATCAACCTCCGGAAGGTGACCGGGGCCCAGCGCGTGGAGGAAGCACTCCTTGAGGGAGGCGCGGAGGGCCTGCGCGTCTCGCTCGTAGAAGCGACCCGCGACCGCAGGTTGCCTGGTCCCCACCATGGTGCGCCCTCCCGCCAGTTCCCCGCGGCGGCCTCCGGCCGCCGCGTTGACGCTGGCTTTTGCTTCATGCTACTGTATGGCCGTTCGCCGATTCCTTTCACGCGGTGGTGCAGCGATGCGAGTCGCCCTGTTCACCGAGTGCTACCATCCCATTGTTAACGGGGTCGTCGTCTCCGTGGCGACCTTCGCCCGGGAACTCTCCCGCCAAGGTCACGACGTCCACATCTACGCGCCCGCCTATTTCGGCTATCAGGATGCGGAGCCGAACGTCCACCGGCTGCGGTCCCTCCCCCGCCCCACCAGCGCCATGTACCCGCTGGCGATTCCGTTCGGCACTGCCTTTCTCGACGAGTCGTTCACCCGCTACCCACCGGATATCGTCCATGCCAACCATCCCTTCCTCACCGGGCGGGAGGCAAGACGCCTGGCACGACGTTTGCGCAAACCTCTCATCTTTACATACCATACCATAATCCGAGCCTACGCCCACTATGTTCCCTGCTACGTTCCGGTGCCCCGCCCCCTCGTCCGGCGCCTCGCCGTGTGGGTCAGTCGCGAGTTCAGCAATTCCGCCCACTGCGTCGTCGTCCCCACCCGGGCCACCGCCGATCTGCTCCGCGGATACGGGGTCACCCAGCGCCTCGAGATCATCCCCACCGGCATTGACCTGCAGGAGATCGCCAGCGTCCCCCGCCGGCCCGTCCGCGCCCGCTACAGCATCCCGGAAGAGGCCCGGCTGGTGTGCTACAGCGGGCGCATCGCGCGGGAGAAGGGCCTCGACGTGCTGCTCCACGCGTTCCGGAGCGTGCGCGAGGAAATGCCCGAGACCTATCTGCTGTTGGTGGGGGGCGGCCCCTGGACGAAGGCCTGCCGCCGGCTGGTCGAGCGTCTGGAGCTCAGTGACCGGGTGAGGATCACCGGCTTCCTCGGCCGCCCGGAGGTGTTCGACTGCCTCGCCGAGGCCGACGCCTTCGCCTTCCCCTCCGTCACCGACACCCAGGGCCTGGTAGTGCTGGAGGCCATGGCCCTCAACTGCCCCGCCGTCGCCGTGCAGTCCGGGGCCGTCGCCGACGTGCTCCGCCACGACGTGGACGGGTTGGTCGTCCCCCCCACCGCCGAGGACCTGGCCGCCGGCATTATCCGCCTGCTCCACTCCCCGGACCTCCGCCGCCGCCTCGCCGGTCAGGCCCGCCAGCGGGCGGAAGAGTTCTCGGCGAGCAAGATGGCCCGCCGCCTCGCCGAGGTGTACGAGAGTCTGTTGTAGGCCCGCAGATCGCCGCCTCCGCCCGGCAGGTCCCCCTCCCCGCGCGCCGAAGTGCCTTCCTGGGCCGCGAAGGAGTCGGGCCCGTCGGGGGCGAAGTGTTCGACAGCGAGGGCCGCAGTGGCCCTCGCTCGATGTGTGTGTGGCTGGGGATCCCCCTTCCGGAGACCGCAAGGGGGCTGGGTTTGGCCGGGGCATCGTCGTCTCATAAGGAGCAAGTGGATGTGCGGCATTGTCGGGTATCTCGGGAGTCGCGACACGGTAGATGTGTTGCTCGAAGGGCTGCAGCGGCTGGAGTATCGTGGATATGACTCGGCCGGCGTGGCGATTCAGGTGGACGGACACCTCGAAGTCATCAAGACGCAGGGCAAGCTCTCCTTCCTGCGTGACCGGCTGCTGCAAGGCAAGCCGATGGGCGAGTCCGGCATCGGGCATACCCGCTGGGCCACCCATGGACCCCCTTCCGTCCCGAACTCCCATCCGCACACGGACTGCCAGGGCCACATCGCGGTGGTGCACAATGGGATCATCGAGAACTACCTGGAGCTGCGGGAGAAGCTCCAGGCCGAGGGCCATGCCTTCCGCTCTCAGACCGACACCGAAGTGCTCCCCCACCTCCTCGAGAAGTACTACAAGGGCGATCTCGAGAAGGCCATGCAGCGCACCCTCAAGGATATACGCGGCTCCTACGCCGCGGTCGCGCTCACGGACGCGCAGCCCGGCCTGATCGTCGCCGCCCGCATGTACTCCCCCCTCGTCGCCGGCCTCGGCGACGACGAGAACTTCATCGCCTCGGACATCCCGGCCATCCTCTCCTTCACCCGCAAGGCCTACCTGATTGACAACGGCGAGATGATCGTCGTCACCCGCAAGGGCATTGACGTCAAGACCATCGAGGGCGCCTCCGTGAAGAAGCCCGTGTTCCAGGTGAACTGGGACGCGAAGGCCGCGGAAAAGGGCGGCAACAAGCACTTCATGATCAAGGAGATCTTCGAGCAGCCCGACGCCCTCCGCCAGACCATCGGCCAGCGCATCAAGGGCACGACGCTCGATCTCTCAGAGACCAAGCTGTCAGAAGCATTCCTGAAGCGCATGAAGAAGGCCGTCGTGATCGCCTGCGGGACGGCTTCCTACGCGGGCATGGCGAGCGGCTATGCCATCGAGCATCTGTCCGGCGTGCCGGTGGTGGTGGACGTCGCCTCCGAGTTGCAGAACCGGGAGTGCCTGTTCGACAAGGACACCCTGGGCATCGCCATCTCCCAGTCCGGCGAGACCGCGGACACCCTCCAGGCCATTCGCATGGCCCGCCGCCGCGGCGCCAAGGTGCTCGCCGTCACCAACGTCATCGGCTCCTCTGTCGCCCGCGAGTCGGACGGCAACCTCTACATCCAGGCCGGGCCCGAGATCGGCGTGGCCTCCACCAAGGCCTACACCAGCCAGATCCTGGCGGTGCTGCTGTTCGCCATGAAGCTGGCCGAGGTGCGCGGCACGATCAAGCCCGCCCGCGCCCGCCAGCTCCTCAAGGCCATCAAAGCCCTCCCCGACCAGGCCGCCGAGTATCTCAAGTCCGAGTCCGAGCACACCAAGCAGCTCGCCAAGAAGTACCTCTGGTGCAAGCGCTACCTCTACCTTGGCCGCGGCTCGAACTACTCCACCGCCATGGAAGGCGCGCTCAAGCTCAAGGAGATCGCCTACCTCGACGCGGAGGGCTATGCCGCGGGCGAGATGAAACACGGCCCGCTCGCGCTGGTCACCTCGGAGTGCTCGGTGATGTCCGCGGTGGTGCACGGGATGCACTACGAGAAGAGCCTGGGCAACCTCCAGGAGATTCGCGCCCGCGGCGGCAAGGTGATCGCGGTGGCCAACCAGGGAGACACCGAGATCGCCAAGTACGCGGACGACGTCATCCGCATCCCCGCCACCGACGAGATCCTCGCGCCGGTGCTGGCCGGCATCCCCATGCAGCTCTACGCCTATCACGTTGCGGACATGCTGGG
>Ga0315282_10001113_pt1 | contig 51675 bp, 50 predicted proteins | sample YL17G07_20_MG_FD_203693 | JGI IMG/M metagenome (GOLD analysis project Ga0315282, IMG submission 203693) | Sediment microbial communities from Yellowstone Lake, YNP, Wyoming, USA - YL17G07_20 | ecosystem: Environmental > Aquatic > Freshwater > Lake > Sediment | place: USA: Wyoming | collected...
GGGGCCTCATCCTCGGCATCCAGGACATGGGCGCCGCCGGGCTGACCTGCTCGACGACCGAGATGGCGGCCAAGTCCGGGCTGGGCGTCGAGATCGACCTCGACCTCGTCCCCCAGCGCGAAGCCGGCATGACGCCGTATGAAATCCTGCTGTCGGAATCCCAGGAACGCATGCTCCTCGTCTGCACGAAGGAGAACGTCCGGAAGGTCCAGGAAGTGTTCGCCAAGTGGGACCTCGACGCCCCGATCATCGGCCGCGTCATCGAGGGAGGCCAGGCCCGGATCAGCTTCAAAGGGCAGGTCGTCGTCGACATCCCCGTCGACGCGGTCGTCAACCTCTGCCCGGTCTACCGCAGGCCGAGCCGGCCGCCCCTCAATCCCCCGGCGAGCGGCAGGCTGCCTCTCCTCCCCGTCCCGGCGGACATCGAGGACGTCTTCTTCAAGCTGCTCGCCTCGCCGACGATCGCCGACAAGGAATGGATCTTCCGCCAGTACGATCACATGATCCAGATCAACACCGTCTTCCTGCCCGGCGCCGACGCCGCCGTCCTGCGGATCAAGGGCTCGAAGGAGGCCATCGCCATGACCCTGGATTCCAACTCCCTCTACACCCGGCTCGATCCGAACACGGGCGGGAAGATCGCCGTGGCCGAGGCCTGCCGGAACCTGGCCTGCGTCGGGGCCCGTCCCATCGGCGTGACAAACTGCCTGAATTTCGGGAATCCGGAAAAGCCGGAGATCATGTGGCAGTTCGAGCAGGTCATCGACGGCCTGGCCGACGGCTGCCGGACGTTCGGCATCCCGGTCACGGGCGGCAACGTCAGCTTCTACAACGACACCGAAGGCATCTCCATCCATCCCACTCCCGTCCTGGGGATCGTGGGCATCATCGACGACATCCGCAAGGCCGTCAGCCCCGGCTTCAAGGCCGCCGGCGACGTCATCCTCCTGGCCGGGGAAAACCGGGAGGAAATCGGCGGGTCGGAGTACGTCAGGGTCATCCACCGGGTCGAAGCGGGCGCGCCGCCGCGCATCGACCTGGCGGCGGAAAAGCGCGTCCAGGATTTCTGCCTGGAGGCGATCGACGCCGGCCTGGTCAGGTCGGCGCACGATCTTTCCGAGGGCGGCCTGGCCGTCGCCCTGGCCGAATGCTCCTTCCACAGCCAGGGCGCGATCGGCTGTTCCGTCGAGCTCAACGATCCCATCCGGCCGGACGCCCTGGCCTTCGGCGAGACCCAGTCGCGCATCCTCCTGAGCGCCAAGCCGGCGGACCTGGAGAAGCTCGGCGCGCTGGCCAAGTCGGGCGGGGTCAAGCTCGCGGCCATCGGCCGGGCGGGCGGGCCGGACATCGCCCTCCGTCATCGCGGCCGGGATCTCATCCGCGTCCCCGTCGAGGACGCCTTCCGGTTCTGGAAGGACAGCATCCCGAACTTCTACAAGACCAAGAGTGCGGGGATCAAATGAGCGACAGCGACGTCGTTTTCCGAAGCCCGAAGAAACGCGGCCGGATCGCCGTCTTCCTGTCCGGCCGGGGCTCCAACTTCATGGCCATTCACGAAGCCATCCGGGACGGCCGGATCAACGCTGATGTAGGCCTCGTCCTCAGCAACAAGGCCGACGCGCCGGGCCTCCTCAAGGCCCGGGAGTGGGGCCTCGAGACGGTTTTCCTCGATCCGAAACAGTTCGCCTCCCGCGAGGACTACGACCGCCGGGCGGCGGAGGAGGTCGAGAAAAGGAGCATCGACCTCATCTGTCTCGCCGGTTACATGAAAGTCCTGACGCCGCAGTTTTGCGACGCCTGCAAGTACCGGATCGTCAACATCCACCCGGCCCTCCTCCCCTCCTTCCCGGGACTCCACGTCCAGCAGAAGGCCATCGACTGGGGCGTCCGTCTCTCGGGCTGCACCGTCCATTTCGTCGCCGCCGAAGTGGACATGGGGCCGATCATCCTCCAGGCCGCCGTCCCGGTTCTCCAGGACGACACGGAGGACACGCTGGCGGCCAGAATTCTGGTCGAAGAGCACAAGATCTACCCGGAGTCCGTCCGTCTCTACTTCGAGGGCCGGATCGAAGTCCGCGGCCGCCGCGTCTTCATCATTTGAACAATTCGGGGGGGATCATCTTCGGCAGGCGGCCGAAGACCTTGGCGTAGATTCCCGCATAAGCATCCTTGCCGCCGAGAAGAAGGCACGTCAGGGGCATGACCTTCTTCGCCAGGCGCGACATCTCCGCGGCCACGTCGCGGATCTCCCATTGGGCCGAGATGTCTTCGCGGAGCCGCGAGACGTGATAGAGCTCGCGGGCGTTGATCTTGAGCAGGGCGTGGCGCCGATGGGCGTTGGTGAGGACATAGTCCGCGGCCGGCCCGACGGCTTTCTCCAGCGCGGCGTGCGTCTCGTTCGTCCGGTCGATCATCTCCCGGAACTCAGTCTCGGCCCCGATCTCCCGGATGGACGGCGGGACCGTGACGCCGAGCGAGGGATCGTAGCGCTGCTGGGTCAGGGTGGCCATCCGATGCCGCTTGAGCTGGGCAAAGCAGGAGGCCGAGACGACAAGGTCGTAGGTCAGGTCGGCGTGCTCGAACTCCCGGACCGGAAAGTCATAAAATTGCATGCGGCCGAGGGCCGTCCGCAGGATCGACTCGCGTTCCGCCGGTTTCGCCGCCAGGGCCCGCTCGAGGCAGTCGGCGTACGGGAGCCTCGAGCCCGCGTGGAGGAGCGCCGCCAGAACGCGGGCGTCCCCGTCGACGGTGTGATCGGCCAGGACGACAACGGGAGCGGGGCGCTTCGCCGCCCGCCGCTTCCCGCCGGCCGCGAGGACATCCGCCGCGGCCTGCTCGACCTCTTCGTACGTCAGGGCGTCGAAATCCGACGCCTCCGTGAACAGGAGGATGGACGGCGCGACTTCCCCGGCCAGCGCCTGGAGTCTCGCGCTGATCGCCCTGAGCTCCCGGCTCTCCTTGGCCGCGAAACGGCGGAGGAGAAGCTCCAGGTTCCGGGCGTTGGCCGTCATCCCCAGCTGTCCCTGCGTGGCCAGGCTCACGATGTAGCGGGCGTCCTCCTTGGCCCAGCCGTCGAGGACGGAATGGTTTTTGGGATTCGCCGCCCGCTCCCGGTACTTTTCGAAGACGTGCGGCCTGAGCCTCTCGTAAAGCCTGTGGTAGAGGGCGTTCTGGGCCTTGACCACGGCCGTGAACGGGTCCGCCAGCCCGGCCGCCGCGATCTCCTCCGGCACGACGAAGTCCTCGCCGAGCGTGATGTAGCGCTGGGACTTCTCCGTGTAAGAGCAAAGCCGGAAGCGCTCGATCTCCTCGATGGCCAGCCGGCTGACGCCGATGATGTCGAAATTGAAGACGGCGTGCTCGGCCACGGAGTGGTGGCCCATCTTGAAGATGATCGTCTGGTTACGGCGCCGGGTGCGTTCGACCTCGGCCCTGGCCTCGGCCCGAAGCTCGTCGACCGGGCGCGGGTCCCTCGAGATCCGGGCGTATGAGGCGGACAGGGTCTCGGGCGTCACGTCGTCGCGCGGCGGCGAATTTTTTTTAAGCTCGTCGAGGACGGCGCTGTCGACGTTGTATCCGGCCAGGATGACTCGCATGGGTGCCTTTAAATTAAGGGCCGGCGCCACAAATGTCAACTCGTTTGCGATTGCATTGAGGCCTCTTGGAATGGCCAAGGCCGACCGGAACGTCATGCGTTATCCCGTCTTGCCGAAGCGTTTGGCAGAGGAACGGGTGGCCGGTGCCAGTCCCTTCCCGCCGGCAGGGAGCGGAGTCTTCGGAGCGACCGATAAAAGCACCGCGGAGCAACTCGGAGCGGCGCTTTTAGGAAATATCCGAAATGAATCAAAGACTCGTTTCAGATATTTATCACCGGCGCGGTTTCGAGCTCTCAACCACGCCGGTGCGGGTCGCTTCCAAGAGTCCGCGACCCGCCGGACGGAAAGGGACGCACCAGGACAGGACCCGTTCGACCTTTGAGAAGATTGAATCATGGGCGGTCTTCGGCTAATCTAAGGGAAGGGGAAACGAGATGAAGAACCGGGAGATCGCGGATATATTCGACCGCATCGCTGACGCCCTGGAGATCAAGGGCGAGTCGGGCTTCAAGGTCGTCGCCTACCGCAAGGCCTCGCGGATCCTCCAGGACATGACCGAGGACATCGAAACCGTCTCCCGGGAAGGGCGCCTGGAATCCGTTCCGGGGATCGGCAGCGGCCTGGCCGGCAAGATCAAGGAATATGTCGAAACCGGCAGGATGACCAAGTACAACGAGGTCATGAAGGACATCCCGGAAAGCCTCCTCGGGCTGCTCGAGATCCAGGGCCTCGGCGGCAAGACCATCCACCTCGTGCACGAGGAGCTCGGCGTCAACGGCCTCGACGACCTCAAGCGCGTGATCGCCGACGGCTCGCTGGCCGGACTCTACGGCATGGGCGCGAAAAAGGTCGAGAACATCCGCAAGGCGATCGAGACGCGCGACCGGGTGAGCGGCCGGATCTCGATCTGCGAGGCCTCGCTCATCGCCGACGACGTCATCGCCTACCTCGAGAAAGCGCCGGGGATCAGCCGCGTCTCCGCCGCCGGCTCGCTCCGCCGGATGAAGGAGACGGTCGGCGACATCGACATCCTGGCCTGCGGCCGCGACGGTGCCGCGATCATCGCCTACTTCACCGCCTTCCCGGGAACGATCCGCGTCCTGGCCGGAGGCGAGACCAAGGGCTCCATCGTCGTCCGGACCGACGGGACGGAACGTCAGGTCGACCTCCGGATCGTCGCCCGGCCGGAATACGGCGCGGCCCTCCTCTACTTCACCGGCTCGAAGGACCACAACATCAAGCTCCGGGGACTGGCCAAGGAGCGCGGCCTGAAGATCTCCGAGTACGGAGTTTTCCGCGGCGACCGGCGGCTGGCCGGACGCGAAGAGGAAGATTGCTACAAGGTCCTCGACATGCCCTGGATCCCGCCCGAGATGCGCGAGGACCGGGGCGAGGTGGAGCTGGCTATGGCCGGCCGCCTGCCCCGGCTCCTCGAGCCGTCGGACATCCGGGGCGACCTGCATGTCCACACGCGGGCGAGCGACGGGGACATGTCGCTCCCGGAGGTCGTCGAGCGCTGCCGGAAGCTCGGTTACGCCTACGTGGCCATCTGCGACCATTCCCAGGCCGCCCACTACGCCCACGGCCTCAACGCCGGCCGCCTTCGCGAGCAGGGCCGGGAGATCGACGCCCTGAACCGGAAGCTCAAGGGTTTCCGGATCCTCAAGGGGAGCGAGGTGGACATCCTGGCCGACGGCTCGCTAGACTTTCCGGACCGGCTCCTGGCGGAGCTCGATTTCGTGGTCGCCTCCATCCATTCCGGCTTCAAAAAGAATGTGACCGAGCGGATCGTCAAGGCGCTGGCGAATCCCCACGTCAGGGCCATCGGCCACCCCTCGGGGCGGCTGATCTCGGGCCGGGAGGGCTACGACGTGGACCTGGACGCGGTCATCGAGGCCGCCGCCAAGCACCGCAAGGCGCTGGAGCTCAACGCTTATTTCGACAGGCTGGACCTCGACGAGCTCCACCTGAAAAAGGCCCATGAGCGCGGCGTCAAGATCAGCCTGGGCACGGACACCCATTACGCCGAGGGATTCGCCATGATGAGGTTCGGCGTGGGCGTCGCCCGGCGGGCCTGGATCGGGAAGGGCGACGTCCTCAACAGCCTGGGCGTCCAGCAGCTCCTGTAGTCACCCCTTCATGACGCCGACGGGCGCGAACTTGGCGACGAGACGTCCCAGGCCGGCTTCGTGCGAGACGCGAACGACCTCGTCCACGTCCTTGTAGGCGGCCGAGGCCTCCTCGGCGACGCCCCTCCAGTTCGCGGACTTGAGCTCGATCCCCCGTTTGGCCAGCTCATCGCGGATCTGCTCGCCGCGGAACCGCCGCAGGGCCTCGTGGCGGGACATGACCCGGCCCGCCCCGTGGGCCGTCGAGCCGAAGCTCAGCTCTTCGGCCTCGGCCGTTCCGACCAGAAGGTAAGAGGCGGTGCCCATGCTCCCGGGAATGATGACGGGCTGTCCCACGGCTCGCCAGGCCGCGGGAATTTCGGGGCGTCCCGGGCCGAAGCTCCGCGTCGCGCCCTTGCGGTGGACGCAGAGTTCGCGGACCGCGCCGCCGACGGCATGCCGCTCGACCTTGGCCACGTTGTGGCAGACATCGTACACCTGGCGCATGCCTTTGGAACTCCCGAGGACCTTGGCGAAGACGTCCCGGATCCAGTGGGCGATCATCTGCCGGTTGGCGAAGGCGTAGTTCACGGCCGCGCACATCGCCCCGTAATAGCGCCGCCCGAGCTCGGAACGGAAGGGCGCGTGGACGAGCTCGCGGTCCGGCAGCCCGCTCGTGCCGAAGGCGTTTTCCATGAGCTCGATGTAGTCCGTCGCGACCTGATGGCCGAGGCCCCGGCTGCCGCAATGGACCATGACCATGATCTGATCCTCGGCCTCGACGCCGAAAGCCGCGGCCGCCGGGCGGTCGAAGATCTCGCGGACCTTCTGGATCTCGAGAAAATGGTTGCCAGCGCCGAGCGTCCCGAGTTGCGAAATGCCCCGCTCCATCGCCCGGTCCGAGACCGCGGCGCAGTCCGCGTCCCTCATCCGGCCGTATTCCTCCGTGCGCTCGAGGTCCTCCTTCGTGCCATAGCCGTTCTCCACGGCCCACTCCGCCCCCTTGGCCAGGATGTCCTTGAGGACGCCTCGGCTGAGCTTCGTGACTCCCCCCTTCCCCACCCCGGCCGGGACTTCCTTGAATATCTCGGACAGGAGCTCCTTTCGCCTGGCGCTGATGTCCTTCTCCCCGTAGTCCGTGCGCAGGAGCCGGACGCCGCAGTTGATGTCGTAGCCTACCCCGCCGGGAGAGATGATGCCGTCGTCGAGGTCGAAGGCCGCGACGCCGCCGATCGGGAAGCCGTAACCCTGGTGGGCGTCGGGCATGACGTAGGACATGCGCTGGATGCCGGGCAGGCAGGCCACGTTCCGGGCCTGGTCGAGCGTGATGTCGCGCCGCACGTCGGCCAGCAGGCGCTCCGAGGCGTAGATGAGCGCCGGGACCCGCATCTCTCCCTGCTTGGGGATCTCCCAGCTCGTGTCGCTGATCTTCTTGATATCCATGTCCCGTTCACATATCTACGACGACCTGGAGAACGACGCCGCCGCTTACCTCGATCTTCATCTCATTATAGGTCACGGCCTTGACGTCGCCGTAGAGCTCGTAGCGGTCCGAGAGGGTGTCGCCGCGCAACTCGGCCTCGAGGGAGAAGCCGTCGGGAACATCGCGGATCTCGAGGCCGTCCACGGCGGCCAGCAAAAACTTTTGCGTTTCGAAAAGAAAGATGATTTCGCCCAGGAACTTGACCAGAAGCTGTTTCCTGTCCCGGCCGCTGAGGCGGACGGGCCGAGTGATCGTCGGCTCGATCTTGCTCCAATCCCACATGAGCGAGGCCAGGGCCAAGGCCGCGTTGGCGAACGCCTCCTCGAGCGTCCGTCCGAAGGCCCTGAACTTGCCATCGGCCGTATGGGGCAGGATGTCGTATTTTTTCATTTTTCCCGGAACTTCCCGAGCGGCCCGCGGTCCGGCCGCCACCTCAAGTTTAGGCCATTTCCGTCTTGATGGAAAGAGCCGTCTCGCCCCCTGTGCTCCGGCCCGGCTCAGGCGAAGCGGCCGGCGACCGGGCCGGCGCAGAACGGGCACGAGTTTCCGGAGAGGAGATTTTCGGCGACGCAGAAGCCCCGGCGCCTGACGAGGGTCTTGCCGCACGTCGGACAGCGGGTGTCTTCCGATTCGCCCTCGATGTTTCCTATATATATATAGCGGAGCCCTTCCCTCTTTCCGATCTCATGGGCCGCCCGCAGGGTCTTGACCGGCGTCGCCGGCGCCGAGGTGTATTCGTAGTCCGGATGGAACCGGCTGATGTGCCAGGGGATGTCGCGGTCGACGCCGGTGATGAAACGGGCGATGGCCGCGAGTTCCTCGACGCCGTCGTTCAGCCCGGGCACGACGAGGGTCGTGACCTCGACCCAGATGCCGAACTCCTTCATCCGCCGGATCGTCTCGAGCACGGGCTCGAGCCTGGCCCCGCAGACCTTCTTGTACGTCTCGTCCTTGAAGGCCTTGAGATCGACGTTGGCGGCGTCCAGGAAGGGGCGGATGGCTGTCAGCGCCTCCTCGGTCATGTAGCCGTTGGTCACGAAGTTGTTGGCCAGTCCCGCTTCCCTGGCCAGCCGGGCCGTGTCGTACGCGTATTCGAAGAAGATCGTCGGCTCCGTGTACGTATAGGAGATGCTCCGGCAGCCGTGGGCCAGGGCCTCGCGGACGATCTCCGCGGGCGCGAACCCGGACCCTTCGAGGCCGCCGTCCTTCCGCCGCGGCGCCTGGGAGATCTGCCAGTTCTGGCAGAAGGCGCAGCGGAAATTGCAGCCGGGCGCGGCGATGGAGAGCGCCGTCGAGCCCGGGAAAAAATGATAGAGGGGCTTCTTTTCGATGGGATCGACGTGGGCGGCGATCACTTCTCCGTAGGCCAGGGTCACGAGCTTCCCCTCCCGGTTTTTCCGGACGCCGCAGATCCCGGTCTTCGAGCGGGCGATGAGGCAGCGGTGGGCGCACAGGGCGCAGGCCGCCTTGCCGCCCTCGCGCGGAGCCCAGAGCATGGCCTCGTGGATCATCGCTTTTCGAGCCCGGGGAAAAATTCCTTCGCCGACGGGCACAGCCGCCGCAGGAAGCACTCCGGGCACTTCGGCTTGCGCGCCTGGCAGACGGCCCGGCCGTGGTCGACGAGCAGGAAATTGAAATCCAGCCAATCCTCTTTCGGGACGAAGGCCATGAGGTCGCGCTCGATCTTGACGGGATCGTCTTCCTTGCTGAGGCCGAGCCTCTGGGACAGTCGCCGGGCATGGGTATCGACCGCGATGCCCTCGGCCTTGCCGTAGCCCGCGGAGAGGACAATGTTGGCCGTCTTCCTGGCCACGCCGGGGAGGGTGACGAGCGCCGCCATGGAGTCCGGCACGACGCCGCCGAATTCCTCGACGATCTTCCGAGAGGCGCCGATGATGCTCTTGGCCTTGTTCCGGAAGAAGCCCGCGGTCCGGATGTCCTTTTCGAGTTCGGTTGGCTTGGCCCGGGCGAAGTCGGCCGGGGCCGGGTATTTCCGGAAGAGTCCGGGCGTGATCCTGTTGACCCGCTCGTCCGTGCACTGGGCGGCCAGGATGGTCGCCACCAGGATCTCGAACGGGCTGCGGAATTCGAGGGCCGTCCGGCTCTCCGGATAATGCTCGCGCAGCAGCCGGATCGTCTCCCGGACGCGCTTCGCTTCCGGCGCCATGCGTCCCTCCCCTTCTCTCACAGGCCCAGATCGGACCGGACCTGGAGGGCCCTGATGATATCGCTCCGGCAGATGATGCCCGCGATCCTCTCGCCGTCCATCACCGGGACCTCGCGGATGTCCAGGGTGGCCAGGCTGGCCAGGATCTCCTTGCCGTCGGCCTCCATGGTCACGGACCGGAGCTTGTCCTTGGGCGTCATGATCGAGGAGACGGGCGTCCGCGCCCATTCCCGGCGGTCGAGAGCCTTGACGTCCTCCAGGCAGACGATCCCCTTCAGGTCCTCGCCCACGGTCACCAGGAAGACGTGCTCGCTCTTTTTCAGGATGTAGTCGTCGACGAGGACCTGGACGGGCAGGCCGGCGGGCACGGTCTCGAAGTCCGTGCTCATCACGTCCCGCGCCTTCAGGCCTTCGAGGGCCGATTTGATCATGACCTGGCTGTAGCCGCGCGTCGCCGCGCTGTGGAGGAACCAGCCGATGAGGACGAACCACAGGCCGCCGAAATCGCCGCGGATGAACTGAAGGATGCCGAGGAAGATCATGAGGTAGGCGATTCCCTCGCCGACAAAGGAGGCGATCCGCGTCGCTTTCCTGAGATCGCCCGTGATCTTCCAGACGATGGACCTGAAGACCCGCCCGCCGTCCATCGGGAAGCCGGGCAGGAGGTTGAAGCCGCCCAGGATGAAATTGATGACGGCCAGGTAGGAGGCCGCCGCCCGGATCGGCTCGGCCCCCGCCGTCAGGACGAGGGACAGCGACAGGAAAATGATCCCCAGGATGAAGCTCGACAGCGGCCCGACGACGGCCATGGAGAATTCCTTGAGGGGCTCCTTCGGCTCCTCGCTGATCTGGGCCACGCCGCCGAGGATGAAGAGGGTGATGCTCTTGACCGTCTCCCCCTGCTTGATGGCCACCAGGGAATGCGTCAACTCATGCGCCAGGACGGAGGCGAAGACGAACAGGCTGGTGACGATGCCCATGACCCACCTCAGGGCGAAGGACCAGTGGGGGTGCGGGCCGGGAAAGTAATTCGACGCCAGGCTCCAGCTCAGGAGGGCGAAGATGACGAGCCAGCTCGAATCGATCAGGATGTCGATCCCGAAAATCCGTCCGATGCGCCAGGTGTATTTCATGTGCTCTCCTTATCCGTGATCTCTTCCCTCCGAACGGCCGCGCGGCCGCCCGCCCCGCCGGGCCGGCTCACGGGCCGACGTGGAAGAGTTCCTGGCCGACGTTGAATTCCTCGACGTCGTAATAATCCGGGAACCTTTCGAGAAGGTCGATCTCGGACCGAATCATGGCCTGATGGCTCCTCTCCACGCGGCCAAGATACGCCAGCATCCTCCGACCGCCCTCGTCTTCCACGCGCCCGCTGGCTTCCTCGTAAAAGCTCTCCGAGGCTTTCTCGGCCTCGAGCGCGGCCAGAAAGAGGTCCAGGACAGAGGCCCCTTCGCCGAGCGAGGCGGCGATCGGCGGCATCAGGGCCGACTCGGGCGCCCCGACGGTTTTCTCCGGGAAGCGCTCGCCGAAGAGTCGTTCCAGGATCTTTCTGTGATGTTCCTCCTCGACGGCGAGGAACTTGAGCTTCTCGAGCAGGTGGATATTCCGGATCCTGCCCCGAAGCCGCGTGTAAAACGCCGCGGCGTCGATCTCGGACCGGATGCCGACGCTGAGGATTTCCCATGCCTTGAGCTTGTCGTCTATGGACATGGGAGAACCTCAGAAGGTGACGAACTTGTCTCGGGGGGTTCCGCAGACCGGGCACTTCTCCGGCGCGTCGCCTTCCATGGTGAAGCCGCACATCGAGCACACGTGGATGGGCTTGAAGGCGGCGTCCTGGCCGGAGGCGACGGCCTGCGCGGCCCCTTGATAAATCCCGCGGTGGACGATCTCGGCCTGCAGGGCCGCGGTGAGGAACCTCTCGGCGGTCCGCTCTCCCTGGGCCTTGGCGACGGCGATGTAGGCGGGGTACATCTCCTCGGCCTCGAAGTTCTCTCCGCCGGCGGCGTCGGCCAGATTACCCGTGGTCGTCCCGATCCCGGCCAGGGTCTTGAGATAGTTCGTGGCGTGGATCTGCTCGGCGTAGGCGTTGGCCTTGAACAAGCGGGCCACGTTGGGCAGGTTTTCGGCCGCGGCCTTCTCGGCGAAGGCCAGATACTTGATGTGGGCCTGGCTCTCTCCGGCGAGCGCGGCTTTGACGTTTTCTTCGGTCATCTTTTTCATTCCATCCCTCCTTCAGGAAATTTGAATCATGGCCTCGATGGCCCCCCGGGCCCTGTCCGCGATCCCGGCGGGAACCTCGACGGGCGGGACTTTCCCCTCGAGGGCGGACAGCACCTTGTCGAGCGTGGTCATCTTCATGTTGACACAGAGGGCCGAATCGCGGGCCGGATAAAAATGAACGGCCGGGTTTTCCTTGGCCAGCCGGTGGATGAGGCCTTTTTCGGTCCCGATGATGACCTCGCGGGCCTTCGTCGCCCGGGCCTCGGCGACCATCGTCCCCGTCGACAGGGCCTTGTCGGCCACGTCGATGACGTCGAGCGGGCACTCCGGATGGACCCAGACCTCGGCGCCGGGATGCAGGGCCCTGGCGGACAGGATATCCTCGGGCCTGAACTTGTGATGGACGTAGCAATAGCCGTCCCAGGCGATGATCCGCCGGCCCGTCACGCGGGCAACGTAGGCGGCCAGATTCTTGTCCGGGACGAACAGGACCTCCTCCTCGTCCAGCCGCTCGACGACGGCGACCGCGTTGGAGGAGGTGCAACAGATGTCGCTCTCGGCCTTGACCTCGGCGCTCGTGTTGACGTAGCAGACGACCTTCCGGCCCGGGTACTTCTCCTTCCACATCCGGAGCTCGCGGGCGGTGATCATGTCCGCCATCGGGCAGCCGGCCGCGGGCTCGGGCAGGACGACCCTCTTTCCCGGCGAGAGGACGGCCGCGGTCTCGGCCATGAAGCGGACGCCGCAGAAGATGATGACGTCCGCCTCGAGGCCGGCGGCCTTGCGGCTGAGCTCCAGGGAATCGCCGACGAAGTCGGCCGCGTCCTGGACCTCCGGGGATTGGTAATTATGGGCCAGAATGACGGCGTGGTACCGCTTCTTCAGGGCTTCGATCTTGGACAGCTTGTCGGCCTCGCTCATGCGCGTTCTCTTCTCGGGGCAGTGGAGCCCGGCTCAGGCCCGGAGCGGTTTGCCGCAATGGATGCAGACGGCGTCTCCCTTTTTGGTGATGCCGCCGCAGGACGGACATTCCTCGAGATCGATCCGGCAGGCCCGGCAATAGCCCTTCTGCCCTTCCTCGAGCGCCCCCTCGCAGTAGGGGCAGGCGCCTTCTTCGTGCTCGTGGGCCTCGGCGGCCGCCGGGGCGGCCTTCTCGCCGGTTTTCCGGCGCAGGCGATAGTTTTCGATGGCCGCGTGGAGGGCGTCCGCGCCGAGATTCGAACAATGGAGTTTGTTCTTGGGCAGCCCGCCGAGCTCTTCGGCCACGAGGCTGTTCGTGATCTTCATGGCTTCGTCCAGCGTTTTGCCCTTGGCCATCTCGCTGACCATGCTGGAGACGGCGATGGCCGCGCCGCAGCCGAACGTCTGGAACTTGACGTCTTCCAGGCGTTCGTCCCTGACCTTTATATAAAAGGTCATCATGTCGCCGCAGACGGGATTGCCGACCTGGCCGATCCCGTCGGCGTCGGCGATGACGCCGACGTTGCGGGGATTCTGGAAATGGTCCATGACCTTATCGCTGTACATCATCGCTTGTTCTCCTTGAGAAACTGCGTGTAGAGGGGGGACATGTTCCTCAGCCGCTCGACGATGGGCGGGAACGCGTCGAGAAGGTGATCGACGTCCTCTCGGCCCGTGCCGTCGACGAGGCTGAAGATGAGCGAGCCCTGGGCCAGGGCATGGTCGAGCCCCATGGCCAGGAGGACGTGCGAGGCCTTGAGGGACTTGGAGGTGCAGGCCGAGCCGCTCGAGGCGGCGACGCCCTGCATGTCGAGAAAGAGCAGCATGCCCTCGCCCTCGACGAACTCAACGCAGAAGCTCGCGTGGTGCGGCAGGCGGCGCGTGCGGTGGCCGGTGAGGATGACGTGACCGACGCGGCGCGTCATTTCCCCGATCAGGAGATCGCGGAGAGGCTCGAGGCGGGCCGTCCGGGCCGCCATCTCCTCGCGGGCGATCGCGGCGGCCCGGCCCAGGCCGACGATCGCGGCCACGTTCTCCGTGCCGGCCCGCCGGCCGTTCTCCTGGATCCCGCCCTCGACGAGGGGCAGGATCCGCGTCCCCTTCTTGAGAAACAAGGCGGCCGAGCCCTTGGGGCCGTAGAACTGGTCGCCGGCCAGGCTCAGGGCGTCCACGCCAAGCTCCCGGACGTCGAGGGGGATCGTGCCGGCGGCGGCCACGGCGTCCGTGTGGAAGAGGACGTTGCGGGCCCGGCAGACACGGGCGATGTCGGCCACGGGCTCGATCGTCCCGACCTCGCTGTTGGCCGTCATGATCGAGACCAGGACGGTGTCCTTCCTCAGGGCTTTCTCGATGTCGGCCGGGTCGACGAGGCCGGTCCCGTCCACCGGCACCGTCGTCGAGGAGAAACCGAGCTTCTCCAGGCTCTTGACCGGATTGAGAACGGACAGGTGTTCGACGGCCGAAACGACGATGTGCTTGCCCCTCGCCTGGTAGGCTTGGGCCAGCCCCTTGACGGCGAGGTTGTTCGCCTCGCTGCCGCTCGCGGCGAAGATGATTTCGTCGGTCGCGCCGCCAAGGAGACCGGCCACCTCGTCTCTGGCCTCATCCACGGCCGCCAGGGCCCGCTGGCCGGCGGAATGGAGGCTTTGGGGATTGCCGTAGGCCTCGCCCAGATAAGGCAGCATGGCCTCCAGGGCCTGCGGGTGAAGAGGCGTCGCCGCGATATGGTCGAAATACGTCTTCCTCATGGCTAAGCCCATGCGGCCCGGACAACCCGCGGGGGCGCGGGGCCGCTCCGTCTGCGCTCGAAGGCTCAGACGGCCTCGACGCTCTTGATCTCGGGGACCTCTTTCCTCAGGATTCTCTCGATGCCCATCTTGAGCGTCATCTGCGACATCGGACAACCGCCGCAGGCGCCTTTGAGCCGGACGCGCACGACGCCGTCCGCGGCGATCTCGACGAGCTCCACGTCTCCGCCGTCGTGCTGGAGGGCGGGACGGATCTTGTTCAGAGCTTGTTCAACTTTCTCTCTCATTCCTGTCTCCTTGGGAAACTCCTCCGTAGTGTATGCCTTTCCCCGCCGATAATCCAGGGGATCGTCTCCCTTCCCTCTCATCATACACGTCCCGGCCCCCTGTTTCAAGTATTCCTATACAATAAGTAAAGATTCGGCGGCCGGCCGGCGGCCGTCGCGGCAGCGGGTCTATTTTTTCCGGGCCGGCTTTTTCGCCGCGGCCTTCTTCATCGGCTTGCCGCAGCAGACGAGGACGTGTTCCTCCGCGCAACCGCAACCCGCGTCGACGACGACGCGGTACCCGCAGACGCCGCATTCGTAGCGCTCGCCTTTCCCGCCCTTGCCTTTCTTCTCTGCCATCTCACTCCTCCTCCTCAGATCTCGCCAGCCTCCCGTTCCCAGTCCAGAAGGCGCTGCTGGCCCTTGAGGGCCCGGATGCCCGTGACGTCCTGACTGACTTCCAAACACCCCCGGTAGCGCCCCCCGGCGTCGCGAACGGCGAAGTAGCGGATGTGGATGAACCGTCCGCCGAGTTCGATCCAGAACTCCGCCGTATCCTTCGCCCCGGACTTGAACGCCGCCAGGATCTTCTTGACGATCCCGACGCTCTTGGGAGGGTGGCAGTTTTGAACCTTGCGGCCGATGACGACCGGCGTCCTGGTGAAGATCCTCTTCGGGGTCGCCGAATAGTACCTGACCGTGTCCTCGTCGTCGACGAAAGAGACGTCCACGGGCAGATGGGTCAGGATGAGATCGATGATTTCCGGCGTCAGCGCCCCCGTGCTCAGACCGACGAGCCCCGCGGCCGCCGCCCCGCCCGGACCTTCCTTGAGAGACTTCTTCCCTTCTTCTTTTGGCGTCATCTTCTCCACCTCGCTGGAACTATTTTATCACAGCCGGCCAAGCCGGCGAATCAGACGACGCGGCGCGGGATGAGCGGGTTGATGCGGGCCAGGATTTCATAGCTGATGGTGCCCGCAAGGCTGGCCAGGTCGTCGGCCGTCACCCGCTCCCGGCCGTCGGCGCCGATCAGCGTGACCTCGTCCTCGAGGCGCGCGCCGGGGATGTCCGTGACGTCGGCCATGAAGAAATCCATGGCGACGCGGCCGCGCACCGGCGCGCGCCGGCCGCGGACGAGGACGTGGGCCGTGTTCGACAGGCCGCGGTCGTAGCCGTCGAAGTAGCCGACGGGCACGACGGCCAGCACGGTCGGCCGCGTCGTCTTGTAGGTGCAGCCGTAGCCGACGCAGGCGTTGGCGCCGAGCTTCTTGATCTGAGCAATCCGGGCCTTCCACGAGAGGACGGGGCTGAGAGCGAGCGGCTCCCGCTTTTCCTGGAGGCAGGAGAGGTAGGTCTCCTTGGAAGGCCAGTAGCCGTAGAGGCCGATCCCGACCCGGGCCATGGTGAAGTCGGTCTCCGGGAAGAGGATCGTCGAGGCCGTGCAGGACATGTGCCGGACCGGCACGCGCACGCCGTGCGCCCGGAGCGTCTTGACGGCCGTCCGGTAGGCCTCCAGCTGGAGCCGGGGGTATTCGTGGCTGGTCGTGTCCTCGATGTTGGCGAAGTGCGACGAGAGGCCCTCGAGGACGAGCCCCTCGTGCCGCAGGATGTCGCGGACGAACGGCCAGACATCCGGGACGTCGACCCCCTGTCGGCCCGTGCCGGTCTCTACCTTGACGTGGACGACGGCCTTCTTTCCCCGCCGCCGGGCGGCGGCGGCCAGCCGCCCGATCGTCGGGCGGTTGTAGACGATGATCCTCAGGTCCCTGGCCACGGCTTCGTCGAGCTCGCCGAACGGAACGTAGCCGAGGACGAGGATCGGCCGGGTGACGCCCGCGTCGCGGAGCGCGGCGCCCTCCTCCACGGAGTGGACGCCCAGCCAGTCGACGCCGTTTTCGAGGGCGATCGAGGCCGTCTCGCGGAGGCCGTGGCCGTAGGCGTTGGCCTTGACGACGGCCATGAATTTCCGGCGCGGTCCGATGAGGCGGCGGAACTGGCCGATGTTCCGGACGAGGGCCGACCGGCTGATTTCGATCCGCTGCAGGAATCCCCCGGCCATGCCCGTCCCCCTAGCGGCTCGAATCCTCCCGGAGCTTCCGGAAGTCGACCAGGCCCGCCAGCCCGTCGTCCAGCAGGATGGTCTCCTGCCGCTCGACGCCCGTCGAGATGATGGCGACGCGCGTCTCGACGAGATCCTCGATGAGGCGGACGTAATCCTTGAACGCCGGCGGCAGGGCCGCGGCGTCCGAGACCCCGTGGACGGAATCCTTCCAGCCCGAAATCGTCTTCCAGACGGGCGTCACCTTCTCGAGAATCCACGGCTCGCACGGGAAAGTCTTGAGGATCTCGCCCTTGTACCCGTAGCCCGTGCAGATCTGGATCTCGCCGGACTCGTCGAGGACGTCGGGCTTGGTCAGGGCGATCCTGTCGACACCGTTGATCCGGCACGTGTAGCGCACGGCGACGGCGTCGAACCAGCCGCAGCGGCGAGGCCGGCCCGTCGTGGCGCCGAATTCGTCGCCGCGGGCCGCGATCGTCTTTCCTCTCTCGTCGAGGAGCTCGGTCGGAAACGGCCCGCTCCCGACGCGGGTCGTGTAGGCCTTGGTGATGCCGAGGACGCCGTGGATCGCCTTGGGGCCCACGCCCAGCCCGGTGCAGGCGCCGCCGGACGTCGAATTGGAGGACGTGACGAAGGGATAGGTTCCGTGGTCGATATCAAGAAGGGCCCCCTGGGCGCCCTCGAAGAGCACGCTTTTCCCGGCCTTCATCAAGCCGTGGAGCAGGTCGGAAACGTCGCGGATGTAGGGACGCATCTTCTCGCCCCAGCCGGAGTACTCGTCGATGATGGGCCCCGCCTCGAAAGGCGGCAGGCCGAAGGCCCGCAAGATGGGATTCTTGGCGGCCACGTTCTCCCGGATCTTCTCCTCGAGGACCTGAGGCTCCAGCAGGTCGCCGGCCCGGACGCCCCAGCGCGCGGCCTTGTCTTCGTAGGCCGGGCCGATGCCCCGGCATGTCGTCCCGATCTTCTTCGCCCCCCGGCCCTCCTCGCTGATCCGCTCGAGGAGCGGGTGCCAGGGCATGATGAGGTGGGCGTTGCGGCTGACGGCGAGGAGCGCGGGATCCACCCGGACGTCCAGGGCCTCGAGATCGGAGATCTCCTTCCAGAACGCCGCTGGGGAAACGACGAGGCCGTTGCCGATGACGCAGAGCTTGCCGGCGTGGAGGATGCCGGACGGAATGAGGTGAAGGACGATCTTCCTGCCGCGGACGTGCACGGTATGGCCGGCGTTGTGGCCGCCCTGATAACGGGCGACGGCGTCGAAGGCGGGGGTCAACAGGTCGACGATCTTGCCTTTGCCTTCATCCCCCCATTGAGTGCCGAGAACGAGCAGATTGGCCATGCCGCATCCTTTGGTCTTGAATTGTCCCGGGCCGCGTCCCTGGGCGTGTGACCCGGCGGATTGTATCAGATTCGGGCGGCCGGCTCAAGGCTCAGAAGCTGAGCGCCGCCTGGATCCGGATCACGTTGTCCTTGACCTTGGGCGTTTCGCCGTTCCACTCGTATTCCGCCTTGAGGAACAGGTGGGACTCGAAGACGCACCGCACGCCCGCCGTCCAGCGGTGCCGCTCGATGTCGATGCCGCCGCCGTGGAAGGGATCGGTGTACTTGACCCGCTGATAGCTTCCCACGGGCTGGATCATCTTGAACTTCATGACCGTCCAGATGGCATAGCCTTCGCACTTGCCGTCGTCGTACCCCGCGGGATTGGCGATGATGCCCTTGGTGGCTTCGGCCTTGAGCTCCCAGTTGGCCGTGGCCCACGAGAAATGGGTGCCCTCGAGTTTGAGCCGGTACAGGTTCAGGTCGTCATATTTTCCGTCGTAGTACGAAACGCCGGCCTGGATCTCCTGGCCGAAGTTGATCCCCAGGCGCCCGCCCTTTCCCTTGTCCTTGTTGTTGTCGCTCCACTGCTGCCCGGCCTTGAGCTCGTCCGCGTCCGCGAGCTTGAGCCCGTTGCCGACATAGGCCGCGTAGGACAGGAATCCGATCCTGCCCTCGACGAGAACGCCCATGTCACGCCAGCCTTCGGGATAGAAATATTCCAGGTTGAGCGGAGTCCCGATGAGCAGGGATTCGTGCGGCCGGCTGGCCTCGTTCCAGAGGCCGAAGGGGACGAGGTACAGGCCCGCCTTGAGCGAGAAGACCTGGGACGGGACGTAGCCCACCCAGGCCTGCTCGACCTCGAAGTCCGATCCGCTCCTCGACCGGACCTCGGCACCGAAGGCCACGCTCGTCGACAGGCGCCCGGACAGCAGGAATCCCGCTTGGAGGTTCTTGAAGGAGCCGTTGGCGAACTCGCTTTGGGATTGGCCCTTGAGAAACTCCCCGGCAAGGTAGCCGCCGTACTTGATCGCGGTGCCGGTCTCTTCGGCCGCGGCCGCCGACCCGAAAAGGGCGGCGAAAAGGAGGATGAACGACAACTTGTTTTTCATGGTGTTTCGACTCCGCTCCAATCAAAGGTATCTTCGAGAAGGCCTTCCTTCCACCGGTCCACGTTCTTGTTCACGGCGACAAGGCGGCTGATCTCGGCGGCGCCCTTTCTCGTGCCCATCCAGATGGCCCCGACGATCAGGCCGTCCTTGAGGATGATCTTTTTATAGACGTTTTCCTCCGGCCGGAAGCGCGTCAGGAACTCGTAGCCGGCCCCGACGGGCGTGACGACTCCGACCGACGTCACGGACGTCCCGGCGACCTTGAGCGTGCTCGAGGGCGCGGTGCCGGCGTACGGCATGTCCATGCCCAGCATGTTGAAGGCGGCCGCCCGAGCCTGCTCGAAGGCGGCCGGGATGATCCCGTAGACGCTGCCCCGGTGCTCGGCGACGTCCCCGGCCGCGAAGATCCCCGCGGCGTTCGAGCGGAGCCGGTCGTCGGTCACGACGCCGCGTCCGACGGCGAGTCCCGCCTCGCGCGCCGCTTCGATCCCGGGCTTGATCCCGGCGGCGATGACGACCGAATCCGCCTCCATCCGTCCGCCGCCCTGGAACCTCAGACCCGTCGCTTCCCCTTCGCCGAGGATCTCCTCGGTCGCCGTCGCCAGCCGAAGTTCGACGCCGGTTTTCTCGATTTGCCGTTTGAGGATCGCCGCTCCGTCCGGGTCCAGGTGCCGCGGCAGGAGGCGGTCGAAGATCTCGACGACGCCGACCTCGGCCCCGGCCGCTTTGAGGGCGCAGGCGATTTCGATGCCCAGCAGGCCCCCGCCGAGGACGACCGTTCGCGGCCGTTCCTTCAAACGGTCCAGGATGGCCCGGGCGTCGTCGATCGTCCGCAGGACGAAGACGCCTTTCAAGCCGGCGCCGCGGAGCGGCGGGACGAAGGCCCGGGAGCCGTTTGCGAGAAGGAGGACGTCGTACGGGACGGGCGCGCCGTCCGCGGTTTCGATCGTCTTGTCCGCCGGCCGGATTCTGGCGACGGACAGGCCGGGATGGATCTCGATCCTCTGCCGCGAGCTCCAATCGGCCGGGAAGGCGAACAGCCGCTCGAACGGCAGCCGTCCGGCGAGAAACTCAATCAGGTTGGGCCGGGGATAGTAGGGGTATTTTTCTTCGCCGAAGATCTCGATCTCGACCCCGGGATCGAGTTCGCGGAGCGTCTTGGCGGCCATTATGCCCGCCAGCCCGCTCCCGACGATGACGGCTCTCATGGGCGGATCGCTTCCCGGCCAACGCCCCTAGAGGACTTTCTGGAAGAATTCCTTGCCCACCCCGCACTGCGGACACGTCCATGTCTCCGGCAGGTCCTCGAAGCTCGTCCCGGCCGGGATGCCGTTTTCCGGATCGCCAACGGCCGGATCGTAGATGTACCCGCAAGCCTGACATTCCCATTTCATGTGGCCCTCCTCATCCGTCCCGTCGGCGCGCTTTCGGGCGGCGCGGACGGGCCCATTATTATGGAATTCCCCCGGAGTGTCAAACCGGCGGCCGAAGCGGCGTCCCTCCCCCGTTCTCCCCGTCGCGGAGGCGCATCAGCTTCTCCTTGACCAGGCTGTTTCGCTTGACGGGCTTGTCGTTCTTGATGGCGATGTAGAGAGCCTTGAAGGAGCCGACGATGACGCTCAGCTTCTTGGCCCGCGTCAGGGCCGTGTAGAAGAGGTTCCTCTGCAGCATGATGAAATGCTGGGTCATCAGGGGCATGATCACGGCCTGGTATTCGCTGCCCTGGGCCTTGTGGACGGAGACGGCGTAGGCCAGCGTGACGTCGTTCGTCTCCTCCTTTTCATAGCTGACGGTCCGGCCGTCGTAATCCACGAAGAGCCGGAATTTCGCCTTGTCGACGTGGAGGACGGTCCCGATGTCGCCGTTGTAGACGTCTTTCTCGTAATCGTTCCTGAGCTGCATGACCTTGTCGCGCGGCCGGTATTCATGGGCGCCGATCCGCAGGCCCTCGCCGTGGGGGTTCAGCCGCTTCTGAAGCTCGGCGTTCAGGTTGTCCACGCCCACCAATCCTTTATACATCGGGCTGATGACCTGGATTTGAGGCGATAGCGGGCTCAGGCCGAGCTTGCGGGGGACGCTCCAGGAGCAGAGCTTCATGATCGTGTCGAAGGCCTTCTTCTCGTCGTCCTTGCGGACGAAGAAGAAATCGGCCGCCTCGTCCTCCCGCGGCGGATAGACGAGGGACTGGCCCTGGTTGATGCGGTGGGCGTTGAGGACGATGTAGCTTTCCTTGTCCTGGCGGAAGATCTCGTCCAGCCGGACGACGTCCACGGTGCCGGACTCGATGATGTCCTGGAGGAGCGTTCCCGGCCCGACCGAGGGCAGCTGGTCCTTGTCGCCGACGAGGATGAGCCGCATGGGCGCGGGGACCGCCTTGAGGAGGTGGAACATCAGCGGCAGATCGATCATGGACACCTCGTCGAGGATGAGAGCCTCGCCCCGGAGGGGGTTCCGCTCGTTCTTCTTGAACGTCCCCTTCTTGGGCTGGAACTCGAGGATGCGGTGGATGGTCCGGGCGTCGCGCCCCGTCGTCTCGGCCAGGCGCTTGGCCGCCCGGCCGGTCGGCGCGGCCAGGAGCGCCTCGCGCCCCCACTTGCGGAAGATGTCGACGATGGCCCGGACGATGGTCGTTTTGCCCGTTCCGGGGCCGCCCGTGATGACCAGGATCTTCTTCTCGAAGCTCTCCCGGATGGCCTTTTTCTGGAGGAGGGAGAAGGCCAAGCCGAGCGCCTTCTCCGTTTCCGCGATGGCCTGGTCCAGATCGAAATCCGGCGGCTGGCAGGGGAAGTCCGCAAGCGTGTGGATGGCCCGGGCCACGCCTTCCTGGGCCTGATAATAAAAAGGAAGATAGAGAGCCGTCTCCGCGCCGAGATCCTCGCGGACGACCCTCTTCTCCTTGAGGAGCCCGTCCAGGGCCCGGTCCGTCTTCTCCGCTGCGGCCTCGAGGTCCGCGCCGCACTTGCCGCGGACTTCGGAGAGAAGGGAGAAGATGTGGCCCTGCTCGTTGTCCTTCTCGAGGATATAAAGGATGTAGGCCTTGACTCTCTCGATCGAGCCTGGATCCATGCCGAGCTTGAGGGCGATCTGATCGGCCGTCTTGAAGCCGATGCCCCAGATGTCGAGGCAGAGCTGGTACGGGTTGGTCCTCAGCACGGTGAAGGACTGGTCGCCGTATTGGCGGTAGATCTTAGTCGCCAGGTTGGTCGAGACACCGTGCTCCTGCAGGAAGATGATGAGGTCCCGGATGTCCTGGTGCTCGGCCCAGGACTTCTTGATCTCGCGCAGCTTGACCGCGCCGACGCCCTCGACCTCCTTCAGCCGCTCCGGCTCCCGGCTCAGGAGATCGATGGTCTCGGCGCCGAAGCGCGCCGTGATGCGGGCGGCCAGGACGGGGCCGATGCCGCGCACGAGTCCGGAGGCCAGGAATTTTTCGATCCCCTTGACCGAGGCGGGCAGGGTCATCATGAAATGCTCGACCTTGAATTGCCGCCCGAAGCGCGGATTGAGCTCCCAGCGGCCCCTGAGCTTGAGCGTTTCGCCGGGAGACAGGGGCGGAAAGGAGCCGACGATGGTCAGCGAGTCGCCGCTCTCGGCGGTGAAACGGCAGACCGTGTAGCCGTTGTCGGGATTGTAGAAGACGATCTGGTCGACCGTCCCTTCGACGGCGTCCAGGCCGGAGGGGGCCGACGGCGGCGCTTCCGGAATACGGGTCAGAGGTGCACGACGGGGACGGTCCATGGCTTCGCTCTCCCCATCATAGACATTTCAGGAAAACCGGTCAACCGCGGGCGGCCCGGCGGGCCTCAGTTGATGATCTTGAGGAAGCGGCGCCAGCGGGCCTTGGGGATGAAGCTGACAATCTTTTTCAGCCGGGCCTGCACGCTCGTCTTCTGCCAGGCGTCCCTCTCCGCGCCGTACGAGAAATAGATGACCCAGGGCTTGCCCTTGATGTTGGAGAGGGGCAGGAAGCCCCAGTAGCGGCTGTCCATGCTGTTGTCCCTGTTGTCGCCCATGACGAAGAGGCTGCCCTTCGGCACGACGACGGGACCGTAGTTGTCCCGGATGAGGTCGTCGTAATGATAGACGTCGCTCTTCGAATAGATCTGGCTGTCGCCGTGGACCTTGTACGGCTCCTCGATCGGCTTGTCGTTGATGTAGACCTGCTTGTCCTTGATCTCGACCTTTTCCCCCTCCAGGCCGATGACGCGCTTGACGAAATCCTTGGTCAGGTCCTTGGGGTACTTGAAGACGACGATGTCCTTCCGGCCGATGACCTTGTGCGGCAGGATCATCCGCTCGAGCGGCAGGACGGGCCGGGTGTAGGCCAGCTTGTTGACGAGCAGGAAGTCCCCGATGAGCAGGGTCGGCTCCATCGATCCGGTCGGGATCTGGAAGGCCTGGACGACAAAGGTCATGACGAAGAAGACGAAGACGGCGGTCTCGGCGATGAGCTCGAAGTACTCCCGCAGGACGCTTTTGTCTCGTTTCTTCTTTTCTTGTTCCATGTCGTTCCGTCTATGAAGCATCTACTATAAACAAAAACTCGAAATTCGGCAACAATGTTTCCGAATAGGCCGGACGGGTCCTGTCCCGGTGCGTCCCTTTCCGTCCTCACGTCGCTCTGAGATACACGCCTTTTGATATTGGTTCTATTGCACGCTTTGTTTTATCCAGGCTTCCCATGATCTTTGTGGGGCGTTGCCCAGGTGGTCCTTGGCATCCCTTCGCTTTCCAGCGCCAGAGCGCTCGAGCTCCGTTGCGGGCGGGAAGGGACTGGCACCGGCCACCCGTCCGGCTCCGTAAGTGTTAATTTTATCAGATCCCTGCCCCGTTCTTGACAGGCCGGGTGATTCCGGCTTTACTAAGTCCGTGAACATCACCCTCTTCGGCTACCCCAAGACGGGCAAGACGACGCTGTTCAATCTCCTGGCCGGAGCCCATGTCGAGGTCACGGCCTACGAGGATGGCAAGAGGGAGCCGAACGTCCGCGCCTGCCCCGTCCCCGACGGGCGCCTCGACCGCATCGCCGCCCTGTATCCCGATAAAAAGAAGGTGGCGGCGCACCTGGATCTGACCGACCTCGTCGGCATCTCCTGCGGCGAAGTCAAGACGAGCCTTCTCCTCGGCCACCTGCGCAAGGCCGACGGGCTCATCCACGTCGTCAGGGCCTTCCGGGACGACAGGGTCCTCCATCCCCGCGGCCCGGTCGACCCCGCCGCCGATATCCGATTCATGGAGGAGGAGCTCGTCCTGGCCGACCTCCTGGCGGTCGACGGCAGGCTGGAGCGCCTGGAAAAGGACCTGAAGAAAATGAAGGACCCGGAGGGCGAGAAGGAGAGGGAGATCCTGGCCCGCATCCGGCCGGTCCTCGAATCCGGCCGCCCCCTGCGCGCCGCCGACCTGCCCCCCGCCGACGAGAAGGTCGTCCGCAGTTTCGCCTTCCTGAGCCTGAAGCCGCTCCTGCATCTCCTCAACCTGGACGAGAAGGACGCTGCCTCCGCCGAGTCCCCCGGCGGCCTCTTCCCCGTGGAACGGGAGGGCCGGCGGGTCATGGCCTTCTGCGGCGGGATCGAGGGCGAGATCGCGGCCTGCGCCGAGGAGGAGCGAGAGCTCTTCATGACCGGCTACGGCCTGCGCCAGCCGAGCGCGTCCCGGATCTTCGGTCAGATCGTCGGGTTCCTCGACCGGATCTCGTTCTTCACGGTCGGCAAGGACGAGGTCCGCGCCTGGACCGTCAAGGCCGGCTCGACGGCCGTCAAGGCCGCCGGCGCCATCCACACGGACATCGAGAAGGGCTTCATCCGGGCCGAGGTCATCTCCTCGGACGACCTCCTCCGCTCGGGCTCCCTCCAGCACGCCAAGGACGCCGGCGCCATCCGGCTGGAGGGGAAGGACTACGTCGTCCGGGACGGGGACGTCATCTACTTCCGGTTTGCCGCATGAGCCAGAGATTCCGGACGACCGCCCAGGACCCCGCCTCCGCCGCGAGGACCGGCATCCTGGAAACGCCCCATGGGACGGTCGAGACGCCGGCTTTCATGCCGGTGGCCAGCCAGGGCACGGTCAAGGCCCTGACCCACGGCCTGGTCGAGGAACTGGGCGCCCAGATCATCCTCCTCAATTCCTACCATCTCTTCCTCCGCCCGGGCGTCGAGACCATCGAAGCCATGGGCGGCCTCCACTCGTTCACCGGCTGGCGCAAGCCCATCCTCACCGACAGCGGCGGCTTCCAGATCTACAGCCTCTCGCCGCTGGCCAGGATCTCGGAGGAAGGCGTCCGCTTCGCCTCGCACCTCGACGGGAGCAAGATTTTCCTGAGCCCCGAGGACGTGGTCGACCTCCAGGTCCGGATGGGGGCCGACATCCTCATGTGCCTCGATCATTTCCCTTCCTACCCTTATGAGGACGCCAAGCTGACCGAGGCCGTCCGCCTGACCACGGCCTGGGCCAGGAGGTCGCGGGAGCGTTTCGCCGGCTATGACAGCGCTCAGCATCTCTGGGGAATCAGCCAGGGCGGCGTGTCCGCCGACCTCCGGCGCCGGTCGATCGAAAGCCTGGTCGAGCTGGATTTTTCGGGCTACGCCTACGGCGGGCTGGGGATCGGCGAGCCCAAGACGGAGCTTTTCGAGGTCCTGGAAAGGGGGCACGCCCTCCTGCCCGCGGACAAGCCCCGTTACCTCATGGGCATGGGGTATATCGAGGACGTCTTCGAGGCCGTCGAGAGGGGCGTGGACTTCTTCGATTGCGTCCTGCCGACCAGGAACGCGCGCAACGGGACCCTGTTCACGAGCCACGGCCGGATGGCCATCAAGAACCTCAAGTACGCCCGCGACCCCCGGCCCGTCGACGAGGCCTGCGACTGCTACACGTGCCGGAATTTTTCCCGGGCCTACCTGCGCCACCTCTTCGAGCGCGGCGAGATGAGCTCGGCCATCCTGAACACCATCCACAACCTGCACTTTTATCTTGACATCTTCCGGAGAATACGCCATGCTATTCAATCAAACTCCTTCAATTTCTTGAAGAAGAGTATAGTTTCGAACGAAACCACAAAGGAAGAAACGACATGATTCATGCCACGATTCTTTCCCTCGCCCCGCAAGCGGCGCCCGGACAGACCCCTGCGACGGGCAGCATGCTGGGCATGTTCCTTCCCATGATCGCGATTTTCGCCATCTTCTATCTGATCATCATCATGCCCCAGCGGAAGAAACAGAAAAAGCACATGCAGATGGTGGAGAACCTGAAGTCCGGCGACCAGATCATCACCACGGCCGGCATCTTCGGGACGATCATGGGCGTGCAGAAGGACCGCATCGAGCTCAAGATCGCGGCCAACGTCAAGATCGACATCACCAAGAGCGCCGTGGGCGTCATCCTCGGCGCCGAGAAGCCCGAGGTCCGTTAGAGCCCGGTTCGAGGGCCGGAGCGTCTCCCTCCCGGCCGGGATAAAATTCGCGCGAAAGTGGAAGACACATGAAAAAGAATCTCCAATGGAAAGCCCTTCTCACCGTCCTCCTGATCGCGGGCGCGATCTTCTTCGTCTACCCTCCGGGGAAGAAGATCAAGCTCGGCCTTGACCTCAAGGGCGGCGTCCACCTGGTCATGAAGGTCCTGACCGACGATGCCATCAACGTCGAGACCGACCAGGAAATCGCCCGGATGGAGGAGCTCTTCAAGAAGAATAATGTCACCTTCACCTCCGGGACCAAGGACGCCGTCGGGAAGTACTCCATCCAGGGCCTCATGGCCGACCAGGAAGGCAAGACCCGCGACCTCCTGGACCAGTACGCCCGGGACTGGGCATACTCTTTCCTCGGCGACAAGGTCACGCTGACCCTGAAGCCTCTCGTCGTCCAACTGCTCCGGGACCAGGCGGTCAGCCAGGCCCTGGAAACGATCCGGAACAGGATCGACCAGATCGGCGTCGCCGAACCCCTCCTCCAGAGGCAAGGCTCGGACAACCTGGTCGTCGAGCTGCCGGGCGTCGACGATCCGGACCGGATCAAGGACCTGATCAAGGTGACGGCCATGCTCGAATGGAAGCTGGTCAAGGGCGGGCCGACGTCCGACGAGGCCTCGCTCCTCCAGGCGACCAACGGCCAGGTCCCCGCGGACTGTGAGGTCGTCAAGGGAGACCCGAAGCGGGGCCAGGGCGGCTATTACCTGGTCAACAAGGTGTCCGTCGTCACCGGCAAGGACCTGCGGACGGTCCGGCGCACCGTGGACGAGTGGAACAGTCCGGCCGTTGCCTTCTCGATGAACGCCGACGGCGGCGCCCGGTTCGAGCAGGCCACGCGCGAGAACGTCGGCAAGCTGATCGCCATCATCCTCGACGGCAAGGTTCAGTCGGCGCCCATCGTTGAATCCGAGATCAGCCGCTCGCAGGGCGGGATCATCCGCGGCCGGTTCGGGGCCCAGGAAGCCGACGACTTGGTCATCATCCTCAAGGCCGGTGCCCTGCCCGCAGGCATCAAGTACCTCGAGGAACGGACGATCGGCCCGGCCCTCGGCGCGGACTCGGTCCGCCAGGGCCTCATCGCCGGAGTCGTCGCCATCCTCGCGGTCATGGGCTTCATGGTTTTCTATTACAAGATGTCGGGCCTCAACGCCGTCTTCGTCCTGTGGCTCAACGTCCTCCTTCTCTTCGGGGCCCTCGCCTACTTCAAGGCGACGCTGACCCTGCCGGGCATCGCCGGCATCATCCTCGGCATCGGCATGGCGGTCGACGCCAACGTCCTTGTCTTCGAGCGCATGAAAGAGGAGGCCGCCCTGGGCAAGGGGGTGTTGACCACGATCTCCCTCGGTTTCTCCCGCGCCTTCAGCGCCATCTTCGACTCCAACCTGACGACGATCATCTCGGCCGTGTTCCTCTTCCAGTTCGGGACGGGGCCGATCAAGGGATACGCCGTGACGCTGATCATCAGCCTTCTGGCCAACGTCTTCACGGCCGTCTTCGTCTCTCATTTGATCTTCGACCTCACGGTCAAGAAAACCGCCAAGAAGTTGAGCATCTAACATGGAATTCTTCAAAACACCCCACATCCCTTTTATGAGGTACAAGTATATCGCCTTGACCTTCACCGGCGCCATCGTCCTCGCCGGCATCATCAACGTGACAATGTTCAAGGGCTTCAAGATGGGCGTCGACTTCGGGGAAGGGACGCTCATCCGGGTGATGCTGAAATCCCACCAGCCGGTCGGCGACATCCGGCAATTGCTGCAGCGCGTCGGGCTGGGCAACAGCGTCATCCAGGAATCCGGCAAGAGCGGCCGGGAATTCCAGATCCGGACCCAGCAGGTCGTCAAGGTCAAGGCCGGAGACCAGGAGCAGATGGAGGCCCACGAGGCCCTGGCGAACAAGGTCATCGAGGCCCTCCGCGGCGACGCGACGAAGGCCGAATTGGCCCGGGGAATGAAGGACCTCAACGGCCTGGACGAGAAGAGCCTGGCGGCGCTTCTCGAAGCCTCGTTCCCCGGCTCGGGACCCGAGGCCGCCCGCGACATCGTCGCCCACCGGAACGTCCAGGGCATCATCACGGATTTCTCGGAGCTCCAGGCCCTGAATCTCAAGCCCGAGATGCTGACCTTCCTCAAGGACAAGACCTTCCTCGGCCCTCTGACCATCCTCAGCCGCGAGACCGTCGGCCCGCAGGTCGGCGCCGACCTGCGGAAAAAGGCGGTCATGGCCACCATCTGGTCGCTCATCGCGATCCTCGTCTACATCGCCCTCCGCTTCAAGCTCGAATACGGCGTGGCGGCGATCTTCACCCTGACCCAGGACGTCCTGATCACGATGGCCGTCTATTCCTTCACCAACCGCGAGATCAACCTGACCATCATCGCCGGAATCCTGACGATCGTCGGTTACTCGATCAACGACACCATCGTCATCTTCGACCGGGTCCGGGAGAACCAGAAGGCCCTGCGCAAGGAATCCCTCGAACATATCATGGACCTCAGCCTCAACCAGTGCCTGAGCCGGACGCTCATCACGTCGGGGACGGTGTTCCTGACCGTCGGCGCCCTCTTCCTTTTCGGCGGAGAGGTCATCAACGACTTCGCCTTCCTCATGCTCGTCGGCACGATCGAGGGCGTCTATTCGACGATCTACCAGGCCTGCCCGGTCGTCCTGATCTGGACCCAACTCTTCAAGCAGAAAAAAGGCGCGCGGAGATAATTTTTTTCTTGTCAAAAAGCTTTTTTTGCTCTATACTATTTCTTGCGTTATTCTATAGTATCGCGAGCATGAGGTAAGGATAATGGCGGAAGCAAAAAAGCAGTTCCAAAAAGCCCCGGCTCCCACGCTCTTCGAGGATTCGTTCTTCAAGGGCGACCAGGGGGCCCAGAGGAAAGCCGTCGCTCTCCCCATCGCCGTGATCGTTCACGCGCTCATCATCATCACGCTGATCGTCATCCCTTTGCTTTCGACCGGCGATTTGCCGAAGGTTGAGGTGTACAGCGCCTTCCTGGCGCCGCCGCCGCCTCCTCCTCCCCCGCCGCCGCCGCCGGCCAAGAAGAAGGCCACGGCCAAGACGACGCGGATCAAGCCGGTCCAGTCGCAGGCCTCGGTCGAGCCGGGCCGCCTGGTGGCCCCGGTCGAGATCCCCGACCAGATCGCCGAAGAGAAGCTCTCGGACATCGGCGTCGAGGGCGGCGTCGTCGGAGGCGTGCTCGGAGGCGTCGTCGGAGGCGTCCTGGGCGGCGTCGTCGGCGAAGTCGAAGCGCCCGTGCGGGCCATCGGCGAGATCAAGCCCCCCAAACTCGTCCACCAGGTCGATCCGTTGTACCCCGAGATCGCGCGGCAGGCGCGCGTCGAGGGGACGGTCATCATCGAGGCGACGACGGACGTTTACGGGCGGGTCCAGCAGGTGAAGATCCTGCGGTCGATTCCGCTCCTGGATCAGGCGGCGGTCGACGCGGTCCGGCAGTGGGTGTACGAGCCGATGATCATCAACGGCCGTCCCCGGCCCGTCGTCTTCACCGTCACCGTCCGGTTCAATCTGAAATAACTAGGCGAGTCAACCGTAAAGCTAGTCAATGGCTTTCGATATTTTAAAGGAGGTATGACCCATGCAATTCGGTCTCATTGAAATGTGGCAGCAGATGGGAACAGTGGCCAGAGCAGTTTCGATCATCCTGATCGGCCTGTCGATCATTTCCCTTTACCTGTTCATCGAGCGGCAAATGACCTTCTCCCGGGCCAAGAAAAGGTCCCAGGAAGTGGCGCCCAAGCTCTCCGACCTGCTCAGGGCCGGCAACATGCGCGACGCCCTTTCCCTGGCCTCGAAGAAGGACAACAAGGTTAGCCACCTGGCCCGCGTCACGGCCGCCGGAATCCAGGAGTTCATCGAAGGCAAGGAAGCCCGGCTTTCCCTAGAACAGCAGGTCGAAACGGCCACGAGAGGCTGCGAAAGAGCCGCGACGATGTATGAGCAGGAACTCAAGAAGGGCCTGGCGATCCTCGGGACCATCGCCACCTCGGCGCCCTTCATCGGCCTGTTCGGAACGATTTCCGGCATCATCAACGCCTTCCGCGGCATGGCCCTGAGCGGCTCGGGCGGCATCGGCGCCGTGGCCGGAGGCATTTCCGAGGCCCTGGTGACCACCGCGTTCGGCATCGGCGTGGCCATTATCGCTCTGTGGTGCTTCAATACCCTGAACACCCGGATCGAAGTGTACGGCGCCGAGATGGCCAACACGACGTCTCAGGTCGTCGACTTCTTCATCCGCAACACCGAGTCCAAGTAAGGAGAGTTCCGGCACCCTGTTTGCCGGACGAACGAGAGGCATATCATGAGCATTTCAATCTCCACGGGGAAAGAAAAGGTCCGATCGGAACCTAACGTTGTCCCCCTCTGTGATGTTCTCCTCGTCCTCCTTATCATCTTCATGGTCGTGACGCCCCTTGTCCAGAAGGGCGTCGATGTCAGGCTGCCCAACGCACATTTCACGTCCGACGTGCCCCAGCCCGCTCCGGTCGTCCTGTCCATACAGAGGGCCGTCTCCGAGCCGAAGGGGTTCAAGCTGTACATCAATAACGACCGGGCGACCCTCGAAAACCTGCAGAACGGTCTGGAAGAGGCTTTCCTGACCGTGCCCGACAAGAAGCTCTACCTCAGAGTGGACCAGGACCTGGAATACGGCATCCTGGCCGACCCCATTCTCGACATCATCAAAGCCGCGGGCATCGAGGTCGTCGGCATCATCACGGAGAAGAAGACCGAAAAAGTCGACTGAGCACGCCGGCCCCGCGCCGCGTCCCAGTCGACGGTATTGTTAGCCACGACAAAGGGAAGGCGAAACCGCGAGGTTTCCCTTCCCTTTTTTTTATGCCCCCTCTCGGGTGCGGCATCCCCATCCTGAATGGACGCCCCTTCCCTATTTTCTTATCACCCTGACGGGTCTCCAGATGACTAAAGGACTCCCCAGCCCAGTCTCAAATCGGAATTTTCGCCTCTTCGGCTTGAAGGGAATCTTATCGAGGCGGCCGCTCAGCCGTTTTGGCCATCTTCGCCGGCCAGCCGCCGGACCTCTTCGATGAAGTCCGCGACCATCGTCTTTCCGGCGACCTTCCTCAACAGCCGGCCTTTCCGGAAAATGACCCCGTTCCCCCGGCCGCAGGCCAAGCCGATGTCGGCTTCCCTGGCCTCCCCCGGGCCGTTGACGGTACAGCCCATGACGGCCACGGTCAAGGTCGCCCGCAGGCCGGCGACGGCCCTCTCCACGCGCGCCGCGATGTCCATCATGTCGATCTCGGTCCGGCCGCAGGTCGGGCAGGACACGAAGTTCACGCCGCCTTTCCTCAGGCCCAGGTCGCGGAGGATCTGCCGGGCGGCCGCCACCTCCCTCTCCGGCGCGGCCGTCAGCGAAACCCGGATGGTGTCGGCCAGGCCCTCGGCCAGGAGAAGCGCCAGGCCGGCGGCGGACTTGACGCTGCCCGCGAGCAGCCGTCCGGCTTCCGTGATGCCGGCGTGGAAGGGATAGTCGACCTTCCCGGCCAGGAGCCTGTAGGCCTCGACCGTCCTCGGGATGTCTGACGCCTTGAGGGAGATCTTGATCCGGGTGAAACCGCAATCCTCGAGCAGGCGGACGTGGCGCAGGGCGCTCTCGACCATCGCCCCGGCCGTCGCGCCGCCGTGCCTGGCGAGCAGGTCCTTTTCCAGGGAGCCGGAGTTGACCCCGATGCGGATCGGGACCCCCCTCTCTCCCGCCGCCCGCGCCACCTCCCGGACCTTATCCACGCCTCCGATCGTCCCGGGATTGAGGCGCAGGCCGTCGACGCCGGCGTCCAGCGCGGCCAGGGCCAGCCGGTGGTCGAAATGGATGTCGGCGACGAGGGGCACGCCGGCCCGCAGCTTGATGTCCCTGAGAGCCCGGGCGGCCTCGGCGTCCGGCACGGCCAGCCGGACGATCTCCGCCCCGGCCTTCTCCAGCCGGCGGACCTGAGCCGCCGTGGCCCTGACGTTCCGGGTGTCGGTTTTGGTCATGGACTGGACGACGATGGGCTCGCCGCCGCCCACGGCCACGCTTCCGACCAGGATGCGCCGCGTCTTCCGGCGTTCGAACATGGACGCCTCCCCGCCTAGAAAGGCAGCACGCTCCCCCAGCCGTGAGGGAGCTTCTTGACGAAATCGTTGAGGATGACAAAGACGATGAGCACGACGAAGATGACGAAGCCGATCTGCATCCAGATGGTCCGGGCCTTGGGGCTCAGATCGCGGCGGAAGATCGCCTCGATGATGAGCACGAAGATCTGGCCGCCGTCGAAGACCGGGATCGGGAAGAGGTTGAGGATGCCCAGCTGGAGGCTGATGACGGCGATCCAGCTGATCATGGCCAGCCAGCCCAGGCGCAGGGCGGCGTAGGAGAAATTGGCGATCTCGAGCGGCCCGCCCAGCTGCTTCGTCGAGGCCTCGCCGGTGAAAAGATCCTTCAGGAACTGGATGACCAGGAACGTGTTCTTCAGGTTTTCCCGGACGCTCTGGCCGATGGCGGCGAAAAATCCGTACTTCTTGGTGACGGACTGAGGGATCTGGGCGATGCCGATCTTGCCGACGTTCCCTTCCTTGCGGGGCGTCACCGGCAGGACCAGGGTCTGGCCGTCCCGCTCGACGGTGAACTGCAGCTCCTTGCCGGGACTGCGCTCGAGGACCTGGATGAACTGGTAGAAGAAGACCGGCTGGCCGTCGACCGCCTTGATGATGTCGCCCGGCTTGAGCCCGGCCTTCTCCGCCGGGGAATTCGGCATGATCATCTGGATCTGGGTCAGGGTCCGGGCCCGGAATCCCGCGTAGCCGTAGGAGTAGCGGCTGTCGGATTCCGTCTGGAGATCGATGGCGACCGGCCCGCCGTCCCTCAGGATGTCCAGCCGGATCTTCTTGTCCGGCCGGGAGCCGACGGCGATCTCGACGTCGCTCCAGATCTTCACCGCACGGTCGTTGATCCGGACGATCTCGTCGCCGATCTGGAGGCCGGCGCGGGAAGCGGGCGAATCCTTGTCGATCCAGCCGAGGACCGGCTTCTCGCCGAGGTAAACGGCCGTGGGCACGCCCACGCCGTTGATGACGGCGACGAGCGCGACGGCCAGGAGGATGTTCATGATGGAGCCCATGGCCATGACCAGGAGCCGCTGCGAGCGGGGCTTGGCCATCAAATCGTCCGGCGCGAGCTCGCGGCCCGGCTCGAACATCCCTTCGCCGAGCAGCTTGACGTAGCCGCCCATGGGGATGAGGCTGATCCGGTAGTCGGTCTCCCCTTTCTTGATCCCGAACAGCCTGTGGCCGTATCCGAAGGAGAACACCTCGACCCGGATGCCGACGAGCTTGGCCATGAAGAAGTGGCCGAATTCGTGGACGAAGACGAGGATGCCGAAGACGATGACGAAAGCGAGCAATGTGCCGAGGATGGTTGCCATAGTTCTACCTTTGCTTCAGGAAGCGGCGGGCCGCGCGCCTCGCTTCCCTGTCGATTTCGAGGACGGCCTCTGGGGAATCCGCGCGGACTGGACGGTGCCCGTCCATGACCGCCCGCACGGCGGCGGCGATATCCAGGAAGCCGATCTTTCGTTCGAGGAAGGCTTCGACGGCCGTTTCGTTGGCGGCGTTGAGGGCGACGGGCAGGCTCTCCCCTCCCGCGAGGGCCCGGCGGGCGATGGCAAAGAGGGGGTAGCGCCGCTCGTCGACCTCGAGAAACTCGAGGCGCCCGAGTCCGGCCAGGTCGAGGCGGGGCAGGGACGTGTCCCGCCGCTCCGGAAAGGTCAGGGCGTACTGGATGGGGATCCGCATGTCCGAGGCGCTCATCTGGGCCAGCGTCGAGCCGTCGGCCATCTCAACCAGGGCGTGGACGGCGCTCTGGGGATGGATGAGGACGTCCAGCCGGGATGGCTCCAGGCCGAAGAGCCAGCGGGCCTCGATAAGTTCCAGGCCCTTGTTCATGAGGGTGGCGGAATCCACCGTCACCTTCCGGCCCATTTTCCAGGTCGGGTGGCGCAGGGCGTCCTCGGGGGTTCTCGTCTTGAGGTCCCGGAGCGGGGTCCGCAGGAACGGCCCTCCCGAGGCCGTCAGGATGACCCGCCGGACCTGGCCCTTCCGGACGCCGGCCAGGCACTGGAAGACGCCGCTGTGCTCGCTGTCGACGGGGATGATGCGGGCCCCGGAGCGGGCGGCCTCCCGGCGGAGCAGGGCGCCGCCGACGACGACGGATTCCTTGTTGGCCAGCGCGACGCGCTTGCCGGCTCGGACCGCGGCCAGGGTCGGCCGGAAGCCGTCGATCCCCGTGATGGCGGAAACGACAATCTCGGCCCGGCCGTCGCGGGCGACTTCCTCCGCCCCCTCCGGCCCGAAGACGAGCCTGAAGCCGTGCCGCCGGGCCAGGGGCCGCAGGCGCTCGGCGTCCCGTTCCCTTTTGACGGAAACCAGCCGCGGCCGGTATTTTTCGATCTGACGGAGGAGCAGGGCCACGTTCGATCCGGCGGCCAGCGCCGTGACCTCGAACCGTCCGGCCGTCCGGTCGACGACATCCAGGGCGCCCGTGCCGATCGAGCCGGTCGAGCCGAGGATGGCGATGGTCCGGGTCATGGCTCCGCGCCGCTCACTTCCAGAAGAGCTTGACGACGTAATAGAACAGGGGGCTGGCCAGGATCAGGCTGTCGATCCTGTCCAGGAAGCCGCCGTGGCCGGGCAGGGCGTTGGAGGAATCCTTGACGCCGACCGCCCTCTTGAAGAGCGACTCGAGGGGATCGCTCACCTGGGCCGCGGCGTGGATGAGAACGGCGCTGACGACGGCCACCAAGACGGGCACGGACGTCAGCAGGAGCTGGCGGGCCAGGAGCGCGCCGCCGACCGCGAACAGGATGCCGCCGGCGCTTCCCTCCCAGGTCTTGTTGGGGCTGGCGATGGGGGTCATTTTGTGCCGTCCGAACGCCTTGCCGATGAACATCGCGCCCGTGTCGCCCAGGAAGATGACGGCGAAGAGGAAATACAGGACGTACGGGCCCTCCTCGATGCGGATCTTGTAAATGTAGTTCAGAGGGAAGCTGACATAGACCGGGCCCAAGATGGTCAGGGCGATGGAAGCGGGGAAATACGGCAGTTTCTCCGGCGTGTTGCAGGTCGCGACGAAATAGACGGCCGCCACGAAAAGGATGGAGAAGAGCGCGATCCCCAGGGGAAAGGCGGGGAAATAAAAGCTCAGGCTGACGACCATGGACAGGCCGATGCCCAGGGCGGTCTGGGGCCGGAGGCCGTTCTTCTCGGCCAGGCCGTAGAATTCCACCAGGCTGCTCACGATGAACGCCTGGGCGAATATGAAGAGGACGATCCTCGGTCCGTACTGGCAGACGGCGAAGGTGACCGCGAGCAGGCCGATGGCGGTGGGTAATCGTTTCCGAAGGCTCATGTCAGCTCACTGTTTCTCCGATCTTGGACTCGAAGGACGGGCCGCGACGGCCATCAAGCCTTTCCTTCCCCGCGGGCCTGGATATCGCCGAAGCGCCTGTCCCTTTTCTGATAATCGATCACGGCCTGGAGCAGATCCTTCGTCCGGAAATCCGGCCACAGGACCGGGGTGATCCACATCTCCGTGTAAGCGATCTGCCACAGGAGGAAGTTCGAGACCCGGAGCTCCCCGCTCGTCCGGATGAGCAGGTCCGGGTCCGGGATTCCCTCCGTGTCGAGATAGCTCGCGAAGAGCTCCTCGTCAAGGTCCCCGGGCCGGACCTTGCCGCCGCGCAGGATCTTCCGGGCGGCCTCGACAATCTCCGCCCGGCCGCCGTAGTTCAGGGCCAGGATCAGGGTCATGCGCTCATTGGCGGCGGTCGCCTTTTCGACCCGTTCGAGTTCCCTCAGGGCCGCCCCGGGTATGCCGGCTCTCTCTCCGATGACCCTCAGCCTGAGGCCGTTCTCCCGGATGGCCCGGCCTTCCTTCTTCAGGTACTGCCGGAGGAAGGCCCAGAGGCGGATGACCTCCTGGCGCGGCCGCTTCCAGTTTTCCTTGGAAAACGTGTACAGCGTCAGGAACTTGATGCCCAGCCTGGCGCTCGTCTCGATCGTCGTCCGGGCCGATTCCGACCCGGCCCGGTGCCCTTCGATGCGGGCCAGGCCCCGCTGCTTGGCCCACCGGCCGTTGCCGTCCATGATGACGGCCACGTGGCGGGGAAGCCTCTGGAAATCGATCTCCCCGGCGAGCTTTTCCTCCGGGGACCCGGGCTTGACATATCCGGAAAGGCTTTCCCACATGGCTGACCATTATATCATGAGGGGCGGTCAAATGAAACGCGGCGGCGGGGTCTGGACCGGGGGCGAGGCTTCTGGTAGATTAGTGGGGAAAGAGAACGTCCGATGTGCCTCGCCGTGCCCGCCAAGATCACCCGGTTCGAAGAGCCGGGCCAGGGACTGGTCGACTATCTCGGCAGCGAGCTGAAGGCGAATTTCTCCCTCCTTCCCGAGGTCCGCGTCGGCGACTGGGTCATCGTCCACGCCGGATTCGCCATCTCCGTCATGGACGAAAAAGAGGCCAGGAAGACCCTGCGCCTCTTCCGGGAAATGGCGAAAACAGGCCGATGAAAGAGCTCAGGGACAAGCGGGCCGTGGGCCGGCTCCTGCGGGACATTTCCGACCGGGCGGCCGCCCTCCCCTCTCCCGTCCGTCTCATGGAAGTCTGCGGCACCCACACCATGGCCCTCTTCAGGCACGGCCTGACGCCCCTCCTGGCGGACGCCGGCGTCGAGATGGTCTCGGGCCCGGGCTGCCCCGTCTGCATCACTCCCGACGGCATCCACGAGGCCGCGATCGACCTCCTGACGGGCAGGGAGGGAATCACCCTGGCCAGCTTCGGCGACATGACCCGCGTCCCGACCCGCAAGGGCTCCCTCCAGTCGTCGGTGCCGGCCAGGAATTCGAAGGCCAGGATCGTCTATTCCCCGGCCGAAGCCCTGGACGAGGCCCGGCGGAATCCCTCCCGGCCGACGGTCTTTTTCGGCGCGGGCTTCGAAACGACCATCCCGGCCATCGCCGCGACCGTCAAGGAAGCGGCCGCGGCCGGCCTCGAGAATTTTTCCGTGCTCCGGGCCCTGTGGCTCATCCCTCCCGCCCTCAGGGCGATCCTCGAAGCGGGCGAGGTCGCGATCACGGGCTTCATCTACCCCGGTCACGTGAGCGCCATCATCGGCCTTCGCCCCTACGAATTCGTCGCCGGGGAGTTCGGCATCCCGGGCGCCATTGCCGGCTTCGAGCCCGGCGACATCCTTCTCGCCGTGCGGTCCGTCCTCGATCAGGCCGTCGAGGGCAAGCCTCGGGTCGCCCTGGAGTACTCCCGGGCCGTCCGGGAGGACGGAAACCCGAGGGCCCGAGCGATCATGGACGAGGTCTTCGAGCCCTATGACGCCGAATGGCGCGGGCTGGGGGTCATACCGGAAAGCGGTCTCAAGTTCAGGCGGGAGTTTGCCTCGTTTGACGCCGAAAAACGGTTCGGCCTGCGGACGTCCGGCACCGGGCGCGCCCTCCGCGGCTGTCGCTGCGGCGAGGTCCTGAGGGCGGTCGTCAAGCCCGACGGCTGCCCCCAGTTCGGCAGGAAGTGCACGCCGGAATCGCCGCTCGGCCCCTGCATGGTTTCCTACGAGGGCGCCTGCCTCATCCACTACAAGTACAACCGCGGCGCGAGGGAGGTCTCGTGAAGAAAATCAGCCTCGAGCTCGGCGGCGGCGGGCGCCTCATGCGGGATTTCATCGCCGGCCGCATCCTCCCGTCCTTCGGCAACTCCATCCTCGACGAACTCGCCGATTCGGGGCTCCTGCCCGAGGGCTTGGCCTTCACCACGGACAGCTACGTCGTGGACCCCCTGTTCTTCCCCGGAGGCGATATCGGCGGGCTGGCGATCAACGGCACGGTCAACGACCTGGTGGTTTCGGGCGCCGTCCCGAAGTACCTCTCGCTCGCCTTCATCCTGGAAGAGGGCCTCGAGGCCGACGTCCTGGAAAAGGTCCTGAAGTCGCTGCGGGCGGCCGCCGGCAAGGCCGGGGTCCGCATCGTCACCGGCGACACGAAGGTCGTGCGGCGCGGCCAGGGCGACAAGATCTACATCAATACGGCCGGCGTCGGCGTCTCCATAGGGCGGCCGGCGGCGGGACGGATCCGCCCCGGCGACAAGATCATTCTCACCGGAACGCTCGGGGACCACAGCCTGGCCGTCCTGGTCGCCCGAGGCGACTTCGGACTGAGGTCAAGCGCCCGGAGCGACTGCGCCCCGCTTCTCTTCCTCCTGCCGCTGTGGAAAAAGGGCGCCCTCTGGATGAGGGACATCACCCGGGGAGGGCTGGCCACCGTCCTTTCCGAGCTGGCCGAGCGTCTCCGCTTCCCGGTTCTCATCGAGGAGTCCGCGATCCCGCTCTCCAAGGCGGTCCGAGGGGCCAGCGAAATCTTGGGCATCGATCCCCTCTACATGGCCTGCGAGGGAAAGGCCGTCGTCGTCGCCCCGGCCCGCAAAGCCGGAGATTTCCTCAAGGCGATACGGAGAAGCCCGCTGGGACGGAAGGCTGCCGTCATCGGAGAGGTCCAGAATCGGGTCGGCCGGCCGGGCGAGCTTCTGCTGCGGACAGAGTCCGGCGGGCTCAGACTGCTCGAGCCATTGACCTCTGAACTCCTGCCGCGGATCTGCTAGCGGCAATCAAGCCCGGACGACGTTCTTCCGCAGCCGCTTGACGGCGTGCCGCGTGTCGACGACGAGCGGGGCGTGCTTCACGATCCAGCCGTAATCGTAGGAGGAGTGGTCCGTGGCGATGACCACCGCGTCGGCCCTCTTCAGCCGGGCAGCGGTCAGGGGGACGGAACTGATATCCAGGCCCGGATACTTCCGGTGCCCGACGACCCGCGGAATGTACGGGTCGTTGTAGGACACCCGGCAGCCCTTGCCCTGGAACAGGCTGATGAGCTTGATGGACGGCGATTCGCGGGAATCATCGATGTCCCTCTTGTAGGCCACGCCGAGGACCAGGATCTTCGCCTTTTTGATCGATCTTCCCCGTTCATTGAGGGCGGACATCGTCTTGTCGATGACGTAGTAGGGCATGAAGGTGTTGATTTCGCCGGCGAGCTCGATGAACTTCGTCTGGTAATCGACCTCCTTGGCCTTCCAGGTCAGGTAGAAGGGGTCGATCGGGATGCAGTGGCCGCCGAGGCCGGGTCCGGGATAGAACGGCATGAAGCCGAAGGGCTTGGACGAGGCGGCCCGGATGACTTCCCAGACGTCGATGCCCATGCGGTCGAAGATCATCTTCAGCTCGTTGACGAGGGCGATGTTGACGCAGCGGAAGATGTTTTCGAGCAGCTTGGCCGATTCGGCGGCCTTGGTCGAGGAGACCGGCACCGTCCGGACGATGATCTGGTCGTAGAGGGCCTTGGCCGTGCGCAGGCAGTCCGGGGTCAGGCCGCCGACGATCTTGGGCGTCGTGGCCGTCGAGAAGTTCTTGTTGCCCGGGTCCTCGCGCTCGGGCGAGAAGGCCAGGAAGAAGTCTTTCCCGCCGCGCAGGCCGCCGGCCTCGAGGATGGGCAGCATCTCCTCGTCGGTCGTGCCTGGATATGTGGTGCTTTCGAGGACGACGAGCTGGCCGCGGCGCAGGTGCTGGGCCACGGTGATCGTCGTGTTGAGAACGTAGGAGAGATCCGGTCCGCCGTGGCCGTCCAGGGGGGTCGGAACGCAGATGATGATGGCATCGGCTTCCTTGAGCCGGACGAAGTCCGTCGTGGCGGCGAACTTCCTGCCCTTCAGGAAGTCCTTGAGCTCGGCCGCGGAGATATGGCGGATGTAGCTGCGGCCCTTATTGAGCATATCCACCTTCTTCCGGTCGATGTCGAATCCGATGACCGGGAATCCCTTCTCGAGGAACGTCTTGACGAGCGGGACGCCGACATAGCCCAGGCCGATGACGCCGATGCGGGCTTTCTTCGTCTGGATTTTCTTGACCAGCTTCGAGGCTTCGATATTCATTCCTTCAACTCCTTCCCCTGTACCAGGAAATGGTTTCTTTGAGCCCGTCCATGAACATGACGGCTGGCTCATAATGAAGAACACGCCGGGCTTTTTCAACGTCGGCGGTCGAGTGCCTGATGTCCCCCGGCCTCGCCTCGGTGTAAGACGGCTTGACATCAGTACCCAGAATCCCGTTGACGGCGGCAAGAAGAGCGTTGACCGTCAGCCTCTCGCCGCAGGCGATGTTGATCGCCTCGCCGCCGGCCGTGGCGCATTCCGCCGCGACGATGTTGGCCTCGACGACGTTGCGGACGAAGGTGAAGTCGCGCGATTGTTCCCCATCGCCGTAAATGATCGGCGATTCGCCGCGGAGGACCTTGGTGATGAACAGCGGGACGACGGCCGCGTACTGCGAGAGCGGGTCCTGCCGGGGGCCGAAGACGTTGAAGTACCGCAGGGCGACGGTCTTCAGCCCGAAGAGGCCGTGGAAAACCTGGCAGTATTTCTCGTTCACGAGCTTGCTGACGGCGTAGGGCGATAGGGGCCGCCCCTCGGTCCCCTCCCGTTTCGCCGGGCTCGCATCATCTCCGTAGACCGAGGACGAGGAGGCCATGACGAAACTGCCGACGCCTGCGTCCCTGGCCGCGATCAGAAGATTGAGCGTTCCGGCGACGTTGACGGCGTTCGTCGTCAGGGGGTCTTCGACCGAGCGCGGCACCGAGGCCAGCGCCGCCTCATGGAGGACGTGATCAATACCCTTGACGGCCCGGCGGCACGTCTCGAGGTCCCGGATGTCCCCTTCGACGAAGTCGACCCGGCCGAGACAGCTGGCCAGGTTCTCCTGCCTGCCCGTCGAGAGGTTGTCGAGGACGCGGACGGAATCCCCCCTTCCCACCAGCGTTTCAGCGATGTGCGAGCCGATGAAGCCCGCGCCGCCCGTCACAAGGAATCTTGCCATGGTGGCTCTTCCCTCTTTTTCTCGATAGAAGATGATTATATGGGATTTCGCGTCCCGGTCAATCCAGCGCCCCGGCGCCTAGAGATAACCAAGCTCGCCGAGCTTGGCCAGGACCCGTTCGACGCTCTGCTCGAGCGTCTCCTTGTCCGTCTCGAGCACGAGCTCCGGATTCAAAGGCTCCTCGTAGGGATCGGACACGCCCGTGAACTCCTTGATTTCGCCCCGCATGGCCTTCTTGTACATCCCCTTGACGTCCCGCTCCATGCAGACCTCGATGGGGCATTTGGCATAGATCTCGACGAAATTCGTCGCCTCGCGCCGGGCCCGGTCCCTCATCTCCCGGTAGGGGGAGATGAACGACGTCAGGACGGCGACGCCGTTGCGGGACAGGAGTTTGGTGACGAAGGTCACGCGGCGGATGTTCTCGTCGCGGTCCTTCTTGGAAAAACCGAGGTCCCGGGTCAGGTCCTGGCGGACGATGTCGCCGTCCAGCCGCTCCACGTGGAGGCCGCGTTCCTTGAGGCGCGCGGCGACCCGGTCGGCCACGGCCGACTTGCCCGAACAGGGCAGGCCCGTGAACCAGAGGGTGCAACCGACTTGCTCTTCGCACATGATCTCGAGCTCCTTCTCAGCTGATCTGTTCTCCGCCCGGCCGCCGGGGCCGCGCTCAACTCCTGGGAATGACCTTGCCCTTCATCGCCGCCGGCGCCGGGATTCCCATGAGATCGAGGACCGTCGGGGCGATATCCAGGATATCCGCGTTCAGGGTCTTTTTCACGCCGGCCTTCGGGTCGGCCAGGATGTAGATGCCCTGCTGGGCGTGGACCGCGTCGTCCGGACCCGTATCGTTTTCGGCCAGGTACTTGGTGCCGTATCCCAGGGTCCCCGCCGACCGCCAATACAGGTCGTCGAAATAGACCATGAGATCGGGGTACTCGCCCTCGAGCTCCTCGTAATATTCCTGGGGCTTGATGATCCTGGTCTGCCAGGCCTCCCCCTGCGGCCCGCGGATGGCCATGAGCCGCTCCAGGAGGGCATCCCTCTCCTTCTCATAGTCGCCGGGCGGGATGATGCCCTGGGGCTCGCGGCCCTCGACGTTGAGAAAGACCCGGGCGTAATAGCCGCCCCAGGCCCAGGCCTTCGTCCGGCTCCAGTCGATCTGGAGGTCGTCGAGGCTGGTCGGCTTCGAGGGGCGCTCCTTGACGACGAGGTCGCCCTGCTCGATGAGCCACTCATTGATGCAGAAAGCGCCCTTCATCCGCTTCGCGCCGTGGTCGGAGACGACCAGGACGACCGTATCCTCGCCGGCCTTGGCGAGGAGCCGCCCGATTTTGGCGTCGAGGAACTTGTAGTAATCGATGATGGCGTTCTGGTATTTGTTGCCCGGCTCGTGGAGGTGGTGGGCCGGGTCCATGAACTTCCAGAAGGCGTGGTGCATGCGGTCGACGCCGATCTCGACGAACATGAACAGGTTCCAGGGCTTCTCGGCGATGAGCCACTCCATGACCTCGAACCGCTTCTCCGTCATGGCGTAGATCCCGGCCAGGATCTCGTCCCGGTTGTCCGTCCGGAAGACGACATCGAAAATGTAGGGCCCGAAGCGCTCCTCGATCTCGGCCTTGAGGGAGGCCGGCCAGGTGTACTCCTTGCCGGAGCCTGGAGGCGTGATGAAGCAGGAGATCATGTTGCCGGCGACCGGATAGACCGGATAGCTCGGCGGCACGCTGACCAGGGTGCTTTGCCCGCCCTGCTCGCCGACGTAGTCCCAGAGCTTCTTCTTCTTGACGGCCAGGGAGTTGGCGATCCACATCTTGTCGTAGGAATCGCCCTTCCGGTGGCGGAAGCCGTAGAGGCCCAGGCGGCCGGGGTCCATCCCCGTCGACATGACCATCCAGGCCGGGATGGTGATCGGGGGGTCGGAGCTCCGGAGGTTCCCCGAGACGCCCCTATCCATCAGGCTCTTGAGGACGGGGAATTCCGCGCTGTGGCCAAAGACGATCTCGCCCGGCGCGCAATCCAGCCCGACAATCAGGACTTTTCTCTTGTTCATGAAACGACCTCGCCGCGGACCCGCCTATTCGTTGAAGGGGTCCTTGAACTGCATGATGACTTTCGCCACCTCCGGCCGCATGAGCTCGGGGGGCGGGATCTCTCCCTTGACCAGCATGTCGCGGATCTTCGTGCCGCTGAACTGGATCTGCTCGGACGGCGGGTGGGGGCAGATCTTTTCGTTGACCGCGGAGCCGCACTTCCGGCAATGGTAGAAGGAGCGGAAGAACATCGGCACGATGCCGAGATCGGGGAATTCCTCGAAGATGTCCTGGGCGGCGTAGGGAGAGTAGTACTTGCCGACCCCGGCGTGATCGCGGCCGATGATGATGTGGGTGCAGCCGAAATTCTTCCGGATGACGGCGTGGTGGACGGCCTCCCGCGGACCGGCGTAACGCATCTCCATCTGGAGGATGCCCATGACCGCCCGCTCCTTCAGGTAATAGTGGCGGATGAGCTCCTCGTAGGAGGCGAGAATGACCTCGTCCTTGAAATCCCCCTTTTTCTTGCGGCCTATGACCGGGTTGATGAAGAGGCCGTCGGTGAAAGTCAGGGCGGCCTTCTGGACGTACTCGTGGCCGATGTGGGGGGTGTTGCGCGTCTGGAAGCCGACCACGGTCCGCCAGCCTTTTTCCTTGAACAGGATTCTCGTCTCCCGGGGGGTGAGCTTCCAGCGGTCAAAGGGGGTCGGCGTGGCCTCGATGAGATCGATGGGCCCGGCCAGGAGGACTTCTTTCATCCGCATGACCTTGGCTACGCCCGGATGGGCCGGGTCGGCGGTCCCGAAGGTCTTTTCCGCCGTCTCTTTCTTGTCGCAGCCGTAGGTCTCCTCGACCCGCATGAGGGCGACGGGACGCCCGTCCTCCGTCCTGAGGACGATCTCGCCGCCTGTTTTCAGGCCGGCGGCCGTCGCCTTGTCGACGTCGAGGACGATGGGGATCGTCCAGGGGAGGTCGTTCCGGAGCCGCATGCCGTTGAGCACGCTCCGAAAATCCTCCGCCCCCATGAAGCCTTCCAGGGGGCTGTAGACGCCCGTGGCGATGTTTTCGACGTCCGAGACGAGCTCGGAATCTATGGTCAGGCTCGGGAGGCTCCCGGCCCGGGCCAGGGCCTCGTCCTTTTTCCCGCCTTGCAGGACCCGCTCGATGAGCTTGCCGCCGTGGGGCTGGATCATGACTTCCTCCATATCCCGATCATATCCGGATGGGGTCAGAACGACCCTTTACACTTCATGGGGAAAATCCCTCGAGGAGAGGAGCGGCTTCCCGGCCAAAAATGTAAAGTGGTGGTTTGACCCTCTCTTGACGCTCAGTCGATGTATCCCAGGGCTTTCAGGCGCTCCTTGACCTTCTCTTCCTCGTCCTTGGTGAAGGCCTCGGTCTCCGGCGCACCCTTGGACAAGCTGTCCCTGAGGACCTTGGTGACGTAGCTCGAGACGGAGCCGTATTCCGTCCCTTTGATGAACTCCTCGATTTTCTTATGAAGAGAGGTCGGGATGGTCACCGTCGTGAACTCTTTGTCCATGTCATCTCCTCGCCGCCCCGGGGGGCGCCGGCGCCTCCGGCGGCAGAGGGAATATATATACCAGGCGGGCTTTTTTTTCAACAGGTTAGTTCCCCCTGCCTCACCCCTGATTCCCGGGGAAAAACCGCAAGAATGAAGACCTGACCCCTCCGGCGCTGGCTTGACAAGGACGGCGCATTAGTGGTTATAATTGCCTGATAATGGCTGAAATCGAAGACCCTCCTCCCCCGCAAAGCAACCCATGGTAAAAACAACCCACCCCGGCACGGCGGGTTCCGTATTTCCGGGCATCCTCGACAAAAACCTCAAGAAACTCGAGGCCCGGCTGGGCGTCGACCTCGGCCTGCGCGGGGATCAGATCCTCATCGACGGGGACAGCAAGAAGGTCGAATTCGCCCGGCGTTACTTCGAGAAGCTCCGCGAGCTCGCGGACCGGGGCCATGCCCTGAAGGAAGAGGACCTGCTGATCGCCCTCGACCTTCTCGAGGAAGGCACGATTTCTGCCCTGGAGCACTACGCGCCCGCGGAGCCCCTGAACCTCGCCCGGAAGTCCGTCAATCCCAAGAGCCTCAACCAGAAATCGTACATCCAGGCCATCAAGAGCCAGGACCTCGTCTTCGGCATCGGCCCGGCCGGGACGGGCAAGACCTACCTGGCCATGGCCATGGCCCTGTCCTTCCTCCAGAACAAACTCGTCAACCGCATCATCCTGACCCGGCCGGCCGTCGAGGCGGGCGAAAAGCTGGGCTTCCTGCCCGGCGACCTCACCCAGAAGATCAATCCCTATCTCCGGCCGCTTTACGACGCCCTGTTCGACCTGACCCAGTATGAACAGGCCACTCGGCTCATCGAGAAGGGCATCATCGAGATCGCCCCCCTGGCCTTCATGCGGGGCCGGACGCTCAACAGCGCCTTCATCATCCTCGACGAGGCCCAGAACACGACCCGGGAGCAGATGAAGATGATCCTGACGCGGGCCGGCTTCGACTCGAAGCTCGTCGTCACGGCCGACATCACCCAGATCGACCTCCCCCAGCCCCGGAAGTCCGGAGTCCTCCAGGCGATGAAGATCCTGGCCAATCTCAAGGAGATCGGCTTCGTCTATTTCAACGACCGGGACGTCGTCCGCCACCCCCTGGTCCAGAAAATCATCAAGGCCTACCAGAAGGCAGAGGCCTTGCCGGAATGAGCCCCCGATGAGCCTGATATCGTTCGACAAGATCAAGCTTTTCAAGGGGGCTGAGATCCAGCCGCGCCGGGCCCCCGAGGCGCCCGTCGAAGAAGCGCCCGAACTGCCTCCTCTCCAAAAAATCGTCAAGAGCCGCTGGACCTTCCTCTTCGTGACCGTCTTCTGCGTCGCCCTCTTCCTGTCCTACATCCCCCGGCGGAGCCTGACCGAGCTGGCCCTCGGCGAAATCTCCCCGGCCGACATCGTCGCCCCCTACGATCTGACCGTCCAGGACATCGAGGTCACCAACCGGCTGAGGACGGAGGCGGAAAACGCCGTCCTGCCCGTCTACACCTTCGACCCCAACGTCTCCGCCAATACGGAGGACAAGATCCACCGCCTCTTCGTCATGGGCTGGGCCTGGGTTCAGAAGAATCCCCCCGGCCAGAGCGTCGAGAGCCTGCGGGGATCCATCCTGGACTCTCTGGGCCTCGACCTCGAGACCGGGGACGTCGAGGCCCTGGCCCGGCTGAAATTCCCCAAAGAAATGGAGGAAACCCTGTCGGGCATCCTGGCCAAGGTCTTCGACCAGGGAATCGTCCTGTCCAAGAGCCTCTTCATCCACGGCGAAGAGGAGCGCGGCCTGACCCTTCTCGCCATCCAGGACGGCGAAAAGGCCGTCAAGATCGCCGATATCCTGGACCTCAAGCAGGGCGAGGAGCGGTTCACCGACGAGCTCGGGAAGCTCGACATCCCGCAGAAGACCAGAATCCTCCTGACCAGCCTGGCCCAGATCTTCCTGACCCCCAACATCACCTACAACAAGATCGAGACGGACAACCGGAAGGCCCAGGCGCGCGGCGGTGTCGCCGCCGTGACCACGACCATCAAAAAGGGGCGGATCATCATCCGCAAGGGGGATGAAGCCGGCGCGGAGACCGTGAGGATCCTGGATTTCTACAACCAGCGGCTCCGGCATCGGAGCAGCTGGCTGCCCGATTTCTGGGGCAGCTTCTTCATCTTCACGGCCCTGTTTGTCGCCCTCTGGCACTTCCTGAGCTTCCTCCGCCACCAGGACGTGGCGGAGAAGAGCTTCCGCATGACCGGCATCTTTCTCGTCGGCAGCCTGGCCCTCTACAAGCTGACGGTCCTGCTGGCGACCGTGATCAGCGGCGCCGCCGGCGCCGGCCCATTCGGCCGCATCGAAACGTTCTATTACGCCATGCCCTTCCAGGTCGGGCCCCTCATCTTCGCCTACCTCATCTCCGACCAGCTCGGCCTGATGTACGCCGTCATCAGCAGTCTGGCCGCCGGCTATCTCCTCGGGGCCAATTTCTATCTCATGCTCTTCTGCCTGGTCGGCGGCCTGGCCGCCGTCTGGGGCGTCAAGCGTTTCCGGAGGAGCCAGCGGGCCGCGGTGCTCCGGGCCGGATATCTCTTCGTCCCGCCCGTCAACGCCGCCCTCATCCTGATCGTCCATCTCGTCGAGCGGAGCGGCGAAATCAGCCTCTTCTCGGCCGAGATCCTGATGGGCCTGCTGGGAGGCCTCCTCAGCGGCGTCCTGGCCTTCCTTTTCCTGCCGGTCGTGGAAACGGCCTTCGGCTTCGTCACGGCCTCCAAGCTCCAGGATTTGACCAACTCGGACCTGCCCGTCTTCAGGCAGATGGCCCAGGAGGCCCCCGGCTCCTATCACCACTCGCTCATCGTGGCCACCCTGGCCGAGAAGGCCGCCGAGGACCTCGGCCTCGACGCCCAGCTGGTCAAGGCCGGCGCCCTGTACCACGACATCGGCAAGACGAAGATGCCGGAGTACTTCATCGAGAACCGGACCAAGGACTTCGACCTCCATAAAGACCTGACGCCGGCCATGAGCACGCTGGTCATCATCAACCACGTCAAGGAAGGCGCCGAGATCGCCAAGAAGCTGAAACTGCCGCGACCCCTCCGGGAGATCATCGAACAGCACCACGGCAACTCGCTCGTCCGCTACTTCTACAACAAGGCCAAGCAGATCTACGACCCCGAGGAGCAGACGATCGGCGAGGAAAGCTACCGCTATCCGGGGCCGTCGCCGCGGACGAAGGAGGCCGCCTTGGTCATGCTGGCCGATTCCGTCGAGGCCGCCTCGCGGAGCCTGAAATCGCCGACCAAGGACAATCTCAAGAGGGTCATCACGGATATTTTCAACGCCTACCTCCAGGACGGCCAGCTCGACGACTGCGATTTCTCCCTCCGGGAGCTCCGGGATGTCGCCTCGGCCTTCCTGACCATCCTCTTCGCCATCTATCATCCCCGGGTCGAGTACCCCGGCTTCGCCTTCGAGGCCAAGAAGCCCCGGAAGCCCGCTCCGCCGCGGAAAAAGGACAATGATCGAAATCATCAACCGCCAGAAAAAACACCCGGTCCGGGCGAGAGCGTTTAAGCGCCTGCTCGAGGAGCTGGCCGCCCGCTACCGGCTCGCGGACCCCGAGGTCACGCTGGCCTTCGTCGGGACGGACGCCATCCGGACGCTCAACCGGAAGTTCATGAAGAAGGACAGGCCGACCGACGTCCTCAGCTTCCCGCTCGGCAAGAAGGGCCCCGACGGCCGGTTCTACCTGGGCGACATCATCATCTCCGTGCCGGTGGCCCGGCGCCAGGCCCGCGAGAAGGGGCACGGCCTCGAGCATGAGATGCGCCTGCTCGCCATCCACGGCTTTCTCCACCTCCTCGGCTACGACCACTTCGCCGGCATCGAGGATGAGGAGCGGAAGGCCCACAGGCTGTACCTGAAATGACCGTCGACGCCTTGACCTGGATCGGCCTCGGCCTGGGCTTCCTGGCCACCTTCCTCTTTTCCCTCTTCCACGTCTGCGCCGGCTCGTTCTCCAAGATCTCGCTCAGCCGGTTCCTCGAGGACCGTGAGAAGGACGAGCGGGCCCGGATCCTGAGGGACTTCGACGAGACGCGGGCCGTCGTCGAGTACCTGAGGAACGTCCTGCTGCTCGTCTTCCTCGTCTATCTCTTCATCGCCTTCCCGCGGCTGAGGTTCTGGCCGCTGTGGTTCTTCCTGGCCGCCCTGGCCATTTACACCGTCTTCTTCGATTTCCTGCCCCGGCTCCTCAATTCCGCCGGCAGGAACGCGATCCTCAAGATGTTCCTCCCCGCCTCCCCTCTCGTCCGGGCCCTCGGCGCGCCCGTCCTCGTCCTGGCCCGGAACCTCGTCGCCCGCGAGGAGCAGAGGGAGGAACGCGAGGAGGGGCGCGAGGCGAGCGACGAGGAGATCGAGACGTTCATCGACGAGGCCACGGAAGAAGGGATCATCGACGAGGGGGAAAACGAGCTCCTGCGGAGCGTCGTGGCGTTCGGAGACACCGTCGTCCGGGAGATCATGACGCCCCGGGTCAACATGGTCTGCATCCGCAAGGACGCGACCATCGACAACCTCAAGGACCTCATCATCCGCGACAAGTACTCCCGCGTCCCCGTCTACAAGGACCGCCTCGACAACATCGAGGGCGTCGTCATGGCCAAGGACATCATCGAGTACGCCGACGAAAAGCATCGGGCCCAGCCCATCGAGGCCCTGATCCGCCCCGTGGCCTTCGTGCCGGAGTCCATGGCCGTCTCCGGCCTTCTCAAGGAGTTCCAGAAGGCCAAGCAGAAGATGGCCGTCGTCGTCGACGAGCACGGCGGGGTCTGCGGCCTGGTGACGATGGAGGACGTCGTCGAGGAGATCGTGGGCGAGATCCAGGACGAGTACGACACCGAGGAGTGCCAGATCACCGAGAACGCGCCGCTCGATTTCACCGTCTCGGGGGCCGTCGAGGTCGAGGAGCTCGAGGAGCTCTTCGACGTCGAGCTCGCCAAGGACGACTTCATCACCGTCGGGGGCCTCATCACGCACAGCCTGGGCCGCCTGCCGCGCAAGGGCGAGGCACTGACGGTCAAGGGGTTGGCCGTCGACATCCTCGACGTCGACCAGAAAAAAATCAAGAAACTCCGGATCCGGAAGGCCTGAGCCGGACCGAGGGGGATTCATTCATGCCGAAAAAAACCGCCGAAGTGAACGTGACGGCCGCGGACGAGCCGAAGCAGACCGCCGGAAAGCCGAAGAAGGCGGCAGACAAGCCGAAGAAAGCGGCCGGGACGGGGACGAAGGCGAAGGCGCCGCGGGCGCCCCGGAAGAAGGCCGTCGAGAAGTCGATCTTCAAGACGGGCTACGTGGCCCTCGTCGGCCGGCCCAACACCGGGAAATCGACCCTGCTCAACGCCATGCTCGGCCAGAAGATCGCCATCGTCTCCGACAAGCCCCAGACGACCCGGATCAGCATCCTGGGCATCAAGACGACGCCGCGCGGCCAGATCGTCTTCATCGACAACCCCGGCATCCACCGGCCTCTCCACACCCTCAACAAGAGGATGATGAGCTTCGTCACCTCGGCCCTCGAAACGTCCGACATCGTCTGCCTGCTCATCGACGCGGCGGAAAAATTCGGCCACGGCGACGAGTACGTCCTGGAGACGCTCAAGCGGGTGACGACGCCCGTCTTCCTGCTCATCAACAAGGTCGACGCCGTGCGGAAGGACAAGGTCCTGCCCATCATCGAGCACTACAAGGACCTCCTGCCCTTCAAGGAGATCATCCCCATCTCGGCCCTCACGGGCATCAACCTCGACGTCCTGGAGGGGCTCATCTTCGACGCCCTGCCGACGGCGGACAAGCTCTATTCCGACGAGGAGATCTCGGACCAGTCCGAGCGTTTCCTCCTGGCCGAGATCATCCGCGAGAAGATCCTGAGATACGTCAGGGAGGAACTGCCGTTCGTGACGGCGGTCTATATCGAGGAGATCGAGCGGAAGGACCAGGACGATTGGAAGAAGCCCGGCGAGAGCCGGCCGCTGACCCACATCCGGGCCTCGATCTTCGTCGAGAAGGACAACCACCGGGCGATCATCCTCGGCCGGCACGGCCAGCTGATCAAGCAGATCGGCATCGAGGCTCGGCGCGAGATCGAGGAGATCATCGAGACCAAAGTCTACCTGGACCTCCACGTCAAGGTCCGTCCGGGCTGGCGCGACGCCGAGGACGTCCTCGACCTCATCGAGGGCCAGAAGGGCTGAGGGCGGGGAAACACACCGCGGAATTCGGGGACAGGAATTCCGGGACATGAACCAAATCTCTTGATTTGGTATCGTGTCCCGTGAATTCCGGTCTGGAATTAGCACGAGGGAAATTCCTGGACACGTAACAATTCTCTGGAATTGGTACGTGTCCAGGAATTCCCTGTACGTGTCCCCAAGAATTTCCAAGCACCTACCCACTCATTAGATCGTCTGTTATTGACAATTCCCCCCAAGGATGGGACAATTGTGTCCCTCAAATCGGCGGTGAGTGTAGCTCAACCTGGTTAGAGCATCGGACTGTGGATCCGAATGTTGGGGGTTCAAATCCCCTCACTCACCCTTAGTTTTAGAATTTATAAG
>Ga0315282_10001114_pt1 | contig 51671 bp, 61 predicted proteins | sample YL17G07_20_MG_FD_203693 | JGI IMG/M metagenome (GOLD analysis project Ga0315282, IMG submission 203693) | Sediment microbial communities from Yellowstone Lake, YNP, Wyoming, USA - YL17G07_20 | ecosystem: Environmental > Aquatic > Freshwater > Lake > Sediment | place: USA: Wyoming | collected...
TCTTGTCCATAAACGCCATGAAGGAGATGGGGTTCAAGAGGGTCTGGGATGCGGATAAGGTGGTCATCGTCCTGGACCACGTCGCCCCAGCCTCGACCCTGTTGGCAGCCACGGTTCACAGGGACATCAGGGGGTTCGCCAGGGATCAGGGCCTGAAGCACCTCTACGACGTGGATTCAGGGGTATGCCACCAGGTACTCCCGGAGAAGGGCCACGTTAAGCCTGGTTACCTCATAATCGGCGCCGACTCCCACACCTGCACCCATGGAGCATTTGGGGCATTCGCCACAGGCGTAGGGTCAACCGACATGGGCGCGATCATCGCCACTGGGAAGACATGGCTCAAGGTCCCGGAGACCATCAGGGTGGACGTCGAGGGGAAGCTGCCGGAGTACGTGGCGCCGAAGGACGTCATCCTGTACACCGCTGGCCAGATAGGGGCAGACGGCGCGACGTACAACGCGCTCGAGTTCGGTGGAGGTACGATTTCGGATATGAGCGTCTCCGGCAGGATGACCCTGTGCAACATGGCGATAGAGATGGGGGGCAAGACGGGGATCGTCGAACCAGATGAGAAGACCTTCGACTTCCTGAAGGGAAGAACTGACGGCGTATTCGAGCCCGTGTACGCCGATGAGGATGCCCCATATAAGAGTCTCCTACAAGTAGATGCTGATGCCTTGGAGCCCCAGGTCGCCTGCCCCCACAAGGTGGACAATGTCAAGCCCGTCGGCGAGGTCTCCGGGACACGGATCAATCAGGCCTTCATAGGCTCCTGCACCAATGGGCGCCTAGAGGACCTCCAGGTCGCAGCCTCGATCCTGAAGGGGAGGCACGTCCACAGGGATGTGAGGCTTCTGGTCGTCCCCGCCTCCAAGGAGGTCTACCTGCAGGCCCTTGAGAAGGGGATCGTCCGAAGCCTCATCGAGGCGGGTGCGGTCCTGAGTAACCCGAGCTGCGGGGCGTGCTTCGGCGGCCACATAGGTCTCCTGGCCCCCAGCGAAGTGGGCATAACGACCTCCAACAGGAACTTCAAGGGGCGGCAGGGGAGCCCAGAGGCTCTGGTCTATCTAGCTTCCCCGGCCGTCGCCGCCGCATCCGCGGTTACGGGGGTCATAACCGATCCGAGGGATCTGCCATGAATACCAGGCTTGAGGGGAGGACGTGGAAGTTCGGTGACGACGTGAACACCGACCTCATCGTCCCGGGCAAGTATCTTGAACTCGTCGATTACAGCGAGATCGCCCTCCACGCCATGGAGGGCATAGACCCTGATTTCCCTAAGAAGGTCAGGAGGGGAGACGTCGTCGTCGGCGGCAGGAACTTTGGTTGCGGCTCGAGCAGGGAGCACGCGGTCATCGCCCTGAAGCACGTAGGCGTGGGCGCCGTGGTCGCCGAGTCCTTCGCCCGCATCTTCTACAGGAACGCCATAAACTTGGGCCTGCCAGCCCTGGAATGCCCCGGAATAGCCGAGGCCGTGAGAGAGGGCGACGTCCTTGACATCGACCTCATCGGAGGAAGGGTCAAGAACAGGACGACGGGGCGGGAGCTTAGCTTCGTGCCCTTGCCGAGCTTCATGGTGGCTATCCTCAGCGAGGGGGGTCTAGTCGCGTATCTTACGAGTCACAAGGATGAGTGGTAGAAAATGACGAGGTACAGGATAGCTAAGATGGCCGGCGACGGCATCGGTCCAGAGGTCATGGATGCCGCGGTTAAGGTGCTTGAGGCTGTTGAGGAGACGAGTGGTGTAAGCTTCGACTTCGTCGACCTGCCCGTTGGAGACGAGCTGAAGGCACGGACAAAAGTGGCCCTGCCCCCGGGCACCGTCGAGGAGGTGTCGAGGTCGGACGCGGGTCTCTTCGGGGCGGTGGGCGACACCGCGAAGGAGGTCATACTGCCCCTCAGACAGAGGCTGGACCTCTACGCCAACCTCCGACCCGCCAAGGTCTACCCAAACGTGCCCCACGTCAAGGAGGGCGTCGACATCGTCATGGTGAGGGAGAACACCGAGGACCTCTACAAGATGATAGGGGACAGGGGAGAGGACTGGGGGATCAACGTAAGGGTGATCACCCGCAAGGCGTCCGAGAGGATAGCCAGATTCGCCTTCGACTACGCCGTGAAGGAGGGGCGCAGGAAGGTCACATGCGTCCACAAGGCCAACGTCCTGGACAAGACCTGCTCGGTCTTCAGGGAGGCCTGCCTCAACGTCGCCGAGTCCTACCCCGGCATCGCGTACGATGAGGCCCTCGTGGACGCCTGCGCCATGAAGCTGGTGATGAGGCCCGAAGCCTTCGACGTCATCGTCACAACGAACCTCTTCGGCGACATACTATCCGACCTGGCCGCCGGCGTCGTAGGCGGTCTGGGGATGGCACCGTCCGGAAACATAGGAGACAGGATAGCCATCTTTGAGGCCGTGCATGGCTCGGCGCCGGATATAGCTGGGAAAGGGATCGCGAACCCCATGGCCCAGATACTGTCAACCCGCATGATGCTGGACTGGCTGGGCCAGCCAAAGGCGGCGGCCGCCATCGAGGGGGCCGTCGTGGAGGTACTCAGGGAGGGCAGGGTACTGACCCCTGACCTGGGCGGCAGAAGCACAACACGGGACGTAGCCGAGGCCGTGAAAGCCAAGATACTGTCCAAGTGGTCATAGCCTCGGCTCCTATTCAATGAAGACGCTTGCACCCGATGCAAAGAAAACGTTTTAAACACCCCGCGTATCTATCAACCCCGGTTAGGAGTGAAAGTAGTGCAAGGTGAATGTTTCCTCCGGCGCTAAAGCCGGAATCTACACGACTCCCGAACTGAAGAACCTTCTCCAATCAATGAACGACTTGAAGCGAGAGATATCTAGGTTCGGCAAAGGTAACCCGGATAGGATATCCTACAACCGGCTTTTGAAGAACGTCGACTCCCTAGAGGAGTCTCTCAGGACCCACTTCCGGGAGCTGAACGCATTCGAGGAGACCCTGGCCTCGGCCTCGTCGAGGCGGCTGACGCGAAAGCAGAGGCTCATGCTCAGGTGGCTCAGCGATGGCTACGGCGAGGACACGATCTATACGAGCCTAATAGAGCGGCTCTCTGAGGACCTGTGCATACCGAAATCCACCGTGCGCTGGAACCTCCAGGGGCTACGCGAGGCGAACCTGATAAGGGCTGGCGACAGGGAGAACAAGGGCGTACCAGTCGAGCTCACCGACGCCGGAAGGATAATGGCGAGCATCGTCGCAGCGGGAGGGGGCTAGGAAACAATTTTAAACGGAAACCACACTGGATGGAAGTGATCATCATGTCCGTGAAAGCATACATAATGATGAACATCAGGTCAGGCTCGGAAGACGAGGTATGCGAGAAGCTCCTCGACTACGACGAGATTGAAGAGGTCTCGACCATATACGGCGAGTTTGATGTGATCGCCAAGGTCAAGGCGAAGGATATGAATAGCCTCGACAACCTCATCGTCAGAAGGCTCAGGTCCATCCCCGACATCATCCTCACGGCGACGATGCTCATCGCCAGGGAGTTCAAGTGAAGGGGCAACGCAAAGTTTATCCGATAACCGTCCTCCCTAACTCGGCGTATGCCCTGGTAGTATAGTCCGGTTTAGTATGCTCGGCTGTCACCCGAGCGATCCCGGGTTCAAATCCCGGCCAGGGCGCCATCTCTTTTCCCCTATTAGGGCAGTTTTACAGCTCCTTTCGGCTATCGGGGCGATATAATTCCGATACGGGTTGAGCATTAGTTTGAGGATTGTTTTCTGCGTACACACTCGGAAAGTATTTGTACCATCATGCGGACTATCCATTTGACAAGAATGGGAGGCCGTTCCGACCTGAAAGCCGGGCTTCTCGCCTGCCTGAGCGCGGATAGGCCGAAGTCTGCGAAGGAGATCGTTGCTGCTACGAGGCTTGATGAGAAGAACGTCTGGGATGGTCTGTCCTACTGGTGGAAGCGGGGGGAGCTGCTGCGCTCAGAGAAGCCGGTATTCGAAAGCAACAAGTCCTTCAAGGGCAGGCGCGGACACCGGAGAAACACACGGGCCTACTACCTCTACGTCATCCGGAAAGGCGGTGTGAAGGCAATCAGCATTGAAGGCAAGAGATTCGTCACGTTCAGCGAGGGCCTGAAGGATGCACGCGGGGCAAGAGGAGGCAGCAAGGCGCAATCGGTCATTGACTATCTGAAGGAGCACGCCGACGAGGCAGCATTCTCTACGGAGATTGCGAAGGCTCTGGCTGAAAAGGGCGTTTTGGCGCGGGATGTCATGGGGGCAGTCAGGCGCCATTCGGAGTACGTGTATGTGCGCGGCTACAAGACCGATGAGAACCAGACGCCCTTCAAGGAAGGCTACTTATTGACATGGATCGACCAGGCAAAGCCCAGGGAGCAGGCTTTAGAAGAGGCCATACAACGGACTGACATCATACTGAACAAACGCGGTTCGGCCAACCCGGTCGTGGAACGCGTGCACAGGATACGCGACATGATAATCGAGTCCACGAAGCTGAGGGACATCGTCGGCCTGCCCTTTATGCAGAACGAGCTCGGCTGCACAGAGAGCGAGGTCAACAAGGCCGTCGACAGGGCGATGCAGCTCTACCCGGACCTGCGCGAGGTGAGGCTGTTCAATAACTACCGGTACTTCTACCACGCGTCGATGGCTCCGGAGGAGCTGCAGGCAGCCACGAAGATGAAGGAGAACTACATCCGCGTCGTGAAGGGGAGGGACAACCGCATAGGTCACAACTGGGAGGCCGTGCCCGAGTGGTTCATCGACACGTTCACAACGGGCGCGAGGTTCTGGACGCAGGAACACAGGGCTGGCGGAATGGACCCGCGACGCATCACAATCCACCTGATGAAGCCTGTAGGCAACAGGAGGCAGAACGCCGAGGTAGACAGGGTATGGGAAGTGACGCCGGGCGTATTCGCCAATCCAATAACCTACGTGCTAGAATGCAAGTGGGGTCTGGTGAAGAAGAAGTACGTAGACGACTTTTTCGAGGTACTGCGATGGAGCAAGGAGTTCGGAGTGGATACGCCTGATGGACGGCAGGTAAGACAAGGCGTGCTGGGCGTTTTCGCTGCAAGCTCGTTCGACCCAAAGGAGAGTGTGATTATTAATGACGAACAAATCAGCCTACCGGCCTATGCCGCGAGGATGAACATACAGCTACTAAAGGCAGCGGACTTCAACGAAAAGCTAAGGGAGAGAGGAGTCGACGAAAGGGTCACGACGCAAAGTATCTGCAGAGCGTCTGCTGACGAAAGCCAGGTGAGAGATACCCTTGAAGCCGTTTGGAAGGAGTCAGATAAGGCCAAAGAACAACTCGATGCCCTAGCGATGAGGAACGCAAAGCTGTTCGAGTTCGAGAAGATGCTAGAAAAAGAATAAACAGGATCTTTGGCCATCAACCAACTCGTTCATTATAAATCGGCAATTTTTCACCATGAGATTTTTTATAATCTTCTAACAGTTGCTGTTCTCTTTTCTTAGCATCGGTTTCTGACATGTATTCAATTCTATAATATCTTGCTAGAGGGCATTCTTTTTTATTGATATGATCGAGCAACCTTGTTTTAACTTTACCACTTCCGTAATAAACTGTGTTCTTGTTTTCATCCCCTAACTCATAAACGCCCATTTCATCCTTATCGATTGATACATTTGCAGTATTGTACGTCCACCAGGAACTCCAAACCAACATATTCACCCAATACTTCAATTCGCTAATTTAGATATAAAATTATCTAATACAAGGGTTGAGACTGTCCTGAGCGGCCTCAGGTATGAAACTTAACCGATTTCCGATACAGCCTTTCGTGTCTCCTCTGGAAAGTCGCGCATCAGATTTTCCAACAGCGTCTTCACGATGAACCGCTTGAACTGCTCCTCGTTCATGCCCATTCTGTAGACGAACTGATGGCCGCCCTTGCCTGTGCGGTCGTGAGCGTCCAATACGCCCGTCTTGCGCATGTGCTAAAGGAAATTAATGATGCTTGCACGGGAGATCGTCTCTCCGCCGAGCATCCGGTCCACTTTTTCCCAAACGGTGCGACTGTTTGCGCCTTCGGGGCTGTTCCAGACGACGCGCAGCGCAAGCTCCTGATAGTCCTTCAGCACGGCCCTCAGGCCGGTTTGGGAGGCATCGAACTCGATTCCTTTCATCCTACAGTAGCCAACCGTTTGTAGGTTTTAGATTTTTCTAAGAAATTTACTTGTTTTTCACGTAGGATTGTTTGATGAGCGTTACTAGGTAATCGAGATCGTCCCCGACCTTGAGGGCGATTTCGTACTGGCCGTTCCCCCAGTGCCCAACGTTAGAGACATCTCTGGCCATCTTTCGCGGATCGTCCAGTTCGCCCTTGTCCATGTTAAGCCATAGCTTAACCTGCCCTTTCTGCACGTGGACGTCGACGAAATTGGTCGCTGCTATGAAGCCGATGTAGTACTTTTTCGGCCTGACCTCGATGCCATCGCCGATGTTGAGGATTCGCGTCTTTATGTCCTCGTAGAACTCTTTTATCTCGTCTGGCATGCCGGACAGGTGGTCCTTCTCAGTATAGACCCTGATCTCCTTGCTTACTTCCCTGACTATGCTGCTTCCTCGGCTTACCAAATTGATAGACTCGCTCGTCTCGGGTGATTTCAACTGGTTGAAGGACATGACGCCGTTGTCGTATTTCGCCACCTCGTACAGCTCGATGGGTAAATCCCTGAAGTTGATGGCCTGTTTCTGGTAGTTTGTGAACTGCGGCGATACGAAGATGACTTTGGACTGAGACCAGTCAACATCGTCCCGCTTCAAACCCTTGTCCTTGCGCTCGTTGTATTCGAGAATGAAATCCGCCTTATTGTTCAACAACAACTGCAGATAGGCGTATCCCTGGTCAATGACGCTGAAATTCTTGTCCTTTTTGAACTCGATGATGACAAAGGATTTCGACTCGTTATCGAATGCCAAAGTGTCTATCCTTAGCTTATGCAGCTCAAACTCATTCCGTACAAGCTCAAGACCTAGAACGTCCTTCAAACTGCCCTCTGTGAGGCCCTGAATTTCCTGTTCGTTCTTGAACGGGATCTCCCTGATCTTTTCGAGCTTGTTCTGCCTGATGTTAAAAATCGGCATACTAATTCATTATTAAGTTCGTTTTAAATCATTTCTCTTTTCTGACGAATGGGCTGAAAAGGAACCTCGGGTTTCCTTTGCGTCCTTCCTCTCTAGTCGGCTCGCAGAGGATAATTGGCATCACCTTTATGCAAAAATTCTCTTCAAAATATTGCCACCAGTTTCTGTGCAATAAATTTAATTACTAATATCATGTTTTTTTCTGCAGTGGAAACAAAATGAGTGATATATCATTCAAGTTTGTAGATGTCGAGAAGAAGCCTTCTAGGAGATACAGAAAAGGAAGCAAGTACGACCCGATAATCGACAAGTTCTGCGAGGGCAAATCCGATCTCGTCAAGGTCGACGTCCCAGGCAGGGAAGCTAACTACCTGAGGATGCAATTGAAAAAGAGGATCGACGCGCGCGAACTGGACAATCAGATTGAAGTCTCAGTAGTGAACAACGTCGCTTACCTGGAGAAAAAGTAAATCGAATCACATTCTACCTTCAAGTCAATACTCAAACTCTAACTGGTCCTTTTGGATCATTTTAAGCGTTTAAAGTTAGAACTACAAACTTTTCATTTTTAATAGGTAGGTAATATGGTATGTTGCGTTGCACTTTTACATTTTTCACATTGAACAGTAAATGTATTTCCAAGATAACATTCACTGGAAAAAATAGTTATAGTGTAAGGATTTTTACAGGATTGGCAATTACCTGCCAGATTTGCAGTAGGATATGGAAAAAGTAGATTTAAGATAGTTGTTATGTGTCTAATAGACTCTAATGCATCTTGTTCTTCTATTATATCCTCTTCATGGATAAAGTTACGTAAAAATCTGAAATCATGTGCCTGGGCTTTCTTCTTTCCTAAAAAGGTCTCTGCCCACTCAATTAATTCAAATGCAGTCAGAGTTGGTTTCTTGTTCTCGATTTCTATGTATTTTTGCTTTAATCCAAGCTCTAAACATCTAAATAACGATGGTAGTGCTGAATTTTTAAGACCGAATAAATAGGCATAAATTCCTTCTCCATAAATTTGTTTACCATTTTCAACCTTATAAAATGCGAGAGGTTCAATTACTTTATTGTATGCAAGATGCCCTAGTCGTTTATTATATCCGTCTATAAAACCTTGCCATTTCTCAAAGGGAGCTCGTCCGAAGAGGTAACCTAGACCTCCAACAAGAACAAATTCTGCCAATCTTTTTCAAAACAATATACTTTTCTTGAAACTTAACTGTTATGATTTATCTTAGTAAAAACAAGACTTTTAAAAATTTTGATAATAGGTGAAATATCTAGTTTCTCTTTAACCTTTCCTTCTAGTCGGCCCGCTCATTCTCCTCTTCCCTCTGCGAGGTCGCTGTGACTGAGAGCAGATGGCGGGCCTCCCGTTTACAAAAATTAGCCAGAAGAGGTGATGAGCATGCAGGTGTTGAACGGGAATCAGGAAGAGATTGTCCGTCTGCTGAACGAATACGGATTGAGCATGTACGAGGCGAAGATGTACTTCGCTCTGCTTACGATTGGGAATGCGAAGGCAGGGATTGCCACAAGGAAGGCGTCAGTTCCTCAGAGCAAGTCTTACGAAGTGCTCGATAGCTTGATTGACAAGGGCTTTGTAGAGCTGACAAAAGCAGAGCGGCCGAAGGAGTATAGGGCTAAGGTGCTGGAAGAGGTAACGGACTTGGTTATAAGAGAAAGAGAGAAGCAGATTCGAGAGCTGGACGAAAAGAAGGCAAAACTTCAACGCATCATAGAGGCAGTTACGCCCATGCACAAGAAGTACGATGCGCTGAGGCTTTTCACGCCGTCGTATCGGAGGTATCGAATCAAAGGAGGCGATTCATATGGATAGAACTGAATTCGTGAAGGATTTCGGCAAATTCTACGCCGAGGTTCGAAAAGAGGAAATCGAAGCATCGTTAACAGACATCGCAACGCTATACGCAATCTACAGGAAGGACTTGAGGGCTGGCAAATTCAGCAATGGCAACCAAACAGAGCTTGGCAAAGAAAAGGCGACCGAGAGGCAGAAGCAGTTTCTCATGGACTTGGCGTATAAAAACGGCGTATGCGTCACGAAGGAAGAGCTCGACAAGATGACAAGGGAGCATGCGAGCAGGACGATAAATACTTTGCTTGGAGGGGATTAAAATCCCCTTCACCAATATTTTTCTTTGGAACCTTTAAAGGGGTGGAAATTTAAATTCTCCTCGACTCCTATAAAATTAATATGCTTTAAAATGCTAGACTACATCGAATTGTAATGACGGGCAATAGCTATGAGAGATGGCATTTAGAGACAGCGTGGATATTGCTTGGCATTATGATAGGATTTTACGGCAATTGGTATATATCCATTATAGAGAAGATAACTCAATTTACAGACACACAGTATATATTATTAGTAGCTAGTCTATCATCAATATCTTTATATTTTCTATTGATAACGAGCTTAAGAATTTTGCAAGCGCCTATAGTCACGCCGTTGCGCTATGTTACAATGATTCCTTCTGGGATACATGGTATTACTACTTTCTATCTCGTCAATAATGTGAATACAACCGTTAACGAATTCAAACTTATTGGATACTTCATCTGGTTAACTATTATAATCATAGAATTTACAAGGCTTAAGAGGTATGTTCCCTATATTGAGGCTCCGTAATATGAACTGCTTTTTCTCCATTTCCGCTTTTGTGTCACTTGATATTTCCTTTATCAAAGAAAGTTTTTCGCGATATCATGGCAACTTATCTTTTCTACCTTCAGTTCAAAAAAGTCATTTAAAGCAGTGACACATTCGGTTTCCATTTCACCTTTCCTAAGTCAGCTCGTTCATTCTCTCCCAGATGCATTGTTGCGACTAACTCGTTAAAAAGTAAAAAGGTTTTTTTAATAGATATTTTAAGACTTGAAACAGATACGAATGTCTTCTAGAAAGATAAAGTGGTTTCCTGAACATATTTTCCGTAAGAATGTTGAAGCTACCGGAAAGATGTATGAATTTCTGGAAAGAGACTTTTCTGAATGCTTAGAATACATTGCGCTGAATGAAAATCATTTTTCTGTTTACTCTTTTAGATTGGCTAACTTGATTTTAAGGGCTGGTCCTGAGATACTTAGAGTTCTTGATCTAATTTTCTTTAATAGAAATATTACGCCCAGCTTCATGATGAATCCTGAATTAGAAAAGAGGATAGTTTCTCTGCAGAAAAAAAAGGACGATAGGAGAGATACAATAATTGATTATTTAGATACTTACAAATGTTATACTGGAGATTTCTGCGTCAGAGTAAATGCTCTTGAAAAATACATCGTCCCATTTGAAAGAAAAAGTATGACCCTACCAAATAAGAGAAAACCAAGTGATTCAATTCAATGGTGGGAATTAGGATATAATGCTCTGAGGCATCGAGTAATATTCGAGTTCGAGAAAGCTGCAACCCTTAAAAATGCACTTTTTTCTCTAGCAGGATTATGGATTTTATGTAATACACTCAATAGCCAATCTAGAATAAGTGGAATGCCAGGATCAAATTTATTTGACATACCTATTGGATATTCAGGTACTCAACTATCTGAGGTTTTACCCTATTAAATCTCTTCTTTCTTCATTTTTCCGAGTAGAACTGTGTTTTTTTCCTTCCATGGTCGGCCAGCTCATTCTCCTCTCTCCTTGAGAGCAGATGGCAGGCCTCCCGCAATTACCCCCTGTGAGGTGGTTGCATGAGCATCGTGAACGGGAAGGAGCGCGAGGTCGTGGAGATGCTGCGCGGCTATGGCCTGAATTGCTACGAGGCGAAGGCGTACTTCGCGCTGCTGGCCGCGGGCGAGTCGAAGGCGGGCGACGTGGCACGGAAGGCGGGCGTGCCGCAGTCGAAGGTGTACGACGTACTTGAGAACCTCCGCGGGAAGGGATTCGTCGAGCAGAACAGCGAAGCCCGTCCCAAGGAGTACAAGGCGCTGCCTCTGAAGGATACAACCGAAAAGGTCGTTGCGCTCAGGACTAGGGAGATTGCAGGGCTGCAGAAGAGCATGGACAGGCTGAACCGCGTGCTCGAAGCGGTCGCGCCGATACACAGGCAGCACGAGACTTTCAGACTGTTCGCGCCGAGGTACAGGACGTGGAAGAAGGGGAATATGATTCCATTAGACGATAAACTATCTATGTCAAGGGCGGTAATAATGAAATTCAGTTAAATATCGAAATTTATGTCAAGTTACATGCGGTTTCAATTTCCCTAGTGTTCCTTTGGACTCCACTAAATTATTGTCGCACCTTTTTTAATAAAGCTAAAATCTGTACATTCGCAAGTAAGGAATTTACTGTTGTTTTTGGGGTTAAATTTTAGTCCATACTAGCATTGTGGTGCACCCGGTGCACCATAAGCCTCTAGAGGAGCTCCGTCCTCCGCCTGACGACAAGATCTCTGGCCTTCTCCGCGTGGTCGAAAGGAGATTTGAAGAACGCAGTCAGGATGGCCTCGATAATCTGAGATCGTTTGATGTTCAGGTGTTTAGACGACTCAACGATGGCGTCAATCTCTCTTAAAATCTCCTTGTCTAGTGACACCCCGACCTTGACCTTAGGCGTCATGGGTGCACCTAGTGCACCGGCTCATAAAAACATGACGACAACCTCAGCACCTTAGACCACTTGCGAATGTACTGAAAATAGATATTTTAACTCACACTTTATTTATTATGGGAGAATAGAAATTATATGGTTTATTTGAACGACATCCAAAGAATGAATTATTTTACGAAAAATAAACCTATAAAATTTTATTATCGATATTTTAAACTGGGTTTGAGATTATACAGAGGACTTTTCTTAAATGCGATAGGTTTAAAATATCCTTTAGTCGCTGGCCATAAATTAACCTATAATTGTAATTTAAAATGTAAAATGTGTCCTTTTTGGAGCCGAAGTTATATCGATGCCTCGTTCGAGAAGGAGCAACAAATTCTAAGAGCGCTATACAACGCAGGGGTTTGCCTCATTGCCTTTGAGGGGGGAGAACCTCTTTTAAGAAACGATATAGTTGAGATTTTAAAATACTCAAGAACTCTGGGGTTTAGTACTAGTATTATAACGAACGGTACTTTGCTTGAGAAAAAAGCAGACCTTATCACACCTTACATTGATGGATCGATATATGTTTCTATAGATGGTATAGGCAATACTCATGATAAAATTCGCAATTCCCCCGGCTGTTTTGACAAGGCCATTTCAGGGATTAGAGCTTGTGAAGGTAAATCGTTTGTGACGATAAATACCACAATCATGAAGGACAATATTTTCGAGATACCCGAAATTGTGAAATTGGCAAAAGAATTGAATGTGGGGATTTCACTTGCTATGGTTTATGGATACGAGAATATTGAGATTGAGTCATTAACACAGAATGAAATTAGAAACGTCGTCGATGAACTTATCAAAATGAAAAAATCAGGATATCCCATCGTACATTCCATGGGATATTTAAAAATAATGAAGGGAGAGAAGAATTGGCAGTGTAAACCTTGGATGGTAGCAAATGTTGATCCGAATGGTAAGATAATACTCCCATGTTATTCACTGAATAATTACAAATCTTCTGCCGACATTAATGAAATTAACATTAATAAACTATGGAGAGATTACGACTGGAACGTTTATAAATCATGTAAAAAATGTTCTCTTCATTGCTATGTCGAACCGTCTCTTATACAATCCTTTGATTTGGATACGTTTATTAATTGGGCTCGTTTAACGCGAATTTAATATAGAATTGATTAAAATGCTTTAAATTTATCTCATACATTATATCAATATCATATTTAGAGTATAATTTGCCATCATATTTAGAATTACGCCGACAAGTAATACAACAAACTCCATCCCTCCTCTTGCGCTTATCGGCCAAGTGCTAATTGAATCTAGATGTTCTTGTTCTTCCAATAGCATTCTGTGTTCTTCTATATTACATAGATATTCAATAGTACCTTTGATACTATTATTGATGCTTTTTTCACAATTCCCAAGTTTTTCCATAAGATCCTTTTCCTTAGAAATATGTATTTTTTTCATACCCAGATGTCCTCCGTATAGACCAAAGATAAACACGAAAAACTGTCCAAAACAAAAGAGGATGATGTCCAGTTTAACTTGATTGGGATATTGGTACATTATTGAAGGGCTTACAATAGGAAACGTTACAATTAGGCCGGGCACTAAAAGAATCATGATTGAAATATCTTTTACCTCGTTTCCTAAGGTAATAAAAAAATCGCCAAAATTTTTTTTATAAATTGAAGCAATACTTATTTCGAAATTATATGCAGCGCGTCCTGCATTAAATATTGCACCCAAAGAAATTCCAACTAATACACCAGTAGTAGTTTGAACAAAACCCAATACACTGTAAATAATTATCGAGACTATAGAAATAGGTTTTATTAATACCAGACACATTAGTATCCAAAAAAGAGCAAATATGATTTCAAAATAGGTATTATACATTAGCATATAAAAATAGGCCGTCCAAGATACCAACAGTTCATCATGTTTATTTATTTTCTCTTTTTGCAATTTATTATAAAAATTTTTGATAAGAACGTCAAAATCATCTGTTATTTTTTTCCAAAAAGACATCCCTAAGAAAACCGATAAAAAACCACCGAACATACCATATATCTGCGCGATAGATAGAGACTCTATACTGATTGAATTATAAATTAAATATTCATACATACATACAAAAAGAAAAAAGAGAGATATGAAAAAAATAATTATATAATATTTCCTCGATCGAGATAATCTACAAAAATAAAAAGTGTGTTTATCATTAATGAAAGTATCTAATTTATTAACATTTTGTTTTAAATTTGAGGTAGACGTTGGTGAAAATGAAACAATTGCAACTATACAAAATGGAAAAATGAGGTATAGAAAAATATCCTGTATTGTGGATATGTCTTTAATTCTAGTTAAAAATGGGATAGCTAAAACTAATAAAAATAAATAATTTCTTTTACTTTGATTTTTAATAATTTTCAGTAAAGCTATCCCCAAATTCTAAGTAATTCAATTATCATTTAATTTTTTCTATAAATGTTTTTTGAAATCGTTTTTACGTTAGTTTTTAAAAATAAGATTATAATACGACTGAAAAATAATTAACTTCGATGACCTCGTTAAGTTTAAAAAGATGGCTATTTGGATTCGCCTTTGCATGTATTATTATCCTGTTCAGCATTCTGACGGTTTATATTAGAAACTTTTTTGATATTAACCAGCTTGTACAATACGGCGTTTTTCTGGCTACAGCCTTTAGTCTATTTGCATATGTTGCTTTCTCATCATGGGATAAATTTCTCGAAGAACCTGATCTATCGATATTGCATGACCGAGCAATGCAAGACTTTTACAACCCACAGATGGTAATACTGTATCCAAATAGAGCCCCGAGAGAAAGACGATTCATTAGAGTAATTGTGAAAAACAGAGGCAGCCGAACTGCAAACAGATGTTTAGCAAGATTGCAGTTGAAACAAAGACCTGAAGGAAACCACACGCTTTCAACTGAACCGAAAACATTGATATGGCCTGATACAATCGAACTTCCAAATATTCCACCACAATCGGAGTTCGCAGTAAACATTGCTTTTTCAGAGAGGGGTCTTAATCCGGCTTTCAGAGGAGCGTGTGATGGTTTTATACGGGCATGGATATGCACGAGGGACGCATTTAATGAGCCTAATTTTAGGTTACAAGATGCTATGTGTAGGGGTGATTACCGATGTACACTAACTATATTCTCTGATAATTCATACCCAGTAAGTAAAGATATTTTAATTCAGGTCGCCGCTGATTGGGAAGACCTCAATATGAATCTTATAGAGGATTAAGACTTATCTGCTAGCTATCATCTCTTCTACTTCCACTTACTATGAAAGTTCCTTTTAATTCTGCATAACCTTCGGATACCATCAAAGTCGCAGAACCAGATATTGGTATGGTTGTTTCCTTGGGCATTTCCTCAAAGCGTATATTTGAAGGAATGATAGTGCCAGAACCTGATTTTACAGCATCAATAATTTGACCTATCGTAAGCAGTATCTGTGAACCCGATATATTTTCTGTCCAATAAAAACCACGTGTAACCCATTTTTGGTTTCTTTCATATTCGCCTTTGGCACCTATATCTGTAGGTCCGGTATAAGCCTCTGCACCTATCTTTCTAGCCTCGTCTTCAGTAGTAGTGATTAAAAGGGCAACCGGTTTCTCATCGCCTTTTGTAAACACCTGGTCGACCTTTGACTGGTTCGTATCCAATATTCTATTGGCTTCGAATGGTCCAGCTTTTTTTCTTTTAAAAATATTCATTTTTTAACCCGCATATATCTTAGAATTTAATTTCAGAAGCTATAAGATTTTCTTTGAATTAAGCTAATTCGTATTTTTTGTATTATTTAACTGGTTTATTTTCAAGTCTTGTTCAATAATTGTTTCATTAAATACTCTTAACGACTGAATAACTGCATCGGTATAACTGGTTACGAGTCCTCGCCGTTTCCACTCCTCAAGCCACTCAGCTGGTTCGCCCTCGACCAGCATATTGATCCGTATGCCCTTGTTACCTGATGCCGCCTTCATACAGGTTCAACCTCCCCGTCGTCCGCTTCTTCCTGCAGTTCCGCAATCCCCGGCTCAACCGGCTTCAGCGGGTCGACTGCCTCAATCAACGGCTCGAACGGCTTTGCCTCCAGCTCAGGCCTGACCAATCCGGTGGGCTCGGACGGCGCGATGTCTTTGATGTCTGTATCAACACGGTCAAGGATTTCGAGATCAGGCTTTTCCATTTCAGTGCCCAATTCCTTAGCCTCCACGACAAGCCCGTTCATCTCCTCGTCCAGCCAGTCCAGCTCATCCGAGTCTAGCTTGTCGTATAGGTCGCTTTCGAGGGAGTCTGTGTCAGATGGTTTTACCGATTCTGCCTTGACTGAATCTGTTTCGAGTTTTCCTCCGTCTTGTTCGATTTCAGGGACAGTGCTTTCGGAATCAGGCTGATTCGCATCTGCCTTCTCCAGGGGATTCGATTCCGGTGAAAGGGCCTTGACCGCCTTCTCCATGGCCTCCGATTCGGCGTCAAGCCTTTCCAACACTTGCTCGACAAGGCTGCTGTCGATCTTCTTCTCCAGCCTCTTCATCAGCGTCTCTACATCCGGTCCGCGGCGCGGCAGCGGCAGACTCTGCACATAAGGCCTCGACTCGCGTGGGTAAACGGGGTTTGGTCGCTTTGGTAATACTAATTTGTCTTGATGGCTGTAGCCAGATCTCATGGGTCGTGGGGTGTTGCCGCCTCTGTAAAGACTTCCGCGGTAACCTCCGGTACTTCCTATGCCGTGCCTGGGTAGCCTCCGGCTGAGAGATGAGGCGTATGGACTGCGGTTCTCCCCGTACCGTTCTGAGAGCAATTTATAAAGCGCCCGTAGAATATCATCCTCGTCCTTGTATCTAGACGGGCGCTTTTTTCTTGTATAATTAGACATTATTACCACCTGACTTTATTCCGGGTTCGTTCTCAGGAACTGAACTAGAAACTAGGTCTTCCGGGTTAATGGAATAATTTCCAAAGGTATCGTTACTATTATTGGAGCGTAGTTCAGCCAGATAGTTGGAGATCATGACAGCCCTTACCCTATCGTTCTGACTGACTTCCGTTGTCTGCGACTCTGTGACGATAAGGAGCTCGTCCACTTCCTCTAATGCGCTTAGTTTGGTCTCAAGGTCGACCTCCTCCATCTCTACCTCGATAGCTATTGTTTTGCTACCGTTAGAAGCAAAGACATCCACTCGTCTTTTATTCCGAAGCGTCTTTTCAATCGAGACCGTCCAGCCTTGATTACGTAAGGAGTAAGCGATAAGTACTGCATAGAGCTGATGCCTGAAATTTTGGTGGCCTGTGCCTATGTGCTTCCATAACCGCGTATCATGACCTACCGCCTTCAGCATGTCGATTGCCATATGTGTGAGCATAAGGAACTTTACAGGCCTATGACCGCCCAGAGGTACTTCTATCTCGACCACTAGTTTCTTGACCACAAGTTCGTTTTTTGCGGCCTGAGCATTCCTACCTGAGAGGTTGAGTGTTTTATAGCGTTTAGTGCAACCCAAAAATGGATGATCAACGATGTTCGAAAGCAGCAGCCATGCGGGCTGCGAAATCTCTGGAAGAATCACGCCAGGTACTTCTATCGACATAGTGACGGGCTTGGGCTTCTCCTTGACTAGGTATTTGCCAAGGTTCTTTTCCAACCTGTTAACGATCTCGGCCTCCGTTACTTCGACTTCCTTCGGATAATCAGGCACCTCGACTAGGAATGGCTCTGTATAGGTGTCGCTCATACGAACTAGCCACTGGCCTCGACTCAGCTTATGTACATCATCCTTTAGTTCATCGTCGAGCCCCATTGCGTCCGCTACGTCATCGATATCTGTCCCACTAGACAAGTTGCCAGTAATCTTCACTAATGTGTTGGCGTGAACGGTATTCATAACCTGAGAAGGCACCTGACTAGCAAACACCATACCTGTGCCAAAGTCTCGGAACTGGGAAGGGAAAATGGATATTATGGGAGTCCCCATCTCTATAGCAGACTGGTTGAATTCTTTAGATTTATTGAAAGTTAAATGACACTCATCGCAGAATATTAAATGCCTAACCTTTTCGCTTCTGTGACCCTGATAAAGCCTATAGAAGTAAATCCAGCTCAGAATAACTTCGACTAACCAGTTCGCTTCTGCTGGGCGTAACCCTGTGAGTTCGATGCTGCACGGAATTGACAGAAGTTCTTCCAGAGGAATACCTTCTCGCACGAAGCAATTACCAAAAATCGATACCAGCGTCTGTATTCGGTTCTCAACAGAGTCGTGATACTCGGATTTTCGTCTAGAATATTCTGATGTTTGGCTTATAGACGACCATAGTTCTGCCATTGTCGGTAATTTGCCGGTTTCGGTAAAACGGTCATACAAGTGATCGAGATGTTGCTGTAAATAGTTCCCACTCGCATAAAACCACCCCCAACTGAATGAACATATCTGGCTGAGGTTTGCCCACCAATCGTGAACCGGCATGCCCTTCGGAGGCCTAAGTGGGTTCCACTGCAGCCTGCGCCATGGCACCACTGTCATATCCTCGTTCTTCAGAAGGAGCACGCGGCAGTCGTTCTTTGGGTCGAAGGCGAGAAACGGGATGCCCGCGTCCATGAGCTGTTCCTGCATATTGAAAAATAAGGTGGTCTTACCATGCCCGGTCTGGCCGTAGATTCCGATATGGCGTGTGAGCTTATCGAAAGGCAGCCTGAATTCGCACATGGGCACGTCACCCTGGTACACCATACCCAACTTCAGTTCGCCTTCGAGATCCTGCTGCGACGGCGCTGGTATCACAGGCCTAGACGACTCCCAAAGTCTTGGTTCGTAGGTGGCAAGAAGCGATTCAAGCTCGTCCATCTGTTTGTAAGACTGCTTGGAATCATCCTGGGTTATGCAGTCGTATAGCATCATATTCAGCACGTCCTTGTTCAATTGGCCTGCAAGCCTGTTGATCCGCTCCCGCGTCGTCTCGACCCATTCCATCTGATTGGACATGTTTCCACCTCTAACCCGTTTCCGCCAGATTCTCCCTCAGCTTCCGGCCGAACTCGACGACGTCCTCATGGCGACCGTAGATCCGGCGATAGGTGTTTACAGCTATCACTCCCTCATCGGTCAGTGAAATGTCCCATGCGAACCCGAACAAGGACTTCTCCGTACAGGTCAGGTTGCTAGATGAAAGCTTGGCAAATGAGCGGTGTACCTGATCAGAATTAAGCAAAGTTAGCTCAGTTATGGTATCTGGATTTGTCAGTCCATTGGCGACGCAGATAAGAACGAGATAGTCTCTCTTCGATAGATCTAGATGAAATTTCCTCAAACAATGTTCACAATGTGACATATTGTTATGGACGACATTGCAAGAGTCACAAACGACTTGGTTACAATGATGACAGACTGAGTACTGACCAGACACGACCTGATGACACACGACGCAGAATGACACGCCGGTGTACGTCTGCAACCCCTCGCCTGTCATAACCTTCTCGGTCGTTTCGAGCAAGTGGGACGGCTCCTTGGAGTTACGTATGACGGGAGAACTGTGTCCCTGAACCTGCTGTTCGATCAATGTTAGCCTCTGGTCTAAAGACTTCAGTATCCTCGCCAATTCGGAGGCCGCATCCCTCTCACTCTTCCCCTCGCTCATCCTGCAGCCCCCTGTTCTCATCATACTCGGGCGGGACGAACGGCCCCGGTTCCGGCTCCCTCGATCTCTGGATCATTTTGAGAAGCAGCAGTAGCACGAACCCCGCAGTTATAGCCTCGACCAGCCAGAAGAGGAAGAAACCGAGGAAGACGGAGAGCCCAACCAATATCACCATCGACGTCCTATCGAACTCGGCTCTAAGTACCTTGGCGATCGCCGTCAGCACGAACATGGTTGCGGCCAGTTCTAGGGCTGTGATGAGGATGGGGTCCGCGTCCAACAAGCCTAGTAATCCTCCTCTTCCACGCGGCCATCTGGGTAGTGGGTAAACCTGTATGTGCGCTCGTAATCCGTTTCCTCGGAGTCGTCATCGGACCCCTTTGCGATGTAGATGACGGGTATCGCCATCGCGAGCAGCATGATTATCGTCTCAATGACCATCGCATCACCTCAGCAGTAGGCCAACGCACGCCTCCGGTAGCTGAGACTCTGTTCGTAGGAACCGCCGTTGGTCCGTGTCGACGCGCGACAGCTTACCCTGACTATGACCGTACAGACCCGGGTGCTAAGCCGCTCCTCTCCGAAGATGGAGAGCCAGGCACTTTCGTCGTAGCGGTTCGCGAGCAGCGCGCTGAACGGGCTTGAGCCCGCTAGCTGCCTTTCATCCTTCAGGATCAGCGACACGTATGCTCACCCCCTTCGCAGGCCTGAAGACGCGGCGCAGAGCGTTCAGCTTCTCCTCGAAGCGTTTCGCCTCGGTCGGATCGGTGAACTCGATCGTCCACCTGACTCTACCGTTCGTCCTCTGGCACTGGACTATGACCTCTTTTTCCTCCGAGTACACTTTCTCTAGGTCGCGCCAGAGATTGTCGTACATTTGCTTCACCTCTCGGCAACGACGCGTCGTATGCGCTTCGTGTGGCGTTCCTCGTCACTGCTGCGACCGAATATGCCCTCGGAATGCTTGTAGTAGCTGGTGTACATCATATCCTCGACCTGCGCGTAGGATATGGCGCCTGCGGCCACCGCTTTGATTGCTATTCTGCCAACATCCTCGTTCGAATTCAGCAACCGGCGCATCGTCCAGTCGCGCCGTTCCCTCTCAACCTCGTCCGCCATCGAGGCGTCGAGTTCGTTCCCAAGGGCGTAGATCGAAGGTAGACCCTTCGCACGCCTTTTCCTATACTCTAGTTCAGACATCTCAATCAGTCCGAGCTGAACTAAGAACCCTATTTAAAAACAGTGACTGAAAATAAAGTATTTAAAGATAATATTCCATTTTTTGACATATTTTCAGTTTATGACATATTTGCAGAAAATGGAAAAGTTGCATAAATGAACGGTGATTATCATCGCAAAGAGAAAGAACGTTTTGCTGCTGTATGGCTACCATCCAGACGAGAGTTATGCGATAAACGTAGTCAAAGAAGTCGAGAAGCTTGCTATTCCGGATGTCGTCGTGAAGGAATTCAAGATGGGCGAGTTCCCTCGCTACAGACGCGCCCAGGATTCGACGCGCCCCCTTCTGACCGGCCCCAGGAGGTTCGGAGAGCTAATGAAGGAGAATGACGCGAAGTGGGCAATTGATGTGCATTCACACAGAGATGGTACAGTTTTTAGTTCTGAATATGATGTCTTTAAAAAATCTAGATTAATTGGCACGCTCGGTTGGGGTTATAGGGTTGAATATGAGTATGAAGAGATGATGCTCGATTTTTTCAACCGGTATTATAATAGTGTCGATGTGCTTGCGTATGGTGTTCAGGGTCAATGGAGCAATATGTGCAGGGGAAGCTTCACCCTAGGGATTCCTTCTTATGTGCCCCTAGAGAAAGGAATCGATCTCGTCAAGAATCTTACGTATTATCTCAAGGCTTTGGACCCTTAGACTATCTATTTTTCTCCTCTTTTTTATTTCCGTCCATTTGTTCAAGTCATTTCTAAGAATTTTTATACCATTAGAAGCCAGCGTTATTTGGTATTCGTCTACATCTTCCTCATAAGGTATCATCACCCCAAATTCTTTTAGAATGTTCATCGTGTTTCGAATACTATTCACATGGTAACCATAATCGTCCACTTCAACGGTCTTTACAAGAATAGGCGGGTTCCTACCGGCTTTTTTCTTTCGAAGAATTATTTCAAGTATTGTGATTATAATGCTCCATCGCTCCAAGGACCCGTATGTAAGTACCTCGGGTGTTTCCGCCTTGCTCAGAGCGAACCGCTTTCTCATGGAAAACTATATGAAAAACCTTATTTTAGCCGTTTATTCACTAGTGAACAAGGCTTATTTAATGTCCGATAACTCAGTTGAGTTGGAAATTCAAATTACTAAATTTCTTGGCTCAGCGAAAACACATTGGCAAGGACACGCTGTAAAAATAACACTACCAGCCGACGTGGTAGAAAAACTTCGGTTGAAAAGAAGTACAGGCACAATAATCAAAGATAGAGGAGATACGGTGCAATTACTTTTTTTTGATACAAGTAAGGGAATTTTATTAAAGGCTATAGATAATAAAACAGAAAAACAGTTAAAAGACATGTTCAGATTTAACGATATCTCGGAACTTTCAGAAGAAGATCTGAAATTATTATTTTCTGACGTATCAACGATTAATCAAAAGATATAATAAAAAAGGAGATATCGCGAGAATCCAATAAACTGCGTAATATATCAATAGACTTATCAAAATATTCCTGAAAAATTTTGGAACAACGTTTAGATGGTTTATTGATTTTCTTAACGAATAAAGATTTACTATAAAAATCGTTATAGTTGCAGTAATTGGGAGATACGCGGCATTATTCAACATTTCTAGAGCATAATTCGAAGTGTAGAAAACATTTGTCGTTAATCTTGTTAGAATAGTCGATATCACATTTCCAACTCCGATTCCCAAGTACAATGATGATATGCCTAGAAAAAGAGCGTCTTTAACACTAAGACTATACGGATTTCTGTCTGTATAAATCATAGATGAATTTTCTATAGAGGTTATTCTTTCGGATAAGCTCAAGTCCCCAGATAATAATCCGCTGAATCTTCGTGGAATTTTTATATTGAAGAAAGCAAAGCCTGTTATTTTCTTCCTTGTGGTCTTTGGATTTAGAAGACGTATTCTCAGGGACTCTTTTATTGGCCAAATCAGCTCGTTTTTATCATTCAGGTCGAGAAGTGCCCTTCCATCGGCTAACAATTCTTGCTGCTTTGAGGCCGAGAAAAAAATCAAATGTGAAACAATTACTATTAGAAAAATTATTACGCCAGTCTCTGAAAAAAAGAACCTTAATTCGGATATTACAGCCTCTTTAAAGTTCGTAACAATGAATAAATCAACCCAACCTCTGAATATAATTAATAAGAAATTTGCCGTAATGTAGATAGCAGCCCATATGGTTATGCCTCTTAGACTTAATTTACTCCATGTCATAAAGGGAATGTCTTTATTCTTGATGTGGCTCAACTCGTGACGAATTATCGGCTTAATCTGTTGGAAAGTAAAAGACGAAAGAAGCCCTCTTGTAAAAGTGATATAACAAAAACCGCTTGTCCATCCAAAAACATAACATTGGACGTTTTCACTTTCGGATATCAGGATTTTTGGGGATTTTATACCCATCTCGTCAGAAATATCATGCACTACTTCTTCTATAGGGGGTGCATTTAGATCTCTAAGTTTGCTCATTTTCTTGTGAAGGTAAGGTCCAAAAACATAGACAAGAACTAAATAAAAAGCTAAAATAACAATTGAAAGATTCAATATTTGGCTGGTAGCAATTATTCTTGCCCTGGAGAAGGGGTCAGTATCCATTAACATCTGAGGTAAAACGTTAATGTATGAAATAATTTCGGGCAATTCAATAAAGTTAGAAATGAAAATTGAAATAAGCAATGTGACAAATGAAAATTGACGAATATTTTTACTGAATGTATCGATATACGGTTCTTCCAAGCACTATCCTTCCTTAGTTAACATACTGAAAGATTTACTCCTAGTAAACGAATTACAGGTAGATGTGAAATTTCCTTCTAATCTTATGGTAACAGTACCTCCTTTCCCAATTATTTCAAGAGATTTTAAAGTCTCAATTTGTCTAGAATTGAGTGAAGAGCGATCAATATTCAGGATGCGATTTACAACAACATAACTATTAGGAAGAATCAATGTTCCGTTTATATGATCTTCAAACATGAATGTGTCATCGAGATATATTTTGTAATTAATACCATGTAACTGAACTGGAAAAAAAGAAGGATTGTTGATCTCACCAGTTAGAGTAAAAATCATATTATCGCTACCTCCTAAAAAGAACATTTCAAAATTTTGATCATAACTATAATAATATAGAGGGCCTTTTCTAGTAGTAATCCCCCGACACTCTAGTCCAACATCAGCATAAATTGAATCGATGTAGAAAAGTGATGCCGAAAAAAAGACGGTCAAAAAAAGAAGAAATAATAAAATTAGTGTTCCTCGCCTTGTCAAATCGTTTTTAAATCAATTGCTGAAGATTTAGCTTTTTCGGAAATATTTGATTAACACGTCTCTAGTTTCATTGTTAGGGTTTGCCAGAAACGAGATACGGATATCGAAGTGTAAATATATTTTAACAACAATCTTTGATGCGGAGATTGCGGGCTGTTGGAAAAGCATGAGAAAGTCATGTTTGCTCTTGCCCTTGTAATGATCGCCGTACCATTTGTATTCTATGCCTCCTGTCATTCACTTTTCTCGTGGTTTAAAATAGAGCCGTTTGTAGCTTCTACAAATCAGGGAAGTCACATTATAGAAAATAAAGAGACGGAAAACTTGTTGAAACCAACCTCCATTTTAACATCGGTTTATTTTGGATTACTTCCTACTTTTGCATACATCATTCATCGGAAATGGCGTACAAAACCGGATAAAGAAGATGCTCAGGCGTATAAAATTTATCTTAGCATTTACGTATTGTTATTATTTGGTCTTTTCTTGTCACAATTATATTGGATGAGCATGAGTATTGTTTATCCAATTTCTTATACTCGCTCATTGACTCCGGATGAAATTCAAGGAGGAATAATATCTGTAACTAAAGAAACTACAATACCTTATTTAGCTCCTTTGATGGTCACTCCATTTATATGGGTCGTGATCGCATGCGTATACACAAGGATATTATTCCATTTCCTATCTAAAAAAGAGATTTTAGAACTCTTCTCCTATGACAGATGGTTTAGAGAACCGTTCATTTAGTATATATTTAATAAACGATTTACTTTTCTATTCACTTCTTTACGGATATTATTCGTAGCCTCTTTGTAGGTGCACGGTTTCCATTCCTTGTCCAGTTCCGCCCCGTTCTCCAACAGCTCGTCTATACTGATGTACCCCCACTCTGCAAAGTCATCGTTGTTCAAGTTGGCGTAGCCGAAAGCTAGGTTTTCCTTGGGATCTAGCTCAGCTATCAGCCAGTAGAAGCCGATGGTCTTGATCTGGTATCGCTGATGGATGATGTGTTCCTCTAGAGGAAGGTGCTCTTGCCCGTATAGCCCAGGTATCTTATCGTCGGGAATACAATCACCGCTTATTGTCTCCTTCCTCAAGCATCGTTTTCATTCTGGACATCAGGCCTTCGGCGTCCTCTTCTATCATTCTCAGAACATCCTGGTCCGTCCTGATCTTTCGTTCCGGGAACATCTCGGATATCTTGTCGAGAGTAGCCTCGTCAAAGAGTATGTTCCTGTACCATCTGGGATTGTCGTAATCAACCTCCTCTTTTGCCTTAAACGTCAAAAGGCTCCCATAAACGATTTGATCCTTCCTGACAAAAAGGTCATAGTTCTGGTAGAACACGTTGGAGGACCTGGCAAAGACGCGGGCATAGTCTAGGTCTACCTCGTCGTACAGCTCCCTGACCCTCTGGTCGAAGTCTTCAAGCATCTTTCCACTCTCGTGGTAGGACAGGAGCTCGGCCGTGTTCACCATCGCGTATTTTTCGCTCTCGGCGACGTAGTAGCCGCGCCACGGATCGGTGCTCCTCCATCTGACCCTGAAGTCGCCGTCTGTCTCGTTTCTGGTGCCGCTTATGATATGGGGGTGCTCGTCCCGGTTGTAGAAGATGGTGGCGGCGGGCTCGCTCTCGTAGTAGCAGACCTCGCAGACCGGCTTACCTTCGTAGGCGGTGCCGGGGTCGCCGCTGTAGAGGTGCGCCTTCTTCACGGTGTCGTTGCAGATCGTGCACCTCAAATCATCGCCTTTTACTTCTTGTACACGGAAAATTCAAGCAGGCCCTGGCCGCCTAGTGCTAGGACTTCCGCTTTGAAGCGTTCGTTCTCGTACGCCTCAGAATTGAATGTGTACGGGATGGTTTCGTAATCGCCGTAAAGCTCCCTTAAACTGTCCAGCACGGCGTGGGCGACCTCGCTGAAGGAGGGCCTGCCCACATCATAGGTTTGACTGTTTATTTCTATTGTGCCTTTGTCTATGTTGTAGACTATGCTCGTCCTTTCGCTGTTAACTAATCCGTTTTTTATCCTGCCTGAAAAACCCCGTTCTTCTGGCATGCAAATTAAATGAATTGGAGACAGGATATCCGCTATTGAGGCGGAAGATTCCTTTATTTCCAAAAGCAGCCATGGTTGACATTCAACATAAGTTTAAACCTTTGATGGTTTTTGAGTAATATACGAAGACCGGTAGAGATTATGGCTCTCCCAAACGAAAGTGGCTGCGCAGAGATAACGCGCAGGGTTGAACAGCTTTACCGGGTTCTGGATACGGACGCTTGGTTCCTGGGCATGGATGAATGTGAGAGGGAAGAGATTCTACGTTCGCTGGCCACTGAAATGGAGGATGAGGGCTCCTTCCTGCGCAGGCTCGGGAGGGTGGAGACTGAAAGGAACGCTTGGATGGGTTTGAACGCGTCCGATCCAACCGGGATGGGTCGAGACACCAAGTCTGAGCGTGTGACCATCAACGGGGCAGAATACAGGCGCATTCATGCGGTTCTGGTCGACGCCATAGGCGAAGTTGACCCTGATAACTTCGACATGGACGAGGAGGTGGCTGAACGCGCCGCTTTCGCTATGGTAAGCAGACGCTACATGAAGCCCGGTGAGGATAGGGAGAAGATGTTCATGGCCGACCCGGTTTTGCACGCCTCTTATGCTGATGCGTGGGAGAAGGTCAGATGTGTGCAGGCGGGGTTTCCGTTATTCGGTAAGGACGCGGAAGGGTCGTGCCACATAGTTTATGACGGAGATGCATCGGGGGAGCGTGGTTCCGAGCAGCCTAAACCGAAGCCGGAGAAGGGCCTGTGGAACTGGGCGAAGAGGCACTGGAAGGGATTGGGAATCATCGGGTTGCTCGGCGCGGCAGGAGCGTACGGCGCTTACAACATGTGGAAGGACAATGCGGCGAACCAGCAGCGCGTGGACCAGCTCAAGTCGCACGGCGGGACGGACGACACGGCCAAGAGCTTCAACGCCAGATACGGACCGAAGCTGGCCGGGCCTGGCAACATCTTCAACAGCAGCGTGCTGAGCCTGTACGACGTGCACGTGGACAACGCGACGCTCGCGCAGATAATCGAGAGCGGCGCGCGCACGCAGGACGGCAGCGTGTGGGAAACTGTGAAGTTCGTGGCTGACAACCTGCAGACGCCGCAGTACATGCCGAAGACTATTGTGGAAGCGAAGTGCATGTCCAAGTTGATTGGAGGCGTGGACGGCATAGCAGAGCTGCCTAAGGAGCTAAAGGCGTACGCGCTGGACTCGAAGACGCTGCTGTACGACATGGGCATAGGCACGGGCAACGAGACGGCTGCGTGGGGAGGCGTGCGCAGCGTGGCAAACTACATGCTCGGGCTGATAAGGAACGGGACGATAACGACGAACGGGCTGGACGGTGATCCGCTGCGGCAGTTGCTAATGCCAACTGCTCTCGCGGAGATGGACATAAAGACGGGAGCGCAGAACACGCTTAATCTAGGAACATTCATGAAGAACACAACACCTGATAATGAATTGGGCGGACTTACTCCGCTCCAGTGGCAGGGGAAAATACTAAACCAGATAAAGACGGAGAAAGGGGCGAGATATGATATAGCCCTATGGTTTGCTAATAGAACGCTTGCCGTTGTATGGAAGGATGCTGTCAACGCCTATCACGAAGAAATAAAAAACCTTCCTGAGAAGAACGATATATTGTTTGTGTACGAAGCGGGTGGACTTCGTGCCGAGTATCAAAATCCGGATGGTTCTGTAACTGGCCCGATTGTCCCAGTTCAGGGAGCACATGTTCCATATTATGACGCCATAGTTGGAATGCATTTCGGCATACCTGTAATATCTCGTACTATAAACTATCCAACCGCTTTAGGAACGTACCATACTGATCCCTGCATCTTCGCGAGGCGTATCGGGAAGTACGTCGGACCTCTTATGAACCTGGATGAACTGGCAAAAGCTTATGCTAACAAGTCGGACATGAAACTCTGGGATTCTACTCCATATGGAGTTGGCTCAAAAATAGCCGGTTAAATTTTACTTTTTCTTTTTGATATAAAACATTTTCTTCGCGTAGACTATTACAAAAAACAGAATTGCCAGCAGTATCATTGCATCTTTGATGCCGACGAGTTCTACCCAAGAATAATTGGCATTTTGGTTCAGGCAAATATACGATTTCCCTCCGCTGTTCAAAATGTTCAAAACGGTTTTTGCAGTGCATTCGTGCCAGTTCATCATAGCACCTCACGCGCAAAGCCATTGTGAACTATATTTATACGGCGGGGAGTCTGGACCAAGGCACTTACCACTACCATCTCTCGGGCTTGGGGCACTTGTATCATCAACACAACAGTAGCCGCTGGCACATTGTGAAGTAGAAGTACATGGATCGCATTGACACGTCCATTGCGTTCCTGGGCCATGAACACCAGTTGTATCGCACTTCTTCACCCTCGCGCCGTATCCTTCCGCCTCGCATGTCAGCGCCGCGCAGTCCGCGTCCCCGCAGCACTGCACGTCCGTGCCGGCCGAGTACTCGCACAGCCAGCCGCTCGGGCCGCAGAAGTTCTTCGCGGTCCCGTCCGGGTTCAGCAGCAGCGTCTTCAGCTTCTTGCTCTCGCACACGGACGACTGGCATTCCGCCTTCGTCTGCTGCGTGTTGTCGCCCTCGTAGCAGCAGTACGTGGCCAGGCTGCCGGTCGGAGTTATGAGCGTCGGTGTGCCGATGCAGCAGTAGCCGTCGCAGGATGCGGTTCCGAGCCGTTCTGCCTATTTAAATTTAAATACCACTCAAAGGTAGTGAATAAAAAGCGATGCTATGTCCCTGAGGAACGACGAGGCCGGTGCGGAGCTCGAGCAGAGGGTCGAGGAGCTTTACGGCAGGCTGGACGCCGACAAGTACTTTTCCGGACTTCCCGAGGCCGAGAAGGCCGAGATAATGGAGTCCGTGGCAGCGGATCTGGCGAACGAATATTCCTTTACATCGAAACTGGGCAGGAGCGAGCTCGAGCGCAACCTGCGCGACGGCCTGGACGCCTACGACCCGGCCGGCTTTTCCAGCGGAATCAAGTTCGGCCCAGTGGCGCTCGGCAAGGCCGAGTACGAGGACGTCAGCAGAGCGCTGAGGGAGGAGTTCCGCAACATAGACGCGGACGACATGGATCCGGAGGACGAGCTTTTCAAGCGCACGGCCGCGAGGATTGCGGGCGTGGCCTACACGAAGGACGCGGACGCGTTCGAAGCTGCGCTCGTTGCGGATGACAGGAAGCTGCCGGCATTCGGCGATGCGTACGCGAAGGCGGAGGCCGTTTATTACGACAAGGTCGGCGGGTTTGTCGGACTTGGCGGACTGGCGGACATCGTTGTGCCTGAAGCTAAACCGAAGCCGGAGAAGGGCGTGTGGAACTGGGCGAAGAGGCACTGGAAGGGATTGGGAATCATCGGGTTGCTCGGCGCGGCAGGAGCGTACGGCGCTTACAACATGTTCGTCAACACGCCTCGGAACCGCTTCATAGACAGCGCGAAGGCGAAAGGGTACTCGGAAGCGGACGCAGGAAGGACATGGGATGATATACAGAAGGCCGTATCGAACGACGGCCGCATAAGCGCGAAGGATGCTGTTACAACGGACACGGCGAACTCGATGCTCGGGCTGGGCTACGTGGGCAATTATGCGACAGCGACTCGCCAGGCAGTGGCGAACCTCACGGCCGCGTACAGGCTCGGGCTTCCGAAGCTCGACAGCACCAGTATGCGTGCGATTACGAACGCCACACAGCTGGACGGCGACATCGTCAACTTCCAGCCGATAAAGGTAAAGGACACCAACGGCAACGACGTGCTTGTCGGCAGTACGAACGTACAGCGCGACTTCTGGCTAATAGCGAACTTGCTTGGCAAATATACTGGATTGGCGAAGCAGCCGGAGAAGCACGAGTGGGTCAACGAGATGGTCAAGCAGGTGGCGTACGACGGCATGCGCGGGGACAGCAACGTGTCGGACGGCTTCCTGAAAGTGCTGTACGGGTTCCACGAGTACATGGATGCTCTACCCGGGAGGATGGCGACGGACGGCCTCGGGGACTACGTCACGCTGCACTACCTCGATTCAGCGAAGCTGAGAGCCGAGATACCTGACAGGACGAACAGGACAGTGGCGCTGATGTACTTGGCGCACATACCGCGAGACTTCCACAGCGTCTCGACGAACGAGAGCGCGACCGGGATATCGGGGATGCAGCTGTTCGTCGACAGCCTCGGGCCGAAATACGCGGAACTGAAGAACGGATTCTTCAATGCAACTACTAGGTACGAGGCATTGAAAGACTATTATGACTGGACCGTAGACAGACGAAACAACGGACTGGAGTTCACTGTGGAAAAATATGTTGGACTCGTCTGGGACAGAAATGGCTACATGACTTGGGATGACTACATCAAATTTGGTGAGGATGTCAACGGAATCGGTCTGAACCATATGCTCAACAAATATTGGGGCAAACCCTGGGACATGATTAAGTTCGTCAAGGGTTATGACGCTCATACGGTTGGAGAAGTAGACTCGTACAGATACAGCATGCCGTTGTCCTTCAAGGCAATCGGAATACCTTATGGAGAGATTTCTGCAAACCCGTATATATTCGGAACCATGGGGTCCGAGTGGGCCGTTTCCGTGCCCACGAGCGTATTAAACGCTGTGAAGGCTGGCATGGGTAATCAAAAAATTGTGAGCGGCTACGGCAACATGGTCAGCCTGTATTCGTGCGTAGACGGCGCGCAGAAAGACGGCATAACCATGATAACCCAAAGTATGAGCACAGACAAAGGCGACCCTATCCTTTGGAAGAAATAGTCAGCGTTTCCTTTTCCTGGATTTCTTCTTACTGCGGGTTTTTCTAAAAACAAGGGCGGCCAAAAGAACCAGCAGGACTATGATTAACAGGTTCCTCAGCAAGGTTATGTCTTCCCAGGAATAGATGCCGTTGTTTTGCAAACATATGTAAAGCTTGTCCTTCAAGCCGACAATTCTGCCAAGATAATCTTGGCCGCATTCGTACCAAGACATAGCTATCACTGTGCGCAGAGCCACGTGGAGCTGTACGGATTCGTAGCTTGGAAGCATGTTCCTCTCTTGGCTGGGTCCGGTTCTCGTGTCGAATCCACGCAGCAATATCCCGCGTCGCAGCCGGGGCTGTTAGGTTCGGTGCATTTTGGATTGCTGCAGGTATAATCGCCTGGGTCATAAATGCCATTTTTATTTACATCCTTTGAACACACGCCTTTAAGTCCTCCAACCGAAGGGCAGTCCTTGTCCCCGCAGCACCCCACTGCCGTAACGGTGTAGTCGCACGCCCAGCCGCTGTCCTTGTCGCACTTGTTCGCCGTGCTGCCCGCAGGGCTCATGTAGGAGAGTATCTTGTTCTCGCACTTGTCCGGACACGTCGTTTCCTTAACCTCGTCCTTATCGCTATAACTGCAGAAGCCGTGGCCCAAGTCGCATAGCGAACAGCTTGAATCCTCTGTGCACGAGCAGCAATCGACAGCAAGGAGCAGGAAAGTAGTAGTAACTCTCGAAAATGGACATATCGGCAGTACGCTCATCAGTGAGGCAGTTTTACGGCAGAAGCAAGAGTCAGATAATGAACTGGTCGCTGTTCCTCAGGAAAAACTGGAGGAGGCTCGACGCCCTAAAGATTAACTTCCGCAACCTCAACACTGTAAAATTCCATAACAAGGAATCCTTCAGTCACAGGATGACGAAGTGCATACTATGCCACCTTCTCTGGGAGAAGGGCCATTACTTCACGACCGAGCAGCCGATAAACGACTCCATCTGCGACGTCATAGACCTGAACACCTTCGTCATCTACGAGATCGAGGCCTACGCCATATCCACCCATGTAAAAAAGAAACTCGACGACTTCCGCCACCCTCTGATAGAGGACCTTGTCATCATCGATCTTAGGAAGATGGACATGGACTGGGTTCCGGTGCTGGAAGTTTCTGACGACATTAAGAAAGTCTGTGGCCTAAGGTTCAATGATAGCTCTTTTTGAATTCCGGACTTACAGACAGAAAATAAGCTAAACAATGTAAAGATCGCCCATGATGGCGGGCGGTTTTAATTTCATCCTTCTGTCGATCTCGGACGTTATGTTCTCTCCATACTCGTCCACAACTTTTGCGGCGTCGTAGTCCGTCCTTATCTCACGCTCGGGAAACAGCTCGGCAAGCAGGTTGAACTGGTCCTCGCTGAAGAGGATGTTCCTGTACCACTTCGGGTTGTCGTAGTCCACGGCCTCTTTGGCCTTCTGAACGAGGTCCTTGCCCAGTGGCACCTGGTCGTTCTCGACGAAGACGTGGTAGTCGTGCACGAACGGGTTGGAGGACATGGTTATCACACGCGCGTACTGCAGGCCTTCCCTGTCGTAGAGCTTCTTTATCCTGTCGTCCATACTCTTAATCATTCCGAGGCTCTCATGCTCAGCCAGAAGGTGCGAGCTGCTGAGCTTCTCGTAGCTGTCGCTCTCGGTATCATAGAAACCGCTCACGGGAGAAGTCGAGTGCCATCTCAGCCGAAAGTCGCCGTTGGTGGCGTTGCGCGTATCCGTGATGACGCAGCCATCGTCGCTGTGGCCGTAGAATACGATCGCGCCAGGGCTGCTCTGCTCGTAGCAGGGTTCGCACAGGGGCTTGCCCTCGAAGGGCGTACCCCTGTCGCCGTAGCGGGCCATTGCCTTGGGCACCTTGTCGTCGCATTTCGAACACATCATGGAATCACCTGAGATTTCTTGGAAATGCGGAGTCTAACTTGTCACGGACATATTGAATGCCATAATTTCCAATAAATCGGTAATATTGGGGTTATTTAATGATTGAAAAGAAAATGCAATTATGCCTCTAGATTATGATTACTGGCCATGCCCTTTCTGCGGAGAGGGTACGATAGAACTCATGGTCAAGAAAGGGGCGTTTTCCGCGAAGCGCACGGCCTGCCGGGCTGGGCGCGGCGTGACGATAAGGAAGACCAAATCGGAAAGCTTCGTCGTCAGCGATGCCTGCCCGAGCTGCGGCAAGAAGGACGAGGAGATAGAGAAGAAGTGGAGAGAGGAAGGACTGATTTAAACTTCTCTTACTATCAGAACTTCTTCGCCAAGCATGTCCACGATCTTTACTGCAACCTTCCGTTTCTTAGCGGAGACATCTAACTCGTATTTGCCTCCCACCATGTCAGTTTTCTTTTCTGGAACATCCGAGTAAGTGATGTTGAAGACCTTGCCGTTGTAATCGCTGTCGATCAGAACGTAGTCTATCATGCTCTTATAATCGGGTATCTTGACTTTGACGAGCCTGTCGGGGTCGTTCAGTCTCTCGATGATAGAAGGCGAGAGGAAGCCCTTGATCTCGACTATGACCTTGTCATCCTTCCGCTTGATGTCTACCTTAGCTTCGCTTGGTTTGTGTATCAGGAATTTGCCGTATTTTTTATCTGTTCTAAGCTCTATGACTTCGAGCTTGTTGACAGGGTGCTTCTTGTTGTAGTCCTCTATGTACGGATCAACCGCCAGCTCCTTGCCGAGGCATACGACGGTTATGTTCCTATTTTCGTCGGGCCTTTTCTTCAACTCGTCCTGGATTAATTGAATATCCAATAAAGTAAGGGGGTGGTTGAAGTCTATCATTTTTACAAGATTTTTCCCTAGCATGCCCTCGAAGAACGTGTCCGTTTTCGTTCTTTGTATTCCGATGTGCTGAATAGCGAGTTCTATGGCTTCCGTCCTAAGCAACTGCAGATCATAATCGTTTACCTTGTAATGGATGAACGAGAAATATTGTGGAGGGACGTCGTCACTCTTTTTCAATTTCTTTTGTTTGCTTTCTTTAATGTGTGATTCGTATTGTTCTGAAATAATCCTTTGGAGCCTCTTACTGGTTGTTTGAATTGAACCTTTGTTGATATCGACGCCAATCCATCGTCTTCCCATATTTTGTGCTACCGCTTGTGTTGTACCGCTTCCCATGAAACAATCCATAACCAAAGAATCAGGTTTTGAACAAATCTCAACGATTCTCGAAAGTAATTTTTCAGATTTTTCGGTTGGATAGTCCTCTTTATAAGAATAAGCTAAAATGTCAGCCCAGAGATTATTCACCATTGCTCCTTTATCATTTTCAACTAGATATTCTGGGTTTCCAGTCTTAGGATTTTTTCTTAAAGTTCCTTCTTTTATTGATTGCATTGCACGTTCTTTTGTCCATCTCCAAACATTTCCCGGAGGTGGGTACGTACCAAAAAGTTCGTAATAGAGATTCGGTCTTCCACCCGACCAGTTAGGGGCATCAAAACCATGCCAATTTTCCTCTTCATCATTATTTGTTGTTTCATGATCCCTGGGGGGTAAAAATTTCGATTCCGTACTCTTACTATACAATAAAACTGTATCAAAGGCATTATTCATTGATTTGATATATTCGCCCTCTACAAAATTTTTCTGAACTCTTTTTACAACTATCTCATTTCTGAAATTTTCATGCCCATATATTTCGTCCATAATTATTTTTAAATAATGACCTCTATGATAGTCGCAGTGGAGCAGAATAAATCCCTTTTCAGAAAGGAGTTCTTTTAATAATAATAATCGCTCATACATCCATTGCAAATAACTATCATTTGCCCAAATATCATGATATTGTATTTGTTCACCTAGCGTATAATCTTCTCCTTCTAACTTCGCCTTTTCTTTCGTTCCTCTTAATTCCACTTTTCGGATATAGTTAGCACCGCTGTCAAAAGGAGGGTCTATGTAAATTAAGTCAATTTTTCCTCTGAACCCGTTTTCTAATAGGAATGCTAAAACCTCTTTATTATCTCCGTGAAAAAGCAGGTTTTGCCAGTTATCCTTGATTTTATCGAACGTGAGTGTTTCGATAGGGGTGGCCTTCCCACTGGGGTTGAAGACCTCGACTAGTTGGGCGGGGAACCCTTTGACGTAGTCGAGCGGCTTCTTACCAACCCAGTTAAGCATCGGTCTCCCTTTTGCCTCGGTTATCTTGATCTTCTTCTCTTTCTTGTCGCTCATTTCGATTCCCCATAAACCCATTTCTTTACTTTTTCATATTCACCGAACTTTAATCTGTCCTCGTCTGTGAATAATATCTTATACTTTATCTTATCTTTATTCATACTCTCTATCTCACGCAAGGCCATCTCCTTCACCTCTTCTCGGAAACGTTCGGCCTTGATCTCGACTATCAACACTTTGCCATTCTTCTTCCGGATTATAAAGTCAGGAGTATAGGCCCTATACTTGCCCGTCTTGTCGAGGTATTCGAAGAAAATATCCGTCTTGTCTGGGTCGGTTATTGCACCCGTGAAATAGATATCATCAACATCGTCCGGATTCTCGTTCAAAGCCTCCAGGAGCTGACAGAAGAACTCTGTCTCAGGAGCCGAATCCATTTTGTATGGCGAATAGTGGAAACTCAAGTCGCCTTTGTTCTCTCCCTTGAACCGCTCGTATCTTAGCAGCAGATCCTCTTTGTCCTTGTGATAGACGATCTCGGTCGTGTAGAACATCTTACCGTCTTTCTGCTCCTCTATGAAACCGTCCGTCTTTACTATGGCAAGGGCTACCTCGACTTCTTCCTCAGTGATCTTGTACTTCCTCGATTGGCTTTCGACCTGTTCCTTTAGTGAAATAACGTGCGACAGCGGGATCTCCCCGTCAGGATACTCTGCCCTAAGCAAATCGTATACCTTGACTACGTCCAGCCGGTAGATGCTTGAAAGCTCTAACGCAACCTCATAGATATCAGAAAACTCTTCCGAAAGGACAATTGACTCTATGCCTCTTTCAGTAAGCACTCTCTTCCTGTCGCCGCTCTCCTTGACATCATAAACAACTTTCGTCGCGACTTTGGCCCCTTTCACTGGCTGAGATATCTTCAGCTCTTTTTCTAGAGACTGGTCGAACACGACCTTTTTTATTTTTTTCTTGATGAGGATCGGCGCGATCTCCGTCTTCCTTAAGACCAACCTTTCCTTGACCAACTCGGACTTTGTGAACTGCAGTATCCGCAGGGTTTCACCGAAAGTCTCGTTCAGCTGCGTATCCAGTACTTTGACGTTGTCCTTCGAAAGGTAGATGCGTGCCTTCTTAACATTGTTCGGCACCTGTCTCAAACAGCGTGAAGCCGCCTGAAGGACAAAGTTGTTGCTTGACTTCAGCTTACGGGCTAGGGCGGTCGCGAATAACGATGGGCAGTTCCATCCTTCTGTACCCATGTTCACCAGAAGGTACACCCTGTAAGGATTGTAAGGGTCATTCACGCGATTATTGAATAGGTCTTTGATCTTTTCCTCGGATTGGTTCGTGACTTCGAGCACGATGGATGGGTCGAAACCTAATTCGCTAACCTTCTTCTCGATGATTGGCCTAATCTTCTGCAAGTCGTCGGTCTGGGGGAAATATATGGCTATCTTGGAGGACGAACCGTCGTAAATCGTCACACCGCCGTATTCTTTGAAAAAGTCCTCTAACACAATTTTTACAAAATCACCGGCTTCAATATCATCGTAGGAATAGATGCTGTCCTTTACCTCCTTCAGTATACCGTCCTTGATGCCCTGAGAAAGGCCATACCAGTATACGACGTCTCTCAACATCTGTTTCCGATAGTATGGCGTGCCGGTTGTGTTCACAACTACGATTACATCGGTATTCTCAGCCAAGTAGTCGACGGTCTTTCTCACTTTCTTCAATTCATCGTCGAGTGATTGGCCATATGTGTGATGGGCTTCGTCGGAAAATATCGCAAGGTGGGGCAAGGAGGCGATTGTCTGTAAGCGCAAATTCGCAATCTCCTGCGCCTCTTCAAACTTTTCCCTTTCTTTATAGTTTAACAAACTCATCTGTACAGGTTTGGCCGTGGGTCTCTGTATCCTAATCTTTTCAGTGTTAGTGACTATGATATTGAAACTGCTTCCCCGGATAATAGGAATGTCCTTTTCTTTATCCTGAGTGTAGGTTATTTTGACTGCGCTCATAAACTGCTTGTACATTTTAGGAGGAAGAATCCTCTCAAACGGTATATCGGATATTTCTTTCAACGCGCCGAGTATCGTTTTCCCCGGCGCGAAAACAAGCGCGTTCTTAACAAAATCATTCTGGTATTCCAAGGCCATGGAAAACTCGGTAGCGATAATGGAGCCTATAAGAACGGTCTTCCCCGCGCCCATTGCCAGGGCAAGTATGTAGCTCGGATAATCAAGGGTTAAGGATTCTCGTACGGCCTCCAGCCTGTATTGCCTGACGAACTCGTCATCTGTTTTTATTTTCTCGAATATTGATGCAAGACTGCCGATGCTCAGTAAGCGTATATAATCCTCCTTCGACAATGAAATCCCTAGGGCGTCCAACAGTTTTACGGGGTCCTCGTAAAATTTAGTGTACAGCTTGAAGATGTGCGGAGTCTTTTCAACGAGCCGTAAGTACCAGTAAGTCTCCAAAGCCTCGAATTGGGCTTTTCTTAAATAACGAAGCGTTTTTTCACCGCTTTCGGATTCCAAAAGATTATAATTTAAAATGTCGCTTATGGCTGGATATTCGCATTTATAATCGCTTTCTCTCCACGCCTTTACCTTCTCAGCTAATTTACTAGGGACGAAAGAATCCATCTCATCAGCTCTTTTTCATTTCATTGATGGCATGCTCAGGGTGTTTCAACCTGTAAATCCGTTTTCGGGCGTCATTGGGGTCAAGTTTGATTTCAAGCCAGCCGGTTCGTCTCAGTTCTGAGAGTATGACACTAGTCATTTTATCTTCGTTCAAAGTCTTAACAGCGCGTTCATGATTGAATTCGCTGTCCTTGAAATTATTCCAGAGTATCGAATATCTGGACATCACCCATTTTGGTAATGGCGCGGTCATCGTCTCTGTTTAATAGATATGTAAAGAGGATATATTATTAACCACTCATTAAACAAGTCATCACTGATTTTTGGCTTCTCGTTTCTGGAAAACTAGAAAATAAGTGTGCATGATCACCGAACAGGGCCGATCTTTCACCTGGAAAGCCGTCGGCGACATCCGATGATGCGTGAAAATGAAGGTATCGATAATCTTGAAGTTCGTTAGTTTGCTTATCCACATCGAGTGATGCGAGTAAAACTTCCTTTCCCTAACCTGATACTGGTCGCCGCACTTCAGGATGAGCTTCCCATCATCCTTTAACCAGAGAAGGAATTTTTCATTACCGATGTCCATGAACCGTAATAGATCAGCCTAGGTCTGCGAATACCCTCCATAATCAGCCCAGCGCGGATCACTCGAACGCTTGCAGCCGGAGAAGTAAGGCGGATCGTAGACAATCCCATCGAACCGTCTGCGAAACCTGAGGTTCCTGATGTCCGATACAATTTCTTGGCCGTAATCGACGATGTCGGAGAACACGACCTTCCCGTAGCAGTCCAATTTGCGGGTCCCGTCAGGTTCTCTCCTCAGGAAATCCGCCCACATATACCGTTTCCCGCACGTGGGATCGAGGATGGCCCTGTTCTTTGAAGGCGGGACATGGAACGTGAGGATCTCCCGGAAGAACTCTCCCAGCTTCTTGCTTCCATTGTAGGATAGGGGATACTTCACGTAACCACTCATCGAACATTAGGGCGTCTTTTCCGAGACCGTCCATACAGGATGGACGCTTAATCGTCTCCTTCCTCAGCCGTCTTTGCTGCTCCGGCCACCTTCCTGTGCTTGATGAAGAACGGCTCAGGATACCAGTACGGGCTGAAGACAAAGCTGGTTGCCCTCGGCTGCCGGGTTATCAGCTTCGAACTCGGATGCAGCGTCACGTCCTTAAACCGCTTTATCTCTGTCTCGCTCATCACAGCCATGATGAAGTACGTGCCCACGTTGCGTATCTCGGGCGGGATGCTCGTGCTGTACTGGGTTATCAGAACGAAACCAACACCGCGCTTGCCCAGCTCGTTGATGCAATAGGCCAAGTTCCTCGCCTTCAACAGCCGCGTCTCGTCCAGAACCACAAGCAGCTTAAGCTCGTTCGTCTCCGGCCACTGCGAGGCGTCGTCGTAGACGCGCTGAAGTTCCTCTGTTATGTCCGACCTGCCCTTCGTAAACACGACCGTCAGATTCCTGTGTTCCTTCAGCCTGTCAGCGAGCGTACCGTGCGGGTCGAACACCTTTACTACTATGTCGTTCGCAAGCGCCTCCTTGATGATTATCAGGGAGAGAAACGACTTGCCCGTCCTCGTCTTCCCGAAGATAATGGCATGGCTTGTGAGTGTGTCGAGCGGGAAGTTGATCTTGAGCCGCGAGTTCTCCTTCTTAAGGATCGATTTGACTGCATAGCCCAGGAAAGCCCGTCTGGGTCCTTCCTCGGCCACATCGTTCGTTGGGAAGTGTATATGCTCTTCTATCTGCTCCTCCGTGGGCAGCTCAAGCACGGTCGTGAACATTGCCTTCAGCGCGACTCCGATATCCTTGTCTGAGTTGAAGCCCGCAACATCCTCAGCCAATACTAGGCAGAGGAACCTCCTAATCCTCTCTAAAAAAGGGGCGAACTCCGGATGGAAGACTATAGCAGGATCGTCCACGTCCGCGCACTTGACGAAGTACGTTTTCTCCATCTCCATGCGTGCGCTGTAGCGCCTGGCCACGATATCGGCAACGCAGCTCCCCGCGTCCTCCCTAGGTGCTGTGTAGACGTAGAAAAATAGCGCCGCTGCAAACAGCCTGTCCTTGATGAGGAAATATGGCTTCATGTGGTCGGCCATCTGCGACTCTAACGACTTCGTCTGCTCCAAGAACTTCCTCGTATAGTCCTCCTCTTCCTTCATCTGCTTTGGCAGATACTTCGGGTACGGCCCGCCCCAGTCTCCTGCCGTCTCCTTCAGTTGCCTTCTCAAAGTCTCGGATTTGTTTTTATGGAAAAGGAAATTCCTATGTGCCCAGTTGCGCCTGCCCTCCAGTTCCTCGGGCACGTCAGGCTGCAGCGTGAAGGGAAGCTCGTTCGTAGTGATCAGCACGGCCTTGAACATCGGGCTCCGCGATAGGTGATCCAGCAACCCGGACACAGCCCGCCACTGGATGTCCTTCTCGAAGCTCAGCCCGAACCTGCGCACATAGCTCTCCTTGTCCGTCACTTCCTTCGCGACCAGACAGGCGACGCCGATGAAACGGCCTCCGGCCTCCATTACCCCGACCGACTGCTCGTCATCCCAGTAGCGCTTTATCATCGGCTCGTACGGCGCGAGGCCTGCATACGCGCCTCCACTTGCCTGCGCCTCTCCGTTCCAGCTCCCGCGCCCGTATGTCTGCTCGTAAGCCCATCTGAGCCACCTGGAATAGTCATCGTACGGATCTTCGGACATACCACCACCTGCAGAGGTTGTATTGTCGGAAATATGCCACGTTTCGAGTGAGTGAAACGGAACTGGGGATCTACTTCTCTGCATCCCTATCCTTTTCTCTTCCTTTCTCCGCCTCTCTTCGCTTCTTCTCCATTCTTGATTTTCTCACTCTTTCTGCTGCCGTGTTCCACGTAAACAGCATCCTACGCATTGTCCGCCTCCTCTGCAGCGTACGGCACGGAGTTGCCTGCGTTCCCGTTGTTCCACAAGTCGATCACGGAGCCGCACTTCTCGCACACGCCCACGCCGTCGCGCCATACGATCTTCCAAGCGTCTATGCCGTTGTCGCTACGATACTCCTGGCATCTCCCGCAGTAACCTCTCACAAACATCACCCGCTCATTCTATGAAATGACGAAGGAATCACTATCACTGAAACGGGATTGGCCGTTTCCGTATGGCTTTTTTCAGAGGAATTATCGGCAGTCCGCACGTCCGTAAGCTACTATTCATTTTCGCCTCATAGTAGATGCATGAACGAGCGGACTACCATAATCATCAAGCCAGAACTGCTTTCACCGAATTACCTGCCGGAGCAGCTGAAGTACAGGGAAGCGGAGTACAGCCAACTGAAAGGCAACTTGGCGCAGTTCGTCAACACCGCCATGATTGGGCCGTTCGCCTCGGGCAAAACCGCCATTGCGAAGAAGGCTATGCGCGAACTGAACGATTCAAAGGCCGGGAACGTTGTCTACGTCGACTGTGCCCTCTTCCCGACGACCTACAGCATCCTCAAGGAGATACTGCCGAAGAGCGCACTTGTGTTCTACCGGAGCAACTACGAGCTGACAAGGGAGCTGAGGAAATACGTCAAGGAGAATAAGTTTTCGCTGATCATCGACAGCTTCGACCGCCTGAAGGACCAGAAGTTCATCCTCAACCTGATGAGCCTCGGGATCTGCGTCGTGCTAATCACGGATTCCGAAGAGGGCTGGAACAGCCTTGATATAAGGATTCGCTCGAACATCACATCCGTCATCAGGCTGCAGGGCTACACCGCCGACCAGTCATTCGACATACTCAAGGCCAGGGCAGAGCAGGCGCTGGCCAAATGGAGCTTCACGGACCAGATTATCCGTAGCATAGCTGACAGTGTCAGGGGCAACCTCACTTTAGGGTTAAACGTGTTGAAGGCTGCCGCGCTCAAGGCTGAGGCCAGCGGCAGGAAGGTGTTGGAGCAGGCTGATGTACATGTTGAGAACGTGAACGGTTCCCGCCTGAACTCGGATGAGAAGGTGCTGATGGACATAATGAAGGACGCGAAGGCTGCGAAACCTGGGCCTCTTTACGACAGTTATTCCGCTCGTTCGGTTTATCCGAAGAGCAAACGCGCATTCCGCAATTACATGCACAGCCTCCAGGTGAAGGGGCTAGTGAAAGCTGTGGGCGAGAAGCGCGGGAGGATCTACGAGATCGGAGGTGACAACGATGTACAGGGTAACGATACGGTGCTGGGACATCAAGCCTGAGGAGTTAGCCAAGGAGTTGGACACACGCACGCGCAGGTTTAAGGTCTGGGTCTACGACAAGACAGCCTACGCTTCGGTTGACATGAAGGACATGGCGGAGCTGGCCGACCTGAGGCAGAAGCTGTCGAAGGGCGAGTTCGGCGTTGACTGCATAAAGGTGGACAAGGCAGATGGTTTTGACTGACGTGCTCGAAGAGCATCTGGATGAGGAGGTGGCCGCTCATATGCCCGAGTGGTTCACCATCATCCGAGAGGCATTTAGAAAATGGGCTAACAGAATCATTCCTTGATATGCTCGACTGCTTTGAGCATCTGCTCAAGCACTTCCGGCCTTTTCACCAACTCTGTCATCAGCCTGTCGGCCTTTTCCCTGGTTTCATCCACAGCAATCGCGGTCTTGACATCAAGGCAAAGCCCGCATTGGGCACAAAATTTTGAATCCGGCGAGTTCCTTCCCTTGCACCTGGGGCAGACCGGAGCACTAAACGACTCCTTTTCATCTTCCTCGGACATCCCGATCCCGTTCAGCTTGAGCAACGCCTTGTCGACGTCCCTTCCAGATAGATGAACGTACGTGGATGCCATGTCAGAGCCCTGAACCCACCCGAAATGCTGCTTCAACTGGGCTTCGGTAAGGTGGTTCGCAAGCCTTGTTGCGCGTGAGTGCCGGAACAGGTGGGGGTAAATCCTCTTTTTCACGCCGGCGATTCCTGCAAGCTTCTTTAGCAGTTCGCAAGCAGTCCTGTGCTTTAATGGTAAGTCTCTGCTGTTCGTGCCAAGGCTTACCCAGAGAGGCGCGTCGATATTCGACCTTAGCGGATGGATGCTGATCCAGGCTGCGAGTGCGGATGCCGAAGCAATGATCCTTACCCTGCGCATGCCCGTTTTCCCGTCAACTGTAAGGACCGCACCGTAATCGTCGAACTGGACGTTCCTGATCTTCAGCGATAGCATCTCTCCGATCCTGCAGCCAGACTCGTACAACACCAGCACCAACGCCCTGTCTCTGGGGGTTCTTGCCGACTCTGCCAGGCGCTTGACTTCGTCCTCTGTGAGGAGCTCCTCAGGCAGCTTGTGACCGGCTTTCTTGGTCGTCAGCCTGATCCATCTGACCTTCTCGGGATAGTCCTCGGTCCCCTCGATGAACCTGAACAGCTTCTTTATGGTCAGCTTGTAGTCGTGCTTTGTGTACTCCGTATAATCGTTTTTTCGCTCAATCTTCTGGACAAGCTCTATTATGTCGTCCTTTGTAACGTCAAGAAGAGGCTTTCCCAGCGTCTCTGTGACCTTTCGGGCCTCTATTGTGTATTTGATTATCCTCCCATAGCTCAGGCCTTGGGCGAAGAGGTAACGGCTGAACTTCTCGATTAGCGCCTTATCAGGCTCAGGGATGCTGGACCTTTCAAGGCTATGCAGAATGCCTTTCAGGACTTTCTCGTAGCCGTATATTTCCTCAATTGCAGCCACACGACCACCTTGGTTTTGAAGGTGCTTATCGGTCAGGGACATGCAATTGTGCCGTTAATGCAGGGGGTGCGAGAACGGGCACAACTGCGCGTCGATTCTGTGGAGGCAAACTGCCGATTATTCCAAAACCATTTCTTAATGGATCTTTGAATGATAAATTGATTTGTATATTTCACTACATTATTCAAAAATCATATTTTGTAATCGTTTAATTAGCCTCAATTCTTGGATTTATTATTTCAAGTAATGCATTTGTTTTTTCCATTATTTTATTCCCAGCTTCATCAAATCGTTGTTTATCGCCAAGTGTACCAAGCCAGTTGCTAAATCTATCGTATTCTAGTGCCATGTCTCTAATCTTCTGCGCATCCTCTTCAGGCAACGTACTAGCCACACGGGAAGCCAAATCAATCATATTTCTGCCCAAAATAGCAATTTCACGCTCTAAACGCCCGTGTAATCGCATCATGTTATCTGCGAGATATCCCTCCCATAGGGTTTTGAATTTGATTAGATTATCACGTGTTTGCCTATAAAGACGTACAGAAAGATTTTCCTCAAATACATGCCTTCTTTCACCGGTCAACGTAGCTTTTATCGATTCTACGATTTCTGTGGTATGTTCTAACTGCTGCTGGTGTTGTCTTCGAAATTCATTCTCGATCTCATCTTGTCGCGCTCTTATTTTCTTATCTCTTTGACCAGACCTATAGTCGATTGCGAATAGAATTATTGTTAAAATAACTCCCAAAATGAATGTAAGCCAACTTGAATCAATCGACCAATTTGAGATATTTACACCCGACAAGAACTCACCAACAATCTTTGTTTCTATTATCACCTTATACGAGCTATTTTTAATTTTAGCTATAAATTTTGATTCAGCGGAAGTTTACCTGCATTACTGGCAAGAAGGCAGGTCAAGGTAGTTTATTCTGATAGCTAGTCGTGGGAATATGAAAGCCAGCATAATCTCCAACTCGGATGTGCTTGATGAAGGCTTCGTACCCGATACGCTACTCTTCAGAGACGCACAGATGAAGGAACTGGCTGCGTGCATCCATTCGCCCGGAAGGAAGACCCAGGACTGCCTCTGCTATGGAAGCCCTGGCACAGGTAAGACATCGCTCGTACGGTACGTGCTTTCAGAAGCTTCGAACTATGCGATGACCAGGACGTTTTACATCAACTGCTGGGAGAGGAAGACGCTAAACACTGTGTTGAACGAGCTCGCCATGCAGATCGGGCTAGTCATCCCAGAATCGGGCAGCAGCCAGAAGACCGACCGCCTCAGGCATAAGCTGGGCGACCGGCCCTTTGTGATAGCGCTCGACGAGGTGGACAAACTCCAACCTAAAGAGCTCAACGACATACTCTATATCCTGAAAGACCTCGGAGCGGGTCTGATCTGCGTATCCAACTCCCGCCGGTTCCTGATCTGCCTGGATCCCCGCGTCGCTTCTAGAATTCGCTTCAGCGAGATACGTTTCCAGAACTATACGGATGAGGAGATTATCGCGATACTTCGTAACCGTATCGACTACTACAGCGCGTTGAACCCTCAGTGCTGCAAACCAAAGGTGCTAACGAGAATAGCTGAGCTTTCGAAGGGCGATGCGCGGGTTGCCATTCAGACTCTTGGAAAAGCTGCGGAGATCGCGGAGAGCGTAGGTCGGGACCATATCGAGGAGTCGGACGTGCTCGACAGCTTCTCGGACGTAAGACTGCTAAAGCAGAAGTACCAACTCGAAGCTCTTTCTCTTCATCACAAAACCATCATAAAACTGCTCCAGACCCACAGGGAAATCAGTTCAAGCCAATTCTACGGCCTCTATATGCGGAAAGTCAGAAGGAAGGGAATCAGGGCAAAGTCCGCTCGGTCTTTCAATAACTATCTTAAGGACCTTCTTGACCTGAAATTAATGGAATGCGATAGAGCAAATGTGCGAGGCAATGTCAGGGTTTTCAAACTTGCCGACTAGAATTTCGCGCGCGAAACCAACATCCACTTTCATTTTCAGCCCAGTCCTTACCAACAAGGAATCTACTTAAATTTTATACTTGAAATACAAGTTCAGTTTAAAGCAATATACGAAGTGGATTTCATGGTTCTTGAGTTCAAGGGAGATGCGATTAGTCTCAGTGGCTTGACGGGCACTAAACTAAAATGCGATGTTATAGGTGAGTATTATTGCTTTTGGTGGAACATCACTTCGGGCGGAGATAGTGACAGACACAGGTTTCCTACAGCTTTCGTCGAACTCGATGCGGCCACTGGAGAAGTGTACATCAAAGATACCGACGAAACCGTCCTAAGGCTCAGCAGGACATTCTATGGAGTTGAAGACCACAGAGCAATCCACTGAGGATCTGCTCGGGAAAGCGGAAGACTTCCTTGTGAAGCTGAATCTTATGATTAAAAACCTCAGGAACGAGGACATCTCAAGGGCAAGGAAGGAATTCGGCAGATTGTTGGGATAAATAAAAAACGAGGCGCCCGGAGCGGGTGAAAGAAGACGGCACCAGAGCCATGACGCGTCGGTAGTTATTCCGATATTTCCTTAGAATTTAGTTGTTAAATTGATTTTGATAGTCTAGTATATCATTCGTTTTTAAAATTAAAAATCATGTTCAAAGAATACTTTCATAATTCTCTTATAATCAATTAACGAAAAAGCATGGATATTATAATATTAATTTATATTGTACTTTTTAATTCTTTTAATATGTCCTTCTCCCATTCGAAGTAATTAGAGTTCTTCCAAAACTCCATCCAAGAATTATTCAAGATTTTTCTAATATTGGAAGAGTTCATTTTTCCTAAAATTTCAGGCGTAATTATTTCAAATCCACTATTTTTCATACCTTCTAGAGTCAGTAATGCTATCTTTTTCATAAGTTCTTCTGGATACGCATATTTGTACTCAGGAATTGGTGTTGTGGATGAAACGAAAGGCATACTACTCCAAACATCCATAATCTCATTTCCTTCTTTTTTGAAACGATTCATCTCCAGAGCAATATGCAGCATTTTCATTCTAGAATCATCAGACGGGTGAGTTTGGGGGATAGGGACAGGTTCGAAGAGATAGACATCATGGGACATTTTCGCGACGAGATGTAGGTGAGCCCAGACATAGGCAGGTCCGAGCGTATAGCAAGCAAACAGATCCGAGAAGAACTCGTCTAACCACTTTGATTTCCACTGCCAGTGAAGATGACGTAATATTTCAGGCACCTTTTTGGGCATCGTCCGACCGGATTTCTGAGTTATTTCGTTTTCATAATGGCTAGTAATTACATCGACTATATCTTGATAAGTTGATTTTATTTTCTGAAGACGGTTGTCGTTTTCTTTATTGAATAGTGTTGCATGCCCTAGCTCATGGAAAATATCCGGAAGATGCAGCAGTGAACTGGCCTCTCCGACGGGCATAAACAGGACATTAGTTCTTCCCTCAATCCAATAGTATCTGTTCGAAAAGCATGCAACGCAGGGGGCTAGAAACGGGAGGTTGATTTCGGTTTGTATTTTATAAAGTAGCCTATTTAGGAAGTTCGAGTCCGCGGATCTGAACTGCAACGCAGGGATTCCGTAGTACTCGACAAGTTCCACCACTCTGTAAACATCGCGATATGCTCTGAACAGATCCCTAAGGTCTCCATTTTCGGGTCTCTGATCAAGTTCGTTGAGAAGCACCGATAAGAAGTCTATGTTTTCGTCGAGAATTCTGTTGCAGCGATCAGCCAGTGAACTAACTTCGATTGGAATCGGCCTAGGAAAGAGTGTTTTTAAATACCTCGCTCTTTCCATCTCCTCGATAATGTTGGTTCTTAAAAACAGCCGATTCATATCTCACTGAGCCTCTTGAATAGATATCCGCATTCATTATCCAACGCGTCTGCTATGTCGTTCAAAATATCAAAATCGCTTTCAGTTAATGTGAAGCTCTCCAGTTTTAATTTTGAATTGAGCTTGATTATCTTCTCCTTGTAGATGTACCAGTCTTTCTCATGCCTTCTCATTATAGTATCTACAAGGCTCCTCTCGTCAATCGAGGTGCTGTTCGAAAGCCTTCCTTCTATGACAACGGAAACAGGTTCGGTAACTATCAAAATATTATTGATTTTTTCTTCAGCACCATGTTTCTTGACCACTTTTTTTTGTTTTTTAAGGTATCTTAGAACCTCATCGTATTCCCTCAATGAGACTGAACTTCGGTCAAATTTTGATGCAAATACACTCATATCGCCCATAAATCACTCCTCCTCATATCCTTCAAACTTTAAGGCGTCTGCGTCGTAATATCCAGCCATTTCTCTCAGCCTGACATCGGCCATTTTTACTGTAATAGGTAGTCTTGAACAGTCGTCTATCTTCGTCCAGGTTAAATTCGTCAAGTAAAAAACGTCTTCAAGTACGCGGTCGAGGGGCATAGGTCCGTTCTTTATAATGTGCAGTGGATGAGACGTGCCTCTGTGTTGGTATGGGAAACCTGTTGTACAAATGAACGCTTCGTCTGAAGATATTGGCGTGTAAGTACCAACGAATGGATTGAAAACTCTCTCACCCTGTTGTCCCATTCTGTTCGAAATGCTAAATAACCTATAAGGAACTGTAGAGGTGGTTCTTACCTCTACAAAGGTACATACATAATTGTCATCGATTGCTTTCTGTTTCTTTAGGAGGGCCAATGCGTCAACCACCCCTCTTTTTTCGCTTGGGAACAGAGTGCCGTGTCGATGAATCACGATATTTTTTATAGTCTTTTTATCCTTGGATTGCTCGTTCGTGATTATCTCATTAATTTTCGATCTTACATGCTCCCGGGTAAGTTGCTCCCTTTGTTCGCTTACGCTATCGTAGAACGAGAATTTATCGCCCTGTTTATGAATGACGGTAAATCCTGCAGTGTTGTTTTTAACATCTATCCCTATCACCAAATCTGCGTTCAGATTAGTTTTGAGAATAAAGGGCCAGAGATGGTTCAAGAGTAGGATTTTATTCAATACAACATTTTGTATGTATCCTCTATATTTCCCCAAGATTGGCCGGTCATCGATTAACTCCCATTCATCAGATTGACCGTCCCGTCGCAGAGTAAAACTATCTGTTGCTATCTTTGTGTGGATAACTGAAACAAATAGGTCTCTCTCCCGCGCTTTATTCATAATAATATTGGCGAGCTCATCTTCCTTTGGCGACCATCTGGATCGCATTTCTGGGATCATCACGACCCCATATCCGTAATCGATTTTGTACTCATCCAATGCCTTCATAATAGCGTCGCTAACTCTAGGCACAGAATGCTGTACATCATCGTACGCTATCAGAATCGGATCGTATACAAACTGACGGTCGTTGTTGAACAGTCTACTGACTTCGTTCTTGATGTCTGCGATAATACTTTGCCCAAATGTGTCCATTATTGACTTTGGCATTATAAGGTACTGCTTATCGAACTGCTGTTTAGTGAATGGGCCTGCCTCGGGTGAGTAAAACATCTCCTTCTTTTTCTTTGGGAAATCTTCTAACCTGACATTTGTAGTACCGGACCCCCTTACAGAAAGTATCTTGCTGCATCCAAAAAGTAAATCAGGTATCCTGAAACGACTCTCATCAAAGCATACAGGCTCGGCAATCTTGATAAGAATCCCATTAAGGGTGATGTCTCTGAAATAACGGTCCAATTCGAACCTGATTTCCCGCCTTCTTATGTGTGGAGGCTTAATTGTCTCTCCATGATGGCGCCTGATCTCTGGGTGGTTAGTTCCATAAGTTCGTCTGCAAAGACCCGAAGGCACATTACGCGTGTCTCCAGCACTATTCAAGTAGTATAGGACCGAGCAGTCGCGAGGAAGCTCTCTAAGAAGCTGTGACTTTTCACCGCTAGCATGCATATGAACATCATCAAAAAGCGTACGCTCATTAACAGTGATTTCTGATGCTTTAAGGTCACTAAGTCCTCCGATTCGAATCTCGTACCAGTTATCGCCATACTCGTATAGGCATTTCATCCCTTTGAGGCGGCTTTCGTCGCCCCGCTTGATATCAGTTGGCAGAGGCCTTTGGGAAACATATTTGTAATGTACATCAAGGCAAATCCCAAGGTTGTTTCCAGGTAGTAGAATTGGCCTAACCGAGAATCCTCTGTAAACATCGATATCTTTGAAGCTATCCCTGAAATTTACGTCCGGGTTCTTGTCAAAGAAAGAAGCTCCCCCCCAGGAGGGTTGCCAGAGGTTTTTATAGCCGGCAAGCCGGAGCTGGATGGCGGAATATAGGAATTTCTGGGCAATCTCAGAAGTCTCATCGTTGATCCTGTCAAAAAAGAGCTTTTTCACTCGTTCTTCCTGTTCGAGCACTATAGAAACACGCACGAGATCCATCTTTTCCGGTAAGGATTTTTTACCTACAGGTTGTGCTATGTATAAGCCGTCATTCGTATTCACTGGAACGCAAACCGATCCAGAGATTGTTGATAGACGTCTTGCCATCAGAGCGACATTTTTCTCGTAATCATTCATGTCGCGAGGTAGCCCTCGGACTTTGTACATTACGTAATCGCAGTTCAACTCTGAAAGGTTTGCTATACGAAATACGTTCGATTCTATTCTGTTCAACTGAATACCCCCATCAACGTTTGTTGGAGTGGTTTCGGCTTAGGAGCGGGTTCATGTTTCCAACATAATTTCTTAAACTGGCACTTGCCACAGAAGTCGATATTCTGTGGGGTCTTGAAAATCGATAAATCTAAGTCGGCAAGTCCTTTACCATTTACTAAATTTACCATTTGCGACGAGGACCTAAAAATATAGTCCTCGATGTCAAGGATATCAGAGTCGTCGATCGAATATCTCCTTTGAACGTTCTTGAGCAACTGGTACTCTAACATATTTGACTCGCATGGTTTGCCCCAATATGACTCCTGAAACGACTTTGGAAAGTCCTTATGGGGTGTGGCTTTTGAAAGGGCAATTGAGTAAATGCCAAGTTGCAGTTGGGCATCGGTGTTACCGAAGAAATGAACCTTCCAATCGATGATTAAAGGGGGATTTTTTTCGTAAAAAACGAGCATATCGGGTATGCAGACAACGCTTATATTTTTAGCGATGTTGAATTTCAGAGTCCTTTGTGATACTACATACTCGTTTTCATTCGCAATATTCAAAATCAACTCTGAATCTATCAGGTTGGACAATGCTTTCTTGATTTCATCAACTGCCAATTCGACAGCCTTCTCATCCAGGCCTGAATTATATTCAACATCGTAAAAGGCGCAGTAGCTACTGCCAACCGAGTTCTTTCTGGTTCCATTCTCTCTATAACATTTCATCTTGCCGAACTCTATTTGTTTCTGAATTAGGTCTTTGGCGTAAGCAAACACTTCCTCAAATTCTGGAACTATATGAGATTTTAATGAAGGAACGACCTTCTCCTCGATGACGAGGTCGACAAGCCTTCCTCTCCAAGCACTAACACTCTGCAATTGCTTTAAAATATATGCTTCTCTTCGAGCTGGATCCTTTGCAACCGAATTAGCAAATAATTCGTAATAGTACCATTTTCTCTGGCACTTGTTAAACGTTTTACCCTTACTAAAGGACCATTCCATCAACTCACCTTCTACTTGATTTTAGGAATTTTATGTAATCCAGCACCCTTTCTTTATCTTCGTCTGATAGGTCTTCGATAGTATCCCCCAATCGCGTGGAGACTTCTTTCTTTATTAGGATGGGATGGCCTGCCAACTCTAAAAGACGGTCATATGAAAGATTGTATAGATTTGCGAGTTTGAAGAGGACGTTAGGCGAAGGGCTACCAATTCTCCCATTTTCCATCTGACTTAGATACGCGTTTGAAATGCCCGTTTTTTCTTGAACTATCCTAAGAGTGATGTTCAGCTCTCGGCGAGTTCTTTTCAGTAACTCTGCGAGCTTCTCAGTCATACGATAGATATTCATTCATTAAATATATAAGCTTGATGTATCAAGCAAATTTTATTTTATCAAGCAAGGATGTGAGAAGAAATGCTGGTAATTTGTTACCCATACTAGACCTTCAGGCGCTGAGAAAAGTACATCTACGCACTTGGCACTGAGAATTCGGAAAAAAATCACGAATATTTCATATTCGGATATTTTATTGTATCCGGTTTGTAGTATGCTAATCAATTATATTTTCCGAGTTAAAACCCGAGTTTTCTGCTAGGCCAGGGCGCCACCCATCCTTAGAAAACCCTTTTTAACATGGGGTAAGTAGAAAGGATGAGAAAGAGAGGGAAACAGGAGAGACCAGGAGACCGAGCAATTTGTTCATGCCCCGAGCATACGACCGCGCCATAACCATATTTTCACCGGAAGGGCGGCTGTACCAGGTCG